>WNFC01008778.1_pt1 | contig 11173 bp, 9 predicted proteins | sample 5400541 | NCBI WGS metagenome assembly WNFC01 (sample SAMN13153342, study PRJNA577476) | soil metagenome | isolation source: 120 cm saprolite under Douglas fir tree site 2 hole 2 replicate 1 | place: USA:California | collected 2015-04-18
TTACAACCAGCATGGATGGCTCCCCCGGCGCGGTGCGTGAATTACGAGTTTACGGCAAGCTTGCGGGAGCCGCAAATCCGGGGCATGAGTTGGTTAGTCAGTTCCGATAATGCGACTGCACAGCCAAGTCACCCCGCTTTCGGAAGCAAAAACGCAAGCCGTTAGGATAAGCGCGTTTGGTTCACTAGCGGTTGCACTAGCGGGGGCCGCCATTCGGCCGCCCGTTCTGCCGGCCCGCTAACCTAAAACATTTCCTTGACAAGAGATTACCATAGGAGTATAGACAACCTGCGGTATTTTATGCAAAGGTAGACATCTACTTTGATATTGCTGCGGAATGATAGCTGCCCGAAGAGGAGAGTGTGAAATGGACGCGGAGACTGCTGATCATCAACTACCCAAAGGGAAGATGCCGGGCGAAGGAACGTCGGTGACAGGTGATATCGCCCTGATTGTGGAAACGCTGAGAGGCAAGATGCCCGGTGAAGGAACGCCAAGGGCAGCCGCAGAGGCACCATCTGGCAAAGGGAAGATGCCGGGCGGAGGAATGCTGGGGGCAGCAGTGGAGGCAGAGATCCCAGTGGAGCAATACAGCATCTTCGCCAAAGCCGGCGCGCCACTCCCAGCCGCCGCGCTGGCGGCACTCGGCCCCTACACGCAACGCGGCAGCACTGCCAACTTCGACGTCTACTACGACAACAGCCTAGGGACCAACGGCCAGTCGCTCGCTGACGCGGTGCTGGCCAACTGTGAGTGGGACCTAACTCAGCTCCGAGGATGGTTCGGTGGGGTGGCCGCCGGTCGCTTCTCCGTCTACATCGACCCAGGCTCCTTCGGCGCCTATCACGCCAACTGCGCCGCTACGGAGATTCACTGCGCTGCCTTCGCGGGCACCGACGGTGCACTGGAGAACATGCTCAATGTGGCCGAGGTCGACGAAGTGATGATGGCCAATCAGGGCGCCGGCTGGAACTGTGGTTCCAGTGCCGGGGAGGGCCTCTCGCGAGTGCTCGCCACCCAGCGCTATCCGGCGAGCCTTGACGGCTTCGCCTCGGCGTCGAGCTGGCTGAACAGTACCCGCCCAGACTGGGTCACGCAGACGGAGCAGACCGACCGCAACTACGTCTCCACGGGCTGCGCGACTCTCTTCCTCAACTATCTGCGCTATCAGCTCCACTTCAGCTTGGTCCGGATCGTCGAGGCTGGCGGGACAAGCCTGCAGCAGACCTATCAGCGCCTCACCGGCTCGGCGAACGCCTTCGGTCCCTTCGCGGCACTGCTGCAGCGGCACTTTCCCGCAGGCACGCCGGTCACCCTCACGGGAACAGACAATCCATTCCCATTGCTGGACCCGGCTAGCTGGGGCGGCTGGGAGTCGCTGGGCGGCGTTTTGGAGTCGCCGCCCCGCGTGGTCGCCTGGGCGCCGAATCGGCTCGACATCTTCGTTGTCGGAACCGACAGCGCACTCTGGCATCGGTGGTGGGACGGCTCGGCGTGGGGCGGCTGGGAGTCGCTGGGCGGGGTTCTCACCACGCCGCCCGAGGTCGTCTCCTGGGGCACTAACCGCCTTGATGTTTTTGCTCTCGGAACAGATCACGCCCTGTGGCACCGTTGGTGGGACGGCTCGTCCTGGGGTGGGTGGGAGTCACTGGGCGGCGTTCTCACCTCATCGGTCTCTGCCGTATCGTGGGCACCCAACCGGCTGGACATCTTTGGCTTGGGAGTGGATCACGCGTTGTGGCACCGCTGGTGGGACGGTTCATCCTGGGGTGGCTGGGAGTCCTTGGGCGGGACGCTTACCTCGCAGCCCGAGGTCGTGTCTTGGGATGAGGGCCGGCTGGATATCTTCGCCGTAGGAACGGATAGCGCCCTCTGGCATCGCTGGTGGGACGGTTCATCCTGGGGTGGCTGGCAGTCCCTGGGTGGTGTGCTGGAGTCGCCGCCGAAAGCTGTTTCCTGGTCGGCGAATCGGCTCGACATCTTCGTGACCGGAACCAACAGCGCGATCTGGCATCGGTGGTGGGATGGCTCGTCCTGGGGCGGCTGGGAATCTCTCGGAGGTGTCTTGGAAGCGCAGCTCGGGACCGTCGGCTCTGGGGACGACCGCGCACGTGTCGATGCGGTTGCTTGGGCGGCCAACCGCTTGGACATCTTCGGTGTGGGGATGGACAGCGCGCTTTGGCATCGGTGGTGGGGTTAGTCTCTTGCTGCGTCTCCGTCGGTCACGTGATGCTCGATGAACTTCATCGTGCATTCGTGGCTCACGTTGTCGAAGAAACCAAGAATGTCCACACCGAGCACCCAGCACACTCGGCTCCATTGGATGCCCGTCGTCAGCGCTTCTCACGCTTTATGCGCGCTGCGACCGGGCCGAAACCCGTATGAAAAGCTTTAGAAATCGACCTTTCCCGGTTCCGCTGGATAGTATGGCCGTTTTGAGCGTGTAGTTGTCACAAAGGATATTACGGCCCGGGACTATCGCGTTGAATTTCAGTCGCGCGCGAGGGTCCTTTAGCGGCGTAGTGGGGCTGGCGATTTTGTGCTGCGTTGGCGGTGGCCAAGACTGCCAGCGGGGACGCTGACGCTACGATTTTGATTGACGATGGCAGGCAAAAGGCTTCAAATAATGTTGTTGTCCAATCGAACCCCAGCCGGGAGGAAAAATTGCTCTCGGATCATGTCTATCATTTCTTTGGCCGTGCAATCACCGTCACAAGCAGCGAAGAGTTTCTGGCCATTGTGGTTCTCGTCGTTGCGGCGACCGCCTGGGCAGTGCAACAGTTCCGCCGGAGGCGAGCCGTGGTCTTGCAGCGGTCCGCGGTGAGCGATCAGATCGTCTATGAGCTGTCGCGGATCGCGGATGCGCTCGATCGCATCTCGAATCGTCCCATGGACCAACTGATTTCGGCCGCGTCCAGCAAACAACCAGAGGAGTCGACAGGTGGGCGGATTCCGCTCTCCATGTTCGGGCGATAGCCACTAAAAAGCATATCGACTAGCGGCTTCCGCCGGGAGACATGCGCGGTGGGGTATAAGGGCAGGGGTGTAGCCCGACTGAGGACTTGCCGCAGAGGGAGCGATTTGGTGCGTGTGGTAGAATAGCTAGTTTATGACAGAGCAGAAAGCTTCCACAGGCACGCCCGAACAGCCCATCAATCCAATCACAGAATTCGACCCCGAAGACGAATACCGCCCGGAACCAGAGCCTGAACCGCAACCGCCATCGTGGATGGATGGGAGCGTGAGGATTGGGATTCATACTTCCATTGTCGGAAGCTATTTGAATGCGCTGGAAGCCGCGAGGAAGCTCGGCTGCAACGCGCTGCAAATCTTCTCGGCCAGCCCGAGGATGTGGCAGGGCGGGTCAGCGCGGATTCCGGACGTGGACGCGCAGGCGTTCCGAGCGCGCCGGGAAGAGCTGCGGCTCGGACCGCTGGTCATTCATGCGAATTACCTGATCAATCTGGCGTCGGCACAGCGGATGCTGCAAACGCGGTCGATCCAGGCATTCCATGATGAGATTGTTCGCGCGGTGGCGTTGGGAGCCGATTTTCTGGTGGTGCACCCAGGGTCACGAGGCGAGTCGAAGACGGAGCAGGCGATCTCCACGATCGTGGAGTCGGTGAAGCAGGCGTCAAAGCGCGCGCCGATGGGCGGACTGCGAATCCTGATCGAGAACACTGCCGGGATGGGATCGGCGATTGGGGCTCGGCTGGAAGAAGTCGGGGAGATTTTGGCAGGTTTGCGAAACCTGCCGGTCGGGGCATGCCTGGATACGGCGCACCTTTTTGCCGCGGGATACGACATCAAGACCGAGAGCGGACTGGCTTCGACGATCGGGCAGATCGAGAGCACCATCGGGCTGGAGAACGTGCCGGTTTTTCACGTTAACGATTCGAAGATTGATCTCGGCGGGCGAGTAGACCGGCATGAACATATTGGAAAAGGAAAAATTGGGACGGAGGCGTTTGCAAGAATCTTGCGGCACCCGCGATTTGGCACGACGACGCCGGAAGGTTTGACGGGGCGCGCGTTTGTGGCGGAGACGCCGATTGACGATCCGGGCGATGACCGGCGGAACGTGGCGGCGCTTTGGGAATTGGCGGGGTTGAAGGAGCGGGCACCGGCGGCGGAAAAGGGATTCTCCATGTTGACCGCCGCGTTGAAGAAAAAGATTTCAGAAAACAAGAAAATGGAGAAGAAGAGAAAAGACAACGCAGAGACGCAGCGCACGAAGAGACGCGCACGGAAGAAGACGCGGACGAGGAAAAACACAGCAACAAAGGGCAAGACCAGGAAGAACCGGACAAAGAAAAAGAAGAGGGGATAGGCGGCGTGGCGGAGCAGAACATGGCGGGCTGTCCGACAACGGCTGTGTCGGGATACGATCCGCAGAAAATCGAGGAGAAGTGGCAGAAGCGCTGGGCGGAAGCGCGCGTATTCGAATCGGAGGCGGATTCGTCGAAGCGCAAGTATTACGTGCTGGAGATGCTGCCTTACCCTAGCGGTACGCTGCACATGGGCCATATGCGCAACTACACGATTGGGGACGTGGTCGCGCGGGTGAAGCGCATGCGCGGATTCAACGTGCTGCATCCGATGGGCTGGGATTCCTTCGGCTTGCCGGCGGAAAACGCGGCCATTAAGAACAACACTCACCCGCGGGAGTGGACCAACAAAAACATCGCGGAGATTCAGCGCGGGCTGCGGCGCTTTGGCTTCAGCTACGACTGGCGGCGGGAGATTTCGACCTGCGAGCCGGAATATTACCGTTGGAACCAGTGGTTTTTCCTGCGCATGCTGGAGCGCGGGCTGGCGTACCGGAAAAAAAGCCGGGTGAACTGGTGTCCGAAGTGCTGTACCGTGCTTGCCAATGAGCAAGTGGTAAATGGCGGTTACTGCTGGCGACATGAAGACACGCTGGTGGAATCACGCGAGATCGAACAGTGGTTTCTGAAGACGACTGCCTATGCGGACCAGTTGCTGGATGATTTGAAGGAACTCGAAGGCAGTTGGCCGGAACGCGTCATCCTGATGCAGCGGAACTGGATAGGAAAGTCCCAAGGCGCGAAGGTGAAGGTTGCCGTTGCGGACCTGGCGGGCGCAGAGCCCATTGAAATTTTCACCACGCGGATTGACACGATTTATGGCGCGACGGCGTTGATCCTGGCGCCGGGGCATCCGCTGGTGCCGAAGATGTTGAATGACTCGCCTGCGCGTGCGGAAGCGGAACCCAAGCTGGCTAAGATGCGCCAGACCTCGGTGAAAACCGAGGAGCTGGCCACCATGGAGAAGGAAGGCTTCTTCACCGGACGATACGCCATCAATCCTTTCAGCGGCGAAAAGATTCCGATCTGGGTGGGGAATTTCGTGCTGATGGAATATGGGACGGGCGCCATCATGGCGGTTCCGGCGCACGATCAGCGCGATCTGGAGTTCTGCCGCAAATATGGTCTGCCGATGCGCGTGGTGGTGCAGCCGCTGGAGGGGGAGCCACTTGTCGAAGACAAAATGACCAAAGCTTTCGACGAGCACGAGCAAGGAAAGCTCGTCAATTCCGGGCCGTACAACGGGCTTTCGCCGCAAGAAGCGATCGCCAAGATGACGGCGTTTGCCGAGCAGAAAGGATTTGGGCGGGGCGAGACCATTTTCCGGCTGAAGGACTGGGGAATATCGCGGCAGCGGTATTGGGGCACTCCGATTCCGGTGGTGTATTGCGCGAAGGATGGGATCGTGGCAGTGCCTGACAGCGATCTGCCGGTGATTCTTCCCAAGAATGTCAGACTGACGGGAGAGGGCGGTTCGCCGCTGGCGTCGACGCCGGAGTTTGTGAATACCACGTGCCCGAAGTGCGGCGGGCCGGCGCGGCGCGAGACGGATACGATGGACACGTTCGTGGATTCGTCCTGGTATTTCTACCGCTACGCCGACGCGCACAACGACCAGGCGCCATTCGATTCTGCGAAAGTCGCCTACTGGTTCCCGATTGACCAATACATCGGCGGAATTACGCACGCGATTCTGCACCTGCTATATTCGCGTTTTTGGTGCAAGGTGATGCGCGACCTCGGCCTGGTCAAACATAACGAGCCGGCGGCGCGGCTGTTTACGCAAGGCATGGTACAAAAGGGCGGCGTGGCCATGTCCAAGTCGAAGGGCAACTTAGTCGGCGCGGAAGAGATGGCCCAGAAATATGGCGCGGATACTGGCCGCCTCTACACACTGTTCGCGGCACCGCCGGAGAAAGACCTGGAGTGGAGTGAGGAGAGCATCGAGGGCTCGTGGCGGTTTCTGAACCGCGTGTACCGCTTGATCGAGCGGCATGCGGAAGCGGCAAGCGGAGTGAAGAAGGGGAGTACGAGGACAGCGGCGGACTCCGCGAAAGAGAAAACGCTGCTGCGCAAGTTACATCAGACGCTGCGGCGGGTGACCAGCGATTTCGAAACGCGATGGCACTTCAATTCGGCGATTGCACTGATCATGGAGCTGACCAACGAGATTTATTTGCAGGAGCCGCTGGAAAAAGGCGTGCGGCCAGAGGTTCGCAAGGAAGTGTTGGAACTGCTGACGCTCATGCTTGCGCCCATGACGCCGCATCTCGCGGAAGAGCTTTGGGAGATGCTGGGACACACCGGCGGGTTGTGGACGGCGGCCTGGCCGGCGTTTGACGAGGCATTGACGCGCGAGGACCAGGTCGAAATCCCCGTGCAGGTGAATGGACGCCTGCGCGGCAAGGTGAAAGTCGCCGTGGGGACCGTAGAAGAAGAAGTCGCAAAACTGGCGCAAGCGGATGCGGTGATTGCGCCGCATCTCGCGGGCAAACGCATCGTGAAACGCATTTTCGTGCCGGACAAATTATTGAATTTCGTCGTGGCGTGAGGGGAGATGGCATGATGGAGAGCGCGGTAAAGTTAGCGACGGAGCAGTCGCGCGAACACGGAGGCAGGATGAAAGCCGAACTCGGCGGCGTGGTGGTTCTCGACTTCGGCGGGCAATACACGCAACTGATTGCGCGCCGGATTCGCGAGCAGCAGGTTTTTTCCGCCGTCTTGCCGTGCACGTGTTCGATCGAAGAAATCCGCAAGTTCGAGCCTGCGGGAATCGTTTTGTCCGGCGGACCAAGCTCCGTCTATGACCCGGAGGCGCCTAAGTGCGATCCGAAAGTGCTGGCGCTAGGGATTCCAATCCTGGGGATTTGTTACGGGATGCAGTGGATTACGCACGCGCTGGGCGGCAAGGTCGAGAAAGCGGAGCGCAGGGAATATGGCCGCGCGCAGCTGAGCATCGATGATTCGAAAGAACACGGCGGATCCCAATTGTTCGCGGGGGTGCCTGCCTCGCTGCGCGTCTGGAACAGCCACGGAGACCACGTTCGAAAGCTCCCGGAAGGCTTTCGCTGCACCGCGCGAACGGAAAATGCCATTGGCGCCGTAGAGAATCCGAAGAAAAAAATCTACGCGGTGGAGTTTCACCCGGAAGTAAATCACACCGAGCGCGGGACCGAACTGCTGCGCAATTTTCTTTTCCGCGTTTGCAATGCGGAACCGAAGTGGAGCGGCGCGGCGTTTATCGAGGAGACCACGCGAGCCATCCGCGAGAAAGTTGGCAAAGAGCGGGCCATCTGCGGCCTGAGTGGCGGCGTGGATTCCACGGTTGCCGCAGTGCTGGTGCACCGCGCGATGGGAGCCCGGCTGACGAACATCTTCGTGAATACGGGGATGCTGCGGAAAAACGAGTTTGAGCAAACGTTGGAAATGTTGCGTGACCGCCTGAAGCTCCACGTCATTGGCGTGGACGCTTCGGAACGCTTTCTCGCGCAATTAAAAGGGGTTGCGGACCCGGAGGAAAAGCGCAGGCGCATTGGCAGAGAGTTCATTGCCGTCTTTACGGAGGAGGCACGGAAGCTTCAGGCAGGGGAAGCGCACGGCGAAATCGGATACTTGGTGCAGGGAACGCTTTATCCAGATGTGATCGAGTCGGTTTCCGTGAAAGGGCCTTCCGCAACAATCAAGACCCACCATAACGTCGGCGGGTTGCCGAAGAAAATGCCCTTCGCATTGATCGAGCCGCTGCGGGACCTGTTTAAGGACGAGGTTCGCAGGATTGGCAAAGAGCTGGGCCTGCCAGAGGAAATCCTTGTGAAACACCCGTTTCCGGGGCCGGGGCTGGCGGTTCGGCTGCTTGGCGAGATCACCCGCCCCCTGCTGATAACTCTCCAGGATGCGGACGCGATTGTGGTGGAGGAAATTCGCCGGGCCGGGCTGTACAACAAAGTGTGGCAAGCGTTTGCGGTGCTTCTGCCCGTGCGCAGCGTTGGGGTCATGGGGGATGGAAGAACCTATGGGCTGACCATAGCGGTCAGAGTGGTCGAATCCGATGATGCCATGACGGCGGACTGGGTCCGGCTGCCCGGGGAAGTATTAGAGCGCATTTCCACGCGCATTGTTAACGAAGTGCCGGGCGTGACGCGAGTGGTCTACGATATCAGTTCCAAACCTCCGAGCACGATCGAATGGGAATAGTTCAGCCTGAGCGGGTGGTGAATAGCCAAGGGGAGTGGAGTTGAGACACCCCGAAAATGAATAGGCCGCGCAGCGGGTATGCGCGGCCTTTCCCGTAAGCTCCTGTGATACAGAACATCAACAACCCGAGAAGTCTGATCGCGGAACTAGCGGTTGGCCATTTTCTGGGCCATATAGAGAATGAGCTTGCGGTCACCTTCTTCCACTTTGCTCAGCAAGCGGCGAAGCTTGTTGAGAAAGCGTGCATCTTTACCGACGCTGCCCCAGGCGATGTCGTCAGACGACTTGCGCTTGGGGAGATTCGGCAACTGCGGCGGTTCCTCACCGTCATAAAAGAGTTGATAGAGTGGGCACTCGAGAGCGCGAGCGAGTTTTTCCAACGTTTCGATGGCCGGGACAGTATGACCATTCTCAACGCGGGAAATGTAACAACGAAGCAAACCCGTTCGCTTTTCGATGTCGCCCTGGGAGAGTTTCTTTTCTTCGCGGAGTGCGCGAAGGCGGTCACCAATAATCATGCAGGCATTATTCCATGTAGGTAAGATAGGAATCAAGTACAAATTTGCCGATGTGGAAAAAAGCTATTGGATGCAGGTTCGGGCAACGCGGAGAGAATCGCCGTAACCAAATGCCTATGGCGCGCGTCCCAAAAGTGGAGCCTATCGAACCGCCCCCCGCCGTGGGAGCCGTGCCGGGGCACGTTTCCAAGCTTGCCGGCGCGACGTACGACCGCGAACTGGTTCGCCGGGCGCAGGGAGAGGACAAGGAGGCGTTTGAGGAGCTTATCCGGCGTCATCAGCACCGCGTGTTTGCCGTGGCTGGCGGGATTTTGCGAAGGCGCGAGGACGTGGAGGATGTCGCCCAGCAGGTTTTTGTTAAGGCTTATTTCTCGCTGAAGCGGTTTGACCAGCGAGCGGCATTCAGCACCTGGCTGTATAAGATCACGGTGAATGAGTGCTGGGATTTATTGAGAAAGAAGAAGGTCCGGCCCCTGGTGTACGAGTCCGATTTGAGCGAGGAACAGGCCAGGCAGGTCATGGTATCCGGGGAAAAAGAGAACCCCGGGCCGGATATCAGCGAGAAGCTCGTGGCGCGGGAGCGCGTGGAGCGGCTGCTGAAAGGATTGGATGAACGGGACCGGCTGATGCTGATCCTGAAAGAAGTGGAAGGGTTCTCGATCGACGAGATCGCGGCAGTTCTGAACCTGAACGGCAACACGGTGAAAGTGAGACTCTTTCGGGCCCGGCGCCGGGTGGTAAGCCAGGCAAAGAAGCGTGGAGATTGAGGGCAACAGCAATGAGGAGGCGGGGATGTGGAACCTGCTGAAGAAGAGCGATGAAGAGTGCAAAAATTTGAAAGATTTGCTGGAGGATTCCGCAGGCGGCCTTCCTCAAGCTACGAGTGTCAAAGAGTTGAGTGAGGCATGGCCCGTGGCGCAGCGCAACCACCTCGCAGCCTGCGGCCGCTGCCAGGAAGCGGCGCAGGATCTTTTCGCGACCCGGGAAATCTTCAAAGGAGTTGCCTCTCATGCCGGGGAAGCAAGGCCGTGGTTTTCGACACGGGTTATGACAGCCATTGCCGCACGTGAGAGAGAATTGACGGACGCAGCGAGAACATGGCTGGCAGTACCGAAGTTTGCTTCGCGGCTGGCGGTGGCTTCGGTGGCACTTTTGCTTTTAACGAGCACCTGGTTGTATGAAAAACCGCTGCCAGCGTCGAACCAGCAGGCCGCCTCGTTGGCGGCGCAGGAATCGCTTTTTGAGGCGTCGCCGCCCACGAATCAGGATGATGTGCTGGTTCCCGTGCAGGAGAACAACCCATGAGCGAAATGTCGGCGACTCGGAAGGCGGCGCTGTGGGTGGGCGTCGTGTTCCTTCTGGGTACGGCGCTGGGAGGAACGCTAGGCTATTCTTATGCGCACCGTCTTGTGTCCGCGGCAAGCACGCCATTGCCGGAGCCAGTGAGGCGCGCGCAGCGGGTAGAGCAACTCACACAGTTGCTGGCCTTGACGAGCGCTCAGAGTCAACAAGTGGACACAATCCTGTTGCAGCGTCACACCGAATCAAAAGCGATTCACGATCAGACCGACGCACAGCTCGCGCAAGTCCACCAAAAAGGACGCGATCAGATCCGCGCGATCCTCACGCCGGAACAAAAACCCAAGTTCGAAGAGTTTTTGAAGAACCTCGACCAGCAGAAAAAACGCAACGGCTCGAAGTAAACCGCCGCTGGCTACTCGCGCACTCAAACTTTTACGATGAGCTTGCCGGTGTTTCCGCCGGTGAAGAGCATGTTGATGGCATCGGGCGCCTTTTCCAGTCCTTCCACGATGGTTTCGCGGTCCTTCAGCTTACCGAACATTTTCCACTGACCCAGTTGCTTCGCAGCTTCCATGAAGCGCGAAGCGAAATCCAGGATGATGAACCCCTGGACGCGGAGGCGTTTCACTATGACTGTGCCGAGGCTGAGCAGGCCGGGATCTTCCTTGGTGTAGCCAGAGATGAGGCCACAGACCACGACGCGGCCGTGGAGATTCATGCGATTCAAAACTTCTTGCATGATTTCTCCGCCGACGTTTTCAAAATCGATGTCAATGCCGTTGGGAGTGGCTGCGGCGAGCTTTTCCTTCCAGTCCGGATGCTTGTAGTTGA
>WNFC01008780.1_pt1 | contig 11172 bp, 13 predicted proteins | sample 5400541 | NCBI WGS metagenome assembly WNFC01 (sample SAMN13153342, study PRJNA577476) | soil metagenome | isolation source: 120 cm saprolite under Douglas fir tree site 2 hole 2 replicate 1 | place: USA:California | collected 2015-04-18
TCGCAAAGCGGCGCGCAAACGGCACTTCGCTCCGTTCGTGGTTGTCGTCGTGGTTTTTCTCGCGCTTGAGTTTTGGCATCCGGGCAAGACCATCTACAACACGATGATTGCATTCGCGGCCGGCGCTGTTGTGATTGCTCTTCTCCGTCGCGACCTGGTCCCCTCGATGCTCGTCGGCGCGCTGAGTTTCACCGTTTTGTACTTTGCGTTGTTCTTGATTTTTCTTTCTTTGTACCCCGAATTCATCCAGCGCTATTACAACATCCCAAATCTTCTTGGAATCTACGTTTTTGGAGTGCCCATCGAAGAACTCCTCTTCGCCGGTACGGGAGGGGCGATCTGGAGCGTCGCGTATGAATATGTGCAAGGATATCGCCTCACCCCCGCGCCGCCTCTCTGATTTGTGTGCTCTGAAGAACCCGGCCGGCGGGCCGGGCATCACGGCCGGTTCGATGTTCCCCCGTTTGGACGGTGCGTGTGAAGAACTGAAGGAGAGGAACTTTGGAATCTAGAGCACTTTGCCATGCGTCGCGAGACCCACTTGATTGCATAACAATGTCGGCTCCCTCCAATCCGCCGGGGCGCGGGCAGGTCAACTAAAAACACGGGTTTCGGGCAGCTTTTGCTACATTTCCAAGATCGGGCAGGATTGACCACCGCCATGAAATGTATCCACTGTCTAAGGGAGCTCAACGAAAAGACGAAAGATCATGTATTTCCGACTTCGTGGTATCCGGACACCACACCTAGTGAGGTGCAGAGGTGGACGGTCCCCAGTTGCGCTCGGTGCAACGGGACCTTGGGACGAATCGAGAAAGAGCTGTTCGTTCGTCTTGCGCTCGGTGCCGATCCCGCAAAGGCTGAGGCTTCGGGGATGTCAAAGACCGCCCTGAGATCTCTTGGAATTGGAGTTGGAAATCTGACTCCAGAGGAAAAGGCGCACCGAACTGCATTTGCGAGGAAAGTCTTGATGAAAGTCAACCCGCTGAAAGAGCATGGCGAGATTGGGCTCCTTCCAGGCTTCGGGCCGCACCCGGGGTTCCCTGCGGGAGAACAACTGGTACTCAACATCCCTGAAGAGCTTCTGAAGTCCGTCTCAGAGAAAATCGTGAGAGGATGCGAGTACAAACTGAACGGCGGTGCATACATTGAACAGCCCTTGCATGTGAAAATCTATTTCGTTCACGATAGAGGAGCTGAGGACCTTACTGCTTTTCTCGAAAGGCTGCCGGCCACAACGTTGGGCCCCGGATTCGAAGTTAGAAGGGGACAAGCACCTCCAGAAGAAGGTGAGCATATCGTGCTTTACCGAATAACGATTTGGGGGACGCTAAAAATCTATGCGTCAATTGGCGACGAAGGGGTGTTTGAGAAGAGTCGTTGAAACACCAAGGTTGGACACTCAACAAGGTGCCAACCAGCGCGCGTTCCTGCGCGTTAGCGGCGCACTCCAATACAGGTTGCAATGCTCCGAGGCTACCGTTTGTGTTAGGCTACCCCAGCTTTGGAACCGCCGGGACTTTCGGTAATGTTGAACTGATATGCCGCCTTCAGCGCTTTTCCATATTTTGAAAAAGACTGGATGCCGCCGACTTGTCGTCACGACAGAACTCAATATTAATCGAGCCACGTTTGCCAAACTGCCGCGAAAAGGGAAGCGTGGCAGTAAGGACATTTGGTTTGCGACTACTTACCCAGGAGAGGGCAAACTGAGTGTCGCGGTGTCCGCTATTCTCAGGAAGAAAGATAGTAAAGGGAACTGGCGGCTGTTTATATACTGGTTTTTGACTGACAGCGATCCCCCTTCCGAGTTTCTGCCGTTCCCAGCTTTCGAACGCGCCCTTGCAACGCCTTTCGGCGAGCGCGAAGTCGATGCACGGGCAGAGTTTTCATTCGATAAGGGTCAAGTAGTTTCTGTTTTTAGACCCATCGAGATAGGGGAACAGTCGCAAATCTTGGACGAGATAATCGGATTCACAGGCGTCAGGCACGATCCAGATGGTAAGATACTTTATACGATGGAAATTGCTCTATCTGATAAGTCAATTGAGCTAAAGCTTTCGTTTAGACAAACCGTTAAGTTAGGCGATAATACGCCTATTGGACTACTAGAAACGGCAAGCAAGCTCTCTGCGTTAGCAATTAGGCCAAAAGAAAACACATGACAAAACCAATTGATGTTTATTTCGACTGGCCGCAGGAACGTTATGAGGTTGGGATTCCAACGCTAAGTGCTGAACCGCCCTCAGGCGGTTTCTTCTACGGCGGCGCAGCAACGATAAAAAAATCTGCGAGCCCAACTTGGGCAGTGCTGGATCGGTCCAGTTTCATTAATCAGATTTATGAGACGAATGTCAATCCTCTCGAGCAGGCTATCCAACTGGAAGAGCAATTTAAGGCTGCATTCGGATACGCGCAAAGGGTTTCTGAACTTTGTCAGAGACTAGAACACATCGAAGGCGCGCTCCTTGATGTTCTGAAAAAATTGGATCGCAGCGCACAGACTCAGCATTCGTTGTGGATTCCCATCGAATCGTTTGCACCTGAACCATACGACGTACTTAGGCCGTTAACAGCGGTCGTAACGCCCGTCGAGGACGGTTTTGAGGCAGGACTCTTTGATGCAAGTATTTTCGCCTCAGGAGATACGGAAGCGGAAGCAGTGGATAACTTAAAATCCGTTGTCTTGGAGACGTATGAGGCTTTGGAGGAATTGGGAGATTCGAGGCTGGGGCCTGGGCCTCTCAAACAGAAGAGGGCATTGAGCAATTTTATCCGCAGAGTTAAAGCATAGACAAATTCCGTGTTCACCCAGAAACACGCGCACACGATCGCCAAGAAATTGGGTTGTTCCTTCCGAGAAGGTAGCGCCCATACTTATGCCGACCTTTACGAACAGGGGAAACTCATAGTAAGTTTTGGCATTCGAAGGGCGTCAAAAGAAAAGGGTCACGGACACATTCCTAAGAATCTAAACCTCACCCAAAAACAGTCTTGGGATTTGCACGACTGCACTTTGTCGAAGGAAGAGTATCTTCAAACCCTCAGGGACAAGAATCTGCTCGGTGAATCTGGCTCGAAGGGTGAAAAAGAGGCTCAACAGCAAACCGGTGGTGAAAAAAAGTGAGCGTCCGGACCTGTTATAGTTTGCCTTCATTCGTTCGGCACCGCGACGGGCGGGTGGAACACCCTTAACACGATGAGACGATCTTGGGTGCCGCATCCCTTTGGAGTTTGCTTTTTCAAAGGGTGCGGGCGTTGACTCTGCTTTTTCTTGCTCGGCCCGCGCCTGGTGAAACCGTTCACCCCGCCTCCGCGACCGTCCAACGCTCCATTCCTCCCTTTCCCTGCATATGACTTAACCAACTGATACCGGCGTGCTATTTTTCCCCTGTGTTCGCCAAGCTCCAATCCGCCCGGCCGGTCCGGCTCACGCGCCATCGCGCTGCTCGTTTGTCTTCCTTTACCTCCCTTGCTTCCTTAACCACCTCTAAGTCCTTTGTAATCCGCACTTCCAAGACCCCCCTCCCGCAACTCCTTTATAATCCGCACTTACAAGCACCTCTCGGATCTGCGGGAAACAAAGGACTTATAACCCCTTTAGAATCCGCACTTACGAAAAATTCTCCTGTAAGTCGTTTAGAATCCGCACTTACAAAAACAGGGGGGTGGGGGGGCCTTCCGGCCGTTCAAACGATTCTTTTCAGGTGGAAGATTCCCCCAGCGGAAACAGCGTCGGCTCCGCGGGCGGAGCGTCCGCGATGGCATCGAGTTGGGGGTAATGCTGGCGCAGCGGTTCGGGAACTTTGACTTTTGTTCTCTTGAGGATGTGGAGGAGTTGCAGAGCGTTAACGACGGCCTTGCCCTGGAAATGATTATTCGTGATCACAAACGTGTCGCGGGCGTGCTCCTTCACTTTCCCCACTCGGGTGATCCAGGGAGCAAGCTCTTCGGCGGAATAGAGATAGTTATATCTTTCCTCCGCCGGAATCGCGGCGTCGTCGCTGAACCAGGTATCGTAGCGCCGCCCGTGCAGCCGCACGTAGCCCACGGGCGAGGTCGCCTGCGCGGAAGGCGCCAGGGAGCGGCCGATAAGCGGCTGGTCGATATTACAGAAGCCGGCATTATGCTCGCGCAGGAAAGCCAGCGTTTCAGGAGAGTTCCACGTGGCGTGGCGCACTTCGACGACGAGGGGATAATCCCGAAACCGCAACAGAACCGCGGAGAGATACGTCACCGTCTCTTTGGTGCGATGGAAGGAAAAAGGGAACTGAAGAAGGACGGCGCCGAGTTTGTTCGCCGCGCGCAAAACGTCGAACCCAGCGCGGACCGCTCGCTCGTCTGCGGCAGTGGGGCCCGATCCCACGGAGGTGGTGTCGTGGGTGAATTTTTGCCAGAGTTTTGCGGTGAAAACAAAGCGCGGGTTGACCGCTACGCGCTCAATCCATTGCGCGGCATGCTCCGGGCTCAACGGCTGGTAGAACGAAGTGTTGATCTCGATGGTGTCGAAGAATTCCGCGAGATAGGTGGCCTCGTGAAATCCCTTGGGACGCCGCGAAGGATAAACGTAGCCAGCCCAATCCGGATAGGACCAGCCTGCGGGGCCGACGCGGAGCGTGCTGGCCGCCGCAGTATCAGAACTGGAATTGGCCGCGCTGGATCGTGGCGGAATTTGTGCCTTGCGTTTCGGCATGAAGAACGGCGCGCCATGCGCACCGCGAGCAGAGTAGAGGGAAGGGAACGGAAGTGTCAACGCATCTGAGACCGAGAACACCCGGCGTCGTTGCCCCGGAGCTTTCCGGCTGTTATGCTTCTTCTCGATGTGGTGCGATGATCCGAACCGCGTCTCCCTCCGCGCTTTCAGGCTTTCCTACGGGTGCACACATGAAACTCTCCATCAATTTCAAACATGTCGAGTGGCACAAACCGGTCGAGGTCGAAGTCGGACGTCACGTTAGTAAGCTGGAGAAACTGCTGAAGAGCTATTCACCGGATCTCATCCAATTGCACGGTGGATTCTCAAAGAATCCCCGGAAGGATGAGAATTCCTGCGTGCTGAACCTATCGCTGCCAACGGGCACGCTGCATGCCACCGGCACCGGAGTCAACGTCCGAACCAGTTGCAAGAAAGCGTTCAGCGAATTGGAAGCGCAGGTGAAAAAACATCAGGCCAAGTTGCGCAAAGATTACGAATGGAAGAGAAAACGCCTCCGCGTGCGTGTGGAAGCGCTTTCCTGAACCGCAACGCCGCGTTGTCCCTTGGAGCCACTTGCGACCATGGAGCTTGCTCTCCCTCGAAGCCGTCTGCGAGCATGCAGTCGGTTGTACTCGAACCCATCTGCGAGCTGGCAGTCGACTGATCTCGAAGCCATTTGCAAGCATGCTAGAATGAGAAGTTCATGCCATAGGGGCGTAGCTCAGTGGTAGAGCAGCGGCCTTTTAAGCCGAAGGTCGTGGGTTCGATCCCCACCGCCCCTACCAGCTTTCTCATTCTTTCCAAAGGACTTGCGAAAACGGCGAGGCAGCAAAAGGCAGCAATAAGCCAGGTAACGTCGGCAGTCGAAGTAAGACTTCGCGGCACGGATGGCAAGCCGACGATTTGCCCTACGCACTGGCGTTTCTGCGTCGGCCCGTGAGTAATACGAATGGCCACGCCGCGGGCGACGACTTGCTTCAGTCTTCCGTCTCCTGCGTCACGATGTGCACATCGACGGCAGGCGATTCCCGCAAAAAACGGTGCACGGCGGAGAGATACAAATATTTCCTCCAGTCTCGAACTGGCGTCCGTCCGAAAATTACTTGCGTTATATGTTTCGACCGCACGAAATCCGCCACGGCGTCCGCCACGCTTTTTCCTTTTAACCGCACGACTTGCGCACCGAGGCTTTCCGCAAATCGCAGATTCGCCGTCAGTGCGTTTGGATTAGCTTCCTTTGCACCGAACTCGCGATCTACGTGGACCACGTACAGCTCTGCGTCCATTCGCCGAGCCATACGTGCCGCCCGCGCGATGAGGTACTGCCCGGTCGGATTGGAGGAGATGCACACCGCCATGCGCTCACGGACGCCCCAGTTTTTCCGGATGTCCTGCGCCTCCATGTAGGATTCCAGGCTGCGATCGACCTGCTCGGCGACTTGCCGCAACGCCAACTCCCGAAGCGCGATCAGATTTCCACGCCGAAAGAAATTCTTCAACGACCGCTCGACTTTTTCCGCGCTATACACATCGCCGCGTGTCATCCGGTTTTGCAGTGCTTCCGGAGTTAGGTCGACCATCACAGTTTCAGCGGCGGTGAGTGGAACCCAGTCCGGCACGGTCTCGCGCACGATGATTCCGGTAATCGATCGCACCACGGGCGCGATGCTTTCGATATGTTGAATATTCAGCGTCGAGATGACGTCGATTTTTGCCGCGAGGAGTTCCTGCACATCTTCGTACCGCTTTCGGTGTTTGCTTCCCGGAATATTGGTATGTGCGAGCTCGTCGACGAGGACCACGTCGGGCCGCCGAGCCAAAATCGCGTCAACATCCATTTCCTCGAAAATCGTGCCTTTGTACTCGATTTTCCGTCTTGGAACGGTTTCCAGCTCGCAGAGAAGCTCTTCGATCGCTTTGCGCCCGTGCGTTTCGACGACCCCGATCACGACGTCTTCGCCGCGGCTGTGCCGGCGAAGCGCCTCGCTGAGCATGCTATAGGTCTTGCCGACACCCGGTGCGTAGCCGAGGAATAATTTGAAAATTCCCCTGGCCTTCTGCGGAGGGGAAGCGATCTCCAGCCAATCTTCAGGCTTTTTCGGCAAAGGGCTGTTTACCCCACTGAAACTGTGGCCTGCGCTAGAATGATGCGATGCAGAGAGTGCTTGCCGGCAGAACGTTCGGCCTTGTTTGTGCGGTCGCCATCATCGCCGGTATCACCTTTTTTTATCGCCATGTTCTGGCGGCCAATCAGACAACTGTCGCACTCTCATTTCTCCTCGCGATTCTAGCAGTTTCCGCAGTGTGGGGCATGGCTGTCTCCGCTTCCATGTCAGTGACCGCGATGCTGGCGTTCAATTATTTCTTTCTGCCTCCAGCGGGGACATTCACCATCGCCGACCCACAAAACTGGGTGGCCCTGGCAGCGTTCCTGGTGACCTCCCTTGTTGGCAGCCAGCTTTCGGCGCGCATCCGCAAAGAGGCCGACGAAGCAAACAGGCGGCGGCATGAGATCGAGCGGCTCTATCAGTTTAGCCAGAAACTGCTCAGCGAGGGAAACGTCATCCAGCTGATGAACGCGATTCCCAATTACATCGTGGACAGCTTTGAGGCAGGCGCAGCGGAGCTGTTTCTTCCGCAGAAAGACAAGTTCTACCGCTCGGGCCACGGCGCGGCGCTGGTAGACGAGGAAAAGACAAAGACGGCGTTTCTGCGCGATGAAGCGACGATTGAACCGGGCGCCGGGTTGTACTTTGTTCCAGTGCGCCTGGGTGCGCGTGCCATCGGCAGCCTGGGAATTTCCGGAGCAATGATGTCCCGGCAGACGCTGGACGCCGTGAGCAGTCTTGTGGCGATCGCGATCGAGCGCGCTAGAGCTATCGAGCAGTTGGGGCAAACCGAAGCGGAAAGGCAGGGCGAACGACTGAAATCGGCGCTGCTGGATTCGATTACTCACGATTTCCGGACGCCACTGACGTCGATGAAGGCGGCGGTGACCAGCTTGCTCGGAAGCCAGGGCACGGATGGCGCGCAGAGCACGGAACTATTGACCATCATCGAAGAGGAATGCGACCGGCTGAATCATTTGGTGGAAGAAGCGGCGGAGATGGCGCGCCTGGAGGCCGGAGAGGTCGAGCTGTCCCTTGGTGCCGTGCCGATTGGAGAAATCATTCAAACTGCTGTGACAAGGATGAAAAGCGCTCTCGCAGCTCGCGTCATCGATGTACGCGCTGGCGCGGAATTGCCAGCTGTGCGGGCGGATTTCGAGCGAATCGTGGACGTTCTGATGAAGCTGGTCGACAACGCCAATTTGTATTCGCCGAAGGAGCAGCCGATCACGGTTTCGGCGGAGGCAAATGGCGAGTTTGTGGCCACAAGCGTGGCGGATCGTGGCCCTGGCATCGACACCTTCGAGCAGGAACTGATCTTCGACAAATTCTATCGCGGGAAAGACCAGCGGTACCTCGTGCGGGGGACAGGAATGGGGTTGCCAATCGCCAAGGCGATTGTGTCGGCGCACGGCGGCACGATTACAGTGACAAGTCAGCTGGGGCGTGGCTCGGTGTTTTCGTTTACGCTTCCGGCGGCGCGGAGCGAGGAGCGGCGGTGAACGCGGCGACGATCCTCGTCGTCGATGACGAGCCGCAGATTCGGCGCGTTTTGCGCGCAACGCTTTCAAGCCGCGGGTACGTGATCATCGATGCGAAAACTGGGGAAGATGGAATTGAGCTGGTGCGCAAGGACAAACCCGACTTGATTTTGCTCGATGTAAACATGCCAGGGATGGGAGGTCTTGAAGCGTGCCGCGAAATTCGGCGAGGGTCGAATGCGCCGATCATCATGCTGACGGTGCGTAACGCGGAGCGTGACAAAGTGGCCGCGCTGGACGCGGGTGCCGACGATTACGTTGTAAAGCCGTTTGGCATCGAAGAGTTGTTGGCGCGAGTTCGCGCTGCGCTGCGGCGGCACGGAACGGGCGAAGCTTTGGCACGGCTCGAAACGAAGGATTTGACCATTGATTTTGAGGCTCGCAGCGTAATGGCGCGCGGCGAGGACGTGCACCTGACGCCGAAAGAATACGAAGTGCTGAAGCTGCTGATCGCAAATCAGGGGAAACCGCTCACCCACCGAAGATTGCTGCAGACAGTATGGGGGCCGGATTATGGGGAGGAGCCCGAGAATCTGCGCGTGGTAATCAACCAGCTCCGCAAGAAGATTGAGAGTGATCCGACGCACCCGAAATACATCCTGACTGAACCGTGGGTGGGTTACCGATTTCAGACGCCGCTAAGCTCGTCGACGAAAGCTCTGACGCGGAAGTAACGACGCAGCGTGACCAGGTACGAGTGTTCTCAATTTGAAATTGAGCAGTTGATTGTGTCACCGAGAGTGTTCTTGCTACTCGGCGCGACTAGTGCAAGGGGTGGGAAGAGTCAAGGGCGAGGTTGAGTTGAAGGACATTGACGCGGGGTTCGCCGAAGATGCCGAGCTGGCGAGGCTGAGTGTATTGGGGTATGAGGGCGCGGAGCTCGGACTCGGCCATGTGGCGCTCGCGGGCGACGCGAGGAATCTGGAATTCAACGGAGGCGGGAGAGATGTCGGGATCGAGCCCGGAGCCGGAGGCGGTGACCAGGTCAACGGGAACCGAAGCAAACTGGTTCTCCGCCTGGGCCTTCTCTACGTCAGCCTTTACTCGATCGAGCAGTATCTTGTTTGTGGGACCAAGATTGGAGCCGCCGCTGGAGGTTGGATCATATCCAGTTCCCGCCGAAGACGGCCGAGAGTGAAAATAGCCAGGGCCAGAGAACGCCTGCCCGATGATTCTCGAGCCCACGATCTTTCGGTTTCTTTCGATCAACTGTCCGTTGGCGCGGTCAGGAAACAGCACCTGGGCCAGACCCGTAATGGCGAGCGGATACAGGACTCCGAACATCACCGTCGTAACCAGGGTGAACCACAGAGCAATCAGAAAATTCTTTTTCATAAGTTCCTCAAACAATCCGAAGATACGTCAGCAATACGTCGATGAACTTGATTCCGATAAACGGCGCAATGACTCCACCTAGGCCGTAGATCAACAGGTTGCGCTGCAGCAAAGCCGCCGCGCCTAATGGACGATACTGCACGCCCCGGAGAGCAAGTGGAATCAGAGCGGTGATGATCAGAGCATTGAAAATCACAGCGGAAAGAATTGCCGATTGCGGTGTGCGGAGATGCATTACATTCAGAACGCCGAGCACCGGAAATGCTCCGGCAAACATTGCGGGGATTATGGCGAAGTACTTGGCCACATCGTTCGCGACCGAGAAGGTCGTCAAGGCGCCGCGAGTGATGAGAAGTTGCTTGCCGATTTCGACGATTTCGATCAGCTTCGTCGGGTTGGAATCGAGATCGACCATGTTGCCGGCCTCTTTCGCAGCTTGCGTGCCGGTGTTCATGGCGACTCCGACGTCCGCCTGAGCAAGAGCCGGAGCGTCGTTTGTTCCATCGCCCGTCATGGCAACGAGTTTTCCCTTGGCCTGTTCGCGCTTGATGAGCGCCATCTTGTCTTCGGGCCTGGCTTCAGCGAGGAAGTCATCGACGCCAGCCTGGCGGGCAATGGCCGCTGCGGTCAGCGGGTTGTCGCCGGTGATCATCATCGTGCGAATGCCCATGGCGCGCAGGTGATCGAATCTCTCCTTCATGCCGCCTTTGACGATGTCCGTTAGAGCGATTGCGCCCAACACACGACGGTTCTCCGCTACCAGAAGCGGTGTTCCCCCAGAATTCGAGATTTCCTCGATACGAAGCTTCAACTCATTCGGTATCCCGTTGCTCGTTGAGCTAATAAACCGTGCAATCGCTTCCGGCGCGCCCTTGCGGATTTCCCGTCCGTCGAAATCCACGCCCGACATTCTGGTCTGAGCGGAGAACGGAATAAAGTTCGTGTCGTGCGAAGAAAGGTCGCGGCCGCGTATGTTGTAGCGCTCCTTCGCAAGCACGACGATCGAGCGGCCCTCCGGAGTTTCATCGGCAAGCGAAGAGAGCTGTGCGGCATCCGCAAGATAATTTTCTTCAATCCCTCGTGCCGGGTAGAGCTGCGTGGCGGCGCGGTTGCCGAGCGTGATCGTGCCGGTCTTGTCGAGCAACAGTACATCCACGTCGCCTGATGCTTCGACAGCACGACCGGACATCGCGATTACGTTTCTCTGAATGAGGCGGTCCATGCCCGCGATGCCGATCGCGGAGAGCAATCCCCCAATCGTCGTCGGTATCAGACACACTAGGAGTGAAACCAACACGAAGATGTTCTGCGGGGCGCCGGAATAGATCGCGAACGGCTGCAGCGTGACGACCGCCAGCAAAAAGATGATGGTAAGACCCGCTAAGAGTATGTTTAGGGCAATCTCGTTCGGGGTCTTCTGCCGGCAAGCTCCTTCGACGAGCTTGATCATGCGGTCGAGAAATGTTTCTCCGGGATTCGACGTAATGCGCAC
>WNFC01008781.1_pt1 | contig 11172 bp, 8 predicted proteins | sample 5400541 | NCBI WGS metagenome assembly WNFC01 (sample SAMN13153342, study PRJNA577476) | soil metagenome | isolation source: 120 cm saprolite under Douglas fir tree site 2 hole 2 replicate 1 | place: USA:California | collected 2015-04-18
GTCCGTTCGAAGGTCGCATCGTCGAACTGCCAGTTCGGCGACCATTGCCGCCATAAAATCCTGGCGATGCCGCGCCGGTTGGCGGCAAGGCCAGCCCGTCCACGCTCAAGCTGAAAATAATATTGATACCACAGCGCGACCTCGCGCTCCGGTTTGGCCGGCGCCATCGCTTTGGCAATATCCTGAATCAGATAGCCGTTCACGGACACCAGGCCTGTGCATCGGTCCGGCCACAGCGCCGCGGCCACGCAGGCCGCTCGTCCGCCCCAATCGTAGCCCGCGAAAACGGCGCGCTTCACACCAAGCGCGTCCATCAGCGCGATCAGGTCTGCCCCGATCGCGGCCTGCTCTCCCGATCGCGGCGTTGCCGGGTCGTGAAAACGCGTGGGGCCGTAGCCGCGCAAATAGGGCACGATGGTGCGGCAGCCCTTCGCCGCCAGCAGCGGGACGACGTCGACATAAGCGTGGATGTCGAACGGAAAGCCGTGCAGCAGCATCACGACCGGGCCGTCCGCGGGCCCCGCCTCGTGGTAAGCGATGTTGAGAACGCCGGCATCGACATGCCGAAGTGGCTCCAGCCGATGAGAAGAGGATGCACGCGTCAAGGTGAAACTCCATACATGAACTGCGTTTTGGCGGATGGGGGAGGCAATTTCACTTTCAGGAGAGGGCAATTCAAGATCGATACCGCGCTGTTCCTGCTTTAGGCGCCTCCCGGCGGAAAAGCATGACTTGGCGCCATGACGGACGCCGAATTCGGCGATACAGTGTCCGGGGGTCAATGGAGACGGGCTTTTGCCATGTTGCGATCCATCGCTGTCGTCTTTGCCATGCTGGGCGCGCTGATCGCTTCGGCCGCCGCCCAGGAGCCGTCGCGGAGCGAATGTCTGGCGATGGCGAATGCGCCGCCGCGCGCCACGCCAGTCAGCCTTCGCCGGCTGGCTGCGAAGACCGACGAGGTCGCGATCACCTATGCCGGCCATTCGACCTATTACATCGACACGCCGGGCGGGGTGCGGATCGCGACCGACTTTAGCGGCGCCTACAGGACGGGCCGCTTGCCCGACGTCGTCACCATGAACCGGGCTCACAGCACGCACTACACGCTGTTTCCCGATTCCCACATTCCCCATGTGTTTCACGGCTGGGGCGATGACGGACAGCCCGCCAAAATCGCACAACGTGTCGGCGATGTGTTCATCCGCAATGTGACGACCGACATCAGGCGCTATTTCGGCGACGATTCGAACGCGGAGATGATCAGGGACGGCAACTCGATCTTCATCTTCGAGGTCGCCGGCCTCTGCATCGGTCACCTCGGCCATCTGCATCACAAGCTCGATGAAAGTCATTTCGCGGCGATCGGCCGGCTCGACATCGTCATGGTGCCGATCGACGGCAGTTACACGATGTCGCTCGACGGCATTTCGGAAATCACGCAACGCTTGCGCGCCTCCGTCGTGCTGCCGATGCATCGCTTCATGACACCGCTCGACGACTTCATGCGCCGGATCGGCCAGCAGTTCGCGATCGATGTACGAACCGAGCGAAGCCTGACGATTTCTCGGGGCGCGCTGCCGGGCACGCCCACGGTCATTATTCTCGATGGGGTCTGAAGCTGCCGGCGTTCAAAAGCATCTCGGCAGCGGCCTCCACGAATGACGTCGCAATTCCGGCCTGCGTGCTTGAATCGCAGCGGCTCGCCGCAACCCGATCCTGTTTTCGGATTTTGAGGGCGTGGACTCATTAGCACGCAGCCAAATGCGGATTGATGCGAGCTTGATGAACGCCAGCTAGTTGGCAGCGAGTTTGTCGTATCGGGTCGCGACACGCCGGCACTGCTTGATCTTGTTGAAGAAGCGTTCGATCAAGTTGCGCGCGCGGTACAGATACGGGCTAAAGCAGATCGGGTCTTTGCGATTTCGTTTCGGCGGAATGTTCGCCCATGCTCCTTGCTGGCGGGCAAGCTCCCTGATCCAGTCCGCGTCGTATCCATGATCCGCGAGCAGCATCGTTTGTGGGAGCAAAGCGCTGAGGAGAACCGAGCACGGCCGATTGTCATGCGTTTCGCCGGGCGTGAGGGCGAGATGGACTGGCAGACCGTTGGCGTCCACGACCGCATGAATCTGGCTCGTGAGGCCCCCTCGCGAGCGACCCATATCCTGGTGATTGTTGTCCGCTATACATTCGAGGCTCCGGTTTTGGGAGCTTGAATCACGCCTACAGCCGCGCCATCAACCCGCAATGGCCCACGGCGGAGCCGCTAATACTCTGAATTTACTTCCGCTTTTGGACGTTTGCGTTTTGGGCCCATCGAAAAGCTTTCTCCAGGAAGCGCTTGTGAGGGATCTGGACCCGCGTACGCATCAAGGCGGCGATGACGTCGTGTTCGATTTCTCCACACGGGTACGGCACGCCGCCACGTCGGATGACGTCGAGGACGTACGGTGGTGGACCCGTCCTCAAGAGAGGATAGTGCGGCTGGGAAGCATCGCCATACCAAAGCAGAGTTTTCTGGCGCAAAATCAGCTGTACGACTGCGAGCACATGGTGTTCAATCCTTGGAACTGCCCGCCCGAGCACAGGCCGCTTGGCAGCGTCAACCGGATGCGCCTTGCGGTCTATCTTGCCTCGCGGCGGGTACGGCGGAAACTGAACATGGTGGCGTCATGAGCAGCCAGCCGAAGCCCGATCGTTCGGGCGGACTTCAGCGGACGCAGGCGCCGCCGAATGTCGAGAATGAAGCTCTGCATGCCGAACGCCGGCAGCTCACCGTGGCATTTATCGACATCGTCGGCTCGACACCCCTGAGTGAGCGGATCGATCCTGAGGAGTTCTTCGCGGTTATAAGAACTTACCGCGATATCTGCGACGAGCAGATTCGCCACTACGACGGTCATATCGCCAGAATGATTGGTGACGGGTTGCTCGCATTTTTTGGCGTCCCGCAAGCCCATGAAAATGATCCTGAACGCGCGGTGCGCGCTTCACTGGCGGTCGCCGCGGCGATCAAGGAACATCAGTTTCTGCTGTCGAATGGCAGCTTCGTCCGCCTTGGTGTGCGCATCGGGGTGAACACCGGGGTGGTCGTCGTCGGCAGCGTGCCCGGCGAGCCCCCCGATCGGCGGGAAGTGTTCGGCAGCTCCGCACATGTCGCTGCCCGCCTGCAAGGGCTCGCCAGTGAGAATGGTGTCGTGGTCGGTTCGAGCACTTACGAGCTGACGCGCGGAACGTTCAGTTACGCGCCGCTTGGCAGACGACCGCTCAAGGGCTTGGAGGAGCCGGTCGAGGTCTGGCGTGCAGAGGCGCTTGCGTCCAGCGAAAGCAGGTTCGACCGCGCGCAGAGGTCGCCTCTTGCCCCGATGATTGACCGAACCAGCGAAAGCGCATTGCTTGCCGAGATGTGGCAGCAGAGTCTCGCCGGCTCGGGACAGGTCGGCGTTATTTCCGGCGAACCTGGCATAGGAAAGTCGCGCCTTATCCGCCAGTTCCGCAGTGAGCTCAACGCGCCCCCGCGCGATATCCTGTCGCTGCAATGCTCGCCTTTCCACGTCAACACGCCGCTTGCGCCGGAAATCGAGCGGCTCAGGCGCGCGACCGGCATCCAGGAAACCGACGATGCGGAACTCGCGTTGGCGAAATTGCGCTCGCTGCTGGCAAGAGAAGCTCCAGACCTCGCCTACGCTCTCCGCTACTACGGGGCGATTCTTTCGATACCCGCCTGTTCGGATTACGAACCCGTGGATCTTGGATCCCCCATTGAGCGCGACCGCGCTTTTCAGGCGTTTATCGATGTTCTGGTCGCGGCCTCGCGCAAACGACCCATTCTGATTGTCGCTGAAGACGTCCAGTGGGTGGACCCGACCAGCATTGATCTGGTGCTACGGATCATAGCTCGCTGTTCCAGCGAGCGGGTCATGATCCTGATCACGCATCGCGATGACTACCAGCCGGATTGGTTGTCGGGTCCGGCAGTTCGACGGATTGCCCTGCAAAAACTGGCGCCGCACGAATGCGAGCAGATTGTCGCAGCCGTCGCAGGCAGTGATGTCGTACCGCGCCGGATTACCAGCCAGATCGTGGAGCGAACCGACGGCATACCGCTTTTCGTCGAGGAGTATACGCGGGCCGTGATCGATTCCCGCGCCATTGAGCGCACCGATGACGATCTGGCGCTGAGCAACAAACTGTCAGAACCGTTGGTGCCATCAAGTATTCAAGACTCACTGATGGAACGCCTTGATCGCCTCGGTCCCGCCAAGCGCGTCGCCCAAATCGCTTCCGTGTTTGGAAGGCAGTTCACTTATGACGGTATTCTCAATGTGCTTCCAGGCAAGGGAGAACCGCTGAAGCATGCGTTGCAGGCGCTGGAGAGCGCTGGCATCGTGTATCGGATCGAGGAGCCTCAGGCCGCCCTTTTCACTTTCAAGCACGCGATGATACAGGACGCTGCCTACTCCTCGCTGCTCAAGGAGGAAAGACGCGAACTCCATGCGCGCGTCGCATCGTGGCTGCTTCAGGAGGCGGCGATCAGAGAGAGCAGTCGGCCCGCCGTACTCGGCTATCACTATGCGCGTGCTGGCAACATTCCGGAAGCGATCGAGGCCTGGCTTCAGGCGGGTAAATCCGCGCTCCGCCGATCGGCCACCAAGGAGGCCGTGGCCCATCTTCGCGAGGGCCTCTCACTGATACCGAAGCTGCCCGCGTCACCACAGCGTTTCGAAGCCGAAATCGCCCTGCAGTCCAACCTGGCGATGGCGTACACTGCCAACGCGGGATGGTCCGATCCGCACGTCTACGGACCCTATAGTCGCGCACTCAAACTTTGCGAGAGCCATGGCACCATTCGCGAGAAGGTGACGGTCCTGTGGGGAAGCACCATAGCCAAACTGGTCAACTGCGAGCTCACCAAGGGCCTCAAGCATGCGCAGGATTTCGTCCGGCGGGCCGAGGAGTGGCGCGACGACGAGGCCGTCCTCATGGCGTACACCGCTGCCGTAATCGCCAATTTTTTTCTGGGTCGTCTGGAGCAAGCGAGTGAGCTCGCGGCACTGATCAGCGCCCGCTACAACCCCCGCGAGCATGGCAAGCTGGTCCAGATTTATCAGCATGATCCATTGATCGTATCGCTCGTCTATTCCGGACACATCGAATGGTTGTTGGGCCGGCCAGGCCGGGCCAGAGAGTGCTGCGTGACGGCGCGGCAGCTCGCGAACGAGATCGGGCATCCGTTCATGCTGGCTTTTGCCTCCATTCTTGGCGTCTCCGATCACTGGTATGAGGGCGATCTTGCGGCTAACCTTGCCAGCGTAAAGCGCGGTCTGAAGGTCGCTGATGAGTATGGCTATCCGATGTACCGGGTCATCGGCCCATTGTGGGCGACCGCGGCGTTGGCGGCACGAGGCCCTGCGTCGGAGGTGCTCGAGCAACTGTGCGGCCTGCTCGGCAAACTACCCGCCGAGAATCGGTGCATTCAGATTCCGCTCTATCGAATTCTGCTCGCCACAGAATTCGGACGGATCGGGCAGATAGAAAGGGCTCGAAGCTTCGCTGCTTCGGCTGAGTCCCTGGTGAAGCAGACCGGCGAGCGCTGGGCTGCTCCCGAGATTTATCGGATCCACGGCTCGCTGCTGTGTCGCGAACCATTGCGAGACGACCGGGCTGCCATGCGCTTGTTCAAACGCTCGCTTGCCTCTGCCAGGAAGCTCGGGGCGGTCGGTTGGGAATTGCGCACGGCGATCAGCATCGCGCGCTTGGTCAGCGCCGGCGAGAGCGCATCCGGACGCGCCGAAGCACGAGACCTGCTGATATCGACCCGGGCGAAATTTGCATCCGCGGAAACTTCCCGCGATCTGCGCGAGGCTGATGACCTGGTAAGAGTGTTGAACTAGTGAATCAAGGCAAATCAGTTATGTCCGCTCCTCGGGAGTGAACAGACGTTCGTGTCGACATGAGCCGTTTTCCGCCTGGTGGATTCCCCTGCCGATCTCGCCCGTACGGTCCACTCGATGGTCAATGGGTAGGAATCCCCGGGCGGCAGGTTATCGCTGCCTCGCATGCGGTTTCGCCCACCCCGGCCGCGACACGGAGGCGCAGGAGGCGGCGACGCATGTGCTTGAGCTCGATCCCGCCTTTACAATAACTGCTTATATCGCTCGGGGGCGGGCAATCAAACTCGAAGCTATTAATCGCAGGTCTTCGGAAAGCGGGGCTGCCCGAATGAGCCCGCTGCGCCGCCAGCGCCAACGAGGTGATGAATCGACACTCTGCTGCGGCGCATGATTCCGGTTATGGCACGAACCGGACCAACCGGGCCGGCCTGATGATGTAGACCGGAAGTCATATTTTAAGGTCGCGAGGACCGTTTTTGACCCAAATGCGAAACTCGCCTTACAAGGGCCGCCGAATGACCCTCGGCCTGTTTGGGCGACTCACATCATCAGCGATCCCAAAAAACGGATCGCCGGTAGGCTCGGCAGGAACGCATAGGTCCCACCCCGCGTCCGGACAAATCGCGGCAACCCCCGCAGCCGGATCGTCGTGCCGGATTTGAGCGGCAAGTCAAACCAGCTCGTGGTGGGATCGTTGGCACCTGAGATCGGATCGTTGGATCCGGTAATTCGCGGATCCTGCAGGCCAAGGTTCAGCCAATCACAGGACACGGCTTCGAACTGAGCGCCGAGGCTAGCCCCAATGAAGTTGCCGAGCAGCCCCCGTTCCGGTTCGGGTTTGCTCGGATCACGAGACTTCGTCGGATCATATAATCGTCCATAGGGCATGCCACGCCGAACAAGGCGCCGACTGTTGTTCGCCACCCGTTGCACGATCTGCCCGCCGCGCGGGTTGCACCGCCGGATATGGGCTCCGTAGGGGCAGCGGGAGTTGCGATCGTAGTCAAATTTCGCCCGATCCACTTTGGGATCAGGCGCATCCGCGGACAGTGCCAGCGGCGTGCCGTCGCGCCACCGGCCGCACAGGTTGGCGGCGACGACCTCGCGCAAGGCGCCATGGCGTGATAGACCTTCGATTGACAGGCCTTGGCCGATTTTCGCTTCAGCGCCGGGCGGCAGCAACTCGTCGACTTGCGGGTGCTTGAGCAGATCGGATGCAGCCTGATCGAGATACTCCTCGAAGCCTGCCACGTCCTGCTGCAGCACGCGAAAGGCGTTGAACGTGCCATTGTGTCCCAACGCTGCGGGGTGAGGAACCCGCCACTTCAAACCTTCCAGGTTGGTCGGATGTCCCAGCAACACGGTGCCGAGCGGGGCCTTGGGTTGTCCGTCGGCATGGCGCAGTGGGTCGTTAACCCCCTCGAACCTCGGTTGCATGATGTTGTCCCGATACCCGAAGTGAACGCGGTCGCGGTCGCCTGGGAAACTGCAGCCCTCGCGTATATCGAGCAGTTTCAAGGCCTTTCCGTCGGCGAGCGCGCGCTGCTGGACTTCATCAAGCTGCGCGACCTCATCGGCGTAGATCGTCGCGATGAGATGGATCCGCTTGGGGTCGTCGAAGGGAGGTGGCCAGGTTTCCGGTGCGCTCGCCCCGACATCCCCGAGCTTCAAGGCGCGGGCGTTCATGCCTTTAATGAATTCGTTCGGGAACGTTTCAAGTGAAGAACCTGGCGTGCCGAGGGCGCGCAGTCCCTCGTAGGTCAGGCCAATGTTGAAACAGCTATCCGGCTTGGTTGCCCCCCAATCCGCTGTCGTGATCTGTGGAACGCCGTCGCCGCGGCCGGATATTGAAGCAGCGAGCCAGCGTTGGGCTGCGATGCGATCGGCAATTTCAAGGATGAGGTACCGCACGCGAGGCTTGCGGTAGCCACGCAAAATGTTGCCCTGCAGATCAGTAGCGTCGAACACGGTGCTCACCAGCCTATCCCCAATCGTTCGCGGACCTGAGCCGCCGAGAATCCGGGATAGGCCCGGTAGCCGCTGCCGAGCGAAACGTTCGCGTTGGCGCGGAGCTGGAGGATCAGTCTGGGCGGAAGCAGGGTCAAATCATCATTGCCGGATATGGCCTTGTCTCCATTCAAGGCTTCCTGGTCTCTCAGAAAATCGGTGATCGTGTCCGGTACCTGGTACAGGTCGCGCTCGTGCACCCATTGGATGAACGCATCGACATTGCGCTCGCAAGGGATCACATCATCTCCTCCCTCGACATGTTTGACCACGGCGTTGAACACGCTGCCAATCGTGGCGATGAAATCACGAATGTAATTGGTGAAATCGCCGTCATAGACGGAAAACATGCAAATATTGTTGTTGACGATAACGAAGCGCGCGAAATGCACCGTGCCGACATTGTTCAAGCCGGTAAATATCGCATCCTTGTTTTCCGCGATCGCCTTTGCTGCTTCCGCTCGTCCGATCGGCGACTTGATCTTGAGCGGCATGATCAGGTTCATCATGCACTGGAGATTGTCGCCAGGCTGGATCGATCGGTGGGGACCGCCGGGCAGAGGCTTCACCGGCATGCGCCACGCCCAGAAAGGCACCAGGATCAATGATGCCAGGCGTTTGAACACGTCGCTCTCGGGCAACCCGTTCACAAACCGATCGAACCAACCTTCGTCACCTGCCATCGGCTCAACTCCGCTTGAAGGGACACCCACCGCGCATTTCGCGCGAAACTTCATAAGCGCCCCTGCGGGCATGGAGGATCGGATCCCCGGAGGGCTCGATGCCACGCGCGAGATGCCAGGGATTGAAACTGATGCGTTCGCCAGCGGCGTCCTGATCCTCGGGGACATCGGTGAGCGTAAGGGTACCCATGACGACCTGGATTCGGTGGGCCGGCCAAGGCTTTGTGGGGTCGTCGAGCGCATCGCCCGCCTCGCCGATCGTCATCATCAGCATGAACCGGGCCGGCCACCGCCGCAGGCGGTCTTCAAGTTCCTTGCGCAGATAATCATCGGCCGGCGTGGCAGTGGGCTTGTTCGTGCGAACGCCTGCGACCGGCTGCCAGGAAAAGCGAACGGGGCGGCGTACTCCATGGGGATCTTCCACCATGAAGGTGTGAATGGCGTGATAGCTCGCGCGGGCATAGCTCACCGGCGCGCCGATCATCTTGGCCTGGACCACTCCCAATTGAGCGAACCGGTGCCGGTTGGCGTAAGTGAGTGTCCCCGCGTCTGCGTTCGTAGCTTCATTCGGGTACGGGTCGCGAGCAGGCTCCTTGAGCTGCAGCAGGTCGACAATCTTCCGCCAAGGAGATTGCTTTTGAACTCGCTGCTGCCTTGCGACCTTGGTGAACTCGAAAAAGTCCCCAACATTGCGGACGAAGAATTCGCCGAGCGTCGTGGCGATCAGGTCGGTTGCCGGCTCGCCCTTCAGGTGGAAACGTGTCGCCATTCCCCGAACATCGGACCATCCATCATGCCGGTTCGCTCCCCCCCGTGCGTTGGAGAATCTCACCGACACGTCAACGCGGTGTCCCCTGAATTGCTCTGCGATGCAGTAGGTGCGCGCCACATCCGACGCCACGAAATGGCCCTTCACGCCCACGCCTTTCGTGTGAACCGGCCTCATTTCGAGGGCAGGCTCCGGCAAATTGGAAATGATGGCCTCGACGAGCTGCTTTGCTACTGATGCATCGACCATGCCCCTCTCCATTATGGACGGACCGCTGAGGGTGCCGTTGGTGCGCCCGGTGCGTTAGCGTTGTCGATCGAATTCAGCCTGTGCCCTTCGCCCAAACGTTACATTCGATCGCCGGTCGGACATGTGATGTCGTTCACAAAGTTAGCCGAATGAAGCGCCGCGCAATTCGAATCGAATAGCAAGGTTCGACACTCCCGATGGTGCTCGCGCGCACCGATAAAGTGATCGGCTGAGTGCGTGTCTTGTTGCGGTGCAAGAGTCCGGATGTAGCACATAGCGTCAGTTCGCCGCGATGCGGAATTTCGTTCGCTTCTGTGAAGGGTTTCGGATGACGGCCATCGGGGACGATGCGGCTTGCACCGGGGTGTGCAACACCGACGTGATGCCAATGCGGGCTCCGAGGTGCTTCGGGTCGGCCGCGATGGTGAGCATCGTCTCCGACGAGGTCTTGAACAGCAGATCGTAGATCACGGCCTTGTTCTGGTAGGCGATGTCGCCAACCGCCGACGGCAGCGTGAAGACGACGTGGAAGTAGGGAATCGGAAGCAGTTCGGCCTCTCGCGCCGCCATCCACTGGCGCGCTGCCGCGCCCTGGCACTTCGGGCAGTGCCGGTTGCGGCAGCTGTTGTAAGCGATCGTGGTGTGGGCGCAGTCCTCGCAGCGGGCAACGTGTCCGCCGAGGGCCGCCGTGCGGCAGCTCTCGATGGCGCTCATCACCTTGAGTTGGAGCAGGCTGACGTGACCGCGGTTGGCATGACGCCACGCGGCCCCGTGGTCGCGGAAGACGTCCGCGACCTCCAGAGCTGGACGGGCCATGTCGGCCCGTTACGCTGGCGGCTCGTTCTTCTTCTTCGGCACCAGTGGCGTGAGCCTGTCCAGCGGGCTCATCACCTCACGGATGATGTTGGTGGCCACATGGGTGTAGCGCGCCGTGGTGTCGAGCTTGGAATGTCCGAGCAAAACCTGGATCACACGAATATCGATGTTCTGCTCGAGCAGGTGTGTGGCGAAGCTGTGTCTGAGCGTGTGCGGTGCCACCCATATGGGCAACCCGGCCAGTTCCGCGGCCGTGTGGCAGGCGCGATTGAGCTGTCGCGTCGTCATCGGGTTGACGCGGTCGCGGCCAGGGAACATCCACACCTTTGGCTGTGCGATGCGCCACCAGTCGCGCAGCAGCTCCAATAACTTTGGCGACAGCATGGCATGGCGATCCTTGCCGCCTTTGCCCTGGTTCACGCGGATCATCATTCGCTTGGAATCAATATCGCAGACCTTCAGCGCGACCACCTCCATGGCCCGCAGACCTGCACCGTAGGCAACGCTGAGCGCCGCCTTGTACTTGAGCCCGGGCGCCGCATTGAGCAGCCGCGCCACCTCCTGTGGCGTCAGCACCACCGGCAGCTTGCGCGGCTCGCGGATGAACGTCGTATGCGCAACGACGTCGTGTCGTCCAAGCGTAACTCGGAAGAAGAACCGCAGGGCAGACACGGTGTGATTGAGAATCGCCGCCTGCGTGCCGTTCTCGGCAAGATGAAGCTGAAAGCGCCGAACGTCCTCCAGGCTCGCCGTCTCG
>WNFC01008782.1_pt1 | contig 11172 bp, 7 predicted proteins | sample 5400541 | NCBI WGS metagenome assembly WNFC01 (sample SAMN13153342, study PRJNA577476) | soil metagenome | isolation source: 120 cm saprolite under Douglas fir tree site 2 hole 2 replicate 1 | place: USA:California | collected 2015-04-18
CATACGCGAGCCGCTCCTCGACGGGGCTCTCTCGCCAGCTGAGGTCCTTCTCCCGTTTCGTGCCGCCCCCGGACACGTTCTTGGCGAACTCCACGAGGCGCTCGGTCGCATCCGGCCGGCGGTCGAAGATGACGTCCTCGACCAGTGCGAGCAGGTCCTTAGGGATGTCCTCGTAAACGACCAGCTGGCCGGCGTTGACGATGCCCATGTCGAGGCCGGCCTGAATCGCGTGATACAGAAACGCGGAGTGCATGGCCTCGCGCACCCGGTCGTTGCCACGGAACGAGAACGACAGGTTGGAAACGCCGCCCGAGATGCGCACACCGGGGCATTTCTTCTTGATCTCGGTCGTGGCCTGGATGAAGGCCTTCGCATAGCCGGCGTGCTCCTCGATCCCCGTCGCGATGGCGAGGATGTTGGGGTCGAAGATGATGTCCTCCGGGTGATACCCGGCCTTCTGGGTGAGCAGCTTGTACGCCCGCTGGCAGATGCTGACCTTGCGCTCGAGCGTGTCGGCCTGGCCCTTTTCGTCGAAGGCCATCACGACCACCGCGGCGCCATACTCGTGAACCAGCTTGGCCTTTTCGAGGAAGGCCTCCTCGCCTTCCTTGAGGCTGATCGAGTTGCACACGCCCTTGCCCTGCAGGCACTTCAGCCCCGCCTCCAGGACGGTCCACTTCGAGCTGTCGACCATGATCGGGATGCGCGCGATCTCGGGCTCGGTGGCGACGAGGTTCAAGAACCGGGTCATCGCGGCCTCGGAGTCGAGGAGGTCGGCGTCCATGTTCACGTCGAGCAGGTTCGCGCCGCCACGGACCTGGTCCAGCGCCACCTGCACCGCACCCGTGAAGTCCCCCGACTCGATCAATCGGCGGAACCTGATCGAGCCGGTGACGTTGGTCCGCTCGCCGATGACGACGAACCTGGTGTCAGGTCCGATCTCGAATGGCTCCAGGCCGCTGAACTTGGCCTTGCCGACGCGCTTGGGCACATGGCGGGGCGGGATGCCGGCCACGGCCTTGCGGATCTGTCGGATGTGATCGGGCGTGGTGCCGCAGCAGCCGCCGGCCGCGTTGAGGAAGCCGCTCGTGGCGAACTCGCGAAGCAGCCGGCTCGTGATCGGCGGGTCTTCATCGAAGCCGCCGAACGAGTTGGGCAGGCCGGCGTTCGGGTAGCACGTGACGTAAACCGGCGCCACGCGAGACAGCGCTTCGATGTATGGGCGCATCTCGGTCGCGCCCAGCGAGCAGTTGATGCCCGCGGCGAAGGGGTCGGCGTGCTCGATCGAGTTCCACCAGGCTTCGACGGTCTGGCCGGAAAGATTGCGCCCGCTCCTATCGACGATCGTGACCGAGATGAAGAGGGGCAGCTCCGGCGCCACCTCTTTGACGGCCGCGATCGCGGCCTTGGCGTTGAGGGTGTCGAAGATCGTCTCGATCAGGAGGAAGTCGACGCCCCCGTCCCGCAGCCCGCGAGCGGCCACGGCGTAGCCGTCACGAAGCTGGTCGAACGTGACAGCTCGATAGGAAGGATCGTCGACATTTGGCGAAAGCGACAGGGTGACGTTGGTGGGGCCGAGCGAGCCGGCCACAAACCTGTTCTCGTAGGCGTCAACGGCCGAGCGCGCGAGCCGCGCACCCGCGACGTTGATGTCGTACGTCAGGTCCTCGAGCCCATAGTCCGCCTGCGAGACCGGGGTCGCGGTAAACGTGTTCGTCGTGATGAGGTCCGCGCCAGCCTCGAGGTATTCGCGGTGGATGCGGCTGACCACGTCTGGGCGTGACAGGTTGAGGATGTCGACGTTGTTCTTGAGCAGCTTGGGGTGGTCGCGGAACCGCTCGCCCCGCCAGTCCTCTTCGGTCAGGCCCTGCTTCTGGAGCAGCACCCCGGTTGACCCGTCGAAGATCACGATCCGCTGCTTGAACAGCCGATCGAGGCGCTCACGGACGGAGGAGGCGGAGGTGGCGGTCGCCATGTGAACCATTAAGAGTACGAGGAGCGCCGCGCGGCCCGACCCCGCGGCCGGCTGGGCGAGCCTACGGCGGCGCGACCCAGACCGCCGGCGCGCCGTTGGGATCTCGCGCGTACACCGTGGCCGATGCGCGAGCGTCCGGCGGCAGGTCGCTGAGGGACAGGGCGGCCAGGCCGAAGCCCGGAGGGGCCTGCGAGCCCGGCGCGAGGATCGGTACGGCGGGCCCGTCGAGGAACCGCACAGACTGCGCGTCGTATGCATTGACGATGACCGCCGTGTTGGGCTGGGCGCCGGCGGCAGCCAGCGCCACCGTGTGGAAGTCGAAGGCCGCGTACCGCTCGGACAGGGGCCGGAAGGCGAACGCAAGGCCGCCATAAACGCCGGTGAGGAGGAGCGTGGCCGCGCAGGCGGTGGCCGCGACCGCCGCATAGCCGCGTCCCGCGCGGCGCGCCAGCCGCACCGCCTCGACCACGCCGACTCCGACCAGCGCGGCGACGTACGGGGCCAGGGCGAGGCTCCGCTGCAGGTGCGGCGCCCCGCCCTCGACCGCGTAGAGGGGTGGGAGCAGATACACGACCAGCCCGATCAGCACCAGCCCTGACACTCGGTCCCGGCGCTCGCGAAACACGCGCCAGAGACCCAGAGCCGCGAGCAGCGGCAGAGGCCACAGCAGCACCGGAAGGCCGGAGATGTCATGCCGCGGGTTGGGATCGCCGGCGACGAAGAACATGCCCAGCGTCTGGAGGCTGTGTGTCAGCAGGGTGGTGTGAGGCATTCCGGGGCTGAGCGCCGAGACACCGGCGATGCGCCCGAAGTAATTGAGCGGGTCGGTGACCATGGTCCACAGATAGGGCGCCGCGGCCAGGAGATATCCGAACACGAGCCAGAGGCGGCCCGCCCACAGCTGGTCGAAGAGCGGACGGTCGACGCGCCTCAGCCAAAACAGCCAGGCGCCGACCACCAGCGGCGTGAGCTTCAGGGGCTGATACGTCCACAATCCGGCTCCTGCCGCGAAGCCGGCGAGAAGCGCAAAGCGCCGTCCCGGGCGGTCCGACCAGGCCAGTAGGGCGGCCGCCGCGAGCCCGGCGAATGGCACCGTCAAGCCGTTGCGCAGTCCGAGCACAGAAGTTGCGATCAGCCAGGGCGAGCCCGCCATCCATACGATTCCGGCCAGCGCGGCCAGAATGCCGAACCGCCGCAGCAGCGGCCATGCGGCCGCGATCCCCGCGAGCCCGACCAGGGCCGAGGTGGCGCGGATGCCGACGACCGTGGGCCCCGTGAAGAAGTGAAATGTGGCGGCGACGAGATACGCAAACAAGGCTTCGCGGCCCCCGTTCTCGTCGATGAAAACCGGCCGGTAGGACGGATCAGCCAGGATGCGGAGCGCAGCGATGCCCTCGGAGGCCTCATCGGGATAGAGGCCGCCTGGCTGCCCGTGGAGAAGGGGCACCAATCTCGCCGCCGCGGCACAGGCCAGGACCGCGAGCACGATGGCAGCCGGCAGCAACCAGGCTGGAAGGCGAGGGTGCGCACTCAAGGGCGTCTCAGAATCCCAGGAGAATAGGGCGGACGTGGATACCGCTGTCGTCCCGAGTCGTTACGCGCGCGGCGTCGTGCTGCTCACCGCCGCCGGCCTGGCGGTGCGCCTTCTGTGGCTGAACCACGAACCGATCTGGCGTGATGAAGCATTCACTGCCGTGGTCGAGCAGCGCGGCGTTGCGGGAATGTTGGACGCGATTCATAACGACTCAGCGCCGCCGCTCAGCTATCTCCTGACGCATACCTCCCTTTTCTTCCTGGGGCAGAGTCCGACCGCGCTCCGGCTGACATCCGCGATCGCGGGCACCCTGATCGTCCCGGTTGGAGCCGCCTTAGGACGACGCTGCGCGGGCGACCGCGGCGGGTTGTGGGCCGCGGCGATATTCGCCCTGGTGCCGGCGCTCGTGATGAGCGGTCGCGACGCGCGGATGTACGCGATGGCGACGACTCTGGTAGCGATCTCGACGCTCGCGTTGTGGAGGGCCGCCGAGCGGGGCACGCCGCTGCGCTGGGCTCTCTATGGAGTGGCCATCCTGCTCGGCCTCTACACCCAGTACTTCGTGATTCTTGCAATTCCCGCCCAGCTAATCGCTCTTCGGTTGGCGCTCCGCTCGTCGTGGCGGACGGTGGCCTCGGCAGGCGCTGTGTCGGCGCTGGCATTTGCCGCGTTGATTCCCTGGCTGGTGTACGCGGCGCCCCAGTTCAGGCATGCGGAGACTCCTTTCTGGGTGGCGCCGTTGACCGTGATCAACGTGAGCGGCACGCTGGCCCAGTTCCTATCCGGGCCCGCGATCGAACCAGGCACCCAGGGCAAGCTCGCGATTCAGGCCGTCCAGCTGCTGGCGGTGGTGGCCGGACTGACGTGCGCGTTCCTCCTGTTCCGGGCTCGCAAACGCCTTGACAGCGCCGCCCGATTCATCGCCCTGTGCGGGGGCGTGCCGGTGGCTTTGCTCGCCGCCGCCAGCATCTGGCACCCGCTCCTCGAGGCGCGGTACGCCGGCGTCTTGTGGGGGCCGCTCTTCGTGCTGCTGGCGGTTGCGATCGCAGGCCTGAATCGACTGTTCCTGCGAGCTCTCCTGGTGATCGCGCTCGTGGCGCCGTCCGCTGCCTTCTCGGTCGCCGTCACGCACCCCGACACGCCCGCCCTGACCGCGTATCTCGAGCCCCGCCTTCACGAGAACGACTTCATCTGGGCGTCCGCCGGCGACTATCTCCTACTTCTTTATTACGGTGATGCGGACGAGCGCGCCCACACCCAGGTGGTGGCCCACCACATCGCCTGGTTTTGGGGCACGGCAGCGTTTCCACCCAATGCGCTGACGCCGGACTTTCCGGCGAGAACGATCCAGCAGGGAGGCACCATCTACTGGGTCGACGACGCCGGCCATAAGCTGCCGGTCCCGCCGTCCGGATACGCGCTTCGCCGCTACGACTGCTTCAACACGATCTGCGTTGCCACCTTCTCGCCCAGTCCGCCATGATTGAAGCGATGGCCACCCCATACCTGTCCGTTGTAGTGCTGATCTACAACGAGTCCGAGAGCATCGAGCCCCTACACGAAGAGCTGCGCGAAGTTCTCGAGAAACTCGACGTCCCCTACGAGATCGTCTACGTCGATGACGGCAGCCGCGACGGCAGCACCGAGAAGCTGGGTGAGCTGGCAGCCCACGAGCCGCATGTTCGCGTCGTCAGCTTCCGCCGAAATTTCGGCCAGACCGCCGCCGTGCAGGCCGGGATCGACAACAGTCGCGGGGAGATCGTCGTCCTCATGGACGGTGACATGCAGAACGACCCGCACGACATCCCCAGGCTGCTGGAGCAGTTGGATGCGGGGTATGACGTGGTCAGCGGCTGGCGGAAAGACCGCAAGGACGACACGTCGCGCGTGCTGCCCTCGAGGATCGCCAACTGGCTGATCGCAGGCGTCACGCGCGTTCCGCTCAATGACTTCGGATGCACCCTGAAGGCCTACCGGCGCGAGGTCATTCAGGACATGAAGCTCTATGGCGAGATGCATCGCTTCATCCCGGTGTACGCGTCGTGGGTGGGCGCTCGTATCACCGAGCTGCCGGTAAACCATCGGCAGCGGGTGTTCGGGCGCTCGAAATACTCGCTCTCACGCACCTTGCGCGTGCTGCTCGACCTGATCACGGTCAAGCTCCTGGGCAGCTACTCGACCAAGCCCATCTACTTCTTCGGTTTCGCGGCGTTCGGCCTGTGGGCGCTGGCGCTCGTGTGCGCCGCCATAGTCATCATCCAGAAGCTCTTGCCGCCCTATCCGTATGCGCACAACAATCCGCTCCTTTTGCTGGCCGTGTTCCTCGGCATCGTGGGCGTGCAATTCATCCTCATGGGATTGTTGGCCGAGCTTTCCATACGCACCTATCACGAGTCGCAGGGCAAGGCCGTATATGTCGTGCGAGAGGTGCTCGAAGGCGGCAAGGGTAACTCGGCCCCTCCCGCGCCTTCATCGCGGGGGCCCCAGAGGAGGGCGGAAGGGGTAAAGGCCACGAACGGGAGAACGGCCGCTCCTCGCAAATAGATGTGTGGGATCTGTGGGGTTGCCGGCGGTGAGCCGGACGAGGGGCGCGAGCTGGTGGGACGCATGTGCGCCGCGATGGTGCACCGGGGCCCCGATGAGGACGGGAGCATCCACCGCGACGGAGTGACCTTCGGCATGCGCCGCCTCTCGATCATCGACGTCCAGGGCGGCCACCAACCCATTCACAACGAGGACTCGACGATCTGGGTCGTGCAGAACGGCGAGATCTACAACCATCTCGAGCTGCGCAAGATGCTCGTCGCGGCGGGCCATTTATTCACTACCCAGTCCGATACCGAGGTCCTTGTTCATGGTTACGAGGAGTGGGGCGAAGCGCTCGTCGAGCGGTTGAACGGGATGTTCGCTTTCGCGATGCTCGACCTCCGCCGGGGGCGGGTGCTGCTGGCTCGCGACCGCATGGGCATCAAGCCGCTGCACTACGCGGTCGACGGCCGCAGGCTCGTATTCGCCTCCGAGCTCAAGGCGCTGCTTTGCGACCCTGTCCTGCGCAGGGATCTCGACCCCATCGCGCTGGACGAGTACCTCGCCCTCGAGTTCGTGCCCTCTCCGCGCAGCATCGTGCGCGGCATCAGCAAGCTCCCACCCGCCCACACGCTCGAGTGGTGGCTCGGGAGCGGGATCCACCGGCTTCACCGCTACTGGTCGCCGACGCTGGGTGAGGAGGAGGCTGCGCCGCGCAAGCCTCGTCTGGAAGAGCGCTGCGAGGAGCTGCGCGAAGTGCTGCGCGAGTCGGTGCGTAAGGAGCTGATCAGCGACGTCCCCCTGGGCGTGTTTCTTTCTGGCGGGATCGACTCCAGCGCCGTGACCGCGATGATGTCCCAGCTGGGCGGCGACGTGAAGAGCTTCTCGGTGGGATTTGCGGAGCGCTCCTTCGACGAGTCGCGATATGCGCGCCAGGTGGCGGCGCATCTAGGCACGGACCATCACGAGCTGACCCTCGAACCGGCGATGCTGCTCGACCTCATCCCCAAGCTTCCCGTCCTCCTCGATGAGCCGCTCGGAGACGCCTCCATCATCCCCACGTATCTGCTGTCTGCGTTCACTCGGGGCCATGTCAAGGTCGCCCTGGGCGGCGACGGCGGCGACGAGCTGTTCGCGGGCTATCCCACGGTCCAGGCGCACCGGCTTGCCGGCTACTACAACCGAGCTCCACGGCTTCTACGCAGGAGACTCATCGAGCCGGTCGTGCGCCGGCTGCCCGTTTCGCGCAACAACCTGAGCTTCGATTTCCGCGCCAAGCGGTTTGTCAGCAGCGCCTCACATCCGTTGCCGGAGCGGCACCAGCGCTGGATGGGGTCGTTCGCGGCCGAGGAGCGAACGGCGCTGCTGTCGGCGGACATGCGCGATCTGCTCGCCTCAGGCGGGAACATGGCGCTCGCCGACCACGACGGCGTGGGGGTGCGCGAACCACTCAACCAGGTGCTACTCATGGACATGCGGCTGTACCTCGAGAACGACATCCTGGTCAAGCTGGACCGCGCCAGCATGATGGCCTCGCTCGAGGGCCGCGTCCCGCTGCTCAACAACGATTTCGTCGAATACGCGACCCGCCTTCCCCTGGATATGAAGCTGCGTGGCCTTCGCTCGAAGTTCCTTTTCAAGCGCGCCCTGCGTGGGCTGCTGCCGGACAACGTCCTCAATCGACCGAAGAAGGGATTCGGGATCCCGGTCGCCAACTGGTTTCGCGGCCCGCTCAAGGAGCAGATGCTTTCGGTCCTGTCGCCCGAGCGCGTGGCACGCAAGGGATTCTTCGATCCAGCGGCGGTGGCGGCATTGGTCCGCGACCACCTGTCCGGTCGGCGCGACAACCGCAAGCAGCTCTGGACCCTGTTCGTCTTCGAGCTGTGGCACGACGGCTATGTCAGCCGGAGCTGACCCGCCACCAAACTTCGACCCCCCCGTCCGCAGCAGGCGCACCGGCTTCGATCTGCGTCAGGAAGTCGACGATGGCGGCGTGCCCGCGGGACGGGCCGGCCACTATGGTCGTGACGCCGAGGGCCTCGAGGTCGGCGACCGCCCGCGCGCGCACAATCGGGGGTCATCGTCAATGGCCGCCCGGCATCGAGCTGGTCGAGGGCCGATTCCAGGAATGACGGATGCGGGCCGAGATATGGCCCAGGGGTGAAGGCATCGCCTTCCGGCATTCGGAACCGGTAGCTCGCCACCGACTGCCAGTACATCGCGTCGGTCGATTCCTTGCTTGAGAACGGGGTGATGAGAACGACCGCGCCCGGGTTGATCCTCTCGACGTCCCCGCCGGGCCGGAAGAACGCAGGCGCGCTGGCGGGTGCGCTCGGATGCGGCAAGGACGGGGCGATCGCCAAAAGGCTCGCGACCAGCAGGAAGCCCGTCGTATATCGCCTCGCCGGCGTGCGGGCGAAGGCGTATGCGCTCGCGGCGACGATGCCGATGCCGAGAAATGCGATCGCCATCAAGCGCGCGGGCAGCGCGCTCCCCACCAGGGGCAGCTGCGCCAGCGCCGCCCATGGCAGCCAGATGGGTGTGACGCTTCCGTTCACATGGAGGTGCGGGCCGAGCGACAGCGCGGCCACGATGAGCGTCATCAGGCCGATCCATCTGATCGGCGGCCTGCGAGCAGCGCGATCCAAACCAACGGAGCCCGCGAGGCCATCTGAGGGATTTTCGGCGGTTCGTGAGAAACGGATCTTGACACCGGCCGCAACCTATGCATACTAGGCATGCATACTGTGTATGTAAGAGGGCGGGTTGTCGCTTAGGTACGGCGTGATGGGGCTCCTGGCGGAGGAGCCCCTGCACGGCTATGAGGTGAAAAACCGGTTTGAGGCGATGCTGGGTGGGACCTGGGAAGTCAATATCGGCCAGATCTACACGACCCTCCAGCGCCTCGAGCGCGACGGTCTCGTCCGCCCGATGGGGGCGCGCGGCGATCGCGGAAAGCTGCTCTACGAACTTTCGCCCGATGGCCGAAGGGCGCTCAACGAGTGGCTCGCCCAGCCTGACTCCGGGCCGCAGCAGCTACACGAGGACATCTACGTGAAGCTCCTGCTCGCGACTCGCTTGGCAAATGGCGACCTGGCCCAGCTGTTGGGCCGTCAGAAGCGCGCTTACCTGCAGCGACTGCGTGACTTGAACCGGCTGGAAGAACGGGCACGCCGTGACGGTCGCATCGACCTGGCGCGGCTCGTCCGCGGCGCATTACTTCACACGGAGGCAGATTTGAAATGGGTGGACGAGCTAACGGCGGACGCGCTTGGTGGGAAGACGGAATGAGCGAGCTCGTCCGGCTTACGGACATCACCAAGGTCTATCAGGGCGGGATCACGGGCGCCCTTAACGGCGTCTCGGTCACCGTGGAGCGGGGTGAGTTCACTGCGATCATGGGGCCGTCGGGCAGCGGTAAGTCCACACTGCTCAACCTGGTCGCGGGCCTGGACCGGCCGACGTCCGGCAGCGTCGAGGTCGGCGGCACCGACCTGGGCAAGCTCGGTGAGGCGGGGCTGGCCAGGTTCCGGCGCGACCATATCGGTTTCGTGTTCCAGTTCTTCCACCTGCTGCCGAACCTGACCGCGCTCGAGAACGTCCTGATCCCGGCGCAGCTCAAAGGCGCTGTGGCGCCCGGGCGGGCGCTGGAGCTGCTGGACCTGCTCGGCATCAAAGAGGTCGCGGACAAGTATCCGGCACGACTGAGCGGCGGCCAGCAGCAGCGCGTCGCGATCGCGCGCGCCCTTATCAACAATCCCACGCTTCTGCTCGCCGACGAACCCACGGGAGCGCTGGACACGCACAGCGGCGAGCAGGTGATGGAGCTCCTGGGCCGGCTTCACCGCGACGGCCAGACGATTCTCCTGGTCACTCACGACGCCAAGCTCGCGACGCGGCATGCCGCGCGAGTGCTCAGCGTACTGGATGGAAAGATCGTGGACGACGCGCGCCTCGAGAGCCTGGAGCGGACCGCCCCCGAGGTGATCCGCGTCCGCAGCGAGGAGGCGTCCCGATGACGGCCATCCTCATCAAGGCCATCAGCGACCTGCGCAGGCGGCGACTGCAGGCCGCTGTCATCTTCCTGACGGTGTTCCTTTCCATGGCTGCCGGAACCATGGCCGTCACCTTGATGTCACAGACGCGTGACCCATACCAGGCCGCCTTCGATAAGCAGCGAGGGGCGCACCTGCAGGTCGGGTTCAGCGCGACCACCGACCCGCAGTTGCTTTCTAAAACGCCGGCCACCATCGGCGCCTCCGCATCCGGGGGTCCGTACCCCGTCACCAACATCGAGTTCAAGTTCGGAGACCGCAAGTTCTACATCGATGCGGTCGGTCGTGACAACCCCGGTGGACAGGTGGAAGTGCTCAACATCACGTCGGGGCGCTGGCCGATTGCAAACGACGAGATCGTCCTGACCCGCTCGTTTGCCGAGCTCAACCACATCTCGGTCGGCGACCGGTTGAAGGTCGTCAGCGTCCCCGCGACGCCAACTTTGACGGTGGCGGGCGAGGTCGTCGACATCGATGAGGGCAGCGCAGACCTCAGCAGCCAGCACGCGTGGGTCCTGGCGGCCGCGGTGCCGGCCCTGTCGACGCCGGACTCGACCTACTACCTCATGGATTACCGCTTCGCCGATGACCCGACCAGCGCTCAGCTGCAGGGCTCCATCGACCGCTTGCGCGCAAGCCTCCCACCTGGAAGCATCGGAGGGTCTCTGAATTACATCCTTGTCCGCGGCATCTTCAACATCACCAACCAGATCCTCACCGGGGTGCTGGCCGCCTTCAGCGTATTTGCGCTGGCAGCAACGATCGCGATCGTCGCGACGCTCGTGACAGGAATCGTGATCTCGGCCTACCGCGAGATCGGGATCATGAAGGCGGTCGGGTTCAGGCCGTCGCAGGTCGTTGGAGTGTTCGCACTCCAGATTGTCATCCCGGCACTAGCCGCCTGTCTGATCGGGATACCGGTGGGCACGCTCGTGAGCCAGCCGCTGCTGGCCAACAGCTCCCACGCGCTCGGCCTGGCTTATGAGCCGACCTTCTCCATCGGGCTCGACCTGCTTCTGCTCGTGTGGGGGCTGCTGGTGGTGGCCTTGGCAGCCACCGTGCCTGCGCTGAGGGCCGGCCTG
>WNFC01014620.1_pt1 | contig 11172 bp, 10 predicted proteins | sample 5400541 | NCBI WGS metagenome assembly WNFC01 (sample SAMN13153342, study PRJNA577476) | soil metagenome | isolation source: 120 cm saprolite under Douglas fir tree site 2 hole 2 replicate 1 | place: USA:California | collected 2015-04-18
TGGGCCGAGTGACCAGCTACGGCTGACGGTGTTGAAAATCTGAACGCGTCGCGTCGCTCGGGGCGCGGGCCCGGCATCTCCTGCCACGTAAATGCGTACGCCGTCCGTGGCAACGGCAGCATCAGTAATACCATAGGGAATCTGCGGCCTACAGAAGCCGGAAGGCACACGGACGTTGAAAAAACAATTGTTGTTTCCGTTAAAACCTCCGCCGAGAAAGTAGAGGTCTCCATTCGGAAGTATGACGCTACGCGTCCTGCCCATCAATGTGCCAATTTGGTCGAAAGCGAACCAGTTATCGGTACTCGGGTCATACCGCCAGACGGTCCCGCTTTCTCCACCTATAGATAGGTCTTTGGCGCCCCCAAGAACCCAGATGATGCCGCGATCGGCAGCCACCGCCGAACCGAATCGCGCGCCGGGCATGTTCGTCCCCTGCGACCATGCATCTTTCGCCTCGTCATGAATCCAGAGAGTGTCCAAAATACCTGTCTCGTCCACGCCGCCGAAAACGTAGATGAAACCGTTCACCTCGACCGCGGCTCCGAACGTGCGAATTCCAGTGGTGACGGGAAGGTCTGCTGCCTCGGACCAGCTATCATCCGCGGGCGAGTAGATCCGCACCTTCTTCGTTGGCGTCATCGCCCCCGTAATGCCACCGATGTGGTAAATCCGCGAGCCATCGGCGGAGGCGACCGTTGCGCCCTGGGCGACTCCTAGAGGTTCCGGGATGGGTGAGTTGATGATCCAACCTGTGCCGTTGGCCTGACGATCGATTCGGAAAGAACCGCTGTTGACGGTTGCAATGGCCTTCGTCAAAGGGCTCGCAGCACCGTCTGGGGCCGCGCCGCAGGACATAAAGAGAGCGGCCACCAAAAATACGAACAGCATTTTAAGTTGCATCCCGCCCTCAGTTGGCCCGCTGGCCCCGCTCACTTCAGCTAGCAAGAACAGTCGATACTCTTCACTTTGCGGCGCGCGTGTCAAACGGGACCGAAACTTCAGCGTTCTCGCAGAACAGGAGGCGATCACGCCAATTGCCAGCAAGGGCGCATCGGAAACCAGCTCTGGATCGCCCCCGACGGCCTGGCTCGGATCCTACAGCGGCAATGCAACGCAACGGACGCAGGTCCCTGTCGTCAACTGCTTCTTCGCTTCGGGAGAAGTAATTGTCACCGAGCACGCAGGGCATCCCTCATTCATCAGAGAAGACACGAGGGCTCGACCTCGCCGTAAAGACCGGAATGAAATGAACCCGACGCCAGCAGCGGTTTGTCGACGCGATCGACGAGCTTCTGCGAAAGGCTCCCTACCGATTAGACCTACCGAGGCCAGAGAGCGACAGCTAGTAGTTGACGGAGCTAGGAGCCACCCCGTCGTAGCCGCCGACGACGTAGAACGTACCGTTTGCGATGGTGCCGCTGGTGTTGTTGAGGGCTGGAGCGGGCATCCGCGGCCCCTCCGACCAGACACGGGTGGCAGGGTCATAGATTTGCGTATGCCCGGCGCCTCGCGGGGGATCCAGATTGGCACCCCCCACGTAAATGAGTGTCCCGTCGGTCGCAACGGCTGGGTCGAGAACCTGGGACGGTATAAGCGGAGCGGAAAACCAGGCGTCCGCGCTGGTGTCATAGACCCAGTGGTCATTCATGTCCCAGTGCCCGCCGAGCACGTGGAGGGTCCTGTCCGCAAGCATGACACCGTGAATCCTGCCCAGGTATTGAGGCATGTCTCTGAATCCGGTCGAATAAACGTCGGTGCTCGGGTCATATATCCAAACCGTATTCGTTGTGTCGAAGAAGCCGAGGCTTTTGAACCCGCCAATCACCCAGATGACGGCGCCATCCGTGCCCACTGCCGAGCCGGCGCGAAAATCAGGCATGTTCGCGCCCTCGAACCAGCCATCATTGGCCTCGTCATAAATCCAGGTGGTGTTTAGCATCCTCGGATTCGAGGCCGGTCCGGCCACGCCGCCGAAAACGTAGATGAACCCGTTCAATTCGACCGCAGACCCATACGCACGAATCCCATCGCTGACTGGAACGTCCGCTGCAGCCGACCAGGAATCATCTTTGGGGGAGTAAGCCCACAGCCTGTTGATTCCGTCCGGATAATCAGAATGGCAGCAGCCGCCGCCGACAGAGTAAATCAGCGAACCATCGCTGGAGGCGACGGTTGCACCCTGCGACGAGCCGCGTGGTTCCGGGAGTCGGGCGTTGATCTGCCAACTCGAACCATTGATCTGATCGTCAGTTCTTAGATCAGCATTGTCTGCAGGCACCGCGGCACGAGGGGGGATCAAGCCGGTCGCGTCACCGATTTGTGCCCCGACATCGCTCGCGGAGAAAGCCACCACCAGCAGCACGAAGAGCGCCCGTAACCTCATGCCAGTCTCCAGCACACCCTGATTCGTCTAGGTAACCCTATTTGCAGCGCTTTCTCGCTACGTCCGCAGAGGCTGGTCTCGCCCATCACATAGAAAACACCGTTGCCAATGGCTCCGCTGGTGTTGTCTATGCCATAGGGGCCAGGCATTTGCGGCCCCTCGGACCAGGTACTGGTGGCTGGATCGAAGATTTGCGTATGTCCTGGCCCTAATGGGCTTGGGCCGTACGGACTTCCTGCCAGATAGATGAGCTTGCCGTCAGTGACCGCGGCCGGGTCGATAACAACAAGAGGAATGGAAGGAGCAGAAGACCACGCATTCGCGATGGTGTCATAGACAAGATGATGGTTAATGAAAGAGTCAAACCCCCCGAAGACGTGGACGGTTCCGTCCGGAAGCCAAACGCCGTGGATTCTTCCAAGGTCGATAGGCATGTCGGTGAAACCCGTCGTGTAGGCGTCGACTTTGGGATCATACCTCCAAACTGTGTGGCCCGGACCGAACCCGCCAATGACCCAGACGACGGCACCGTCGGTCGCCACGGCCGAACCAAAGCTATAATCCGGCATATCCGCGCCTCGGGACCAAGAGTCATTCGCCTCGTCGTAAATCCACGTCGTTTTTAGCACCTCACCGCCACTCGACTCGCTCCCGCTAAACCCACCAAAGATGTAGAGGAACCCGTTCAATTCCACAGCGGAGCCGAACGAGCGAATTCCGCGGCTGAGTGGAATGTTGGCTGCATCCCACCACGGCGACCGGAGCGCCGAAGCGTCGCCGATGTCATCGGCAGGGGAGTAGACCCTGAGTCTATTCGACAAATAATACCCCCCCGCAACCCAACCCCCGAGATGGTAGATGAGCGAACCATCCTTGGAGGCAAGCGTTGCGCCTTGCGCGCAGCCAAGAACTTCAGGAATAGGCCAATTGGTTCTCCACCGTGATTGATCGAGCCGTCTTTCGCCTGTGAGCTCATGGTTGTCGATACGAATGGCATTGTGATTCCACGAGCCTGCCGAGACAGTCTCTTGGGATCCAAGGGATGAGAGCGGCAACGAGTAATTGATAGAGACCGGAGTAGAGCCATCGTAGCCGCCCATGACATAGAGCATTCCGTTGGCAATCGCACCGCTGGTGTTGTCTACACCGGAAGGCATCGCCGGACCCAGTGACCAAGTCCTGGTGACGGTGTTGAAAATCTGGGTACGCCCCGGCGCGCGGGGCGCCGGCCCACCGCCGCCTGCCACGTAAATGCGCGTGCCGTCAGTGACGATCGCCGCGTCGGTGACGCCAAAAGGGATTTGCGGTCTGCAATCCCCGTAACGCCCACGAAAGTTGACTAGGCAGTGTGCGTTTCCATCAAAATCTCCGCCCAGATAGTGAATGCTCCCGTCGGGAAGCATTGCACCTCTGGACCTCCCCATGAATATGCCTAGTCCTTGAGCCTGGGGCTGGGGCCAACTATCGCTACTGGTGTCGTAGCGCCACATGTTGAGGCTCCCATGAGCTATAGATAGGCTTTGCTTTCCTCCCCCGACCCAGATCGAGCTGCCATCAACAACCACCAGAGAACCGAAGCGAGGGCCAGGCATGGTCGCTCCCCGCGACCATGCGTCCTTCGCCTCGTCGTAAATCCAGGTGGTGTCCAAAACACCTGTCTCGTCCACGCCACCGAAAACGTAGATGAAGCCGTTCAGTTCGACCGTGGCTCCGAACGTGCGAATCCCCGTGCCGACGGGAATGTCCGCTGCGTCGGACCAGGTGTCGTCCGCGGGCGAGTAGGCTCGCACCTTCTTCGTCGGAGTCATTGCCCCTGTAATCCCCCCGATGTGGTAAATCCGCGAGCCATCGGCGGAGGCAACCGTTGCGCCCTGGGCAACGCCCGTAGGTTCCGGAATGGGCGAATTGATGGTCCAACCCGTGCCGTCGCGCTGACCATCGATTCTGATTGCGCTGTTGCCGGCCGCCTTCGCAATAGCCTTCGTCAAATGGCTCGTGACACCGTTTGAGGCCGCCCCGCAGGCCATCAAGAGACCTGCCACCGAAAGTACGAACAGCATTCTAAATTGCATCCCGCCCTCAGTTGGCTTGGTGGCCGCGATCACTCTAGCGCAAGAATATCGATACTCTTCACTTTGCGTCGCGCGTGTCAAACCGAACCGAGGCTTTTCAAAGTATGGTGCTTTCGGCGACGAGGCCTATGCCCAACGACCCATGCGGTTTATGGCAGGAGAAGCTTGAGCGGAACCCCGTCCTCCAGGTCCACGTCGCGATGCTGTGGGCGATTCTTCAGGAGTTTGCGCCGGAGCAACGGGATCCCATCGTGCGCCGGGAGATGACGAGGATGTTCAAGCAATCGATCTGGGCGGTGACGGAGGTTAAGGTCTCGTTCAAGCACGATCTCCGCTACGTCTCAGCCGGCGTCGTCGCCGCGTGCGAAGTTCACGGGCCGTTGCGCTCCTGGATGAGAGGAAGAAAGCCGGGCGCCCCGAAGCTGAACCATGAGCACGTCACGACGCAGAAGGTGCTTCGCCAGCACCTGTTTCAAGCGACGGACCGACGGCAGGTGGAGCGAATCCTGTCGTCCGCGGAGGGCTGCGTCGTCACGGTCGATGAGCACGAGCCCCTAAAGAAGGCTGCCGGTGAAGGGTGGACACGATACGCCAGCGCGAAGATCGCGGTCTGGGACCGCGCCACGGCGACCTGGAGGCCTGATTGCGGCAATTCGGCGGTATCGGCAAAGGCGGGCTCATCCTCGAAATAACAGCGTCAGTGCGAGCATTCAGCTTGCGCTGATGTGGCTGCAATGGACGCCCCCTTCACGCGACATCAATTACACAGACCTGGTTGAGTCGGAGCGCGGCGGTAATCTACAGGACTCGCGGGCACGGGTAACCCCAGGCCACGTCCTCCCAGAGCGGCAGCCCGCGTATCTTCCACCGGGAGCGATCCGGGAGCCGTCGATGTCGCAGCAAGACCAAGGAGATCAAGAGCTGCAGGTCTTCGACGCGTTCCTGACCGCTCGGGGCATTACTGCCGCACCAGGTTCCGTCACGAAGCGCAATCCACCCGAACCGGATCTCCTGTTCCGTCAGTCAGACGGTTCGGTTGTCGCGTACGAGCTCGTAGAACTTCTCGACGAGGACTGGGCGCGAACAATGGGGGGGCGCGCCGGCCTCGAGCGCGCATTAAGAGATCACCTGGAGGCTCTGCCCGCAACTGTAGCAGCGCGGTTCAAGGCGAAGTATGGCGATGCCGATCTGAGCCTCTTCTTTTCGGAGCGCACCAGTAGCAACCAACGACGCCAGTTGATACCTCGCATTTTCGAGAAATTACTTGATCTGCCCGATCGCCACACAGGATCTGTGTTTGAGCGCGACCCCGCATTCGCCGGTATGCTGCGGTCCATATGGATCGGCCGCCGTCCCGCGCTTCCCGGACCACTCTTCAACCCGGACGCGTCGGCCTGGGTCGGGGACCCGACCGTTCCGGCGATCGGGAAAAAGTTCCGGAAGGCTTTCGCGACGGCATACGTCACTCCACACCCGATGGAGTTACTCGCGTACATTGATGGCAATCCAATGTTCCCCGAGAGCGTCTGGCGACCGGCATTGGAAGAGCTCGTCGATTCGCAGGTGGATCGATTGCCATTCCGAAGAGTCTGGGTCTTCGACTGCGGCAAGGGCGAGGTCTGCTTTACACATGGCTGACGTTCATTCAGACACCGTCTTCCTTTTAGGCGCGGGTGTTGTCGACCGCGCTTGGGATCCGATCATTGCCGCTCTCGCCGAAGTTGCGCCCGAGGCCGACGTCCACACGGATGAGCAGGCGAACCACTTCCTTACCTCGTGGGTTTACGCGCAGCGACTTCGCGCGCGTCGCATGCAAAAAGGAAATGTCACACCACAGCTTGCAGAGAAATTGCTTGAAATGGAGAGAGACGATCTGCGCTTGAAGAAGACCATCGCAGATCATCTCATTCGGGCGACTGCCGAAAAAACCTATCGACTTCGACGTCTCTTCGTTCAAGTAGTTGGACGACCCTGTTGGGATGGGGGAGGCGGACGTATCTTTCTGACGGCAAATTGGGATCGGCTACTCGAGGTCGAGCTCGCTTTGCCAAAGAGTAGTGTGGTCCACATCCATGGGGTTGTCGACGAACATAGCTGCATCTACCTGCCGAGTGAGACGAGCTACGAGGCGCACCGAAGTGACGAAGCCAACCAGCGAATCGGGAAGTTCACTGGGACTGCTTGGCACGTGATTCAGGCTACTCGGAGGCTTTGCATCTACGGACTGAGCCTATCGGCCCTCGATGCCGAGCTTTCGTGGATCGTCCGAGTTGGCCTCGAAGCGCACACAGGGAAAACTCTTCGGATTCATCTCTTCGATCTACGTGCCGAGCTTCCGAAACTGGAATGGCGCGTTCGACTGCTCCTTCCGCGCAACAGCGACATTCAGATCGAGGGCCACCCGGTTGATGAGGAGGCCGTAGCAACGGGATTCAGACAAGAGTCCGTTAACGCTGGACTCATTGGTTTCCCGACGCGATGACCCGCGAGGTCCTGCTCCACCAACTCCACCACTCACAGTTGCGTGAGAAACGGCGGGGGGAGCGGCGCAGACGGCCACGCGCCTGTTACCAAGGATGCACGGATCTGTATCAGGGCGCCATCGGGCACGCTTTTTTCGAGGCCGGACCGTCGGTCTTCCGGGAGACGGCTTGAACGAGAACCTTCGCCAGCCGAATTGCCAACCGAGTTGCCAACAAAGTTGCCACCAGTTCGGCGAATTTCTCGGCAATTCGGCTGGCAGTTTCTTTGGCAATTCTGTTTCTGCAAGTGGTTGATGTCAGAGGATCCGCACCCTACTCCGCACCAATTTGCATCGCCCGCGGAACCACCCGCCGCCGTGCCCGACCCCTCTCCCCCAACGACCTGGGTAGAGGGGTCGGGCACGGCAGCTGATCTTTGGGCAAGTTGGTGTGAATGCGAACGGAGGGATTTGGGGATCAAGGTGGTGCAGACAAGACTTCTCCATCTTGGATGAGAGCCGGAATGATGCTGGTGGAACCTATTTCAATTTCAATTGGAAGCTCGGGTCGCCGGCGATGATCACGGGCGAATAAAAATTCGGGACAAGCACAGCCGGAACCGGCGAGGGGCGTTCGGCTATTTCGTCGCGGCGTGATCGGCTGCTGGCGGAAAAGATCCATCTCATTGGCTATTCTCAGAACCGAGGTACCTGCCCCAGGGACCGCGCCAACTAGCTCCTTCGGCCTGAGCGGCATTAGTCCGGAGAACGCCGATGACTGCCTGCGATAGGTGCGTTTTTAATGTCAATAACACTCGTTTTTGCATGCTGTTTGCGACATAGTGCGCTTTGCCGAAAGCGGCCACGCCAATGCCAAGAACCCCCGCTGAACGAGTGGATCTCTCCTTCACCACGCGATTGCCCCCGGAAGACATGAAGTTCTTGGAGGAGCGCAAGAGGGAAATGGCAGCCAATGCCAATTCGGAAGCGCTGCGCGACATCATCAGGAGTCTGCGCACCCACTTTGGCCTGCCGGCCTTCATGGTCGAGCGCTTGGAGCGCGATCGGAAGGAGCGCGGCCTAACCTTGATGGACTACATCAAGGAGCTTCTCGCCCTCCGCTGCGAGGTGCTCGCAAAAGAAGTTCCTGACAAAGGCCCGAGTCCGCAGAAGTCGATCAAGCGCTAGCATGAGCAAGGCGAATTCAAGCCCAGCCCGCACGGCACCAGAGGCAAAGGATGTCGCGAGGGAGCAGATTCCTCTCCCTGCTGATCGACTGTGGACGGTACGGCAGGCGGCCGCATTCCTCGGCCGCTCCGTCTCATGGGTCTACAAAGCCGCTGAGCGAGGCGAATTGCCGCGGGCTCGCGGAATGGGATGGGGACTTCGCTTCGTCCCCGCGCAGCTCTATGCCTATGCGAACGGCGTGGAATCGCCCTTGACGAGCGTGGTACCGATTCAGGGCCAGGGAGAAGGCGGGTGAGCTATGGCCACGGTGGAGCGACACGGGAACGGTTGGCGGGCGATCTACGCTGGACCGGATGGGAAGCGCGTTCGCGAATCGGTTCCGGCTCGAAACAAAGCTGAGGCAAAGGAGCTGGCAGCCAGACTCGAGCGCCGGGCGTGGCTCCAACGGCGCGGATTGGAAGTCACCGCGGATGACCTGACCGGCACGCTCGCTGACCTTTGCCTTTGGTGGCTGCAAAACCGGTGTTCCATCGCGAGCCGCGAAGGAGAACGGCAGCGTTTGCAAAAGCACGTGATGAGCACCGCGGCCGGTGCCCTACCCCTCTCGCAAGTCCGCAGTTCGGTCATCGAAGATTTGCTGCACCGCATGGAGGCCAATGGAGCCGCTCCGGGCTCGGTGAACAAAGTGCGCTCCCTCCTGCACACGGCATTTGCCCGCGCCAAGAAGGCGGGACGCTGGGCGGGTGAGAATCCGGTGAGCGAGACCGAACGGCGCAAAGTGCCGAAGCGGGTCTAAATGACGCTCACGCCGGAACAGATCCAGGCGATGTTGGAACAGGTTCCCGAGGAATGGCGGCCCCTGTTTGCCTGCGGTCCTGCCCTCGGGCTGCGCAAGGGAGAGCTCTTCGCGCTCCGAAAGGCCGATGTGGATCTCGCACGGGGAACCGTGACCGTGGCGCGTTCTCACGACCGAAATGCCACGAAGGGAGGAGACCCGGCGGTTTTGCCACTCCCGGCGCCGCTCCGCCCCTGGATCGAGTACCAACTCGAGCACGCTCCGGGCCCACTGCTGTTTCCAGCCCCCGATGGCTCGCAGCGCTCGCGAGAAGCGGACCCGCAGAAAGTTCTCCGGCACGCCTTGGCCCGCGCCGGCATCGTGGAGGGCTACGAGCATCGCTGCCGCTGGTGCAAATACTCCGTGCACGCCGCCGACAACGAGTGCCGATACTGTCCGAATTGCGTGAAGCGAACGGATGGCCGTGGCAGGCCCCTCGTCCCTCCGCGCGGCCGAATGCTGTGGCCCAAAGCAATTCACGTCGGAATGCGGTTCCACGACTTGCGGCATGGATTCGCAACCGAGCTGCTCCGCCGAGGAGTGGACGTTCACCGCGTTCAGCGCCTCATGCGGCACAGCGATGTGCGGATTACGACGGGCACCTACGGACACCTCGTGGTCGAGGATCTGCGCGCGGCCGTCGACGCGCACACGCCGCTGCGACCTCCGCCAGGGCCCTCAGCACCGACTCCCCGCGACCAAAAACTGATCAGGAAGTTGGATTTTCTGCCCCATATAAGCCCCAAAGCTCTCAAAAAACGGCCTCGGCGCAATCCGGCGAAATCGTCCAAGCCCGGGGACTTCCTACGGGAAATGCCGAATGGGCGCAGCAGGGTTTGAACCTGCGACCCCTGCCGTGTGAAGGCAGTGCTCTACCGCTGAGCTATACGCCCAAACTACTAAAATCCTTGACCATTGACCCCAAAAGCAAGACATGTACCATGGTCGGTAACGTCGAAAGCTACGGCAAGCAAGGATCGCACCATGGGGAGTCCGAAGTGGTTGGGAAGCTGGCCCGGAGGCCGGCAGAGAGCAGGCAGGCAGGGGACTGTTTATGTCCTCGAACAGACCCGCGAAGACCATCGCTACTCCTTCACCCTGGAGGTCGAATCCGAACGGGATGCCATGGCCGAGCTCGCGCTCTTCAACCGGGATCCCGACGCGTACTGCCGGCAGCGCGAAGAGATCATCCCGAGACTGAGCGAAGCCAACATCGAGCATTTTTGTCGGGACAAAGCCGCCGAGGGACTGAGCGACGAACACGTAGAGAACGTCTTGCGGCACTACCTAACTGAGTGGCTGGACTTGTTCAAGGGCCGAGATCTTCGGGAATTCCGTTTGGCAGAAGCTCAGGCCTGGCTGAAACAGAAGGCCAAAGATCCCAAGACAGGCAAGCTGGTCCCGAAGCGGGGAGTCTCGAAGCGGATCGTTGCGTTGAAGTCGTTTACCGCCTGGTTGCGTCGGGGCGGTGACTCGATCGAGGCCTGCCTAGACCGGAAGGACGACTGGACCCTCGACCTGGTTTGCCCTGAGGAGAAGCGCACCAAGACGATCGAGGAGAAGACCTATAGCCTGGACCACGTGGAAGCCATCTACGCCCGGATTTCTCCCTGGAACTACAGAGCCGGGACCGGCAACCGGACCAGCGACGCTCAGAGCATCAGGGACGTGGTCCGGATCGCTTCGACCACTGGCCTCCACCTGAAGGAGATCGATCGCCTGGCCCGGCGGAAAGACGGTGACAACCTAGTCGGCAAAATCGAGCGGCTTGCTGACCAGCCCTACCCTATCGCCGGAGTTTTCACGGTCTGGCACAAGAACGGGTTCAAGCACAGGGTCGCGGTCAATCAGGAGACCCTCGAAGCCGGGCTCAGGCTACAGGCGAAGGGCAAAGCCCCGGAGAAGAGCTATGTCCACCGGTGCCTTGATCGAGCCGCGGAGCGGGCGGGAAGGCCGGAGATAGAGCCAGGCAGCTTGAGACACTCTTTCATCAGCTGGGGGAACACCGTCGGGACCTCGTACGTGACCGTCAATGGTGCCGGCATCCCGGCCCATGTGATGGCCCAGATCTGCGGCCACTCCCTGGCGACGAACCTCAAGCACTACCGGAACGCCATCGAGCCCCTAGCCGTCCTGCCGTTGAAGCTTCAGCACCCCGAAGACCCCAAGCCAGAGCCTGCCCGGGGTGAAGCCGAAGCCCGGTACGCGGCTGGCGTCCGAGGGGTCAGGG
>WNFC01008783.1_pt1 | contig 11171 bp, 14 predicted proteins | sample 5400541 | NCBI WGS metagenome assembly WNFC01 (sample SAMN13153342, study PRJNA577476) | soil metagenome | isolation source: 120 cm saprolite under Douglas fir tree site 2 hole 2 replicate 1 | place: USA:California | collected 2015-04-18
CTCTGGCGAGCTCGGCGCCGGAGCGCCCGGCGGGTGCGTCGCGCAAGTAGGCGACGATCTCGCCATGGAGCTTGGTCGGCCCCCTGCGGCCGCGCCGCTCGTCGACCAGGCCCGCCATCCCCCGCAGGCCGAAGGCCGCTTGCACCAGGTAGTACTCGGCGCGCGAGTAGCCGTGGCAGCGGGCCGCGGCCACGACAGTCTCGCCGTCCACGGCCACGGCCCGCAACATCTCGTACTTCACCTGGACCTTGTCGGCAGGCAAGAAGAATGTGCCCCCCGAGGAGAACAGCTCGGCGGTGACCGCGCCCGGCCGGGGATGAACCAGCCCAGCGGCCTCCAGCGCCGCCTCCCGAGACTCCCGACTCATCGCTCACCTCCTCGGCGTCAACGCCACACTGGCGAGGACACCCGCTAATGTCAAGCATTTGCGGCCGCATAGCCAGGATCAACACCTTCCATGATCACACTTGCTCCACAAAATGGTTGAAACACCAGCGCATTAGCCCGACTGACCCGCAACCTTGCGGCCAGATCGGTGGACACTGCGGTGTAATTCACTAGGCATCAACCTCGCCTCTTCCTGCCGGGCGGCGTGGACGTCGGTAAAGCTCAGGGTGGATGTAGAGGCCGTCAACCCGCTCGAACGGGCCCAGGACGGAGGTCAAGAACAGCTTTGCGTTCCGCTGGTGCCGGCATCAACATACTGGTACCTGCAGGCCGCTCCGGAGCTGTTGGCTCTCGCCGCAGAGCGTCTCGAGCACCCAGGTGGTCTGCGATGAGCCTCCTCGCCCCCACGGTCGAAGCGTTCTTCACTGAGCGGTTGCTCACCCAGCGCCAGGCAAGCCAACGCACTGTCGCTGCCTACCGGGACGCGCTGCGGCTGCTGATCGGCTTCGCCTGCCAGCGCACCGGCAGAGCACCGTCGCGGCTGGACATCGCGGACCTGGATGCGCGGCTCGTGAGCGCCTTCCTCACCCACCTCGAGACCGATCGGCACAACAGTGTGCGCACCCGCAACGCGCGTCTGGCCGCCATTCATTCCCTGTTCCGCTTCGCCGCACTGCGCCACCCCGAGCACGCCGAGCTGATCCAGCGTGTTCTTGCCATCCCCTCTAAGCGCTACGAGCGCGTCGAAGTCTGCTTCCTCAATCCAGGCGAGGTCGAAGTCCTCCTCGAGACTCCCGACCGCTCAACCTGGATCGGTCGACGGGACCACACGCTCCTGGTGCTCGCCATCCAGACCGGCCTGCGGGTCTCAGAGCTGACAGGGCTCACCTGCGGTGATCTCCATGTGGGCAGCGGTCCCCATGTTCGCTGCCACGGCAAAGGGCGCAAAGATCGGGCCACCCCGCTCACGACTCAGACCATCGCCGTGCTGCGCGCCTGGCTGCACGAGCGGGCCGGCGCTCCAGCCGACCCTTTGTTCCCGAGCCGCCGCGACGGACCTCTCAGCACTGACGCCATCGAATGGCTGCTCGACAAGTACGCTCTCGCTGCGGCGAAACACTGCCCGTCGCTGGGAGCCAAGAAGCTCACCCCACACGTGTTGAGACATACCTGCGCGATGAACCTCCTGCAAGCCGGTGTCGACATCTCGGTGATCGCTCTCTGGCTCGGCCATGAGAGCGTTCAGACAACACAGATCTACTTGCATGCCGATCTCACGCTCAAAGAGCGGGCGCTTTCGCGGACAGCCCCACCAAACATAAGGCCCGGCCGGTACCGCCCGCCGGATGCGCTCCTTGCCTTCCTGGAATCCCTCTGATTATGCCGAGCAGCTCAGGAGCCCCCCCTTGCAGCAGCAGGGCGAACCCGGCCCGTGCTCCCCCTCCTCGGCATAATCGCCTCCTCGGCATAAGGCCATTTATCAAGAATTCGGCGTAAATGGCCAATGCCGAGATGGATGCGTCGTCTCCGTTCGCGCTCGTGCTACTTGGCCAACCTCTGCTCTCCCGACAGCTCCGCCTCGGGGTCTTCGCCGCGCTGGACCAACGCATTGCGGTGCGCTACCAGATCGCAGGGATGGATCTGTCGGAGTCCCTGGCCTACCTGCGCCACCACCTGTCGCTGGCCGGGCGGGCAGATCCCCTCATCGCCGATGACGCCGCGGCCCGCCTGCACCGCTATGCCAACGGGCTGCCCCGGGCCTTGAACAACGCCGCCACCGCGGCGCTCATGGCCGCAGCGGCCGAGGGCAAGGCCCTGGTCGACGATGCCTGCGCCCGGCGTGCCGTCGCGGAGCTCACCCGTGAGTGACGGCCCTCGCGGACCGCGACGCCGCGGCGCAACGCCACCGCTTCCCCTCGAGTGGCCAGACGACGACCTGCGCCACCGGATCCAGCTCGTCGTTGAGGTTGCCTCCGGACCTGGTATCGAGATCGTTGCAGCGCAGTTGCTCCTGGATGTCGTCCAGACCCTTACCTACCAGGGCCTCATCCCCGCATCGGTTGCGCTTCGGATCGCGTCGCCTCGGGAGCGCTGACTGCCATGCGCACATGCTCATACAGCCCTGCCGTCGGATGAGCATGGACTGCTGCCGGGAGATCCTCAAACACGTGTGCCGTCAACACACGAGCGTCACCTCGGGTCTGGCCTTGCTCACGAGACTCAGTACCTCGTGCAGAGCCGCAGGAGCCCCCTGCTGACAAGCCACGTCATGAAGACGTCACCCACCGTTTCGCCCACACGACCCTCCTGTTCGTGAGTGGCCTCTGGGGGACCACTCCGTGGCTTGGTCTCCGGGGTGCCAGGGGACAGCCCATCCTTCGCCAGCCCGTGGCCGGGGAAACGACCAGTATGAGCCATGTGGGAGGTGAAACAGTGGCGCGGCCAAGCAATGTGGGGCACCCGTGACCGCCTCGGGGAAGGGCTACAGCTGCGAGACTTGCCACCGTTCCGAGTCAAGTCCTGTGCCGCGGTGACCCGTTCGCCGACGGCTTGCAAACTGCCCGCTTCCTTTGGCGGGCTGCTCATGCAAGCCGCCATCGGCGGTAACCTCGATCCACCACGTAGAACTGGAAGGCATGGGGTCGTCGAAATCTCCAGTGGAAGCCACGTCCGTTCCCCGTCGTGCGGTAGTCGCTGGTTGGAGCAGGAAGGAGGCAGCATGAACCTGAACAGCGTACTGATCGGGTCCGAAGATCCGAAGCGCCTCGCGGACTACTACACCAAGCTTTTCGGCCAGCCCGGGTGGGAAGGAGGAGACTTCAGAGGCTGGCAGATTGGTACGGGCTCTGTGACCGTCGGGCCGCACGACCAGGTCAAGGGCAAGAACGTGCACCCGGGCAGGGTGATCTGGAACATCGAGACCCCAGACGTAAAAGGCGACTTCGAACGGCTCCGAGCTGCCGGAGCCATGGTGGTCCAAGATCCCTACCAGCCAGGCGAGGCACCCGAGGGATGGATCGCTACGTTCTCCGATCCAGACGACAACTACTTCCAGCTCATCAGCCCGATGTAGCCCGCTCCCTCGATCCCAGGCAGGCCTGCTCCTCCCGGGGCCTTGCAAGCATCCGGGACGAGGGTTCGCAGCTTGGCCCTGAGAGCCTCCGAAGCTGGGCCAAGGAGAGTAGACTACCTTGTTAATGATTGAATCGCTATGAAGATTGCCAACTAATGTTTGTCTCTATGGGCTGTCGAGCACGCCGTGAGGACCAGAGATCTACCGCGCTCGGGGCGTCGCGCGTTCGTCGCGCGATTTATCGCAGCCCAACGGAAAGCAACGCAAAGCAACGCCGAGTTCTGTGGGACCTCTCGGAGAGGACGAGTGAACGTAAAGATATATAGAAATAGTCCAAGATGTGTAGATATGAGTAGCATCCTGGCGATCGAAACGGGCCGGATCGGAATAGGAAATTCCCTCGCACGGAAGAGGCCGGGAGTTCGAATCTCCTCCGCTCCACAGTGTAATTAGCTGTAGATGAGTGTAATCAATTGGTCCTGTGGCATTAGTTTGTCGGTGCAGAGGGCTCGGGTCGCGCGATTGTGTGCACAAAACGCGCGAGGCCAGGCCGCCAGAGGCGCCGGAAAGCGTGGAGCTTGTGGCTGAACGGAAATCTGCCTACATCGACCTTCTCGAAGGCCGCCGGAAAGCGTGGAGCCCGACGTCTGTTCAAGGGCGAAGCGAGCCCCACCGCAAGCGAGATTGACCAGTGTCGCACCCTGCTTTCCGTTGCCTGGGCACGGCTACCTAGCCCAGCCGAGTCCACGCACCTGCCGGCATGCCGGGTCCCGGTCGTGCCTGCACTTCCGTCGGGTCATGCACTTCTCCGCAAGTGGCGCAGACCGTGTGCTGGCTGATGTCACCGCCACACACCGTGTGGGTATAGAAGACCGGCGCGCCGTCCGGGGCCATCCACCGGTCGCCCCACTCGGTGAGCGCCAGGATCACGGGCACCAGTTCGCGCCCCTTGTCGGTGAGTAGGTACTCGTAGAGGTCCGGATTCTGGGAGTACCTGCGCCGTTCCATGATTCCGGCGTCGACGAGCCCGTCGAGGCGGGTCTTGAGGATGTTCGTCGCGATGCCGAGGCTCTTGCGGAAGTCGTTGTAGCGAGTCGAGCGCGCGAACAAGGCGTTGCGCACGATCAACAGACTCCATCGCTCGCCCACCAGTTCGAGTGCGCGCGCGGCGGAGCAAACCTCGGAGTCGTAGGTCTTGCCCAGCATGAGACCCAGTTTACGCTTTGCGCTTGCATGATGAAACCCGGCAGGCTATGGTGAGCTTGCATCATGCAACTCCGTAAGGACCCTACGTCTAGGCGTGAGCTTGGACCTGAACAGGAAGGTGGACACATCGCAATGAAGACACCCCCGATCGTGTCACCGGAGGAGTGGGAGGGTGCGCGCCAGCAACTGCTCGTGAAGGAGAAGGACTTGACCCGCGCCCGTGACGCGTTGGCCGCCGAGCGTCGGCGGATGCCGTGGCTGGCCGTAAGGAAGGAGTTCGAGTTCGACGGACCCAAGGGCAAAGCGAGCCTGCTCGACCTGTTCGAGGGCCGCCGTCAGCTGATCGTCTATCGTGCCTTCTTCGAACCCGGCGTGTTCGGCTGGCCCGAGAATGCCTGTCGGGGCTGTTCCCTGGTAGCCGACCAGGTCGCCCACGTCGCCCATCTGAACGCCCGCGACACCACTCTTGCCTTCGTCTCGCGCGCGCCGCAGCCAGACATCGAGAGCCTGAAGGCGCGGATGGGCTGGAAGATGCCCTGGTACGCCATGACCGACGCCTTCGACACCGACTTCGGCGTGGACGAATGGCACGGCACGAACGCGTTCATTCGGGACGGTGACAGTGTGTTCCGCACCTACTTCATCAACAGCCGCGGCGACGAAGTTATGGGGAGCACTTGGAGCTACCTCGACATGACCGCGCTCGGACGCCAGGAGGACTGGGAGGACTCGCCCGAGGGCTACCCCCAAACCCCACCCTACGCTTGGTGGAACTGGCACGACGAATACGGCGACGCCAAGCCGTCCCAGTGGTGGAGCGACCCCGACAAAGACGACCTCGACCCCGCCGACCCCCGACCGCGGCCCACCAACCCCCCGAAGGACGGCGACGCCACATGAACACCCACGTGGCGGCATGCAAGCCGAGATGACCCCGCGCGCGACCCAGAGGGTTCGTTAGGAGGCGGTAGTTGCGCTTCCGAGTTCAGGCCGTGTTCAGCGGCGATCGGGATCCCTATGTGCCGGAGCCGCTGTCGCCGGTGATCCGGGCGGCCATCGGATCCATGATGCGCGAGCAGGTCCTGCCCTGGTATGCGGACATCGACCTGGAGCCGTTGGCGGCGCTGCCCGGTCCCACCCTTGTGGTGTCCGGGGGGTGGAGCCCCGCCTTCGCGGCGGTCTGTGACCTGCTTGCCCAACGCCTCCGCGCTGAGCGGGCCGAGTTCAGCGGCTACCTCCATATGCCGCAATGCGTGGGCGGCCTGTTCAACGAACGGATCGAGCGGCTGTGGGCTTCGGCCTCCGCCCTTTCGGGGGCGTGAGTCTGCCGTCCGTGGCCACTCCCAATCGGGGGGCTCCTCAGGTCCTGGTAGTAGGGGCTGGCCCTGCGGGTCTGGTGGCAGGAATAGTACTTGCCCGGTACGGAGTCGACGTACTCGTTGCAGAGAAACGGGCCAAGATCTCAACGTTGTCTCGGGCGCTTGTGATCAGCACCCGGACGATGGAGATCCTGCGCTTGTGGGGACTCGAAGACGAGGTGCGGGCAGGAGCCGCCGATGTCGAGCCGCTCGGCTGGGTGACCTACAACCTCGCCTGAGGTCGGCACCGAGATCCCGCTCGGCTATCCGACCGCCGCAGAGGCGTGAGCCCCACACGGCCGGCCTGGGCGCCGCAGGACCATCTGGAGCCGCTCCTTCTCGCCCGCCTGGAGAGCTACCCGGCCGCCACGGCTACCTTCGGGACCGAGCTGGTCAACCTGGAACAGGACGACGAGGGCGTGAACGCTTTGCTACGCGATCACCTTTCCGGCGAGACGCGTGGGGTGCGGGCCCGGTTCGTTATCGGTGCCGACGGCGCGCACAGCACCCTCCGGGCGCAGCTCGGGATCCGTATGGAAGGCCCGGGTGACCTGGCTGAGTTCCACACCGTCCAATTCCTCGCCCCGCTCGCTCGGGTCACCCAAGTCGCCGGTACGGCATCAACATCATCACCCATCCAGATGTCGCAGGCGTCCTGGCCCCCCGCGGGGCACATGACCGGTGGGGACATTCGCGGGAGTGGAGACCGGGACAGGACCGGATTGTGGACTACCCAGAGGACCGGTTGGCCGAGCTGATCGCCACGGCCGTGGGCGCCGCGGATCTGCGGCCGCGGATCGAGCGAACCAGCGCCTTTTCCTTTGCCGCCCAGATCGCCGACCGCTACCGGAACCAGCGGGGATTCATCGTCGGCGATGCGGCGCACCGGATGACCCCACGCGGCGGAACCGGCATGAACACGGCCATCCACGACGCCTACGACCTGGGGTGGAAGCTCGGATGGTTCCTGCGAGGTTGGGCGGGGCCGGAGCTGGTTGAATCCTACGAGGCCGAACGGCGGCCGGTTGGGTTGCACAACGTCTTACGGTCCGCCGACCGGGAGGGTGCGAACCCGCCAGGCCGACGAGGCGTTGCCCTAGGACCTGAACGGACGGGTTATCCACCACTGGTTCCGACGCGGAGACTCCACCATCTCGACGCTCGACTTGCTTGGCGACGGGTTCACCCTGCTTTCCAGTCCGAGGGACCCTGGCTGGGAACGCGCAGCGCTGAACCTCGACACCCGGGCCCCAGTTGTCAGGCACGCAATGGACGAGGCGGCCGCGCACGCCATCGGGGTCCAGCCGGGCGGCGCGGTGCTCCTACGACCCGACGGCCAGCGCCTACTCGACTGGCCGAACCTCACCGCTCTGCACAACCGTCCCATCCCATCATCCCTTCGCTGAGCCCACGACTCGTGCCGGTCATTGTCTCGGGCGGCGACCACGCGGGCCGCCGACGGTGGCTCGGCCTGCACTGTGCGCATTTCATCCTGGAAAGTGCGGTGCTGCTTGTCGGGCAGGAGGTCGGCGTGCCACCGGGCTACCCTGAAAACCGATGCCTAGCTGGGCCGCAGGTTGGAGCCCGGACCATTCGCCTGGAGCTCGGCAGGTCGGCTCACGTCGCGCGATCGTCGCGCGATTTGTCGCCACGCGACGAAAAGCAACGCAAAGCAACGCGGACCTGCTCCGATCCACTAATCAACCCAGGAGAAGACCAGTGAGATGGTGTTGTGCGTAGATGTGCTCAAAGGCACATCGAGAGAAGTGGCTCCCGCCTCGGCCAAGCCGTGGCGGAATTCCCTCGCACGGAAGAGGCCGGGAGTTCGAATCTCCTCCGCTCCACAGTGTAGATCCTTGTTGCTAATCATTATAGTGCTATTAATGGCGCTGCTGGGTAGCAGCTTTCCCGGTCCCCACAAGGGCGCGTCACGCGTTTGGAATGCGTCGACTAGCAACATCTCCAGTCATTCGGATGCTTCGACGGGCTGGTTGGGGAGCGACCGAACCTTTTCGCCCAGTCCCAGGCATGACCTTTTCGCGCGTATCAGGTGACTGGTGCAGGCCGGCCCGGTAGGTCCTAGTTGCGCTCGGACGGCGCCCATACAGGAGCATCGAGGTCACCACCATGGTGGGCGACATGGCCTCGGAGGTGGCCCACGAGGCCCTCCTTCGGGAGTGGCCGCGCCTTCGGGAGTGGCTGCAGGAGGACCGGGAGGGACGCAAGCCGCAACGTGGCAGAGGCCGCCGCCGAGTGGCAGCGCCTGGGCAAGGACCCCGAGGCCCTGTACCGGGGGGCACGCCTGGGCGCCACCCTCGACTGGAGCCGCACCCACCAAGCCGAGCTGAACCCCCTGGAGCGGGAGTTCGTGGCCGCCGGCCAGGCCCACCACGACGCCGCCCTGCGCCGCTCGAAGCGTCGCAACAGGGTCCTGGCCGCCCTGGTGGCTTTCACCCTCCTGGCGGGAACCCTCGCCTTCCTGCAGCGATCCACCGCCCAGCACCAAGCCCTCGTCTCCAAAGCGAACAGTCTGGCCGCCGAGGCCACAGCCCGGGCACCCACCCAGCTCGACCTCGCCCTGCTGCTCGCCGTGGAGGGCCACCGCATGAACGACTCCGTGGCCACCAAGGCAAGCCTGCTGATCAACGAGGCCAAGACGGGGATCGTCTGCCCGACGCTCGGCAAGCAGGGCCTGGACTTCCTGGGCTTTCACCTCCACAAGGTGGAGTCCTGGCGCTGGAAAGGGCGCTTCTACCTGCAACGGTGGCCATCGCACAAGGCGATGACCTCCATCCGGGCCAAGATCAAAGCAGCGACGGATCGGGCCAACGTGGGCAAGTCGTTGGACGTGGTGGTCAAGGACCTGAACCGCACACTGGCGGCGTGGGGTAACCACTACCGCCGGGGCAACTCGGCCAGGAAATTCGCCATCATCGACAGCTACGTCCACGAGCGTCTGGCGATCCTCATGAGCCACAAGCACGGACTCACGGGGCGCAACTGGGGACGCCGGTACAACCCGGCATGGCTCAAGCGCCTCGGGGTACTTCGCCTCAGCGGAACGGTACGCTACGCAACTGCGCATGCCTGACGTGAACGGTGTCGGTGAGCCGTGTGCGGGAGAACCGCATGCACGGTTCGACGGGGGGGCGGAGGATGACGCACCGGACATCCGGCGGCGCGTCCTCCGCTCTACCCTACCCCCCCTTCTCCTTTGGCTGACAGGATCGCGCGCGGACCGCGCGGAGATGCGACTCGACGTAAGGGATTGCTACCGTTTCGAAGCCGCGGTCTTCGGCGATCACTGGGTGCACGTTGACCTCAAACACGACGCCGCCGCCTTCGATGGCCAGATCGACGCCACCAAATGGCAGCCCGAGCGATCCGCAGGCCGCAGCGGCCAACTGCAGAACCCCGTGAGGAACCTCTTCGATCGGTAGGACCGTGGAGACGGCGCCCCGTGTTTCATTGCACGGTGCATCGGGATTCGTCTGCACGTGTTCGCATACCCTCAAGACCTGGTCATGGAGAACGACCACCCGGAACTGGTGGCGCCGTCCTTCCCTGTCGAAGTTCAATGCGTCCCGGGCTACCAGCCAGTCCATACCAACGCGGGCATAGTGACTGGCGGCCTCGCGCAGCTGCTCGTAGGTGGTGATGTGAAAGACGTCATTGCCTCCCAGGCCGATGGCCGGCCTCGCCCAGACGTCACCGCCGAGCCGTTCGAAGGCGTCGACCGCTGCCTGATCACTCGGTCGGCAGAGGCTGATGGTGGCCATGTGTGGAATGCCGTCACGGAGGAACGTTTGAACGGTGCGGTTCTTCTCAGTGGCATTCCGCCATCCGTCCACGTCGGTGCCCAGGCAGACAACGGTTGATTGCTGAAGCGTTCGTTGGAACGCTTCGAATTGCCGACGCTGGGCTGGGGGTATCTCGTAGATAAGGACCACCGCTGGAGCCACGATGGGTTCTTCCGCCGACACTTGCATTGTGAGCTTGCCGCGAGCAACTGTCGCCTTACCGCTTCCGCCCGTCATGAAATGGCGTGCATCGATGAGCATCGGACGTGCCCCGGTGAGGAGCTCGACGGCAGCCGCAAGGTGAGCTCTGCTGCCCTCCGTGGAGCTGAGGTCGGTCATGAGGACGATGCCGCCAGTAATCATGGAGAGTTCGCAGCCGCCTTTCGCGAGCATGGAAACCGGTCCGCCGCCAAGTGCTTGTTTGGCACCCGCCGTCACTCCTCTAACCTGGTTGCCGATTCGTACGGGTACCAAAGATAGGGTCACGGAACCGCCCGCCCTCTGAGATCCTGCCGGAGCGACTGCCTTTCTTCAAGCGCAACACGGGGTGGCGATTGGGTCGTGGCGGGCAGCCGCTAAGCCTTTCCAGTTGGCGGCGGCTTCGCCGTCCCAGATGGAGGCTGGCGTGGCGGGACTCCCCAACCCGTATGAAAAGACGCAATACGGTGAGCAAGCGCAGTTGAGAAGGATGATCGCAGCCTCCTCCGCCCCAAGACCTCGAGCTGGAGGGGAAGGGCCCCGGCCTGCTCGGCGGCCATGGCCTGGCCGAGATTGTCTTGCTGGAGGGAGCAGCGGCACGAATCTCTGGCTCGATGAGGGCTTGGACGAGCAGGGCAATGACGTGGCACAGCATGTGCGCCTCGATGCGGGCCGGGCTCTTGAGGAACACCGCGCGAACCGCTGGGTGCCCTTGAGCTGTGCATGGCGCTTCTCCAGATTCGGATGGTATTTGTGGGTGGCGAGCAGAGTTTGGATCAGCTAGCCCACGGACCGTCGCGGGCGACTAGCGAACCGTTTCCAGCGGCACCCGGATCATTTGCCCGTCCTCCAGAATCTTGAAGAGCCTCCCAGGCGGTCGTCGAGCCGCAAACGATGCCAGCGCGCCGGCCCAGAGCTCCAGCCGCTCTTCAAAGGCAGCGCCTGGGGAACAAGCGAGATGATCACCGGGCCTCGGTTCTCGAGCGCCAAGGTCTTTCGGCCCGGGTCCTCGGTGACGAAGACGGCGTCATCCTCCCTCGACAGCCGGTCGGTGATGTAGGTCTCGGTGGCGCGGCCGACGACGATCAGGCGCTCGACGTTCATCCCCTCGTCTTTGAGACGCCGGGAGAGATGGATGGGGAAGGTGCC
>WNFC01008785.1_pt1 | contig 11169 bp, 12 predicted proteins | sample 5400541 | NCBI WGS metagenome assembly WNFC01 (sample SAMN13153342, study PRJNA577476) | soil metagenome | isolation source: 120 cm saprolite under Douglas fir tree site 2 hole 2 replicate 1 | place: USA:California | collected 2015-04-18
CGCCCGCGGAGTCTTGCTGCCCCTCGTCTGGTCTGAAAGTAGCGGACTCAGACGACCCCCACCTAACCTCCCCCTGGTCAGGGGGAGGGATTAGATTTTCGCTGGTGGGCTCGTGGGTCGCGGACTCTTGTGCGGCTTCCTTATTTTTCACCGAGAATCACCGCGAGTGATCTGCGGAGCATGGTCTCAAGACTGCCGTCGCTCCCGCCAACTCCAACCGCATCTACAGCGCGTTTCGCTTCAGCGGGCTTGTAGCCGAGATTGATGAGAGCGGAAACCGCATCGTCGAGAATCGAAGACCCCGCCCCATTTTCCGGCTGACCGGCAGTTGCTGTGCGCTGGGATGGGGCGAGGGTCAAGGCGCCGACTTTATCGCGCAGTTCGCGCACCACACGCTCGGCGACTTTGGCGCCAATCCCCGGCACCGCGTCAATACGAGCGACGTCGCCATGCGCTATTGCGGACGCCAGGTCATCGGGCGCGAGCACCGAGAGCACGGCCAGGGCCAGCTTCGGGCCCACGTGCTGAATTCCGATCAGGAAGTCAAATGCGGTCTTCTCGGCCGGCGTTGCGAAGCCGTAAAGCGTGATCGCGTCTTCGCGCACAACCTGCCGGATTTCCAATTCGACACGGCTGCCGGCCGCCGGGATACGGTAATACGTGCTGAGCGGGATAAAAACCTCGTAGCCGATGCCGCCGGTTTCGACGATAAGCCGCCCTGCCTCCCGGAGCCGGAGAGTGCCGGCTAACGTGGCGATCATGTTGGTCCCCTGCGAGGAAAAAGAGACAGGAGCGAGAAACGAGAAGAAGAATATCGCGGCCGGTAGTTAATGCTTCGCTTGTCCTCGTTCATGTCTCCCCTCTCTTATCCCTGCGCCTCTTGCCCGAAACAAATGACACAACGCGATCGCGAGCGCGTCGGCCGCGTCGTCGGCGAGTTCACCGCCATCATTTAACATCAACGTCCGGCGCACCATCTGTTTGACCTGGCGTTTATCGGCACGCCCATATCCTGCGACCGAAAGCTTGACGTCGGTTGGGGTGTATTCGAACACGTCGAGTCCGCGATGCGCCGCCGCCAGCATTGCAACTGCGCGCGCTTCGCCCAGCGCGAAGGCACTCTGCACATTAATCGCGACGAAACTCCGCTCCAGGCTCATCACGTCTGGAGTGTAGCAGTCGAGCACCTGGAGCAGCTTTTGGTAGATTGCGGCGAGGCGTTGCGGCCCCCGGGTAAGTCCTCGCGCACGCACGGTACCGGCGCCGACATATTGCAGTGTCGCGTCGCGTTGGACCACGCCAAATCCGGTGACCGCGTTGCCCGGATCCACCCCTATTATGCGCATCCACCACCTCCGCCCCGCAAAGGAGATAAGACACGGGGATCGGGTCTGTTCACCTATGTCTTATCTCCTAGCTCCTATCTCTTTATATTCAGGCCGCCGAGAATTGCGCCATCACTTCTTCGTCGATATCGAAGTTTGCCGATACGCTCTGCACGTCGTCGTGGTCTTCAAGTTCTTCAATCAACTTGAGGACCTGCTCCGCTTGATGACCGGTAACCTTGACCGTGTTTTCGGGCACCATCGTCAGTTCCGTATTCGCGATCGCAATGCCGGCCTTTTCGACGGCGTCACGCACCGCGGAGAAGGATTCCGGCGGGCTGATAAGCTGAAAGCTGTCGGCGTCACTAATGACGTCGTCGGCGCCCGCCTCCAATGCCAGTTCCATCAGGCGGTCCTCATCGATGGCGCTCCGGTCGACGGTCATCACCCCGCGCCTCTTGAACATCCATGCGACGCATCCCGTTTCGCCGAGGCTGCCGCCATGCTTCGACATGAGAAAACGGATTTCCGAAACCGTGCGGTTGCGGTTGTCGGTCAGCACGTCGACAATCAGGGCGACGCCGCCGGGTCCGTAGCCTTCGTAGGCAATTTGTTCAAGCTGGCCGCCGCCCAATTCACCGGTGCCTTTCTTAATGGCCCGGTCGATATTGTCGTTGGGCATCGATTGGGCCTTGGCGGTTGCAACCGCAGTGCGTAGGCGCGGATTCGCGTTGATGTCGCCGCCGCCCAGACGGGCAGCGATGGTGATTTCCTTAATCAGCTTGGTAAAGGCCTTGCCGCGCTTGGCATCACGCGCCGCCTTTTTGTGTTTGATTGAGCTCCATTTGGAATGACCGGACATGACCTGGGTCCTCCGGGGCTTTTTTCACCTACCCAATCATCGCCTGCGGCCCGTTATCGTACAGGCACCTCGCAGACTCCTGACCCTTCGGCTTCGCTCAGGGCTTCGGCTCATCGGCTCCGCATGGCCGCGCCTGACGAGGGCATCTCTGGCATTAGCCGCCGCTCGATGGCACGTCATCTCGGTGCGAGCCTCCCGCTCGCAGCAAAAGCTCGCGGTTAAGCTACGCATGTACCGTTCGCCACCACCGTACAACCGAACTTTAACAATCGCGCGATGGGAAGCCTATCACAAAGCTGAATGCAGCCGGAACGTCTCGGCTCGAGAAGCCGCCATTGCGGTTGCCTCGGTGACTGTAACCTTTTGGCAAGGCTCGTCAGAGGCCGCACTCTAGCAGGGTGCGGAAAAACTATTTCCTTTATGAAAACTCTTTCCGCACCCTGCGGTAAGACTGGCTTCCTTCCCTTTTTGATTCGCACCTCGCGGACTCGTTAGCTCGCTCCGCCTTTCGGCTCCGCTAGTGTTTAGTTCTCCCCCTCTGGGGGAGATTACAGAGAGGGAAAGCAGGGTGCGGAACGCCTTTTTCCGCATCCTGCTAGGTGAGGTTACCCGGCTCTGTTATCATGCCCGTCCATATCGATGGTTCATTATGCTGGAATCCTGATTATTGCGGTGGCGCTGGCCGGGTGTTTTTACCCTCCGCAACAAAAGCCGCTTCCGGGTTCGCGAACTCATTTAATAGTGCATCTGCCTTACTACAAGGCCTGGGATGTGGTGCATGAAGTCATAGTTAAGAACGAGTACCGTATCATTACTGAGAATCCCGACGAAGGAACCATCGAGGCACAGGCAACAGGCGGCTTCACGCTAGCGGACGCCGACTGCGGCAAGCTCAAGGGCGTGGGCCGCAAATACAAGGCGGAACCCGACGCTGACGCTACGGCACTCTATGACTTCCAAATCAAGCCGCGAGGCAACGAGGCAGCAACCGTCGACGTCGAGGGCACATTTACCGCGCCCTTGCACGTGCCGCTGCATCCAGTGAGCGGCGAACAATGCGTCTCGCGCGGGACACAGGAAGCGCGGTTGCTCACTCAGATTGCGCAGCAGGCGCGGGACGGCCATGGCTCCGGAGCCAAACCCAGTCCGATGCCCCTTCCCGCGCGCGAAACAGTTCAATAGCTAAAGCCTCCAGACCATTTCACGCCAAAGGTGCTCAGCACCGCCTCCACCTCCGACTCGCGAGGAACAGTAATTTGCCTATCGTCTGCTTCAGATCTTGCCTGAAGAGCTCGGCGGCCGTCGCGTCATTCGAGCAGCTCTTCAGTTTCGTTACAGTTGCGCGTCGCCAGGTGAGTCTCGGCCTATGTGGGAATGGCATTGGGTAATTGTACTCCGCATCAACCGGGGGCGAACGCGACCGGGGAGAATGAATGCGGCGATGTCATGGCTAGGAGCGGGGGCACCGCCGGATCACAAACTGGACCGACAAGACGGTATCTGGCGCGAGGGACGCCGCCGGCCGGAAGCGGAGAGGCTGAAGCGGCACAGGGCGAAAAACCCGACACGCCGCTTGCCGAGCTGCTCGACGAAAGGCAGGGGACTCGACCGCGACGGAAGGGACCGGAGCGGTAAGCGTTAATTTTACGAACATAACCTCACCTGTTAAACTTCCGGTCATGAATTTCAGCGTCCACCTCAAGGATGAGATGATTGAACGGCTCAATGAGACCGCCAGAGAGAGTGGCAAAACGCGTAACGCTCTGATTCGTGAAGCGGTCGCGGAGTGGCTCGAGCGGCGCCGGCCGGCCAGGTGGCCGGCCGACATTGTGAACTTCCGCGGCATCCGGGGAATCAAGTGGTTCGAGGAAAATCGCAAGGAGCTCAAGCCGCCGCGCTCTCCATTCGATGCAGTATCTGCTTGATACTTGCCTGGTGAGCGATTTCGCTCAGGGCCGGCCCGAGATCCTTGCCCGTGTCAAGGCTGCAGCGCCCGAGGATCTCGCGGTGAGCGCGCTCACGGAGATGGAAGTCGCTTACGGACTATTGCTCAATGCCAAGCTCGCTCGCCGGCTGAAGCCCGCAATGGACGCTTTCTTCGGAGCAATCCGCGTCCTGCCTTACGACCGCAAAGCAGCCGAGGCGAGCGCCAACGCGCGTGCCAGCCTGAAGAAGCGTGGGCGGCCGATCTGAGCCTATGACGTGCTGATCGCCGGAACCGCTCTCGCCCACGCGCTGATTCTGGTTACATCGAACGTGCGCGAGTTCAAACAGGTCGAAGGGCTTAGGGTCGAAGACTGGAGGGCATAGGATGAGCTCTCCGATGGGGAACTTACGCGGTGGAGTCAGACTCATGATCGCGCAGCAGAAGGAAATGGCTGCTGATAACCGCGGCGGCTAATCCTGGAGCCAGGTATATCCGCAACCCAGCGGCACCTCCCAGAGTTTCTTCTTTTGCGCGGCAGCAGCCTGGAACGGGCGCTTGGTCACTGGGCGGTCAGGCGCGTTTGCGGCGCCGTATGCGTTCTGCCCGCCGCTGCTGTACCGGCGGCTCTGTCATCATCCGCCAGCCGATAAGTGTTGCTGAGCCGAGCGCCAGGAATGTCGCGACGAGGGTCCAGGGATGGCCGAGCGGCCCGGTCGTCTCGCTTTTTCGAATTGCGTCGAGGTCGAACAGCCGTGTCGCTTCTCGTGGCGGCCCGGCAATCTTGACGACTCGCGCATGGCGGAACCACGCCTGCCCGCGAGTTAAATTCATGTAACCGCCGAGTCGCAACGCCACGTCGACGTCGGCTCCGTGCCTTCCCACCCGGAGATAGAAGCCGAGCGGCGACCACTCGTTATTGCCCCTCAGATCTTCCGACATAATGCCGTCTTCGAGCACGCTTACCGTCGCGCCAGTGAAGAACGGCAAAACTTTGCGGGTCCGCGCTTCGACGCTGATATGATACCAGCCAGCTCCGAGACTCAGGCCCTGGACCCAACGAGCGTCGTTATCCCGATGGGTAGATATCTCGACCTCACCCGGCTCGCCGCTGCGCGGCGCAATCCAGCCGTACTCGGTTGTGCCGGCAGTGAGTAACCAGGCGTCGGTCCGCCAACCGTCGACCGAATCGCCCGAGCCCCGCGTGAAGTCGCCGTTGTTCAGCAGGTTCCTGCTGCCGTGTGCCGGAATAGAAACTACCATAATTGCCAGCACGAAAGCGGCCGCGGCCCATCGCAGCCGTACGCTGCCCGTGCCATTTCTCATATCCAGTTTTGCAGGCCTGGTCCCTGCAGCCACATTCGCGCGTAATAGCCAGTACGGCTGATTGATATGCCGAGCCAAATCGGCAAATAGTAAATGAATAGAGCAATTGTTACTGCCAGGAATGCAACACAAACAAAGCGATCGGCGCGGGAACGGCGGTTGATCAGCAGCAGATAGGCGACTACCAGCGCCACCGCGAGCGGCAAGCCAACCGCCATCTGCGGATGATCAGAAACCAGCCGGTATTCGCTCGCAATATGTCCCATCCCAACGATCAGCACCGGCATCATGCTTAACAGGAGCGCGAAGCTCTCCCACGTCTCGGCCTCGCCATTCCACATATCAGCCAGTATTGCCGCGAGCGCCAGGTAGCCAATATAGACCGACGGCAGATAATGATAAAGAAAGAGAATGCGGCCAATCGGAATCCAGATTAGATAATACGCGAGAAAGCCGGCCACCATAAAGATACGCGCGAGATTGGGCCGTTCCATCGCCCGCACGCCGGTGATCGTCATCGCCGGAACCACCGCCCACCAGGTCAGGGGATTACCGCCGCCCCAGATCAACGCGACGTTCCCGTGCGGCGGGAAATTCTGCCAATACGCTACCGGCCGCAGCATCAGCGGCCAGCTCCACCATGGCGATGCGTACGGGTGAGTAGCGCTCGCCACACTATTTTCGTACCACATTACGTCTTTGTAGTAGTGCAGCAGATCGGCGACTCCACCCCACCATCCGAGCGCATAATGGGGCATGAACGAGGCCAGGTAGAACATCCCCGAGACCGAACCCATAATCAGTGCAGCCCCGGCTGTCCAATGGAATCGCATCCCTTCGGCCGCCGCACTCGAAGGCTCGTCAGCCAGCCCATCCGTCGTCTCCTGTGAACGCCACAGCGTGAATAGCACGAATGCACTAACGAGCAAGAAGGTGATCCCCGGTACATACAGTTTGGAACCGAGGCACAGGCCTAACACCATCCCGATAACCAGTAGCAGGCGGCGGCGCCGAATGAAATCTCGCGTGCCGACAAAGCGGAACAGCAGCAAATAGGCAATTGCAGCAAATGTCAAGTAGACTATGTCTATACATCCGATGCGCGAGTCGACAATGAAAAAACCATCGAACGCGATCAAACCGGCGGCCAGCGTTGCCGCCAACCGCGAGTGGAACATGCGGCGGCCCAGAAAGTAGGTGATCGCTACCATTACCGTTCCCAGCAGCGCGTTGCCTAGCCGCCAGCTTGTCGGATGATCGCCGAAGACCAGGATGCCGGCCGCGATCAGCAACTTCGCAATTGGCGGATGCGGATCGAGGAAAGCCTCGCCGTGGATATAATGCCGCGCCTGGCCGACGAAGTGCACTTCGTCGAAGACAATTTCGGCCGGGTGACCAAGATTCCAGAAGCGCAACACGGCCGCCGCGCCCACCAAAGCAAGCAGCGCGATCGTATCGGCTGGCAACCAGCCAACAGGCGCGAAATCTGCTTCATCCTGGGCGTTGTGAGCGGGACCGTTTTGCCAGCCGGCGGATACTGCAGCGAACCAGTTCTCGATTGCCGCAGACGGTACCTTCCGTTCCGCCATGCCGCCACGCGCGTAGCAAAAACAGGCAGCCATAAAGAACGCAATCAGATTGACTAGCGAAATCATCATTCCAAATGTGTCGCGCGAGCCGAGGAAAGTGCCCGCATTTAATATGTGCAGGGCTTCCGCGAGATTGCTCAGGCAGGTCACCGTGACTATTGCAAATACCGCCATCATCCCGGGTCCCTCGAGCGCAAGCGGAATTGCGAATACTACCGCTGGGTATAAGTAACGCTCGTGCATTCGCGGCGCGAACATAAAGAACCCGAAGATGACGATGAATGAAGCGAGACACAGATTGCGCTGGGTTGGATTTCGGGCAAGAACCCAAAGTGCGAAACCATACAAAGGGATGAGCAGCGACATCCCGATCACGAAATAACTCCAAGCGAAGATCGTCCCGCTGTCGGGGGCGCGCAACCCACCCAGCAGCGCCATGAAGTTGAAAGCGTTGACGGAGGTTTCGTGATAGTAGGCGGCGGTCGAAAGATACAGATTAGGCAGCCAGCCCCACGGATGACCAACCTGGAAGGGCGCCACCGTCACCACCGTTACTGCGATAAAGGCCAACGCGGCGCGGGCCCACTGCTGCCAATTGCCGTGGACCAAAGTCCAGACAAACAGCACTGGCAGCAGACTTACGGCCTGTGGTTTTATCAGCACCGCCAGCGCGGCGAGCCCCCACCCGGCTTCCACCTCCTCATCCATCAGCATCGCCACGCTCAGCAGCATCACCAGGGTGAATGCGGAATCAGTCTGAACCCAAACTACCGTGTCGAACAGCAAAGCTGGGTTGAGGGCAAAGAACAGCATTCCCAGCCAAGCACCAACTCTGCCGAAAAAACGCCACATCAGAGCGAATATCAACGCGTTGAGCGCCAAGTCAGCGAGCAGAGCAGGGGCGCCGATGATCATGCGGAGTATATCGCCCGACGCGTCCAGGGCATGAGCTATTCCACCCGCCGCCCACAGTGCATAGAGGTAGCCCGGCGGGTAATCCAGGAAGAATCCGGATTGATACATACTCGCCGGACCGCCCTGGGCGAGTTGCAGTCCCCACGCTTCGTAGGTGCCGACATCGACGTGAAAGCCGGGAAAGAAAAGCAGCGCGATTGTTTTGACAATCAGCAGGGCGGTTAGAAGACTGGCGGCTTTTTTAAAATCGCTGGCGTGGTGGTTCACAACCGGGATCACTGCCAGGAACAGTCCGTAACACACGAGCGCGGCCAGGACGGTTCCGGCAACGATGCCTGCCGCAATATCACCGCCCGACGATTGAGGCATCGCCTCAGCCGCTCGCGCCACGCCGGTCAACGCCAACACGCCTATGCTCGACAGAACAACGATAGCGGCGGCCCCCAACGGGCAGGCCAGCCTGGGGCGAGAAACGACGGTGCTTTCGAGGGAATATTTCGTGCTCCTCAAACTTCTATTCCCTCACTCCTCGTTTGCGGGTGTGCGGCCGGGTTCACAACCCAGAGCTTATTGCTAACCGGCGATATTAATATCGCGGGCACAACCCGCCAAAGACGACTGATGGTCTACCATTATGTGGCCGATCCTCACCGCGGAAAACGGCACCGATGACAACCGGCGCGCTAAGATACCCATAACTGGCGCGCCGCACGCGTACCAGTCTATGATGACGAGATTCAAAGGAGAAAACCCTGATGAGACTGGTTCATGCCGCCTACGAACCGCCCGGCGACGGGCCCTTCCCGACGATTTTTGCGATGCACGGATGGGGTTCCAACGCGATGGATCTGCTGGGATTGGCGCCATTTGTCGCCGACGGGCGATTTCTTGTGATCTGTCCCCAGGGTTCTCATGAAGTCGAAATCGGCGCGGTTAATGGTTACGGCTGGTACCAAATGCGTCCAGGCTCGCCGCCAGATGAAGAAAAGGTCGGCCCGGCCATCGAACAGCTCCGGATGTTCCTCGACGAGGCGTGTTCGCGATACCCGGTTGATAAACGCAAAGTCGTCGCCCTGGGTTTCAGCCAGGGCGGCATGATGGCATACAACCTCGCGATGCGATGGCCGGAGAAGTTCGCTGCCCTGGTCGGAATCGGGACAGCTTTTCCCGAGTACCTTGTCGAACTCGTTTCCAACCGTGAAGCCATCCAGCAATTGCCGACCCTGGTCCAACATGGGCGTGCCGATCCAATGCTCGAAATCGCCCGTGCGCGTAAATCGGTCGAGACGCTCCGCTCGCTGAAAGTGCCGGTAATGTTCCGTGAATACGATGGCGGGCATGAGGTCACCGCAGATGGGGTTCGAGACTTATCGAAGTTTCTGCTGGAAAAGGTCGCAGAGCCGATTATCAGAGTCTAGCAGGGTGCGGAAAAGCCTTCCGCACCCTGCTTTCCCTCTCTGTAATCTCCCCCAGAAGGGGGAGAACTAAAGGAAGGAAGCCACCTTTATCGCAGAGTGCGGAAGGACCTTATCCACGAGCAAATAGGATTTTCCGCACTCTGCCAGATTGAGTTCGCGATGAACGAGCACAGCCCCGAGATATCGCAATTGGCGCGGTTGCTCGGTATCGTGCGCGACCTGCGCGAGCGATGCCCCTGGGATCGTGAGCAGACGCTCGCGAGTGTGGGGAAATACCTGATCGAAGAAGCCTACGAGGCGGCAGACGCAATCGCGCGAGGTGACGCGCTCGCGATCGTCGACGAACTCGGCGATTTGCTGGTGCAGGTGCTGTTCGCCGCGGTCATCGCCCAGCAGGAAGAGCGCTTCCCGGTTGGGGCATTCCTGCAGGGGGCGGCAGACAAGCTGGTCCGGCGCCATCCGCATGTTTACGGTGGAAGCAAGGCAGAGACTGCGGCCGAGGTCATGGCGAATTGGAATCGGCTGAAGAGCGAGGAGCGCAAAGCTGAGGGCTTCCGGTCAGCGCTAGACGGAATTGCGCGAGGCTTGCCGGCGTTGATGCTGGCGCAAAAACTGGGTACTCGGGCCCGACAGGCTGGAATGGATTGGGCCGATATACACCAGGTACTCGCGAAAGTGCGCGAAGAAATGGACGAACTCGAAGGCGCGCTGGCGGGTGACAATAGTGACGCCGCCGCGCATGAACTCGGGGATATGCTGCTCGCGCTGGCCAATGCTCCGCGTTTCATCGGCCGCGATGCCGAAGAGACCCTGCGCGGCGCCTGCGAGAAATTCATCCGCCGCTTTACAATCGTCGAGCAAATAGCGTCCACACGCGGGTTGGACCTGACCAAAATGGCCGCAACCGAATTGGAATTGCTGTGGCAGGAGGCAAAGGGACTCGACGCTACGGCAGGAACCAAATAAGGCAAGCCAACCGCCTCATGCGTTGCGGGGCACTGGGGAATCGAGCCGAACTCGCAACGGCATGACAACAGCGCGGTGACCGGGCACTCAACTTTGCCCGACTTTTTATGACGCAGAATGCCGGAAAGGACGCAAACACCGATGCCTCTTAGCATTAAGGAACGGGCGGCGGAGCGACTAGCTCGCGAACTCGCCGAGAGAACCGGCGAGACGATAACGGAAGCGGTCATTAAAGCTCTGCGAGAACGACTGACACGGGAAGAGGGTCGGCAGCTAGTACCTGACCTCAAGGAAGAAATACTTGCAATCGGCAGACGCTGCGCCGCGCTGCCCGACCGCGATACCCGCTCTGCTGACGAGATTCTGGGTTATGATGAACGCGGATTGCCTGGCTGATGGTCATAGACACCTCGGCGTTATTGGCGGTCCTGCTCGGCGAGCCAGAGGCTACAGCGTTCGCCGAAGCAATTGCGGCCGATGCCAAACGACTTCTATCGGCGGTCTCGGCTGTTGAAGCGGCTATCGTCATCGAGGCCCGCAAAGGACCTGCTGGCGGGCAGGAACCTGATCTATTGCTTCATCGAATCGGCGCCAGCATCGTGCCGTTCAATCAAGCACAGTTTGAAGCGGCCCGTAGGGCTTGGCGGCGGTTCGGCAAAGGAAATCACGTGGCAGGCCTGAACTTGGGCGACTGCTGCACCTACGCACTCTCCAGGACCTCCGGCGAGCCGCTGATTTTCAAGGGCGGTGACTTTTCGAAAACCGACGTAGCCAAAGTCGTTTGATTGCCGCTCTGGTATTCCCAGCAGAACTCCGTTGGTTTGTTCATGTCATTTTGGTCTCC
>WNFC01008789.1_pt1 | contig 11168 bp, 14 predicted proteins | sample 5400541 | NCBI WGS metagenome assembly WNFC01 (sample SAMN13153342, study PRJNA577476) | soil metagenome | isolation source: 120 cm saprolite under Douglas fir tree site 2 hole 2 replicate 1 | place: USA:California | collected 2015-04-18
CCGGCGCGCGGGGCCTCGGAAGAAGGCGCTCGACGTTCAAGCGCAGGAAGGGACGCCTGCTGGGCGGCTGGCGGCAGAGTCACAGGCTGTTGCACGGTGGGCTGATCCGAGGCGGACAGAGCCGCAGCACTGGTAGTTGCAACGCTTGAAGTAGCAGTGGTTGGTTGGGCAGCAAGCTGCTGGAGATAGGCAATGTCGCGAGGCTCTTCCGTGCCCGGCTGAACGGCGGGAAATGACAGATTCATTTGATGCTCCATTGCGCTGGCGATGCGGTGCAACTGCCAGATGAGCTTTTCGATCTCTTTCGACCGGCCAATGTTCAAGTTGCGGTCCCACAGAAAGCGGATGGACAACACCACGAGAATAGGCAGGCCGATGGCCAGTGTGGCGAGAACGATGCTGAAGAACAGCGAGTCGAGGGTTGTGAGGGATTGGGTCATTGGCAGCCTCCAAATTAAGGCTTCTGGAGGCAGGATACAGCAGCGCGGCGATGATGACAAACGAATCGATCTTAGGGTAAGCGGTGAAACATCAGTTGTGCAGGAAGTTCATTTCGATGCTTTTAAGCAGCGGGCGCTCGAAGCGAGTTTCCGACCGGCTTTCATGCCGCCTTGCTTCTTGGACACTCGCCCTGCCAGGAAGAGAGAATCAGGTTCCGGTCTTCCTGATCCAGTCTACATAGAAAAAAGTGCCAAGGTGTGCGAGAAACAGAGGACTATCTCCGTACCATTACCCCGAAATCAGAATCGATGATCTCAAGCAAATTGTGCAGAGTGCGGTACAGATAACCTTGGTATGGCGATTGCACGTAGACTCTGCGAGGGATGTATCCAGGGAGGAAAAATGATCGTTTGCCTCGACGAGTGCGACTATTGTCGATCATCAATTTTCTCAGGACAAGGATGGGTGCGGGAGAAGATTTACGACCCCGCTCTCAATGGCCGTGATCCAAGCTACCACTGCTACCACGCTGAACCCTTCGCCGGACAGGAAGGAAGCTGTTGGGAAAAACACGAAATGGAACGGGAAATTGTCCGAACCACCGCCTACGCCGCTTAGCTGGATATGAGCCCTCGCCGTCAAGCGTCAGTCCGCCAGCGTGGGTAACGTTTCGTAATTCCCGAACCTGGCGAAGTGTTCGGCGTGTCCATAAGGAACTGTGAGAAGAATCCGAGTCTCAAAAGGGTCTCGCCCTTTCTTCAAGAGCCTCTCCAGTACGATCTTGGCCGCTGTCTGCGGGTCTTTTCCCTTTTGCTCGATGATAGCTGCGCCCGCTTCCGTGAGCACAACATCTGCATGTGTCTTCGCGAGCCCGTTCGAGATCGTGAATGTATACACGACCTTAGCCTGGTAGTGCTGATCCGCCACTTCTCTTTTCAAGTTCTCAACGTCGATGCTGTATTCCATACAGGATACCCACGTGCCCGCAGCGCATTATCGTCTGGCGCATCGCCTCCTGACTAGGGATAAATTGCGTCCCGGAGGATTCATGGACCTACTAGCGGCAATCAAGCGTGAAGAACGAAAGCTCGAAAACGAGTTGGGTAAGTTGCAGCACAAATTGAACGGCGTCCGCGCCGCAGCAAAAGCACTCGGCAGTAAGGCGAGCCGAGAAGTCGCTCAGGTCAAGAAGCGAGTAATGTCTGCTGCGGCGAGAGCGAAGATTGGAAAGGCAACGAAGGCGCGGTGGGCAAAATTCAGGGCGCAGGCAAAGAAAGTTACGAAGGGTTAGCTACCCCTCGCCGCCCTCATCACCAGGAGGCAGCATGCACGGATGCCACTCTTCGTCCTCGGCATGAGCATCGCAGAACCATCTGCCGCACTTCGCGCAGTGCACAGTTGCTGGATAATCACAGGGCTCGTCGTTCGGCGACACTGCCTGACACAAGCGCTCTGGGCGTTCGGTCTCGACTTTCTCGTCCATTATCACCTCGCGTCTCGATTCTACGCGTCGTCGTGTCGTCGTTTCTCTGTACGTCAGGGTACATGTAAACTAACTTACCGAAAATTTTATTTGACAGAACGTTACGTGGCATGTACAACTTCATCGTTCTTTCCGTTTTGAGAGCTGTTCCCAGGCCGCTCTCGCCGGTTACGCCCGAACGGCTCTGTGGCCCCAGCCCAGGAGGCCGTATGCGAGTGGTGCGAATCGCGCTGTCCCTCGTTCTGATTCTGCCTAGCTTACTTCCCGCTGCCCCGCCCGTTCATCCGACAACACAGACCTCCAGTGCCTCGCTGTCCGCAATACCCATCCTTCAACAGTCACTCGCTGCCCTCGTCGGCAACGCCTCCATCTCGGACGTCACACTCAGCGGCTCAGTCCGCCACATTGCCGGTTCACTCGACGAATCCGGCACAATGACGCTCCGCGCACTTGCAACAGGGGAGTCGCGCTTGGACTTGGACCTACCATCCGGCGCTCGAAGTGAGACTAGAACGAGCTCCCCATCTGGCCCCGCCGGATCTTGGCGCGGTGCTGACCAAGTCGTGCATGGCATCCCGCAGCACAATCTCTGGTCAGACTCGTCGTGGTTCTTTCCAGCATTCACTCTCGGCAGGTGGCTCGGGTCGGGCTATTCAATCACGTACATCGGACACGAGACTTGGAACGGGCGGGAGGTCGAGCATTTGAGCGCCGTTCGTCAGTTCCAGGTTAGCGGGGCACCCACTGGCTGGTCACCAGATGTCCTCCAGGAGCTGACGATAAATCACATCTACCTCGATTCATCCACTCTCGTACCCGTTCGCATTGCATTCGACGTGCACCCTGACCACAACCAGACCATCGCCATTCCAGTCGAAATCCATTTGTCTGACTATCGCAATCAAGGCGGCGTGCTCGTTCCATTTCACATCCAAAAGCTATTCAACAACGGATTGGACCTCGATATCCAAATCAGCGCCGTCAGCCTCAATAACGATCTCTCGGCGGCTATTTTCTCTCCACAATAGGCCACGGTCGTTCCGAACGTTTGAGAACACACGATCAGGAGACTCCCGATGCCCAACTCGCTCCGTGCACTCCTCATCTTTGCGTTGCTCACTTGCTCTGCGGTTCATTGCCCCGCACAGGTCCAAACCGGCACGCCGCCCTTCAGCAGCTCTGGCGGAGGGCCCTTCGACGCCATCAATTTGGCGAACCTGAATGCTCACTTCACGATTCCCGTCTTCAGCCGTTCCGGTCGCGGAGTTCTCTTCGCCTACGATCTTCAATATGACACGTCGATTTGGTACCCCGTAACTGTCAGCGGCACGACGACGTGGACTCCGGTGTCAAACTGGGGCCTCGTAGGCAAAACCCAAGTCTCGACAGGACAGTTGTCAGCCGAGTTTCACGGCAATGTATGCATGACTTATATTCCACTCAATCATACATGGGTCCAGACCGGATACTCGTTCACATACTACAACTGGGTCTACATCGACCCATTTGGTGCCAGACATCCATTCAATGCTAGCAGCGTAGGCGGCTGGGGAAATTGCGGCGGGGTCGCCGTGACGGTAACTGACATCAATGTTACTGCCGTGGATGGATCCGGCTATACGCTGAAAACGCAGAACCAGACGCAGAATGACAAGGCTTGGATCACCTTTACGAACGGAACCGTGACCTACCCGCCAATCAACACCGACAGCGGTGCGGCCACCTACACAGACAGAAACGGCAACCAAATCACTGTAGATGGAAATGGGAATTTCACGGACACGCTCGGAACCACGGCGCTGACCGTTTCTGGCTCCGGCACCCCGTCGAGTCCGGTCCTTCTCAAATACATGGCTCCCGGGCCCTCAGGTAGCGGAGTTCAAGTCCCCGTCACGATCAACTACACCAACTACACAGTTGCAACAAACTTCGGCGTGCCGAACGTCCATGAGTACGCCGCGACCGCTCAACCTCTGGTTAGCAGCATCGTTCTTCCTGACGGTTCACAATACACTTTTAACTACGAGGCCACGCCGAGCGTACCCAGTTCCGGCGCCTGTACTCCCCTGAGTGGCACCGTTCAGACCAATTGCGTCACCGCCCGACTCACTTCCAGCACCCTGCCCACAGGCGGAACAATCACCTACGCCTATGCCTTCACGGGCTGCACCGGAGGGAATAACGGGATCTTTTCCGATGGCAGTGCCTCTTGCCTGAAGCGCACAACTCCAGATGGCATATGGACCTACGCGCAAGTTAAAGGAAGCGGTGCTGCTTCCACGACCACGATCACCGACCCGGCGAGCAAACAAATGGTTGTGCAATTTCAGGGAATCTACGAGACCCAGCGCCAGACTTACGACGGTTCAGTCGGCGGCACGCTTCTGCAAACCATGAACACCTGTTATAACGGAGCGACGTCGCCATGCACAGGAACTGCCATAGGCACACAGATTACTCGCCGAACTCAACTCATCGCACTTCCTGACAATTCCGGTAAAGTCTGCAAGCACGACCAATTCTTCAATGCGTACGGCTTGCAAACTGAGCAGGACGACTATGATTATGGAACCGGCGCTCCAGCTTCAACGCCTCTGCGCAAAATCATTACGGCCTACAACACCTCGTTAACCAATGGCATCGTTGACATGCCTTCCTCCGTTACCGTTTGCAACGGCGCAGGAACCAGCTCGAGCTGTACCGGCCCCTCAGGCTCGTCAACCGGAACTGTAGTTGCGCAGACAACATTTGCCTACGATGAAGGAACCATTACTTCACTGAGCAGTACGCCGCAGCACATTTCCATTACAGGATCTCGCGGTAACCCAACAACCGTTAAGAACCTCGTCCAGGGTACAACCTTTCTAACGAAAACTGCCTCCTACTACGATACAGGCAACCCTAAGACCGTCTCGGACGTAAACACGGCTCAAACGACCTACAATTATCCCGACGCCACCTCCACCTGCGGCAATGCTTTCCCGACCAGCATCACAGAACCACTCAGCTTGTCCGGTTCCGTTTCCTGGAACTGCACCGGCGGCGTCCTCACGTCAGTAACCGATGAAAACGGCAAAACAATCAGCACCACCTACAACGATAGCTACTTCTGGCGACCGGCGAGCGTGACTGACCCACTTACCAACGCAACGCTGCTTGCGTATTCTGCGAGTAATCCAGCATGGGTCGTCCAATCACTCACCTTCAATGGAAACCAATCGATCGCGTATTCGGGGACGGGATTCGATGGCCTCGGCAGGGTGGTACTACAAAGTCGCCAGCAATCGCCAAGCGGAACTGCATGGGATCAGGTGACGCAATCTTATGATTCGAACGGAAGGCCTTGGAAAACCAGCGTACCGTGCGTCAATACAGGCGCGTGGACCTGCCCCACTACAGCCAAAACCATCACGTACGATGCGCTGAATGGTCCGCTTCTTATTACGGACGGCGGAGGAGGTACGATCACCTATTCCTATTCTCAGAACGATGTCTTGGTCGCGGTTGGACCACCGCCTACTGGCGAAAACACGAAGCGCCGCCAACTCGAATACGACGCGCTCGGAAGGCCCACTTCCGTTTGCGAAGTTACCTCCGCCACGGGTTCGGGCACATGCGGGCAACGCACCACTCAAACCGGTTTTTGGACCAAGTACACTTACGACGCGCTGGGAAACTTGACGGGCGTTAGTCAGAACGCGCAGGGAACGGCACAAACGCGAAGCTACACCTATGATCTGCTGAGTCGATTGATCTCGGAAACAAATCCCGAAAGCGGCACGACTGCCTACTTTTGGGACTCGGCCACCGGCACTGGCTGCGTGACCAATTCTCCCGGAGACTTGATTAAGAGAGTCGATGCCAATGGCAACTGGACCTGCTCCAACTATGATGCCCTGCATCGGCCTACGGACGTTGGCAACAGCATTTACAGCACTTCGAACCCTTGCAAACGGTTTCGCTACGACAACACGAGCGGCGTGCTCGGTTCCAAGCCTTCGGGTGTCGCCGTAAACAATGTGCTGGGTCGTTTGGTAGAGGCAGAAACGGACACCTGTACCTGGCCGATTACCCAGTCGACGATAATTACCGATGAATGGCTTAGCTACGACGCGCGTGGCGAGGTGAGCGACCTGTATCAATCTACGCCCCACTCCGGCGGCTACTATCACGCGGCCGCCACTTACTGGGCGAATGGCGTGCTAAACCAACTGACCGCTACGGCTGGATACTTTGCCCAATATAATCTGGATGGTGAAGGCCGAGTTTACTCCACTGCGGCAGCCGACAACGCGCTCAGTGCTACACTCTACAACGCCGCCAGCCTGCCGACCCAGCTGACCTATGCTTCTTCGGACACCGACGCGTTCACTTACGACCCGAATACTAATCGCATGACACAGTACAAATTCAACGTCAACGGCCAGCCCGTAGTGGGGAATCTTACGTGGAATCCGGTTGGCACCCTTGCGAGTCTGGCGATCACTGATCCTTTCAACAGCGCCAACGCACAGACCTGCAACTACTCGCATGACGATTTGACCCGCATCGCCAGCGCCAACTGCGGGAGCGCAGCCAACCAAACATTCAGCTACGACGCCTTCGGAAATATCAACAAATCCGGAAGTCCGTACAGCTTCCAGCCCACTTACAATTCAAGCACCAACCGCATGACCTCTATCGGTGGCTCAACACCGACCTACGATGCCAACGGGAACGTACTGAATGATTTTCTCCACAGCTATGCATGGGATGCGTATAGCCGCCCGATAACTATTGATGGAGTTTCCGTGACATACGATGCGCTCGGGCGGATGGTCGAGCAAAACAGGAGCGGGGTGTATTCAGAAATTACATACGCGCCCGACGGCACTAGGATTCAAATAATGAACGGTCAATCCCTTACGAAGGCTTTTGTGCCATTACCCGGCGGCGCAGTGGCCGTGTACGCCCCGAGTTCCCTCATCCACTACCGCCACGCCGACAACCTTGGCAGTTCGCGTTTTACTTCCACGTCAAGCCGCACGATGTACTACGACGGCGCGTATGCTCCTTTCGGCGAACCATACGCACAAACGGGCAGCACGGACCTATCTTTTACTGGCCAGAATCAAGATACGGTCTCGAATCTGTATGATTTCCCCGCTCGCGAGTACGGCATTCAAGGCCGCTGGTCGTCGCCCGACCCCGCAGGTCTCGGCGCCGTAGACGCTTCCAACCCGCAGTCCTGGAACCGCTACGCCTACGCTCAAGATCAGCCAACCGAATTTATAGATCCCCTAGGCCTATGGCTAAATGTGCCTGGGGGCTGCATCCCGATCATGCAAAATTATGGTGGGACTAAGGTTGCGGTGGGGATTTCCTGTCCGTTTGGGGGCGGGGGCGGAGGCGAGGGCGGTGAGCGCTTCACTTGCACCGGCTTCGTCAGCCTGCCTTGCGGCCCCACAATCGGGCCAGCACCACCTGTGCCGCCCAAATGCCGGATTGTAGATCCCATTCTCGGCGCGCTCGAACTTACGTTTAAGATTGGGCCTGAAGGTCAAGCTGGTCCCTTCAAGGTCGGCGCATCGCTCTATAAGAATGTGTCGACGGGCGAGCTTGGCATCCGCGCCGAGTCAAACACGGCACTCCTAGGCGCAGAGGTAGACAGTAGATTGGTGCCTCAGAACGGGAGTTACAGAGGAAGTGCGCAGGAACCCGAGATCACAGTTTCCGTGCTAGGCTTCTTCACCAAGAATCTTACCACCGGTGCGCCTTGGGCTTTCGCTAAAGGCAAGACTTTCGGACTTGGACTACAGTTGGGAGTCGGCTTTGAATTTACTTTAAACCGAGAGAAATCTGACGCCCTTTCTCGGGCAAACGAAGCGTGCCGTGCTCAAGGAGGGAGGTAAAGGTCAAATGAGAACTCTGCTGTGGGTTTTGCTTATCGGCGGCTTGACCCTTGTAGCCGTTTGGATAGTCATTGCTCCCTGGACTCCGCAGAACGTCCTAGTAATCACAACCATTGCCGCCTTATTTGGGCTGTCGAGCTTGGGAGGGTTTTGGATGCTTTATATGGCCATAAGATACGAACGGTACCCGGTACGGTTCGTTGCTCTTTCCCTACTGCCATTCGCTTTCATATGGTACTACTTCGAGCGAGTTCGCGCGGGAAAGCATAAGACGCGGGCTACAGCGTGAGCCTGATTAGAATTCGGGTTTGAGCTGCCTCCTAGCTCCGCGCACGGAATCATACGACACTCGAATCGCACAACACGACCTCGAACGCGGCGATCTTCGAAACTTCGTCCCGCATGTCCGAGACGCTAGTCCGCGTGTGATCTGGGTACAGTCCTATTACTGTTCTCTAAACTAATCCCGGTTCTAACGGGGTTTACCTTATTGATTCACGCGGACTTCGGGACAGACACTCGTGTTATTCTCGCTTCGAACCAATCAAACAAGGCAGGGCGCAGAAGAAGAGAAGGCTTTTGTGCCCTGCTCCTCCAGACCTCCAGATGCAATAAATCGACTCGCTGGTTAGCCAGCCCTTCCGTCTTGCTGCAAAATCTCGTACCACCGTGGATCGCCGAGGATGGATTCCCGCCGACAATCTGGTAGATGTTGCTGAAAAGTTTCAGCACCGCAAAATTCGCAGAAAGTAAAATCGAGGTTTGTGTTCTCGCGGCGGTAGACTTCTCGGAGGTCGTCGGCGTCGATTTGAACACCGGCGTCCCGAAGAAGGACAAAGTCTTCGATTGTGAAGTTTTGACCTCGGGTTGAGCGGACCACGAACTAGCTAAGCTAGGAAAGGTACAAGCCAACTTTGAAGAGAAAGTCGTTGCTGGTGGGCGACCCATTTCAAATGGACACCTGGATATAAGATGATAACGGCACAAGTAAAAGGAATTTACACCACGGACATGGACCGGCTGGAACTGCATCCCCCAGCGGACCCCGAGAATGCTTGTCTCTGGGTCCGTGCGATGGTGGGTCCGAGGGGAGGACCGGGTGAAGAATCCTTCGACATCGGTGTCTGCACACCAAAATGGCTGGCGGATAGATGCCAGCAAGAAGGTTTCGTCGTTGGAAGACACTACTTGGTCGTCAGTCGGTACGACGCTGTTTACGTGCAGAAACTGATCACCAAATTGATCGAAAAATGTGCTGGCGATTCTTGGACTGAGGTCGGCCAGAAAGTCGGGCGCATCGGACATTGGGAGTTCGAGGATTACAAACCAGGATAGAACCACTGGTTACTTAAACCCGTCAGCTTAGACTGGGCTAAGGATCGATCCATGGCCTGAATCCCGGCGGGAACAGTGCCAATCCCCAGCCCACCGGTCTCGCCGCGATTCGCGGCATATCGTCACAGTACTTCAGTACCATTTGGAATGAGTTCGAACTGCGATATTCTTTCTCTGTATCAAGAGTGGCGGCGATTTTAGCCGTCCAGCAACCGAGCGAGTAGAACGCCACGGTGCTAACCTTCGAAGTTGAAGGGATGCGGCCAAAGGGGCAAAATCCCACCTTAGCAGCTCTCCCGAAAACTCGAAGCATATCTTCCAAGTGGAGGTTTTATGTCTTCGAACGTCGGCAGTGCAAACGATTCATTCGCAGCGAGTGGTTCAAGTCCGCAAATCGAACCAGATTTTTTCGTCGAGAATCACGGTTCAATCTTTCTGCTCCGTCCTGTAACTCCCGCCGGTTTTGCTTGGGTCTCCGAACACATTCCAGAAGACGCGCAATTCTTCGGCGAAGCCGTGTGCGTTGAGCATCGTTACATCGCAGACATCGTGGAAGGAATTCGTGAGTGCGGCTTGGAGGTCCGATGAAGCGCGCAATTCTTACTGCACTCGACCGTTTTTTCGATTTTATTTTATATGGTTTTGATTCCGAGGCGGGACGAGCTCAGGACTACCACTATCTTCGGTCAGATGAGTCCTGGTTGAAAACATCAGCGCAGAAACCTACGGGTGGATCGCGAGGGACCGGTACAAACCGTTGCACATCGAAATCGGCTCCACGGTTTGCGCAACGCGAGACACGGGTTCCGGATTTATCCGCCAACGAAGAGTAATCCGAATGAAACAGAGGCGAGGGAGTCATCGGTGACCCATGGATAAGAAACTCGCTGCGGAAAAGATTCGCGCTCGTTTGGAAAAGAGACTCGCGACCCTCCTCGGCTGCGAGCTATGCGAACTCCCTCGAATGAAGTTGGGCACGCTGGTCCACACCTTGTTCCTCTTACTGGGAGACTCGGAAGAACTGGGCGGGTTTTATACGTCAATTGATGGAGTGTTGCAGTTAGTGGGTCGCGAGATTGTCTGGGATGTCGAGCCGAAGGCGGAAGAGACGGAAACACCGCAAGTGATAATCAACTGAGGAGGAATAGATGAAGAACGCATTCGAGGCATCAGGCAACTCTCCAACCCGAGGCGGGCTGGAATCCATTAGACGTCACATCGAGGAGGCGTTCGCGCAAATACGCCAGCATGTGCCGCAGCCACTAACTCCAACTCAAGCGGAGTTCGTGTACACGGAAGTTCACCGCGCAAAATTTGACGAGAGGGCGAACCAGTTGGCGCATGCCGCGCTCTCCTGCTCCCACATCTCGAAAGTATCGAGGCGTGATGGCGTTTGGGAGATCAACATTCCAACCCAGACAGCGGAAGAGTTAATCGCGGAGGCGTTAGACGAATGAGCGACAAGATGGGACCGACAGAGATGCGGGCGGAAATAATCCGGCTGCACCATGAGAATGCGATGCCAACACTTGAGCGGTTGCTGGAAGTGATTGTGGAAACGCGAGCCGAGTATCGAGAGAAAATACTCGCCGCACGACGAGGAAAGAAGAAATCGTAACCACACAAGTGCTCGGCCAGGTTTCGCGTCAGAATTCCACTTGTACGAGTACCGCGTTTACCAGGACTTGGCTTTTGCAATCGGCGATGGAAACGGCGTCGCGAAACAGATTCTTTGGATAAACAGCCTGTGGGATCATAACGTTGGGTGAGAACTCGAACAAAGTTTGCGTTCGGATTTGGCGTCACAGGGTTCCTGATTGGCGCCACGCTATGTGCTTATACGTTTTACGTGACGTCCTCACACTATAGAGGCGGCCCGCCACCGATAGCCCTTTATCTTCTCTTATGCCCTGCTTCGTTTTGCGCAATGGCGCTGGACAACGCCGGAGTCGTCGGCGGACTGATCGGATGGTTCTTTATTAGCCTAATGAATGCCGCTCTTTATGGTGCCATCGGGC
>WNFC01023409.1_pt1 | contig 11168 bp, 10 predicted proteins | sample 5400541 | NCBI WGS metagenome assembly WNFC01 (sample SAMN13153342, study PRJNA577476) | soil metagenome | isolation source: 120 cm saprolite under Douglas fir tree site 2 hole 2 replicate 1 | place: USA:California | collected 2015-04-18
TAGGTCTTCAACGTCCAATGCGTGATGTGTGGCCGTGCCGCGGGGCAGTTGATGAATGGCGCGTTTGTGCCCAACCAGCGGGTGCGAACGCCAGTACCGGGCAAGAACGGATCGCGGTGTGGCGAGTGTGGCGGGAATCTGTATCTCGAACCGGACGAGTCAGTGACACCGTTCATGGCCACACAGATCGCGGCGCAGCGCACCGCCGCACAGCAGCAAGCTCAGGCGACGACCGAGAGTCTGCGGGCAGCGTAACTTACGTATCCGAAAACGGCAGGCCGGCGTGTGGAACGGCCCGCCACAACGCGAGCAGCTCATCGGCAAGTAGGGCAGTGCCGATGTCGTCGGACTGCTCCGCCTCAACCAGTCGGGCCTCGAAGTCAGCCGGTGTGCACATCTCGTCGCACCACGTCTTCAGGCGCTCCATTTTGAGACGCAGCGGATGCCGCACGCCGTGGCCCGTGGCACGCGCCCACTGGCGCTCATAGTCGTGCATGACCGCCCGGCAAAATGCCCGCGAGTCTTGCATCCATTTAGTCTAACAGCGTGCCAGCCGGCCAACCTACGGCGATCGTGTTCGCCGCGGCGCCGCTCGAGGCGAATGCGCGCCTGCGCACGCGCCTGTCTGCGCTCACACACACATTCGTAGTTGCCGCGGACCGCGGTGCGACGACGGCACTCATGTTTGGCTATGAGCCCAACGTGGTCATCGGCGATCTCGACTCGATAGATGCTTCCACGCTGCGCGAACTTCAACAGCGCGATGTGCCGATCGAGACGTATCCGCGCGACAAGAATGCAACCGATGGCCAGTTGGCCGTTGAACGCGCACTGCTCGTACACCCTTCGCAGTTGCTCCTGCTCGGCTTCCTGGGCGGTCCGCGACTCGATCAGGCGTTGGCTAACGTCCTTCTGCTGGTCGCCGTCGAGACGCCGACCGTGCTGCTCGACGAACGCAACGAATGTGTCCTCATCCGCCCCGGCCAGGCCCATAGTTGGCCCACCGAGCCCGACGAAGTGATCTCTTTGCTACCGCTGAATGGCGACGTCGAGGGCATTCGCACCGAGGGCTTGCGCTGGCCCCTCACGGCCGAGCAACTCCACCTGGGCGACACCCGCGGCGTGAGCAACGAACCCAGCGCCACGACCGCGAGCGTGTCGATCGAACAGGGCCTCCTCCTCGTGACGAGACATTTTCCACTGACCACTGACCACTGACCACTGACCACTGGGATATAGTCGCCACGTATGGCCACGCAGAATCTGCGCACGCCGGGCCCCACGCCCCTGCCCCCGGCGGTGCGCGAGGCGCTGGCGCGCGACATGATCGCGCACCGCGGTCCCGAGTTCGCGACGATCCTGCGCGAGTGCATCGACGGGCTGAAGTGGGCCTTCCAGACTCGGCACGACGTGGTCATCCTGACCACCTCGGGCACCGGCGGACTGGAGTCGCTGGTCGCCAACACGCTCAGTCCTGGCCAGCGCCTGTTGGTGGCCAGCATGGGCTATTTCGGCGAGCGTGTGGGCAAGATCGCGCGCGCGTTCGGCGTCGACGTCGTCCAGGTCGACTTCGAGCCCGGGACAGCCGTCGATCCGCAGGTCATCACCGATCGCCTGGCCCGTGAACCGGACATCGACACGGTCTTTATCACCCACAACGAAACGTCGACCGGCGTCTTGAATCCGCTCGAAGAGATCGCCCGGGCCGTGCGCCAGATTCGCCCCGAGGCGCTGTTGTTGGTCGACGGCATCAGCTCGATCGGGTCAGTGCCAGTCGAGCCTGAAGCCTGGGGTTGCGATGTCGTCGTCGCTGGATCGCAGAAAGGGTGGATGATTCCGCCCGGCCTGGCGTTCGTGTCGATCTCGCCGCGGGCCTGGGAGCGCCAGGCGCGCGCCAAACTGCCGAAGTTCTACTTCGACTGGCAGCTAGCCAGGCGTTCAGCCGACGAAGATGGCGGGACACCGTGGACGCCAGCACTGAGCTTGTTCTTCGGCTTGCAGGTCGCCCTGCGTATGATGCGCGACGAAGGACTCGAGCAGCTATTTGCCCGGCACCAGCGTCTCGCGCAGTTCACCCGCGAAGGACTGGCCGACCTGGACATGCGCATGCTGGCCGATCCGCGATTCGCTTCGCCAACGGTGACCACCGCCTACGTGCCCGATGGTGTCGACGCGAGGGCGCTACTGCGCGCGTCAGAAGAGCGCCACGGCGTTGTTCTGGCGGCTGGCCAGGGGCGCATGGCAGGTCGGATCATCCGCATTGGCCACATGGGCTGGGTGGATCAGGATGACCTGGCCGCCGCGCTGCGCGCACTTCGGGTCGAGCTGAACAGCTCGCGTGCGCCGACAACCGCGGCAAGGATCGCCTCCGGATGAGTTTGGCAGTCGCTCGCGAGGAGCGCCTGCAGCAGCCGTTGCCTGGCCAGGAACCGTTGGTCCTGGTCGCTGACCCGATTGCCGAAGAGGGGCTGGCCATTCTGCGGCCACACACGCGTATCGAGATCGTTGTTGGAAACCGAGAAGCACTTGAGCGCAACCTTGGGCAGGCCGAAGCACTGCTGGTGCGGAGTGAAACGCGCGTGACGGAAGCACTGCTGGAGTCCGCGCCGCGACTGCGCGTGATCGGCCGCGCCGGTGCTGGCGTCGACACGATCGACGTTGCGGCCGCGACCGCGCGCGGCATCGTGGTCGTCAATGCGCCGGGTGGCAACGCGGTGGCGGCTGCTGAACACTCGCTGGCGCTGATGTTCGCCCTCGCCCGCCGAGTCGCCCCTGCCGATGCGTCTTTGAAGCGGGGCGAGTGGGCGCGCAGCAGGTACATCGGTTCCGAGCTCACCGGCAAGACCCTGGGACTGATCGGGCTAGGCAGAGTCGGCAGCGAAGTAGCTCGTCGGGCACAGGGTCTGGATATGCGCGTCATCGTGTTCGATCCCTACGTACCGGACGAGCACGTGCACCGCATCGGCCTGGAGCCAGTTGAGCTTGATGCGCTTCTGGAGAGCTCGGACTTCGTGTCGCTGCACGTGCCACTCACCGAGGCGACGCGCGGCATCCTCAACGCCGAGCGAATTGCGTCGATGCGACCTGGCGCGTTCGTGGTCAACTGCGCGCGGGGTGGTCTCGTGGACGAGCCGGCGCTGCTCGCGGCGCTGGACGACGGCCGCCTGGCCGGCGCCGGCATCGACGTTTTCGGCACCGAACCTGTCGCTGACGACGATCCGTTGCCGAGACACCCGAAGGTCGTCGCCACGCCCCATCTTGGCGCATCAACTGTCGAAGCCCAGGCCAATGTTGCGACGCAGATCGCCCACGAAGTGTTGGCTGTGTTGGCAGGTCATCCGACCCAATTCGCCGTCAACGTGCCGAGCTTGCGTCCCGAAGACGTCGAGGCGCTGCAGCCATACCTGGGCCTGGTGGTGATGCTCGGCAAGCTCGCCACCCAGCTCGCCGACGATCATCTGCGCTCGGCCGAGATCAGCTATCGCGGCGAGATTGCCGAGCGCAATGTCGGCGTGCTGACCGCCGCCGCGGTCCAGGGGTTGCTCGAGCCGATCTCGGCGACGCCGGTCAACCTGGTCAACGCGCGTCTGCTCGCTCAGCAACGTGGTCTGGATGTCGTCGAGACGCGCTCGAGCACTCCGTCGCACTACACCAGCCTGGTGCGGGTGACCGTCAACACCCGCGCGGGCGCCACGAGCGTGGCCGGGGTGATTTCCGACGGTCGGGCAAACGTGGTCCAGATCGACGACTACGAGCTTCACCTGGCGCCGACGCCGGGGTATCTATTGGTGACCCAGCACGTCGATCGGCCCGGCATGATTGGCCTGGTCGGCACGCTCCTGGGCGAGGCCGACATCAACATCTCGTCGATGCAAGTGGGCCGCAAGACGCGCCGTGGCGAAGCGCTGATGCTGTTGTCCGTGGATGAGCCGGTCCCGCCGGCGGTGGTCGAACGCATCCGCCACGCCGCGAGTGTCGCGACGATCAAGGTCATCAAACTTTGATCTTCGACGAGCGGCGCGCCAGGACTCAGCCGCCAGCGCCGTTCGCTGGATACCCGCGGCGAGTACGCCGGCTTTTCGTGTGGTACGACGCGCTCAGCGATTGGCAGCGCGTGAAGTATGCCGGCGTGGCCATCCTGTTCTTACTCGCGTGCGGTGGGTACCTGCTCGGGTTGGGCAGCACCATGGTGCTCCAACGAGTGGAAATGGATGCCGCGGCGCTGGCCGCCGCGCCGTTGCCCACCACCCTGCCGACGGCGACTGCTGAGCCGATCGCGCTGGCTGCGCTTGCGCCCGTTTCGTTGACGGCGACCCCGCGCCCGTCGCCGACGAGCGTGCCCGCGACTGCCTTGCCGTCACGGACGCCGTTCAGCGCGCCCCAGATCGCTGAACCGCGGGCGGTGCCGCGCAGCTTGCCGGCCGCGCCGGTGCCGGTCGCGCCCGCGCGCACGCCGACGCCTGATAAGCCACGCAACCTGGAGACGTCCAAGCCCGAACCGCCCGCCGCCAGCATACTGACGCCCACCCCAGGCCTGGCGCGCACCGCGCTCCCGCCGACCGCGGTTCGCCAACTGACGCCCGCGACCAAGCCGACGAGTGCGACCCTACCCACGCTCGCGTTACCGACCACGCCTGTGGCTACTGCCGCGCCCGGGGCGACGCGTCCGCCGCCCGCCCCGACGGTCGTCAGGACACCGCCCGTCCACTAGCGCAAAACCGAAGGCCCTACCCCTGTATACTCAGGGCCGTGTCGCCGGTTGCGCCTCAGGCGGCGCAGACCGCGCCCTTGCCACTCTCACGACGTTCTGAAAACACGCCCACCCACTACTTGAGCGTGGCGGACCTCTCGACAGATGCCATCCTGGCTCTGCTCGATCGTGCCCTCGAGCTCAAGCGCTTTCCCAATCCCGACGACAGGCCGCTCGCAGGCATCACCGCCGCGCTCGTCTTTCAGAAGCCATCCCTGCGCACGCGCGTGTCCTTCGAAGTCGCCATGCTCGAGCTTGGCGGTCACGCCGTGTACCTCTCGCCTGCCGAAATCCAATTGGGCCAGCGTGAAGGCGTGGTGGACGCGGCGCGCGTCCTCAGCCGCTACGTCGACGTCATCGTCGCGCGGGTGTTCCTGCACTCCGACGTCGCCGGCCTGGCCGCGCACGCCAGCGTGCCGGTCATCAACGCCCTGTCGGACCGCGAGCACCCGTGCCAGATCCTGGCCGATCTGCTGACACTCTACGAGCGCCATGGCTCATTGCGCGGAGTGCGGCTGGCCTATATCGGCGATGGCAACAACGTCGCGCATTCGTTGGCGTTGGCCGCGCCCGGCCTCGGGATCGACTTGCGTTTCGCCTGCCCCGACGGCTACGAGCCCGACCCACTCATCATGGATGAAGCCCTCGCCGGCGCTAAAAGCGGCGCCATTGAGCTCTTCCGCGACCCGCGCGATGCAGTGCAGGGTGCCGACGCGGTTTATACCGACACGTGGTACAGCATGGGCCAGGAGAGCGAAGCCGAGATCCGTGCACCGATCTTCAGGCGCTATCAGATCAACGCGGAGCTCATGTCCTACGCCGCGCCAAACGCGGTCGCCATGCACTGCTTGCCCGCGCACCGCGGCCAGGAGATCACCGACGAAGTCATGGACGGGCCGGCATCGGTCGTCTACGACCAGGCCGAGAACCGCCTGCACGCCCAGAAGGCGCTGCTGCTGAGGCTCCTGGGTCAGACGGACTGACGATGGACTTTGCAGCATTGATCGAGCGCGTGCTCGCGCTGCTGCAGAGCACCTGGATCTCGGTGGCAAGTCGATTCGGCGTGAGCGCCGTCCTCGACATCGCCATCGTCGCGCTGGTTCTGTACTGGTTGCTCAGCCTGATCTCGGGTACCTCAGCCGCGACCCTCGTGCGCGGCATCCTGATTTTGCTCACGCTCGGCTTCGTGCTGAGCAATGTCTTCAACCTGACGATGCTGCAGTTTTTGCTGCGCAACTCGATTCCGGCCTTGATTTTTGCCATTCCAGTGCTGTTCCAGCCAGAGATCCGCCGAGCCCTCGAGCAGCTTGGCCGGGCCGGGTTGCTGATCCCACGTACGACTGTTGTCTCGCCGAACACCCGCCTGGCCGAGACAATCGCGCGCGCCGCGCAGCAGTTGGCCGAACGACGCTTCGGTGCGCTCCTGGTCATCGAGCGTTCGACGCCACTGGGCGAGTACGCCTCCAAGGGCATCGCCATGGACGCGTTGCTCTCGCCGGACCTGCTGCTCAATATCTTCTGGCCGAACTCGCCGCTGCACGATGGCGCCGTGATCATCCACGGTGATCGGGTCGTGGCAGCTGGCGTGGTGCTACCGCTGGCTCAGTCGCCCACCGTCGAACATATCGGCACCCGCCACCGCGCCGCCATCGGCATCACCGAGATCTCCGACGCAATCGCCGTCGTCGTGTCCGAAGAGACGGGCACGATCTCACTGGCTAACGCGGGCCGAATGGTGCGCAACCTCGGCGAAGCGCGGCTGCAGAAGGTGCTGTCGATTTTGGATCGCGCGTCTTCGGGTCTCGGCGCGAACGGCCGCGGATCGGCTCATCTACCCCGGCCGCACCTACCTCGGCCGCGCCAGCCACGGGCGGAAACACCTCGCGAAACACCCGAAAAGCGCGATGATTCGGAGTCAGACGCCGCCTAGGCGACCGATCACTCTCCCTGCACAGCTATCCCTAAAACATGCGACTCCCGTTCCACGTTGATCTCGGCCGGGCCGTCTTCGCCATCGCTCTGGCGGTGTTGCTCTACTTCGTTGCCCTCAATGAGACCAATCCTGAAAGCCGCAACCTGACGTCCTTCACGATCCCCGTGCAGCCCGTCAACGTGCCCGCCGGGCTGGTGGTGACCACTGCCCCGTCACCCATCCACCTGTGGGTGCGGGCCCCAAGCAGCCTATTCAGTCCCTGGTCAACTCAACCGATCCCGACGTGCACCAGGCGGACCCCGAGCCAGGGACCGTTCGGCTGCACCTCGAAGAAATTCGGACCCAGACGCTACCGGTCCGAGTCAATCTAACGGGCCAGGTGCCACAGCAATACTTGCTCGGCCAGGCGACTGTCGATCCGCCGCAAATGACGATCACCGGTGCGGCCAGCCTGGTAGGTCAAGCCACTGAAGCCGTGGTCGACGTCAGCGTCGCGGGAATTACCGTATCGATCAATGGGGTCTACACACCGCGCATCCTCGATTCGCGCGGCAACGACCTGAAGGACCTGAATCTGCGCACTTCGCCGCCATCTCTGAGCGTCCAGGTACCGATCACCCAGCAGACGCTGTACAAGGAGGTCGGCGTCCACACCGTGACACTGGGTCAGCCCGCGGTGGGTTACGTGGTCCAGCCGCTCGAGGTCAATCCGTCGACGGCGACACTCGTGGGCGATTCGGCCGCCCTGCAAAGCGCGAACTTTGTCGACACCGTGCCGATCGACATCAATGGCATCTCGACCACGGTCGTCCGCAACGTGGCGCTTGCGCCGCCCGCGAAAACGATCTTGCTCCAGCAAGGTCAGACCGTGACGGTCACCGTGCGGGTGACCACGATTTCGATCAATCAGACCGTACGCGTGCCGCCCTCGGTGATCAATCTGTCTGGCGCCGTCCAGCTGGCGCACCCGCTGGACCTGGTCTCGGTGACGATCTCGGGCCCGGCGCCGGCGCTCTCGAGCCTGGCGCTCAACCCGAACGACTTCAAGGTTGTGCTGGACGCCAACGGCAAAGGACCTGGCCGTTCGAATCTCGACGTCAAAGTGCTCCAGGTGCCCACCGGCTTGACCCTCGAGGATTTTTCACCCAAGCAGGTGCAGGTCGACCTGACCCAGGCGCCGCCAACGCCGACGCCCGTTCCATCCCCCTCGCCGTCTCCGACCGGCCCCTGAGCCAGCATGCCAATTGTCGCACTTGTTGGTCGACCCAACGTGGGCAAGTCGACCCTCTTCAATCGGCTCATCGGCGAGCATCGCGCCGTCGTGCACGAGAAGCCTGGCACCACGCGCGACCGCCTGTACGGAACCGCTGAGTGGCGCGACCGCGAGTTCACCGTCATCGACACCGGTGGAATCGGGCTGGACACCGGCGACGGCGACTTGTTGGCTGACGTACGGCTCCAGGCAGAAGAGGCAATGCGCCAGGCGGACATCATCGTCTGGGTCGTCGATGCCGCCACCGGCCTGACCGGGGCTGATCACGAGGTTGCCGACCAGCTCCGGCCGTCCAAAAAGCCGGTCATCCTGGCGGCCAACAAGTCCGAAAACCAGCGCCGCCAGATGGACGCCACGGCGGAGTTCTCGCCGTTGGGCTTCGGCGAGCCTGTGCTCGTGTCCGCGCTCCACGGCGAAGGCACTGGCGACTTGCTCGACGCGATTGTCGATTGGTTTCCCAAAGCGCCGCCGGTCGAGGAGATCGTGCCGGCCGTGTCGATCGCCATCGTCGGTCGACCCAACGTCGGTAAGTCGAGCCTGGTCAACCGTCTGGTGGGCAGTCCGCGATCCATCGTGCGCGACGACGCGGGCACGACGCGTGATGCCATCGACAGTCAGATCGTGCGTGACGGTCAGTCAATTGTGCTGATCGATACCGCTGGCATCCGGCGGCGCGGGCGCGTTCAACCGGGCGTTGAGAAGTTCAGCGTCATGCGCGCGGTACGGGCGATCGAACGCGCCGACGTGGCCGTGCTGCTGATCGACGCCACCGAGGGCGTGCTGGCCCAGGACGCCCACGTCGCCGGCTACGTGGATGAAGCGGCCAAAGGGCTGGTCGTCGCCGTGAACAAGTGGGATCTGGCCGAGAAACACCCCAAGGCGCAGCAGGAGTACACCGAGATCCTGCGGCGCGAGCTGAAGTTCGCGGACTGGGCGCCCGTGATTTACCTGTCGGCCAAGACCGGCCAACGCATCGATCGCGTCATCTCGCAGGGACTCGCGATCCAGGCCGAACGCACCAAGCGCGTTCCGACACCCCAGCTCAACGCGGTGATCCGCAAGGCCGTCGAGGAGCATCCGCTCAACGACCACGGCCGGACGCTGAAGATCTACTACTCAGCGCAAACAGGCACGGCGCCGCCCAAATTCACCTGCTTCTGCAATGACCCGCGCATGGTCCACTTCAGCTACGTGCGCTACCTGGACAACACCCTGCGCGAGCACTTCGGCTTCGACGGCACGCCCATCCGCATCGAGTTCCGCGGCCGCAACGACGAGCCCACCCGCTAGCCGGCGACTGGGTCCCCTCCGGGGAAAGCCGTTCAGGCTCTTGGTAGGCGGATCGTAAAACAGCTGCCCTCGCCGGGCGTGCTGTTGGCCTCGACCGAGCCGCCCATCGCCTCGGTCAGTTCCTTCACCAGAGCCAGTCCAAGGCCAGCACCGGCCTGGCCGTTCTGCGCGTGGCCCCTGAAAAAGCGCTCGAAGAGGTGGGGCACTTCGTCGGCAGTGATGCCCTCGCCCGTGTCGCGCACGTCGAGGCGCACCGCGGCCGGCTCTGTGCTTACGGCGGCGGCGACGAGGCCGCCGGGTGGCGTGTGCCGCACCGCGTTGCCCAACAGATTGCTGACGACCTGTTCGAGACGCTGCGCATCGGCGCGCGCCAGCGGCGTGTCCTGTTCGAATTCGGCGAGCACCTGCACCTGGCGTTGGCGCCAGGCGAGCGGCGCGGTTGTTTCAACCAGGCGCTTCACAACTGCGCTAGCGTCGGTGGGTTCCAACCGCATAGAGAGCCGCCCAACGGCGGCCTGCGACAACGCGAACAGGTCGTCGATCAGCTGCTGCAGCCGGGCCAGTTCGCGCTCCATCGTCTCGAGGTCGGCACGAAGTCCAACTGGCAACTCGGCGGGCTGGGCCAGCGCGGACTCGAGATAGCCGCGCACCGTGGCGACCGGCGTGCGCAGCTCGTGTGACGCATTGGCGACCAGTTGGCGGCGCTGGTCGAGCAACCCGGCTACGCGGTCTCGCTCGGAGCGCAGGTCGCCCAGCGTGCGTTCCAGGTCGGCGGCCATGTTGTTGAAGCGATGCGCGAGCTGGCCCACTTCGTCGGCACCGGCGTCGACACGTTGCGAGAGATCGCCCGCTGCGAGCGACTCGGCTGCCTTGCCGAGATGCTCCAGACGTCGCACGAGTCGCCGCGATAAGAGGTACGCCACCAGTCCTGACGAGAAAAGGGCAAAAATCGAGGCCGCGCCCAGCACGGCAACCGACGCAGCGCCAAAGATAGCTAGCCCACGGAGCAGGTCGAACCCGCCGCCTGGAGTCGGTGGCGCGACCATACTCTTGGCCACGATGACATCCGCCAGTCTGCGCCCGGATTGATCGAAGATCGGCGCGGCGCCCAGGGCGGCCGGCCCGCTGCCATGCAGCATGAGCATGCTCCCGTTTGGGTCGGCGCTCGCCGCTACCGTGCGCCACTGGTCGCGCTCGGCGGTCGCGAAGGCAGTGCCGGATGGGTCCGAGCTCCCCAGCACCCGTCCGTTGGGGTCCAACACGACGATGTAGGCGATGTCGCGCAGGCCCATGCCGCTGGGGTCGGATCGCCACGCAGGCGGGCCGAATGAGAACACGGCGTGCAGGCTGCCGTCGGCCAGGCCGCGGAGCACGGCATTGAGCACCACCGGGTCGGAGCGATTCTGGATGACACCAGTGATGACGCCGGCGACGCTGCGCGCGTCGGTGGCGGGCTCGCGTGGCGTAGTCGATTGGTTCGCTAGCCAGGTGCCGGCGATGAGCACGACCGCGGCGATCATGCTCAAGAGCGTGAATACCGTGGCTAGCAAGTGCGACAGGGTCAGCTGCCACCGCAAGCGCGCAAAGGCCTTCATGGTGTTTCGCTCCGCGCCCGTGCAGACAGTCGGTAGCCCACACCCCACACCGTTTCGATGCTGTCGCCCAGATCGCCGAGCTTCTTGCGCAAGCGCAGCACGCTGTTGTCAACCGATCGGTCGCCTTCGACGGCTGGCTCACCCCACACCGCGTCGTGGAGGTAGGCGCGACTGAACGCGCGGCCCTTGTTGCGCAGCAGCAGATGGAGCAGACCGAACTCGGTGCGGGTCAGCTCCAGCGGCTCGCCGTACAAGCGGGCCGAGTGCGCGGTTGGATCGACCAGCAACGGCCCCAGGCTGAGCATGGCGGTGCCTTCGGCGCGATCG
>WNFC01008790.1_pt1 | contig 11166 bp, 11 predicted proteins | sample 5400541 | NCBI WGS metagenome assembly WNFC01 (sample SAMN13153342, study PRJNA577476) | soil metagenome | isolation source: 120 cm saprolite under Douglas fir tree site 2 hole 2 replicate 1 | place: USA:California | collected 2015-04-18
TGCCCGAGTCGCTCGTCTTGAAAATGTACGGTTTGAAATCGTCGAGACGATGTCGTTCCACCGCGACGTAAGCGGTACCAGCGTCGAAAGTCGATGGCTCAATCAAACTGACCAAACTCCATTCCGGCATGTGCGGTGTAACATTTGCCCAATGCGCGCCGTCATCAGTCGTTAGCTGGAGCAAACCGTCGTCCGTGCCGGCCCAGATCATCCCCTGTTTCAAAGGCGATTCGGCGAGCGCAAAAATCGTGTCGTAATACTCGACACTCGTGATGTCGTTCGTAAGCGGACCGCCGCTCGGCTTTTGTTTGCTCTTGTCGTTGCGGGTCAGATCGCCGCTGATTTGCGTCCAGGTGTTGCCGCGGTCGGTCGATTTAAAAACCGCTTCGCCCCCAGTGTAAATCACATCGGGATTATGAGGCGATAAGAAGAACGGTGAGACCCACTGGAAGCGATGTTTTAAATTTTCGGCGCCGTGCCCCGAGTTATCGATCGGCCAAACGCTCGCGTCATGCGACTCTTCGGTGCGCTTGTCGTAGCGCGTCAGATAGCCTTCGTTGTTCGAATAAATGATATGCCAGTCGCGCGGGTCAGCGAAAACAAATCCGCATTCACCGCCGCCCGCTGGATACCAATCGCGCGGACCAATCACACCTTCATCAGTGCGGCTCGCGATGCAGACGTTCGAGTTGTCCTGCTGCGCGCCATAGATGTGATATGGAAACGCGTTATCGACCGAGACGTGATAGAACTGCGCAGTCGGCTGATTATTTACCGTCGTCCAGGTTTTTCCAGCATCTGTCGAAACGCTGGCGCCGCCATCGTTCACATTTCCGAGGCGGTTCGGCTCTTTTGGATCAATCCAAAGCCCGTGATGATCGCCATGGCGCGCGGGAAGCAATGTGAAATTCTTTCCGCCGTCGACTGAGCGAAACAGTCCCGTGTTCACGACATAGACCGTATCGGGCGCGACCGGATCAGCGTAAATCTTGCTGAAGTACCAGGCGCGCTGACGGAAGCGGCCGTCTTCGTTCACTTTTGTCCATTTGTCGCCGCCATTTTCCGAGCGGAAAATTCCTCCCGCCTTTGCCTCAACGATTGCATAGACACGATTGGAATCGGCGCCGGAAACTGCCACTCCGATGCGCCCGAGGATTCCATCCGGCAAACCATTTCCTTGCAGTTGCTGCCAGGTGGTGCCCCCGTCGATCGAACGGTACAGTCCGCTGCCCGGACCGCCGCTCGAGAAAAACCACGGTTGCCGCCGCGCCTGCCAGAGCGCAGCGAAGAGCGTGTTGGGATTGTGCGGATCGAAAACAACATCGATTCCACCCGTGTTCTCATCCTTGCCTAAAACTTTTGTCCAAGTCTTGCCTCCGTCAATAGTTCGGAAAATTCCGCGCTCCTGATTCGGACCGAAGGCATGCCCGAGCGCGGCGACGAAAACAATGTCAGCATTTTCCGGGTTAACGATGATAGCGCCGATGTGGCGGCTGTCTTTTAATCCAACATTTTTCCAATTCTTTCCGCCGTCGACCGATTTATAAACGCCATCGCCGTAGGTGATGTTACCGCGAATCGCCGCCTCGCCGCTGCCCGCATAAATGATGTTGTGATCTGATGGCGCGACGGCAATCGCACCGATCGAAGAGGTCGTTTTCTGCTTATCAAAGATTGGCGTCCAATTCGCGCCGCCATCGATCGTTTTCCAAATCCCACCTGCGACCGCGCCAAAATAATACGTGTTTGGTTCGCCCGGAACTCCTTCGATCGCCAGCGCGCGCCCGCCGCGAAATGGTCCGACCTGTCGCCATTGCATCCCACTAAATAATTTTTCGTCCACCGATGGTTTTGGATCGGCTGCGAAACATTTGAGCCCGTCCATTGCGAGAACAGCAAGGCAGGCAGCGAAGAGAAAAAGGCGAAAAGGATTTTTGCGCATCCCGCTATTGTGGAAAGGACGCGCGCCGGTTCAACTTGAATATCGAACGCGGAGCCAGCCGGTTTTGCTGGGCTAGCGCCGCATCTTCACGGCACAGTATGGAGACGCTCTACGATTCCCGCATGTTCCTCTGGGCGTGGAGCAGTTTTAATATCGGTGGCCACCACAGCGGACGCGCCGCCGAAATGTCGCGCGGCGTAATAAGAACCGATCACCAGAAATGCGGCCAGTATCTGCGCCGCCATCGTCTCTACGGTGGGGAAGACCGCAAACCACATGTTCATCCAGGGCGGAATGTAATTCGTTAGCCAGCTAATTTCCGTTCGAGCTATCCAATGCGCGAGTTGCATCTCCTGCGCTTGTTCGCCCACCATGACGAGCAAGACCACGCCGAGGAGGATCCCGGTAGTGACCAACATCTTGCGGTAGGGAAGACGCCTTTGAAGAACAAAGGTAAGCACGGCAACCATCGCCGAAAGCGCGAGACCGAGCAGTGTCCCTTTCAGCACCACGCTGCCACCGAGGCGGAGATTATAGCTTTGTAGAAAAAGGACGACCTCGAATCCTTCGCGGTAGAGCGACGTAAATCCAAGCAGAATCAATCCCCACTGTAGGCGAAGGCCGGAGCCGCCAACCGCGCTGCCATTCGCCAGCAATACTTTGCGGCGACGATTGTGGGCACGAATCCAGCCGCCCCAATATATTTTGTGGAAAAACCAATTCATGATCACGAGCAGAACAATCACTGCGAGAAGTCCGGTCGCAGCCTGCAAGTCGAGAGCTGGAACACTCTCCGTCAACTGTCCCACGATCCCGACAGCGACGAACCAGGTGATCAAGCTCGCGATGAAAGCCAGGCCCGCGCCGATTGCAACCGGACGGCGATGCGCTTGTTTGCTGCCGACCATGCTCGCGGTGATTGCTGCGAGCACGAGAATACATTCGAGACCCTCGCGAAATACGAGTACGCCAATATCCAAAAATGCGACGGTCGCGCTGGTATGCGGTCGCAGCGGGTCCGGCGCGCCATGTGCGGTGACGCCTTGCCAGACAATTATCGCGATCACGCAAACGGCAGCCAGACAAACGCCGATATGGAAAGCGGCGCGAACTGGGCTGCGTTGCGAGCGAACACTCATTTTGCGTAATGCCAAAACTTATCACATGACATAGCTGAACGCTGACGGTGGCTTGCGATTTTTTAGCGGACAATTGCGTCCGCCGATTGCGCGATGCCAGTTTCGCTGGCCTGAGCCGTGCTCTTGTGATTCCCATCGGAGGGCGTAACTTTTTGCATGCGACGCTGGCAGGCATTTACGCTGATTGAAATTACTATTTCGGTCTTCATCCTTCTTCTTCTCCTTCTCCTGGCGGTGCCGAGCTTGAATGGGGTGCTGGCCGATCGGCGACTGCGCCGCTCTTTGGACAGTTTCAACAAACTCGTTCAGCAAGCGCAGCATCTCAGTATTGAACAGCGGCGCCCTTACCTCTTGGTCTGGCATCGCGAAGATGTGGAATTGCGTCCGGAAGCTTTTGCAAAAGGCGAGGAAAAAAAACCGACGGCGGTCTTGGCGATTGGCAAAGGCGAGGCGCTGGCGCTAAAACTTCCGGCCGCGCTTGCAAAAGGTCCGCCGCCGGAATGGATTTTTTGGCCATCAGGCAACTGCGAGCCCGCGATCGTTGACTTCAAGGGAACCAATGGTTCCTGGACCGCTGATTACTCCGCGCTGAACGCACGACCGGAACTGACTCATTATGCCGCGAAATAGAATTTCACTGCGCGCCTTTGCGCTCTACGAAGTCTTGATCGGCGTGACGATTTTCGTCGTTGGCATTCTGGCGCTCGGCCGCTCGGTCGAAAATTGTTTGAATGCGAGCGAACTGACCGCAGACGAAAGCCGGATTCGCCAGGTTCTCGCGAATCGAATGGCGGAAATCCAGGCAGCGCCCGGCGCGCCGGACATGGCCAAAGAGTCGAAGATTCAAACCGGTTATGGAATCGTCAAACTCATTCAAAAAAGTGTGCCGGCTGGTTTAAAACAGGAAGAGGGCTTGGATCTTGGAGGCATTCAACGTGTCACACTCATGGCCGAGTGGAGCCGCGGCGGTGTGAAGCAATCGGAACAGTTGGTCTTTTATGTTTACCGCGCCGGTTAAAAACGCACGCCCGCGCGGCTTCACTCTGCTCGAGATCACCTTCGCGGTCGCGATCCTGGCGATGATGTCGGTCGCGATTTACCGTTTCGTGCAATCTAATCTCACTTCGATCAGCGTCTCCGCCCAGGAAAATGCGATCGATGCGAGCTACGCGGGCTTGCGCGAACTTCTCACAGCCCAGTGGCAAAGTTTGCCCGCTGGAGATGGCAAGCTGACCGGGGAACCATTTAAATTCGAGGGGCGTTCCCGAGATGAAGTCACTTGGGTCTGCGGCGCCGGGCCGGGATTATTGACCCGATATGCGCCGGGCGAATTCAGCGTCACCTTGCGCATGCGACCAGCGGAGAAAAACAAAAACGAGATGGACATCGGCGTCTTGCGTAAATCGCAGACCGAGACGGGTGGAAAGGAAACGTGGATTCCTCTCCTGAAAAATATCGAGAGTGTGCAGATCCGATATTTCGATCCGCGACTGAACAGTTGGATCGACCGTTGGACGGACACGGTGACTTTGCCTCGACTCGTTAGGCTGATGATTGCGCGATCGAAAAGCACGCCGCCGTGGGAAGCGGTTATCGCCCTTGGCCGCACCCCGCTTTGAATATGAGATTTTTGCGCAACAAAAAAAATCGCGGCGCGGCCCTGATGCTATCGCTCTGGGCTCTGTTCCTTCTCAGCGCCGTCGTCATGAGTTGGGCACTCGACATCGATTCGCGCATTAGTCTCGCCGGGATGGAGAATCGCACCCTCGAGGCGGAAGCGATGGCGTGTTCCGGTGCGGAAGTGGCGCTGCATCCGGCAGTCAAACCTGGCTCGCCTGTTTTGGCGGGAGGCTTCGGTCGCTCGCAAAATTATCACGCGCGCATCACCGGCGAAGGCGGGCGCTTGAATGTGAATTGGTTGGTGGCCGGCGAAAACCCGGCCCGCCTGGAAGTTTTGCGAAAATATTTAGAGGTCAAAGGCATCGATCTTAATCAACGCGATCGCATGATCGATTGTCTGCTTGATTGGGTGGAACCGAGCACCGGACTACACCACTTGAATGGCGCAACAGACAGCGAGGATTACCATCCTGCGCATACTTTGCTGACGCAGATCGACGAGCTGAAAAAAGTCGCTGGCTGGACCGAATTTACTTCTACGCCGGATTGGGATGCCGATTTCACTCTCAACAGCACTGGTCCGGTCGACCTGTCTTGGGCCTCCCGCGACGTCCTCCTTTCACTGCCGGGCATGACTGAAGAATTGGTTGACCGTTTTCTGGCGACGCGCCGCGGTCCGGACAAGATCGACGGCACGAAAGATGACGCGCAGTTCAAATCGGTGGACGACGCACGGATCGCCTTCGGATTGACATCGGAGCAATTCAAACCATTGCTGCCTTTGGTCGGGTTTCAGGATCCCGTTTTGCGCATCGTGAGCGTCGGAAAATCGGCCAATGTCACGCGCGTGGTACAAATGGTGGTGCGTAAGACCGGGAACATGCCGCAATTGATCACTTGGAAGGACGTGTAATTATCGAAACTGCACCGTCATCGGTCTTTATCGTTCCCGCGCCGCAGGGCTGGAGTTTCATTCGTTCAGTTGATCGCAATGGCACGTGGGACGTCCGCACTCTCTCCACCTTGGAGGAGGCTGTTCCACTTCTCCACGCGGAAGATCAGTTCGTGCTTGGCCTGCCGATCGGAGCCGTGCTCACGCAACGCATTCGTTTGCCAACAGCGGATCCGAATGAGTTCGCCGAAATGGTGCGAATCCAAATCGAGAAAGCGTTGCCCTACTCCACAGAAGAAGTCACGAGCGACTACGAGATCATCGAGACAACCGACTCGGAGTCGGTTGTTTCCGCGGTGGCGGTTCGCAATGAAAGGCTGAACGAGATCGCGGGCGCGCTTTTCGCGCGCGGTTGCATTCCGCACCAGATCACGGTGTATGCGGCGCAGCGCGGCGCAACGCATGCAGCCGAAGGTCGCGCGCTTTTCATCTATCCTGAAGGCGAAACACTCGTCTCGGCGATTACCGAGAATGGTAAGCTCAGTCTGACGCGCACCCTTGAGGGAGCAGAGCCTGCGAATCTGCAAATGGATTTACCCCAGCTCACTTTGAGCGCCGAACTGCAGGGCATCAATACTACGTTCCCAAATGTGTTGTTGGATGAAACATGTCTGCCGCTTCGTTCGACCCTCGAGGGTCTTTTCACCAGCCGTCCTGAAATGGTCGGAGTGGAGAGACCGCCGGCCGAGACGCGACTTAATTTATTGCCCGCAGCGTGGCGACAGCGCCAGGTAGAACTCGTTAGGCAAACGGAATGGCGCAAGCGTTTGCTTTGGGCTGGTGGCGCCTACCTCGCCCTACTCTTTCTCCTCTTCGCCTATTTCGTTGTCGCGCGCTTCCAGGTCAGCGCAGTTAACCACCTGATCGCGCGGGACGAGCCAAACGTGGAGTTCATCCGCAGCGCGGCGGCAAATTGGAAGGCCCTCGCGCCGGCGATCGATCCGCACTATTACCCGCTCGAGATTCTGCTGCATCTTTCCGAAAGTCTGCCTTCGCCGGAAGTGCGGATCACCGCCTACAACCAATCCGCGCACCAGATTTCCCTCACCGGCGAAGCGGATTCACCCGCGCTCGCCTATCAGTTTGCGGAGAAAGTGAAAAAGAACCCGCAACTGCAAAGTTTTCAGTTCGAAATGGGGCCGCCGCAGATCTTACCGAACAACCACGCACAATTTCGTTTGGAAGGAAAACCGCGATGATTCCAGCCTGGTATCAACGCATGAATCAGCGCGAACGGATTCTCGCCTTCATTGTGGCGGGCGCGGTCTTCGTTCTCTTGAATCTCGTCATCTGGAGCATGCTGCTCGGCGCGATCAAGCACACCCGTGCCGAGCTGAGGGAGCGCAATGGAATCCGAAAAACGCAAACTGTTTTCATGAAAGAACGCGACCTTTGGGAGAAGCGTGAAGCCTGGCTCAAGGCCCATCAGCCTGTCTTACAAAGCGCGGGAGAAGCTTCGACGTTGCTTGATCAAGTGAAACAGATCGCGGCAAAACATAATGTCCTGATCCTGAATCCGGCCATCGGCACAGGGACCGCTACCCCGGATCATCAATCGGTTTTCGCCTCGATCGAAACCAAAAGTCCGTGGCCTGCGCTCGTGCATTTCCTTTTCGATGTGCAGCAACCCGAGGCCTTCATCGCCTTCGAAGACATCAGTGTCGCCGTGGATGGCAGCGACCCGGCGACGATGCGCGGAAGATTTAAAATCGCGCGCTGGTTCGCCTCATCTCAACCCAAATCACGATGAACAAAAACTTTCCTTTTTGTGCTTTGCTCAGTGCGCTTTTTCTTTTCGCAACTCATTTGGCCGCCGATGATTTACCAAAGCCGCTGAGCTTCGCGCGCTACGAAACGATTTTGAATCACTCGCCGTTTGCTGTCGCCACCGCCGTAGCTGCACCGGCGGCCCTGCCTGCGTTTGCGAAGGATCTTTTTGTCGCCAATGCAGCTCATTCAGCCGATGGCGACTTGGTCACGCTCGCGTCCAGCACCGACAACAATTTCAAAAAATATCTGACGACGAAAACGCCGGTCGACGGTTACGGGATTGCGAATATCGAATGGTCCGAGCGGGTGGGGGAGACAAAAGTCACGATCAGCAAGGATGGAGAGTTCGCGACGTTGAGTTTTAATCAGGCATTGTTGAGTCAGCCAATGCAAGGAGTAGCCAACAATAACCCGGTCGCGAACCCGATAGCGCCGGGCGCGCAACAGCCAATGAACCAGATTCGGCCGGCGCCGATCCCGATGTTGCCGACGCCACCGCCACATGTGCGCGGCGTCATTTCGCGCAATCCTCGGAGTATAACCACCTGCAATCGGCGCCCACGGTGTCGCCGCAACCGCTCGACGATTCGGAGTAGTGCCGCGATTTTCGGCGTCGTTAGCCGCCGCCCCAATCGTCATCCGCAGTATCAGCTTTGCGATCGGGTCCAGCGGAATAAAGATCGTAGCCGTTCGGATTTTTCACGCCAGGATTGCGGTAGATATATTCGTTGTTCCACGGGTCCTTCGGCAGTTCTTTATATAGTTGATACCAACGCGTCGGCTGCGGATCAGTGCTCGGTTGGACAACGAGCGCTTGCAAGCCCTGCTCCGTGGTAGGCAAAAACCCATTCATGCTTTCATAAAGTTTCAGCTGCGTGTTGATGCCCTGAAGATCGGCGGAAACCCGGACGTGACGCGAGTACTCGACGTTGCCGCCCAGCTTGTAAATGGCGGTGCCTAAAAGCAGCGCAATGATCGTCACCACGAGCATGATTTCGAGGAGGGTGAAGCCGTTTGTTCTTCGTTTCATAAGATGGTTCAGTGTTCGGGCCGCAGAAGGTAATCCGATTTATCCCAGAGATATTTCAGCTGGATTTGGGTAGCGCGAATGGCGGAGGCTGCCGTGCCCGCGCCACTGATCACGAGTAGATCGTTCGTCCCCACTTTGAGGCCGGAGACCGGTACGAGTTTCTGCGCTCGCACCCAGCCGGTGTACGCAAAATGCATTTGCCTAACGAGTGCAGTCATCTCGCCACGATAGCCCGGATCAGCCAAATCCGGTAAGGAAAGAGTAACTGGCCCGATGTCTTCTCCGTTCAAATAAACTTCCGGAGGCGCTTCTACTTTCGGACTCGCCACTTCAAAACTGAGCAATGCGAGAAGCGGTTCCGCTTCGATCCCGAATTGAAAAGAGGCGCCGTGCTGAACGCTCGGCCCGATGGAAAGAGTTTCCGCCGCGAGCGTCGCTGTGACCGTTCCAAATAATTCCGCGTCTGACTCCGGCGCGTGCAGCGGCGGCGCGGCGGCAAACGGCTCGGGAATGAGATCGCGCCGCTCGGCGTTCACCGGATGCAACACTTCACTGCTCGTCATCCAATCGAGATAAGCGCCACGAATCGTCGAGCCATCGCCCGGTACTTCGACATCAAGTGAAGAAACATTCATCATCGGAACGAAAACCGTCTCTGATGTCGCAAGATTAAGGCCAGAACCAAGTGGTCCCGAGCGGAGCACTTCCGAACCTGATTCGTCCCACGCGATCAATTCCGGCTGCGCTTTTGGATTGTCATCGAAAAAAAGCCGAAAGACCAGAACGCGAAATTCGCTTTTCGGCCGCGAAACACGAATGCGAAAAACGCTTTTCGTCGCGATTGCAGTCTGCGATGCAGCGGGTCCCAGCGTGACGGATTCCACCCAATCCGGCGCGCTCTGCACTTTTGAATTCGCGGCGGCCGTTTGGCGGAGGTCGATCCATGCGCTTGAGACGCCAGATTGCTCCGAAGCGGCCTTCGTATCTGCGGGAAGATTACCAGTGAAGGCTTGCTGTGCTCGCGAAGAAGAAATTGCCGCGACCAACAGCGCAGACGCAAGAATGCGGAGAAGCATTTGAGCGCGGCGAGATTAGCTCAATGCGGCCGGAACTGCAAACTGTGAGTCATTTCGAACACCGCCGAGAGAATGCTGTATACCACGAAGCCAACAATGACCGCAATCAAAACGATGATGGCAATGGGAATCAGAGACGAGATAACTTTGACGGTGCGTTCCAACTCCCGCTCGTAGACATCCGCGATCGTTTGCATGGCGCGCGCGAATTGCCCGGTTTGTTCCCCCACCGCCATCATGTCGGTGAACATATCGGGAAAGAGATGCTGCGCCGTGAGCGCGGCCGACAAGGTCGCGCCCTCGATCACCCCGCGGCGCACTTCGATCAATTTCAACTCCAGGAAGCGATTGCCGGCGATCTCCGTCACCAGGTCGAGCGCGCGCAGCAGGGGAATTCCATTCTCCATCAACGTGCCGAGGGTGCGCGAAAATTGCGCATAATAACGATGCCGAATCACGAGGCCATAGCCGGGAATCAGGAGACGAAAGCGGTCCCATGCGATGCGGCCTTCATCCGCGCGAACAAAGGCACGGAAACCGATTACCGCGCCAACCACTGCCAATCCGCCTAACCACCAATACGCTACAATGAGATGATTAACTCCTAACAAAATCCGCGTCGGAAGGGGAAGGGCCCCGCCGTTAGCCGACATGAATTGGGTCAGTTGCGGCACCATGTAGGCGATGAACACCGTGATCAGAATGATGCCGGCGACCGCCAGAGCGGCGGGATAAATCAAGGCTTGCTGCACGCTGTCGCGCAGATTTTTCGCCTGAGTTAAATGCTGAACGACCCGGGACAAAATATCCGGCAGAGCGCCGCTCGCTTCACCCGCGGCGACGAGGTTCACGTAGATCGGCGGAAAAATTCGCGGAAATTCGCGCAGCGCTTGCGAAAAGCTGCGGCCATCAACCAGGGCCTGGTGCAGCGTGCCGGTTACTTGCTGCAGGCGCGGATGCTTCAAACGTTTCTCGAGGATGGAGAGTCCTTCGTCGAGCGTCATGCCCGCCTGCAGCAACTGGCCGAGTTGTTCGGTAAAGACGAGAAGTTGTCCGTGCGGGATTTTTAAATTTTGCGTGGGCAACGCCGGCGCCGCCGTGGCTGCGCGATTAACAACTTGTGGTTCGGCGCCAATCGCATCGATCCGGATGGGAATGTTATTCTGCTGCTCGATCTGCCGGATCGCGACCGCCCGATCTGCGCAATTGAGGACACCTTCCACCAAACCGCCCTGCGCATTTCGCGCTCGATAAGCAAACTGTGGCATCGAAGACAAAAATCCGCCGGGAAAGTATCGCGGCCAAGCACAATCGTCCAATAAGAACAAAGTTTCCACTCGTTAAGCGCGTCTGATATCAGAAGAAAACATCGAACATCCAACTTCGAACTTCGAATAAAGATGACTTCGTTTTCGAAAAAGTTCGATGTTCGGCGTTCGATGGTTTCTCCTCACTTCATGGCCTTGGTCCACCCGCAATCGACCATCATTCCCGGGCTCATTGCCGGGGTCCTCTCAGTCTTCACGAGCTGGCTTTGGATGGGCGTGATCTTCCATTCCTTTCAAAAACGCACACCAGACACCTGGCGCCGCGAGAGTGGTTTAAGTTACGCCGCGTCTTCCGCGATTCACATTCTC
>WNFC01012140.1_pt1 | contig 11166 bp, 8 predicted proteins | sample 5400541 | NCBI WGS metagenome assembly WNFC01 (sample SAMN13153342, study PRJNA577476) | soil metagenome | isolation source: 120 cm saprolite under Douglas fir tree site 2 hole 2 replicate 1 | place: USA:California | collected 2015-04-18
CCGCCAAAACCCAGCGCTTCACGGAGCCACCGTCCTTGCTCATCAGATAATCGACGGCAGGGATGGCCTGCTGGTTGGGAGCTGCACCGGTGTAGAACACGTTGCGCTCGCTTTCCTCACCTTCGTACTGCACCGGATAGAACAGAATCGAATTGAGCTCCTTGAACACCGGCAGTACCGATTTGCGTGACACAGAGGTCCAGCAGCCGAATACGACCGCGACCTTATCTTTAGAAATGAGCTCCCGCGCCTTTTCGGCGAATAAAGGCCAGTTGGAGGCTGGATCGACCACTACGGCCTCAAGTTTCTTGCCCAGGAGGCCGCCTTTCTTGTTCTGCTCGTCGATCAGAAATAACATCGTATCCTTCAACGTGGTCTCGCTGATGGCCATGGTGCCTGAGAGCGAGTGGAGGATGCCGACTTTTATCGTGTCCTCGGCACTTGCCGAGTAAGTGACGGCAAGACCGAATGCGAGGCCCGCCGCGGTGGAAAGCCAACCGCGAGCGTTCGGCCGCCCTGAGGCCGCTTTAGTTGTTTTCAACATCGTGTTTCCCCTGTTAGGCGCATGCGCAATCGGGCCCGGCCCCCCGCCTTCGCGAATTAGGATTCGCAAGCTGCGTGCCAAAGCTGAATTGATAGAATTGCTTGGTCCTGTTGAACTATTTGGCGGGCTTCGTGCGCACGCCTACGCAAGGCGAAAAAGTCGCCGAAATATTCCGCCCACTGCAGCTTTATTAAGCGCTGCCCGCCCTGTTTTTTAGGCAGGATGCCTAATCCAGAGGATGCTCGGCAAGCGGCAGTCCGTCACATTGGCGAGTTGCTGGTTTGACTACTGCTTAAACGCGCCACGTCGGCACTTTGGATCAAACGCCGACACGCCATCAGTGCCGTCGTACACCGGAGACCTAACGAGCGTGCTGTTGGCTCGCCGGTCTCGGTCCGGTGTCACCGGCACGTGCATTCAACTCGTTGGATTGCAACTCTTCCCTGTCGGCAAGAGAGCGATAGGTGCGCTGCAACTGCTCACACCTTTGCCGACCGTCTTCGTCGTGCGTCCGCTGCCTAAAACTTGGGCTTATTTCTCGAATTGTATGCAATTCAGGTTGGGCGTCTTCGAGGAGTGCCTTCGAAGAATTCAGGTAATTCACGCGCCGGACCAAGCGCTTATCGAAATTGTGCATCGCCGCGAGATTTGGCACGGCGCTTGCGGAAACCCTCTCAGGGCATATCGGGAGGTTTTCATGAAGCGTCGTGATTTTCTCAAATCTGTATCTGCTTTGGCAGCCAGCACTGCAGTGACGACTCCGGCGGTGTTCTCGTCGGCGAAGGCGCAGTCGCGCCAGGAAACGCTGCTGATCGTCTCGGAAAGTGGACCCAACAATCTCGACATTCACGGCGTCGGCACCAACGTGCCGGGCTACGAAGTGTCGTGGAATTGCTACGACCGCCTCATCAGTCACGAAATGAAGACTGGTCCGAACGGCCAGCCCTATTACGACAAGAGCAAGTTCAAGCCCGAGCTCGCCGAAGACATGAATATTGGCGATATGTCCGTCACTTTCAAACTGAAGAAGAAGGCAACTTTTCAAGATGGTGCGCCAGTCACTGCCAAGGACGTGAAGTGGTCGCTCGATCGCGCTGTCAGCGTCGGCGGCTTCCCCACATTTCAGATGGGTGCCGGTTCGCTCACCAAGCCCGAACAGTTCGTCGTCGTCGACGACAACACTTTTCGCGTCGACTTCGCGCGCAAGGATCGTCTTACCGTCCCCGATCTTGCGGTGATTGTGCCCTGCATTGTGAATTCAGAACTGGTGAAGAAGCATGCCACCGACAAAGACCCCTGGGGCATGGAGTTCACCAAGCAGAACACCGCCGGCAGCGGCGCATACAAGGTGGCGAGCTGGGTCGCCGGCACTGAAGTCGTACTCGAGCGCAACGACGCTTGGATGGGCGGCCCGCTACCGAAGACGAAGAAAATCATCTGGCGCATGGTCCCGTCGGCCGGTAATCGGCGCGCGTTACTCGAGCGCGGCGACGCCGACATTTCCTACGATCTGCCAAATAAGGACTTCGTCGAGCTCAAGCAGGACGGCAAGCTCGCAATCGTTTCGACGCCATACTCAAACGGTATCCAGTACATCGGAATGAACGTGAAGAGTCCGCCGTTCGACAACCTAAAGGTCCGACAGGCGGTTGCTTATGCGATCCCCTACCAGAAGATCATGGACGCGGTACTGTTTGGCCTCGCTAAGCCGATGTATGGCGCGTCGCCCAGTGCGCCGACGCAGGTCGCATGGCCGCAACCGCACAAATACAACACCGACATCACAAAGGCGAAGGCGCTGATGGCGGAAGCCGGCCATCCCAATGGTTTCGATACCACACTGTCTTTCGATCTTGGTTTCGCCGGCGTCAACGAGCCACTTTGCGTTTTGACTCAGGAGAGCCTTGCGCAAATCGGTATCCGCACCACGATCAACAAAGTGCCAGGCGCTAACTGGCGTACGGAACTCAACAAGAAGACGCTGCCGCTTTACACCAACGTCTTCTCGGGCTGGCTCGATTATCCGGAGTACTTCTACATCTGGTGCTACCACGGAAAAAATTCGATCTTCAACACAATGAGCTACCAGTCGAAGACGATGGACGGCTTCATCGATGGCGCCGTAACCGCGGCGGCGAACGGCGACAAGGCAACCTACGACACGGACGTTAGAGGCTTTGTCGAGACCGCTTACGCCGACATGCCGCGCGTGCCGCTCTACCAGCCGTATGTGAACGTCGCGATGCAGAAGAACGTGTCCGGCTACGCCTACTGGTTCCACCGCCGGCTCGACTACCGCACTCTCGTGAAAGGCTAACCCACATGCCGAATTGGGCGACCGGGTGTGACGGCAGAGACGTCGCATGCTTGCTCTGATTTCAAAGCGCATGATGCTGGTCATCCCAAACCTGATCGGGGTGGTCATCATCACTTTTCTGCTGACACGCGCGCTACCCGGCGATCCGGCGGCCTATTTCGCCGGCCCCGCAGCAGACAAGCAGGCGATCGAGCAGATCCGTGTCAAACTCGGTCTCGACAAGCCACTAATCGTTCAGTTTGGCAGCTACGTCGCCGACCTCGGCCATCTCAACCTCGGCACCTCGCTCACCACCGGTCAACCGGTGCTCACAGAACTTAAGAACCGGTTGCCCGCCTCGGCAGAGCTCACTTTGTTCGGTCTCATCTTGTCGATGGCGATCGCCGTGCCGCTGGGCATTCTTGCGGCGGTAAAGCAGGGCTCCTGGATTGACCACACCTGCCGCGTGGTGGCGACCGCCGGCGTATCGCTGCCGGTGTTCTTCACCGGCCTATTGCTGGTTTATGTGTTCTATTTCCTGCTCGGCTGGTCGCCGGCGCCCCTCGGACGCCTCGACGTATTCTTTTCGCCGCCGCCGCAAATCACCGGCTTCTATCTGATCGACAGTCTGCTCAACCGCGATCTCGCGACGTTCCGCGCCGCGTTAAGTCAGCTGCTGTTGCCCGGCCTCACGCTCTGCGTCTTCTCGTTGGCGCCAATCGCACGTATGACCCGCGCGTCGATGCTTGCCGTGCTCGCCTCCGATTTTGTGCGTACCGCTCGCGCCAGTGGACTCGATAGCCGCACCGTCATCCTCACTTACGCATTCCGCAATGCCATGCTGCCGGTGGTCACCACCCTCGGCATGGTGTTCTCCTTCTTGCTCGGCGCCAACGTGCTGGTGGAGAAGGTTTTTGCGTGGCCTGGCATTGGTACTTACGCGGTCGAAGCGCTGATCTCTTCCGACTTCGCGCCTGTGCAGGGCTTCGTCCTCACCATGGCTATCCTTTATGTGGTTCTCAATTTGATCATTGACGTTCTGTACGGTGTCATTGATCCGCGCGTGAGACTTGAGGCATGACCGACATCTTGCTCAGTCCGCAAGGACCGGCGGTGGCGAAGGCGCCAAGCAATTCCATTTTCCGCCACGCACGTTATGTAATTGCGGAGAATCCGATCACTGGAATTGCCTTTGGCCTATTCATCCTGATCGCGCTCTGCGCCCTGATCGGCCCCTATATCGTGCCGCATGATCCGCTGGCGAGCGACACTTCGGCAGCGCTTGCCGCGCCATCGCTTAAGCACTGGTTCGGCACCGACCAGCTTGGCCGCGACATATTCAGCCGGGTGATTGTGGCGACGCGCCTCGACTTCACAATCGCAATTACCTCCGTTGTGCTGGTCTTCGCCATGGGTGGGTTCGCCGGCATTGCTGCCGGTTTCTTCGGAGGCTGGACCGACCGCATTGTCGGCCGCATATCCGATACCATCATGGCCTTCCCGCTGTTTGTGCTCGCCATGGGCATCGTCGCCGCGCTCGGCAATACGGTGACCAACATCGTCCTCGCCACAGCCATCATCAATTTCCCGCTTTATGTGCGCGTCGCCCGCGCCGAAGCGAATGTGCGTCGCGACGCTGGTTTCGTGCAGGCGGCCCGGTTGTCCGGCAACGGCGACTTTCGCATTCTGTTAATGCACATCCTGCCGAACATCATGCCGATTATGATGGTGCAGATCTCGCTTACCATGGGTTACGCCATCCTCAATGCCGCCGGCCTCTCGTTCATCGGCCTTGGCGTGCGCCCGCCGACACCGGAGTGGGGGATTATGGTAGCCGAGGGTGCCGGCAACATCATTTCTGGCGAATGGTGGATCGCGCTGTTTCCCGGCGCGGCGCTGATGATCGCGGTGTTCTGCTTCAATCTTTTGGGGGACGGCCTGCGCGACCTCGTCGACCCGCAGCGGCGGACATGAACCATGGCCAAGAAGCCGAGCAAGACCGAGACGCTGCTGCGTAACTCCGACAAAAGCCTGCCGCTGCTTGACGTGCGGGATCTGACTGTCGAGTTCGCCACGCGACGCGGCGTCGTTCGCGCGGTGCAGCACATCAATATTTCTGTCGCGAAAGGCGAATCGCTGGCGATTGTCGGTGAATCCGGCTCCGGCAAATCCGTCACTTCCTACGCTGTGATGCGCATTCTCGACCGCGCCGGCCGCATCGCCGACGGCACGGTAATGTTCAGTGGCGTCGATTTGCGCGCCGTGCCGGAAAACGAGATGCGCGAATTGCGCGGCCGTGAAATGTCGATGATTTTCCAATCGCCGCGATTGGCACTCAATCCGATCCGGAAGATCGGTCGCCAGATCGAGGACGTGCTGCTCCAGCACGCGCAAGTGGACAGCGCACAGGCGAGCGAGAAGGCGATCGAAATGCTGGAGCATGTGCGCATCGCGAGGCCCCGCGAGCGCTACCACGCTTATCCGTTCGAGCTGTCCGGCGGCATGTGCCAGCGCGTCGTCATCGCGCTGGCACTCGCCTGCAAGCCGCAGCTCCTCATCGCCGACGAGCCGACAACAGGCCTCGACGTGACCACGCAGAAAGCCGTGATGGATCTCACGGTGGATCTCACCCGTAAGCGCGACATGTCGATGATCCTCATCACTCACGATCTTGGTCTGGCCGCCGCCTATTGCGATCGCGTTGTGGTGATGGAGAAAGGCCATGTCGTCGAAACCGCCCAGGCGGAAACGATATTCAAGGCGCCGTCGCACCGTTACACACGCAAGCTGATGCGAGCGACTCCCCGTCCCGGTGTAACGCTGCGCGATCTTCTTCCCGAGGAAGAGACAAAAGGCGCCAGACCCATCGGCCGTACCAACGGTCACGCGGCGATGCCGCTGCTAGTCGTCGAAAAGCTGGTCAAGGAATATCCGCGCAACGACGCCGGCGGTTCGTTTAAGAAGTTGTTTGGGCCAAAGCCGACAGTGAAGCCGGACAATTTCCGTGCCGTCGACGGCATCAGTTTCACCGTCGGCCGTGGGGAGAGCGTTGGCCTTGTTGGGGAGTCAGGCTGTGGCAAATCCACCACGTCGACGATGGTGATGCGACTGATCGACAAGACCTCCGGCACCATCATGTTCGACGGCCAGGACATTGGCGAAATCCCGGCACGCAAATTCGCCACGCTGCCGTTGCGCAAACGCATCCAGATGGTGTTTCAGGACCCAACCGACAGCCTCAATCCACGCTTTACCGCAGCGCGCGCCATTGCCGATCCGATCCTGCGCCTCGGCAACGGCGAGAGAGCCTTTGTGCGCGAACGCTGCGAGGAACTGGCACGGCAGGTCGGTTTGCCGGTTGAATTGCTCGACCGATTTCCGCATCAACTCTCCGGAGGACAGAAGGCGCGTGTCGGCATCGCCCGCGCCATCGCGCTCAAACCCGACCTCATCATCCTTGATGAACCGACCGCCGCGCTCGATGTCTCGGTGCAAGCGGTGGTCCTCAACCTCTTGCAAGACCTCAAGGATTCTTTGGGGATGAGCTACCTCTTTGTTTCCCACGACCTCAACGTTGTCCGTCTGTTGTGCGATCGTGTCATCGTCATGCAGACGGGGCAGATCGTCGAGCAGGGGCCAACCGAGCAGGTTCTCGTAGCGCCGCAAGCAGCGTATACCCGCGACCTGCTGACCGCGATCCCGCATCCGCCAGTGTAGCGAGTAAAGCGTATGGCCGATCCAGATCCGCTCTTCGATTTCATCATCGCGTCCGCCCGGACGCTCGGTCTTCCAATGAAAACGGATTGGCTGCCGGAGGTGAGAGCCAATCTCGAAGTCACACTTAAACACGCGGCGGTGGTCGCCGAATTTGAAATGCCGGACGATGCCGAGCCTGCGCCCATCTTCGCGGCCTAAACCCGCGCCGTTTGACACGTCATGGTCAACCGCGACCGAGATCGCGGCGGCGGTCACATCAGGCAAGACGAGCGCGGCGGCTGTTGTCGAGGATGCGCTGGCGCGGATCGGTGAACGCAACCCGGTGCTGAACGCGTTTACCGCTATTGCCGCGGAACGGGCGCGCGCCCGCGCCAAGGTAATCGATGCAGCGGCGACCAACAAACAAAAACTCGGGCCGCTCGCAGGCGTACCCTTCGCCGTCAAAAATTTATTCGACGTCGCGGGGATCACGACCGTTGCCGGCTCAAAGATCAACCGCGCCTTGCCGCCAGCAAAACGCGATTCTCCGTTGATCGAGAAACTCGAAGCGGCGGGCGCCGTGCTGGTCGGCGCACTCAATATGGGCGAATACGCCTACGACTTCACCGGCGAAAATGTGCACGACGGCGCCTCACGCAATCCACACGATCTCACCCGCATGACCGGCGGCTCCTCCGGCGGCTCAGCCGGTGCAGTGGCCGGCGGCATGGTGCCGCTCGCACTCGGCTCCGACACCAACGGGTCAATCAGAGTGCCGTCCTCGCTGTGCGGAACTTTCGGCCTCAAGCCGACCTATGGCCGGCTGTCTCGGGCGCGCAGTTTTCCTTTCGTTACGAGCCTCGATCATCTCGGGCCGTTCGCGCGGTCAACGCGCGATCTGGCACTATCTTATGATTTGATGCAGGGCACCGATACCGACGACGCGGCCTGTGCCGATCGCGCGGTTGAGCCGACATTGCCAGAGCTTGAGCGCGGGCTCGAGGGTTTGCGCATCGCAGTTGCGGGCGGCTATTTCCAGCAAGGCGCCTTTCCCGAAGCGCTTGAGGCGCTCGATCGCGTTGCCAAGGCGGCCGGCGCGAGCAATGAGATCGAAATTCCCGAGGCGCGGCGCGCGCGTGCCGCGGCCTATGTGATCACCACTACAGAAGGCGCAGCGCTGCATCTCGACCGCCTGCGTGACCGGGCGGACAAATTCGATCCAGCTGTTCGCGACCGCTTGCTCGCCGGCGCCATGATTCCTTCGGCGCTGGTGGTGAAGGCGCAGAATTTCCGCCGCTGGTACCACTCCCGCGTGCTCGAATTGTTCAAGTCCTGCGATGCGATATTGGCTCCGGCGACGCCTTGCACGGCGCCGAAAATCGGTCAGCAAACGTTCAACCTCGGCGGCGTCGAGATGCCGGTGCGCGCCAATTTGGGCATTTACACGCAGCCGATCTCGTTCATCGGCTTGCCAGTGGTAGCGGTCCCCGCAACGTTGCAGCCGCTGCCGATCGGCGTGCAGATCATCGCAGCGCCCTGGCGCGAAGATATCGCCCTGCGTGTCGCGCACGCACTGGAGCAGATGGGCGCAGTCGTTGCACCCAGACCATCGCTCAAGGTGTCCGCATGACCCTGACCGCACCGGTGGCGGAAGCGCGATCCGCCATTTGGCAACGCAAAACGCGCGCCGAGGAGCTACGCTTGCAACTAGCCGATGAGATTGTCCGGGGCGTGCTCTTACCCGGCGCTGCGCTCGACGAAATCACGCTTGCGGACCGATTTCATGTTTCGCGGACACCTGTACGCGAAGCAATCCGTTTGCTGGTGGCGAGCGGATTAGTGGAAGTGCGTGCGCATCGTGCTGCCGTCGTCGCTCAACCAAGTGCGGACCAGCTTGCCGGCATGTTCGAAGCCATGGCTGAACTGGAGGCGCTCTGTGCCGGCTTTGCCGCCGAACGCATGACAAGCGTCGAGCGGCGCGGACTCGAGGGCATCCATGATAAATTGCGGGTGATGATTCAGAGTGGCGACCCGCAGCGCTACCACGAGGTCAACGAGGCTTTTCATAGCAGTATCTATACTGGCGCCCACAACACCTATCTTGCAGAGATGACGCTATCAACGCGCGCAAGAGTGCAGCCGTTTCGTCGCGCGCAGTTTCGCAATCTCGGCCGACTCGCTAAATCGCATATCGAGCACGATCGCGTGGTACAGGCGATCTTGCGTGGCGAGCAATCGGTTGCGGCGTCGGCAATGTATGCGCATATAGTAACCGTGCGTGACGAATACGAAGCCTACACGGAATCGCTTTAAACGATGCTACGCCGGCGTTTGTTCGCTCGCCAGGAATGTGCGCCAGCTGCCAAAGCTTGAAATATCGCGCGCGTCGATCGTAGCAGCGGCTTCCACCAGAAAGCCTTTTACACGCCGGCCGTCGGAGAGCTTAATCGTACCGATCGAGAGCGGCATTGGTACGCTAGTCACGAGACGGCCGAAGGCTTCCGTTGGAAGTCCCCAGACTTCGACCTCAATCGCCGCGCCTTTGCCACCGTCCACGCGCAACAGGCCTGGCTTTGGCGGTTTTGTGCCGGCCAGCGCATAAAGCCGATAATCGGGGGCGCTCCTTGCCTCCTCGAGCAAGCGACCGCCGAGCGCGCGCAATTCTCCATTCAGCGGGAGGCCGGACAAATGCGCGCCGACAACCGCAACAGCGACCTCGTTGTCGGTGAGTGACGTTGCTGCCGACGTCAACGGTGGCTGCGGATGCTTCAGCGCGCCGAGCGCCAATGCAGTATCGGCATGGAACACGCGACCGATTTCGGAAAGACGCGCGTCGGCGCCGCCCGGCGCCAGCAGCGTGATGCCGAACGGCACGCCGGCCTCCGTCATCGAAGCTGGTACCGCCAATCCACAAAGATCGAGCAGATTGACGAAATTTGTGTAGGTACCGAGTCGGCTGTTGAGCTGGATTGGATCGGCCAGCACCTGCTTGACCGAATAGGCAGTGGGAGCAGTCGGCAAAACTAATGCGTCGATCTGACGGAAAGTGTGGTCGGTGACGCCTCAGTATAATCTCGCGCGTCACCGGATGAATGGCGTCGGGGTCGGACGATAATATCGAGCGCGCGGCGATGGTACGCTCGGCCACCCAGGGGCCTTCGTAAAGCAGGCGCGCGGTTTCATAGAATGGTTCGATATCGATCTCGACAAACTCGCAGCCCAGCCGCGCCAGCCGTCCGAGCGCGGCGTCGTATTCGGCTTTGTATTGACGGTCACCGAAAAACAGAAGCTGGCCAGCGCGCGGCACGCCGAGCTTAACATGCGGCGGCATAGCACCGGTATTTCCAAGCGGTCGATTGCGCGAATAGGGATCGGCGCGATCCGGCCCTGCCATGGCACCAAGCGCCACCCATGCGTCGTCGACCGTAAGGGCAAACACCGACACACAGTCGAGCGTTCGGCACGCCGGCACGACACCAAAGGTCGAGATCAAGCCGAGGCTTGGTTTCAGACCGACAATATTATTGAGGCCCGCCGGCACCCGTCCCGACCCGGCGGTGTCAGTGCCGAGTGCGAGTGGCACCAATCCAGCAGCAACAGCGACCGCCGAGCCGGAGCTCGATCCGCCAGGGATCAATTCTGAATTGAACGTGTTCCGCGGTACGCCATAGGGCGAACGCACACCGACCAGGCCAGTAGCGAATTGATCGAGATTGGTCTTGCCGATCACGATGGCGCCGGCCGCCCGCAACCGCGCCACGGCAGTTGAGTCCTCTGACGGCTTATAGCTGAAAGCCGGGCAGGCTGCGGTCGTTGGCAGACCGGCGACGTCGATATTGTCCTTCACTGCAACCGGAATGCCATACATTGGCAGGGCAATATTATCGGATGCGGTCAGCGTGCTTGCTTCCCTCAGCACATCGGCTTCCGGCCGCAGATAGATGAATATGGCGGGGTCACTGTGAGCACGGATGCGGGCAAAGCTGCGCGCGGCGGTCTGTTCCGGCGTTAGTGTTCCAGCCCGGTGTGCTGCCACGATCGCTGCGACGGTTTCAGCCAAAACAACCTCCAAATGAAATCGGGTATATGCTCAAGAAAGAGGCGCATTTATTTTTGCGTAAATTCCTCCCTCCACGCAATAAACAAAATCGCAGAGCGATTTTGTAACGGACATCGTTCGTGTGAGCCGCGTCAAAGCTTAATCCAAATTTGATGATTAGACCGACTGGTGTCGATCATGTCCGCTATTGGGGTAAATCGGCCATCGGGCATGGCTGCTTTTGACCCAAAGCGGACATTGTAGTGCCTCCCGCTGATGCCCACTTTCGGGATTAAGTGGACATTGCAAACCCTCGAACACGGGCGATGGCGGTACGCCGGCCAGTGCCACCATTTGCCAAAATATAAAAAGAGCGGCATTAAGCCCGCTTGAGCACAAATCAGACTGCTTCGGGTGCTATCAAAACGTTAGTGGCGCAGATCGAAACCACAAAAATGCAGCAACGACGCTTCTGCATCGCCCCTATGATGGACAGTGAATGCTGACGACAAAAAGCGTGATGCTTCTAGTCGTTAGGGTAGGGGCATTTAGGGCTGGCGTACTGCTCGTAGTACCGCTGGGCAATTGAAC
>WNFC01026352.1_pt1 | contig 11166 bp, 8 predicted proteins | sample 5400541 | NCBI WGS metagenome assembly WNFC01 (sample SAMN13153342, study PRJNA577476) | soil metagenome | isolation source: 120 cm saprolite under Douglas fir tree site 2 hole 2 replicate 1 | place: USA:California | collected 2015-04-18
CCGTCGAGGACCCGGACGGATTCATTCGCATCACCGGCCGCATCAAGGATTTGATCATCCGGGGCGGCGTCAACATCGCGCCCGTCGAGATCGACGAGGTCCTGCTGAAACATTCGGGAATTCTCGAGGCTGCCGCGGTGGGGGTGCCGGATAAAATCTATGGGGAGGAAGTGGTATGCTATGTGGTTGCCAAGCCGGGCGGCGACCTCACGGAAGCCTCGGTGAGCCGACATTGCGAGGCCTTTCTGCCGCCGCCAAAAATGCCGAAGCAGATTTTCATCGTTGCGGAGCTTCCCAAGAGCGACCGCGGCAAGGTGTTGCGCGACCGCCTGCGGGAGGATTGGACCGCGCGCATGAGGGTGTCCGCATGAGCGTGTATCAGTCTATTCTTCGCAGAGTGACGTCTGCCATCAACATCGGCGGCCTTTTCTCGGCAGTCGCACTCGCGCTCGTATCGGCGACTGCCATTCACGCCGAAGACCTTTGGCGCCACGGAACCCTCGTGCCAAAGGGCGATGCCGGCTTTATCTACATGGCAGCCGAGGGAGGGTTCGCTAAGGCCGAAGGCCTCGATTTGAAGATGCAGGCCTTCCAGAACGACACCCTGATGATGAAGGCGCTGATTGCCGGCGAACTCGATAGCTACGAGGGTAGCCCGATCAGTCCGTTGATCGCCGGCAGCAAGGGCGCCGACGTGAAAATCCTCGGCTGCACGTGGCCGAAGCTCACCTATTCGCTGTTCTCCCATGATGGCATCGGCGCGATCGCCGACCTCAAGGGAAAGAAAGTCGGCATCTCGGCGCCCGGCTCGCTTCCCGATGTGGTCGCCCGTGCCCTGCTCAAGCAGGCCGGCATCTCGCCATCTGATGTGAGCTTCGTCGCAGCCGGCAGCGATCCGGAGCGGGTGCGGGCCCTGATGGCGAAGACCATCGACGCCGCGATCTCGACCAGCGACTTTGCAGCCCGCCCCGAGCTCACGTTGAAGACCCTCGCGGTCGCGAGCGAAGCGCTGCCGCAATTCATCCGCCAATGCGTCATCACGCGCGGCGATCTCATTCGCTCTAAGCGCACGCAACTCGTCGCCTTCGTTGCGGCTGAAATGAAGGCCTACGGCTTTGCGTTGGCGCATCGCGACAAGGTCGTGGCCCTGACGCGCCGCATTGCCGGTCTTCCGCCCGGCGACCCGGTTGCGGAGGTAAGTTATCGGGAGGTGGTCGAGCAGCGGGCCGCGTCGCCGGCGATTGAAATCGACATGGAGAAATTGCGCTGGCTGCGCGATCTCCTGGCCGATGACGGCCGCATGGCGGCGAAATTCGATCCCGCAGCTGTAACAGACCCCTCGATTCGCGAGGCGGCGCTGATGCGGATCAATAAGTAGCCCGGGTTGAGCGTCAGCGAAACCCGGGAGCAGCGCTGCCATATTGATAGGCGGTCCCGGGTTTCGCTTGCGCTCAACCCGGGCTACCACGCTGAGTTCTATAGGACTGGAACACCATGGATGCGACCACCAAGCCGAAACGAAAACCGGTACCGGCCTCCGCGGACCCCACTCCGCCCCGCGGCTATCCGGACCTGCACGATCACATCCGGGCGCTCGATGAGGCCGGCCTGCTCGTCACCGTCGACCGGCCGATCAACAAGGATACCGAAATGCACCCGCTGGTGCGCTGGCAATTCCGCGGCGGCATCGAGGAGAAGGATCGCAAGGCATTCCTGTTCACCAACGTGGTCGACGGCAAAAAGCGCAAATACGACATTCCGGTCGCGGTCGGTGTGCTCGCCGCGAACCGGGAAATCTATCGCATCGGCATCGGCTGCCGGCTTGACGAAATCGACGAGCGCTGGGTCCAGGCGGCGCAGAGCCCGATCCCGCCGCGCATTGTCGATGAGGCCCCATGCCACGACATCGTGATCACCGGCAAGGCCCTGGACAAGCCCGGCAACGGGCTCGACGGCATTCCGCTGCCGATCTCGACGCCCGGCTGGGACATCGCGCCTTACGCGACATTGTCGCAATACATCACCAAGGATCCCGACACCGGCATCCAGAATCTCGGCAACTATCGCGGCCACGTGAAGGCGCCGCGCCGGCTCGGCATGAACCCCTCGCTGGAGCTGCGCCCTGGCATTTATAATCACTGGGAGAAGCTGCGCGAACGCGGCATCAAAAAGCTCCCTTGCGCAGTGGTGCTCGGCGCGCCGCCCTGCATCACCTTCGCGTCAGTGCAGAAGCTGCCCGAGAGCGTTGACGAGCTTCACGTGGCCGGCGCGCTCGTCGGCTCACCTATCAACGTGGTCAAGGCCAAGACCGTCGATCTCCTGGTACCGGCGGAAGCCGAGATCGTGATCGAAGGCTTGATCGACACCGAATATCTGGAACCCGAAGCGCCGTTCGGGGAATCGCACGGCCACGTCAACCTGCAGGAATTCAATGCCTATATGGACATAACCTGCATCACGCGCCGGCGCGATGCCATCCTCACGTCGATCATTTCGCAGGTCACGCCGAGCGAATCGAGCCTCATCAAGCGCATCGGCATGGAGCCGCTGTTCCTCAATTTCCTGCGCAATACGCTCGGAATCAAAGGCATCAAACGCGTCTCCATGCATGAGCCGCTGACCAATATCCGCAAGGTGATCGCGCTGGTGGTCGAGCGCGACATTGCGCCGACCGAGTTGTGGCGCGCCCTCTACGGCGCTGCCATCCTGCACCGCGCAGCCGGCAAATACGTGATTGCGGTCAACGACGACATCGACCCGGAGAATGCCGACGCCATCTTGTGGGCGATGTCGTACCGGGCCAATCCGACCCTCGACATGCATGTGCTGCCCCACCGCGACCAGGGTCACGGCCCGCGCAGCAAGCGCAACAACGGCGAGGACGCCTCGGTGCTGATCGACGCCACGCTGAAAGAGAATTTTCCACCGATTTCATTGCCCAAGCGCGAGTACATGGAGAACGCCAGGAAAATCTGGGAAGAGCTGGGGCTGCCCAAGCTCAAGCCGGAGCAGCCCTGGTTCGGCTATTCACTTGGTGAATGGCCGCCTGACCTCGACGCCGCAGCGGAGCGCGCCACCAGGGGCGACTATTTCGTCACCGGCAAGGAGCTCGCCAAGCGCCGCCGCAAGGACGTGCGGATGAATACGGAAGTGCGGAACGTGAAGGGGTGAAAACGACGACCTCATCCTGAGGAGGCCGCGCTCTTGCGCGGCCGTCTCGAAGGATGGCCACGGGCACGGCCGCGCAAGCCGCCGTCCTTCGAGACGCGCGCATCCTTCGACAAGCGCTCAGGAGCGCGCTCCTCAGGACGAGGTCTCAGAAATGCGAGCGAAGTCACCCCATCAGATTCATCACCCCCCGCACCACCACATAAACCCCGACCGTGGCGACAACGACGGCGAACACGATCGATAGCGCACGTTTCTCGGCCGCGAGTGCCGTCGCCAGCTGGCCGCCCGCAAGTCCGCCCACGATGCCGCCGCCGACGAACAGCAGCACCAGCCACCAGTCGATCAGGCCGGAGAGCGCGTAAATCGCCGCCGTGGTGAGGCCGAACGCCGTGACCGAGACAAGTGAAGAGCCTATGGCCACGATCATCGGCATCGAGGTGGCGGCGACGAGGCCGGGCACCACCAGGAACCCTCCGCCGATTCCAAAAAATCCCGCCAGCGCGCCGACCACAAAGCCGGTTCCGGCGACCCGGGGCGCATTGCTGCGATCCACGCGCACGTGCGGCGCGCCGCCGCCCTCCCGTTTCAAAGCCATGGACGCCGCAACCGCGACCATGAGCAACCCAAACAGGATGAGCAGCTTCTGGCCCTCGGTATGCTTGCCGAGGGTTGAGCCGAGCGCTGCGCCGGTCACGCCCGAGAGCGCGAACAGGAGCGCCGCCGGCCAGCACACATGGTCACGTCGCGCATGATCGATGAGGTTGGCGAAGGCGCTGAGCGCCACAGCGATGGAACTCGTGCCGATGGCGACATGAGGCGACTTCACGCCGACCACGTAGACCAGCAACGGCACCGCGAGAATCGAGCCGCCGCCCCCGATCATGCCCAGGATGAGACCGACCAGGGCGCCGGCGAAGACTGCCATAAAATCGGGAGCGCCGACTTCCATATGGCGACTCTACTCCCTGGGACCGCGGGCGTCCCGCCCGCCTTCCCACTTCCCCGCATGCGGATGCGGGCGGGACGCCCGCGGTCCCCCAGGGCGGAGCTGGCCGCCCCCGGAATCGCAAGCCTGAACCGTATCCGTGGGCCTTGACGCAACCGCCGCCACACCCCATTCCTTGACTCGTCAGTCGGCCGGACGGCCGCTCCGGCCCTCCTTTCCGCCCCGCTCTCGCGGGGGTAGGGAGGGTCCGGGGAGGAAAGTCCGGGCTCCATGGACATGCGGTGCCGGATAACGTCCGGCGGGGGCGACCCTAGGGAAAGTGCCACAGAGAACAGACCGCCGCGGCCCGGCCCTTCCGGGAAGGTGCCCGCGGTAAGGGTGAAACGGTGCGGTAAGAGCGCACCGCGCTTGCGGCAACGCAAGCGGCACGGCAAACCCCACCGGGAGCAAAACCGAATAGGGACGGTGTGGAACGCAAGCGTCGCGCCAGCGGCGGCTGTGTTCCAGGATCGATGTCCGGATCCTGCCGTCCGGGTAGGTTGCTCGAAGCGCCGGGCAACCGGCGTTCCAGAGGAATGGCCGTCACGCGTCGGGCTTCGCCCGGCGCCCTACAGAACCCGGCTTACAGGCCGGCTGATACGTGAGGGAGGCCTGGCGCCGCAACGCGCCGGGCCTCCGCCAGTTTCGGAGGACAGGTGTCAGATGACAAAGGACCACTTTTTGTCCGTCACCCGCGGGCTTGACCCGCGGGTCCATCTTCTTCGCATGAAGATGGATTGCCGGGTCAAGCCCGGCAATGACGTTGAACGAATGTCAGCGGAATGAGCTGCAAAATGGCCGCCTCTTTCCGCGACATCCGTTCTGCCGTCCTCCGTCCTCAGAAAACCCCCAGGTGCTGGCGCAAATCGACATGTTGCTCGCGCAGCTCCGCTGCGGGCGCCGCCACTGCGACCTGGCCGCTGTTCAAGATCACGATGTCGTCGGCGATCTCGAAAACGAGCTTAGGGTTCTGCTCTACGAGCACGATCGAGAGGCCGCTCTCCTTGAGCTTGCGAATGGTCGCCATCACTTCGGCGACGATCTGCGGGGCGAGCCCTTCGGATGGCTCGTCCATCAACAGTACGCGCGGATTGGCCATGAGGGCGCGGCCGATCGCCAGCATCTGCTGCTCGCCGCCGGAAAGATGTACCGCCATCTGATGGCGGCGCTCGCCGAGCCGCGGAAACATGTCGAATACGGTATCGAGCGTCCAGTCGGCCCCTCGGTTCGTCGGGCTGTCAGTTCGCCTTGATGCCGCGCCGCGCCGCGCCGCCACGATGAGGTTTTCCCGCACCGTAAGGCTCTTGAAGATGCGGCGGCCCTGCGGCACCAAAGCGACGCCGCGCGCCGCGATATCCTCCGGGGCGACGCGCGTCACCGCAGCGCCGAACAGCTCGACCGCGCCGGTGCGCGGCGGCAACAGCCCGACCGTCACGTTCATACAGGTCGATTTGCCGGCGCCATTGCGGCCCAGCAAGCCGAGAAGACGGCCCTCGCCCAGCGCGAACGACACCCTCTGAAGCACGTGGCTGTCCCCGTAAAAGGCATCCACGTCGCAAAGGCGCAGCGCATCATTCGCCAAGATAGACCTCTCTGGTGCGCGGATCAGCGACGACCTCGGCGCGGGTCCCCTCGACGATCACTTCGCCGAAATGCAGGAGCGTTATGCGGTCGGCGAAGTCCAGCGCCACGTCCATGTTGTGCTCGATCATGACGATCGTCACATCGCCCGGGATCGCCGCGAGCAATTGCCGCACATCGCGGCGCTCGTCGATCGAAAGGCCGGCAAACGGCTCGTCCAGGAGCAGGACCTTCGGGTTTTGCGCCATCGCCATGGCGATCTCGACCCGCCGGCGCTCGCCATAGGACGTCTCGGTCAGCGGCCGATCCGCGACGTGGGTGAGCCCGACAAGGGCGAGGGCTTCCCTGGCGCGGGCCGCAAGATGGCGTTGGCGCTTAAGGTCGACCAGCGGATTCCAGCGCAGTCCGGATAGGCCAAGCAATGCCAACACGACATTGCGCAGGATGGTATCGCGCGGGAACAGCGTGATGATCTGGTAGGTGCGGGCGAGGCCGAGATGGGCGCGGCGCCGACACGGGGTGCGTGTGATGTCCTGTCCGAACAGCGCGATCGAGCCCGCGTCGGCTGCGAGTTCTCCAGTGATCAGATTGAACAGCGTGGTCTTGCCGGCGCCATTGGGACCGATGATGAGACGCCGCTCGCCGGGCTCGACCGCAAGGTCGACGCCCTTGGTGACGCGAAGGCCGCCGAACGATTTCGTCAATCCGGTGATGGCCAGCGCCGTCATGGCGGCGCTCCGGACGCAGATTTGCGGGCCGGACGGAGTGCGTCCAGCGCACCACATAGGCGCTCACGACATATTTCATGATGACCACGACGGCGGCGCCCGCGATCGGCCCCAGCAGGGTCGCGGCGCCGCCCGAAATCACCATCAGCAGCACTTCGGCGGAAGCCTGCAGCGCCGATACTTGGGGGCTGATGAACTGCTTGTTGTAGAGGTAGAGCAGACCCGCAACGCTGCACCAAAAGCCTGAGAACAAAAACGCCAGGAAGCGGATCAGCCAGACATTGTAGCCAAGCGCCGTCATGCGCCGTGCCTGATCGCGGGTTCCGCGCAGGCTCGCTCCAAACGGCGAGCGCTCGAACGCCGCCATGGCGGCGAGGGCGAAGAGAAAAACCACGAGGGTCGCATAATAGAACGACGGCGCTCCCGACAGGCTGATGCCGAACGGCGCCGGCCGTGCCGATATGCTGACGCCGTTGTCGCCGTTGGTGAGATCCGCCCAGCGATACGCGATGCCCCACAGGATCTGGCCGAGCGCGAGCGTGATCATCAAGAAGCCGATCCCGGTCGAGCGCAACGCCAACACGGCGAAAACCGCAGAGGCCAAGAGCGTCGCCAGCACGGCGCCGGCGATGGCGGCCGCGTGCCCAAAACCGGCTTGCAGCATCAGGCCCGCCGTATAGCCCGACACCGCGAACAGGCCGGCATGACCGAGCGACACCAGGCCGCCATAGCCCACCAGCACATTGAGCGCGAGCGCAAACACAGCGAACAGCAGGATCTGGCTTGCCACATCGATGTAATAGGAATTGCCGACCCAGAGCGGCACCGTCGAGAGCCCGAGGAGCGCAAGCGCGAAGGCGGCATGCGGCGCCGTCACGCGCGTCATGAGCCGCCCTTGCCGAACAGCCCCTGCGGCCGCAGCACCAGCACAAGCAGCATCGGCAGGAACAGGATCACATAGGCAAGGTCCGGAAACCGCGCCTGCCCGAAATTGTAGAGAAAGCCGATCAGGAAGCTGCCGGCCAGCGCGCCCAGCAAGCTGCCGGTGCCGCCGAGTATCACGACGATAAGGGCGAGCGGCAGCATATCGGCGTCGAGGCCTGGATAGACCGACAAGATTGGAGCGCCGACCACACCGGCAAACGCCGCGAGCGCGGCGCCGAGTGCAAACACCAGAGTGAACAGCCGCGATACCCTGATCCCGACCACGCGGGCGATGGGAGCGTCGTCAACCCCGGCCCGGATCATGGCGCCGAGCCGTGTCCAATCCACCAGCAACCACAAGGCCGCCGCAACCGCGACGGCGATGACCACCACGGCAAGCCGGTAAAGCGGAAAGACTATGCCCCCGGCACGGACGACGCCGCGGAGCTCCGCAGGAGCCAGCGGCTGCCAAGGATCGCCGGTCCAGATCATCAGGCAGAGGTCGGAGACGATGAAGGACAGCCCGAGCGTGAGCAGCACCTGCGCGAGTTCCTGGCCCGCCAGGCGCCGCAGCAATAGCCGCTCCACGCCAGCCCCGATGATCGCCATGGCAACCGCGCTCGCGAGGGCCGCAACCCAGAAATTGGCCCCGACCGCGGGCAGCATCAGCGTCACCCCAAAATAGGCACCCAACATGAAGAACGATCCGTGCATCAGGTTGGGGATGCGCATCAGCCCGAAGATAAGGGAAAACCCGGCAGACAATAGGAATAGCAGGCCCCCAAAGGCGATGCTGTTCACCGCCAGGGTCAGCCAGAGGATCATTTGTGATCGCTTTTCGGTCTTTAACTGAGAGCGTGAAAAGTCTCTGACCTCATCCTGAGGAGCGCGCACCAAAGTCGGGCCTGCCCGACTTTGGCAGTCTAAAAGTGTCGAAATCGGCAACAGCCGATTTCGATGCGCGCGTCTCGAAGGATGGCAGCAGGGACGGTCGAGCAAGCGGCCATCCTTCGAGACGCGCCGCACAGGTGCGGCGCTCCTCAGGATGAGGTTGTGAGTTTTTCACAACCTCTGACCAGATGCCCGATTGCACGGGATCACTCCAAATACCGAGCTGGCGGATTGTCGCGGGCATAGACCGGATTGGCGAGAAATTCGTTTTCGTCATAGGTCCAGAACTGGCTGACGTTCGGGTAGCGCTTGATCACCGTATTGACGAGTTGCCCGTTCTTGCGCTCGCATTTGCGAATGAAGACGTCGCCGACGATGTTGCCGAGGTGGTCGAACTTCACTGGCCCGCGCGGCGTGTCGGTGAGCGAGATCTGATGAAGAGCTTCGGCCAGGGCGCTGCGGTCATCGGACTTGGCGTCAAGCTTCGTAATCGCAGCCTCGACGCATTGGCCCGCGACATACATGCCGGCCGCGTAACCGCCTGGCAGGACCTTGTAATCCCGATCCAAAGCGGCCACGAGACGTTTGTTGCTCGGTGAATCGAAATCCGCCGAATACCAATGGGCCGACACCACGCCGACGGCCTCGTCCCCGAGGCTGCGCAACAAGGCGTCGTCCATGGCGGTCCACCCCGCCAGCAGCGGGGTTTTTCCCGCCAGCCCGAGATCCGCGTAGGAGCGCATGAACCTCACCGGGTTCGACCCCGCAAAGCCGTTGAAGACGCAATCCACGTTGCTGATCTGGGCAATGAAGGGGGCGTAGTCCGGGGTGACCAAAGGCGGCCACAGCTTCTTTATGACCTTGCCGCCGCCATCTTCGAATACGCGCTGGAAGCCGGACATCTGCTCGTGGCCGAACGCGAAATCCTCCGAGATGGTGGCGGCGCGCTTGTATTTGAGCTCCTTGGCTGCGTAATCGCCGATCGCGTGGCAACACTGCGCCGAGGTCGCAGACGGCCGAATGATGTAGGGGTGCGCCTTGCGCTGGGTCATGTCTTCGGCCGCCGCAAGACTGATCAACGGCGTTGCCTTTTCGCGGACATAGTCGGCAATCGCGAGCAGCTCGAAGGCCGCCAGCGGACCGAGGATCACGTTGACCTTGTCGCGCTCGATGAGTTCCTGCGCCTTGGTCTTGGCGCCCGCCGGATTTCCGCCGGTATCGGCCGAGATGAACTCGATCTTGCGCCCTGCAAGCGTATTGCTCTTCTCCTTGAGAAAGGACGCGATTCCCTGCTCCATCTGGATGCCGCCCTGGGCGAGCGGCCCGGTCTTGACGGTCAAGAGCCCGATCCGGAACGACGCCGCCTGCGCGATGGCCGGGGCGAAGCGGAATGATGCAGTTGCGACGGCGCCGGCCGCGAAGGCGCGGCGGCTAAGCTTGCGAGCCATTGGAAACCTCCCCGTGAGTTGGAATCTCACCCCTTCACGATTGCCGTGATGCTCATGAATTCGACGGCGGCATCATCTACCATCGGGTTCGCGGATGTAAAGCCCGCTATTGCGGCAGCACTTACTCGAAGCCACGTTTGAGATCGGAGTCGCGCACGACGACACCCCAGCGTGCGATACTTCATTTGTGCCCAAGGGACCGCTATCTTTTGCCGCCCTCGGGGATTCGTTGCGGAGTTCCCGAAATAAAACCGACGGAGACGATCTTGCCAGCGATGTCCGGAAAGCGTGCCTTCCTCGAACTCCTCAAGCAGGAAGGCGTCGAGATTGTATTTGGCAATCCCGGCACCACCGAATTGCCGCTGATGGACGCCTTCGCGGTCGAGAGCGACATCAAGTACATCCTCGGCCTGCAGGAGGCGGCCCTGATGTCGATGGCGGACGGCTATGCCCAAGCCTCCGGCAAGCTGGCGGTGCTCAATTTTCACGTGGCACCGGGCCTCGGCAATGCCATGGGAATGCTCTACGATGCCCAGAAGGCAGGGGCGCCGATTCTTATCACGGCCGGCCAGCAGGACACCGAGTACCTCGCCACCGAACCGATCCTGTCCGCGGATTTGCCCACTCTCGCGCGCCCGTTGGTCAAATGGGCTGCGCAAGTGGATCGCCTCGCCGATCTCCCTCGCCTCGTCCACCGTGCCGCCAAGACGGCGCTGGCGCCGCCGACCGGGCCGGTGTTCCTGGCGCTGCCCGGCGACATCCTCAAGGCCGAGGGCGAGGTCGACCTGATGGAGCCGACCCGGGTCGGCGCGCGGTTGCGCGGAGACCTCGCCGAGATCGCCAAAGCCGCAGCGATTCTCGCCGCGGCGAAGCGGCCCGTCATCATGGCGGGTGACGCTGTGGCGCAGAGCCACGCGCTCGCGGAACTGGTGGAACTCGCCGAACTCATTGGGGCGCCGGTCTATGCGGAGTTCGTGCCGAACACAGCTTCGTTCCCGGCCTCTCATCCGCTGTTTCGCGGTCATGTGATCCGGCTGCAGACGGCGGTGCGCAAGATGCTCGATGAATACGACGTGCTGGTGTCGGCCGGCGCCGATCTCTTCACCTTGTCGCTGCCCTCCAATGTCGATCCGATGCCGCCCGGCATGCCGCTCATCCATCTCGACACCGACCCTTGGGAGATCGGCAAGAACTATCCGGCCACGGCCGCGATCCTGGGCGACCCAAAGAGCACGTTGCCGGAACTCTCCGCCATGGTGCGGGACCGCATGACGGGCGCTGCCCGCGGCGAGGCGCGCGCCCGCCTGCAGACCGCGAGCGAGGCGTCCCTGGCGGACCGCGAGGCGCTCCGGGCCAAGGCCCGCGCGCTCGCCAAGACCACGCCGGTCCAGCCGCTCGCGCTTCTCGGCGCCATCGGGGATATGCTGCCGAAGGATGC
>WNFC01008793.1_pt1 | contig 11163 bp, 12 predicted proteins | sample 5400541 | NCBI WGS metagenome assembly WNFC01 (sample SAMN13153342, study PRJNA577476) | soil metagenome | isolation source: 120 cm saprolite under Douglas fir tree site 2 hole 2 replicate 1 | place: USA:California | collected 2015-04-18
CCGAGGTGCCGACGGCGGGTGACGCCCAAACGCGGATGAACGCGATGCTCCACGCCGCCGACAAGACCGACCGGACCGACTTGACCCACGAGCAGCGCTCCGCCCTCAAGGCGGACTTCGCACGGATCGCGACCTGGTTCGACGACGACTTCGTGCGAGACGGCTCCCAGGGGCTCGCGGTCTTCGTGGCCGGGCTCGACAACTTCTGGCGGACGCTGCCGCTGCCGGAGCCCGTTCGCGACAGCGCGAAGGTCGGTCGCGACTTCTACCTTGCGCCGCTCGTGCCACTCGTGACCCGGGGTGACGGGACGATCGTCGCCGTCGTCGGACGAGAGCAGGGACAGCTGTACCGTCTGCGCGCGGGCCGGCTCGAGGAGATCGCGGAGCATTACGACGAGCAGCCCGGGCAGCACGACCAGGGCGGCTGGTCGCAGGGTCGCTATCAGCGCCACATCGAGAAGCTCGTCCAGGAGCACCTGAAGGGAGTCGCGCAGGAGCTCGATCGGAGCAAGCGCCGGCTGCAGTCGCCGAAGGTCGTGCTCGTCTGCTCGGAGGAGATGCGATCCGAGTTCAGCGACGCGCTCTCGGCAGAGGTGCGTGCTTCCCTGGTGGGCTGGACACCGGCCCAGGCACAGGCGGGCCCGGCGCAGATCCTTCAGGCCGTGGTCCCGGTCCTCGCGGAGGCAGAGTCGAAGGACGAGGCCGAGGTGATCGAGCGCTGGCGCGAGGAGGCCGGTCGCAACGCGCGGGCCGCTTCAGGTTGGGAGCAGACGCTCGAAGCGGCGTCGGACGCGCGCGTCGAGCTGCTGCTCTTCCAGGAAGGCGCCGATCGGCCGGCGTTCCGTTGTCCTGCGTGCGGTCGCGCTGCGGTGTCCGAGGGCAGCTGCCCGCTCGACGGGACCCGGCTCGAGCCGACCGACGCAGGGCTCGACCTGGCCGTGCACCAGACGCTCGCTCACGGCGGCGCGGTGTGGGCGATCCGTCACCACGAGGACCTCGCGCCCGTCGAGGGCATCGGCGCGCTGCTGCGCTTTTAGCTGCTACGCAGCGTCGGCCGCGACGCCGGGTAGCTCGAGCACGGTCTCGCCCTCGAGCTCTTCCTGTTCCTCGACGGCGCGCTCGAGCTTCGTGCCGAACCTGTCGAGCCGCTTGCCGGCCTCGTGGTACTTGGACTGTGCGTGGCCGAGATGTGTGCCGACCTTGTCGAAGTCGTCGGCGAAGCGGTCGAAGTCGCGCCGGAGATCTGCCACGTAGGCCATCACCTCGTGTGCATGCTCCTCGATCTGCATCCCGCGGAGGCCGAGCGCAATCACCTGCAGATAGGCGGTGAACGTTGTCGGCGAAACGGGGAAGACCCGTCGTTCGTGCGCGTACGAGAGCAGAGCTCCCGTCTTACCGCAGGCGAGCTCGTAATAGACCCCTTCGACCGGGATGTACATGAAGGCGAAGTCGTAAGTGCCCTCGTCGGGGCGAATGTACTTCGCCGCGATCGCGTCGATGTGCTGCTTGACGTCGCGGCCGAACTGCCGCTCGGCCAGCTGCCGCTCGTCGTCGGTCACCGCGTCGGAGAGCCGGATGTAGTTGTCGAGCGGGAACTTCGAGTCGACGGGAATCGTCCGGTCCGCCCGGACGATCGCGTCGACGCGCTCGCCCGAATCGAACGTGTACTGCATCTCGTAGGCCGAAGGCGGCAGCCGGTCGCGGAGGAGGTTCTCGAGCAGAAGCTCGCCGAAGCCGCCGCGGGCCTTGGGCGGTCGGAGTGCCTGCTCGAGCCGGGCGAGGTCTTTCGCGCGCTCGAGCATTTGCGTCGTGGCCTCGTCCACCTTCCCGAGACGCTCGTGGATCTTGTTCGTGGTCTGCGACGCGCTCTCCAGCCGGCGGTCGACCTTCGTGTCCAGTTCGCCCAGGCGGCGGTCCATGGTCTCGGTCACTCCGACGAGCCGTCGATCGACCTCGGCGTTCCGCTCGGACAGCTGGGAGCTCCAATCGGTCCGCAGGTCGCCGAGCGCGCGCGTCAGCCAGACGAGGGCGGCAGCGAGCCCGATGCCGAGCAGGAGGATGAGGGTCACGTCGATCACGAGCCGACAAACGGTAGAGCGGGGATCGGACGGAGGCGGTGGGGCGGCCGAAGCCGCCCCACCGAGGTCTTTCAGGTGCTCTCGCGCTCCGCGTGCGCGTCTGCGGCCTGGTTGGGCTGTTCCTGTGCCATTTCTTCGTGCTGGGCGGCGCGGTCCTCCCCGGCACCTTGCCGCTCCTGCGCGGCGCCCTCGCGCCGCATCGAGGCGTCACCCATCAAATCCCCGGCCGCTTTCTTTCCTCGGCCGAGCAGTTTGTCGAGAAGTCCCATCTTCGCCTCCAGTTCCTTGTTGGGAACGAAGTTCCAGTATGAACCCCACTAGGTGAAGTACGGGACTCGCGCGCGGAGGCGGGACCGCGACCCGCCGGGAGCGCTAAGGCACATCAGCCTTGTCGAAACCCAAACAGGACGGGACTCGCGGGGGAACCATGGGTTCACCCGCGTTAAAAAAACGCCAAAGCCGGCGAACCCGAGGGTTCATCGACCTTGGCTCGACGAGCATAGGCCGCTAGAACAGGCGGAGTCAAGAGCTGCCCTTCGGCAAAAAACGCGCACGTTGCGTACTTCCGTCGAGATGCGACCGGGACGGGTACCCTTGCCCGCGCCGTGGCCAAGAAAGTGCGCACACCACCCCCTCCGAGGCGCGTTCAGGCGCCCCAACGGCGGGAAACCCGCAGGCCCGCGGCCCGCGTGCCTCAGCGCTCGCCCTGGATCTATGCCGTCGGTGGTGCACTCGTCGCCGCAGCGATTGCGGCCGCGGTCGTGGGGATCGTCGTGGCGCGCGGAGGCGGCTCGACCAACAAGCCGACAGCGACGAACTACAACACGCTGCCGGGGATCCGCAAGACGAAGGCGCCCTGGCCACCCGAGTACCGCTACCTGGCCGACCGCCTTGCTCCGCTCGGCCTCACCACACTCCCCGGGCACCAAGGGCTCGTGCTCCACTTCCACGTGCACATCGACATCTTCGTGAACGACAAGAAGGTCAAGATCCCCGCGTTCACGGGCATCAATCTCGGTGCGGGCTGGCTGACCGAGTTGCACACCCACGACGCCCGCGGCGTGATTCACGTCGAGGCGCAGAAGGCACGCGACTTCACCCTCGGTCAGTTCTTCTCCGAGTGGGCCGTGTATCTCGACTCGCACCAGATCGGCGGCTACTCGGGGATGACGTGGTACCTGAACGGCAAGCTGCAAACCGGCAATCCCCAGGCCCTCGTCTTCAAGCCCCACCAGGAGATCGCGTTCGTCGTGGGCAAGCCGCCGGCAAAGATTCCCTCGAGCTTCGCCTTCGCGCCGGGCGAATAGTCCCGAGACCGCGGCTATTCTGAGCCCGCCGGGGTGGCGAAACTGGTGATACGCGCCCGACTTAAAATCGGGTGCCCCCCACGGGGGCGTGCGGGTTCGAGTCCCGCCCCCGGCATCACGTCGCGAGATCCGGCTCGCTTCGCGAGCCATGATGATCTCGCGCCGTTTAGGTTGCGATCCGGTGCGCTCCTGGCAGCGACGGGCTGAGCCCGCCGCTGCGGCGAGCGGAAAGCGACGGATTCTTAGCTCCTTCTTAGGGGGCATTCATGGGCCACTCATCTTCGGCTGCTGAACTCAGTACGTGTCCAATGAGCTCGGCTCCGGCGCCGCCGCCCGCGACGCGGGCGTCGCTCGCATCCGCAATCTGACCCGCGGTGCGCTGGTCGGCGCAGCACTCCTCAGCGGCATCTTCGCCGGGTTGGCCGCGGCATCGACACATGTACGCAAGGCGACCCATGTCGCAACGCACGCTGCGCGTCGGACCGTGACAACCGTGCCGGCCGCCGTGCCGGCTCCGGCGCCGAGCTCGGCAGTCCCGGTGCCCGTGGCTCCCTCGCAGGCGCCGTCGCAATCAACGGCACCGCCGGTCGCTTCCTCGGGCGGCTCCTAATGGCGGCGGCGTGGGCGGACCTCGCCGCGCTCGGTACGACCGCGCTGCTCTGGACGACCGACGATGCCGCGCTGGCGGATGCTACGGAGGAGCTCGTGCGCGAGCTCGAGGCCGTCGATCGCGCGTGCAGTCGCTTCCGTGACGACTCCGAGCTGGTCCAGCTGAACCACGCAGAGGGCAAACCGTTCGCGGCCGGGCGTTGTCTCTTCGAGGCCGTGCAGGTCGCGTTGCGTGCCGCGGCGGCAACCGGCGGCCTGGTCGACCCGACCATCGGCCGTGGGCTCAGACTCGCCGGCTACGACCGGACGTACACGATCATCGGTCGCCGCGACCACGGCAAGGTGCGATTCGCTCCGGCCGCAGGTTGGCGACTCGTCGAGCTGGACGAGGATCGCCGATCGATCCGGATCCCCTCCGGTGTAGAGCTCGACCTCGGGGCAACGGCGAAGGCGCTCGCCGCCGACCGCGCCGCGCTCGGTGCCGCGGAAAGAACGGGCGCCGGCATTCTCGTCTCGCTGGGCGGCGACATCGCCATCGCCGGTCCCGCACCGAACGGCGGCTGGCCGGTGCGGATCGCCGACGATCATCGCGCGTCGCTGGATGGTCCCGGGCCGGTCGTCAGTCTCGAGTCCGGTGGGCTGGCGACCTCGAGTGTGACGGTGCGTCGCTGGCGCGTGGGGGAGGATGAGCTGCACCACATCCTCGACCCCCGCACGTGTCGACCCGCACAATCGTGCTGGCAGACGGTCAGTGTCGCCGCCGCATCGTGTGTCGATGCAAACACGGCGAGCACTGCCGCGGTGTTGCTCGGTGAGGCCGCGCCGGTGTGGCTCGCCGAACGGCGTCTGCCTGCCCGACTGGTTGGCGTCTCGGGTGACGTCGTCTGCGTCGGCGGTTGGCCTGCCGATGCCGGGATCGCGGCGTGACCGTCGCTCGCCTTCGGCTCGCTCCCGTGAGGGAAACCATGTTTCCCTCACGAGCTCCCTTCTTCACGGATCGCCTCAGCCCTCGCGCCGCTGAGATCGCCGCGTGGGCTGAGGAGAACACGAGGGGAAACCGCGCGGTTTCCCCCGATGCCCCTTCCCTCGCTCATTGGACAGAGGCTGCCCAATGAGCGGGCCGAGCGCTTACTGGTACCTCACGCGCGGCACCGGCGTGGTCGCGCTGTTGCTGCTCACCGTCGGGCTCGTGCTCGGCGTCATGGGACCAACAGGCTTCCGCACGATCCGGCTGCCGCGCTTCGCGGTCTCGGGACTGCATAGGAACGTGACGCTGCTTGCGCTCGCGTTCGTCGTCGTTCACGTGGTGACGACGATTCTCGACGGTTACACGCCGATCGGCCTGCGTGACGCGTTTGTCCCGTTCATCGCGTCGTACCGCCCGGTCTGGCTTGGACTTGGTGCGGTCGCATTCGATCTGCTCCTGGCGCTGATCGTGACCAGCTTGCTTCGCAACCGGCTCGGCCTTCGCGCGTGGCGCGCGGTGCACTGGCTCGCGTACGCGTCGTGGCCAGTGGCGTTGCTGCACTCGCTCGGGACCGGCAGTGACGTGCGTTCGGCGTGGCTGGTCTTGCTTGCATCTGCGTGCACGGTTGCGGTTGTCGTAGCGGCGCTGTGGCGCGTCGCCACAGCCGCACCGGGAGGACTCGCGCTCCGAGTCGGGATGGGAGTGGCGACGATTGCTTTGGCGCTTGGCGCTCTCGTCTGGTTCCGCGCCGGACCGGATCGCGCGGGCTGGGCCAGGCGCGCCGGGACGCCTACGGTGCTTCTCGCCTCCGTACGGACCGCGTCGACGACGCCTGTTGCCGCAAACTCGCTTCCCGCAACGCCCTTCACGGCGCCGATCCAGGGGCGGTTCGCACAGTCAGGGCCTGACGGGAACGGTCTCGTCTCGGTCGCCGTCACCGGTCTGACTCGCGGCGGGGTCGACGGTGAGCTACATCTCGATCTCTGGGGCCAACCACTCGCCGGCGGGGGCGTCTCCATGACCGCGAGCAGGGTGAGATTCGGTCCGACGAGTGCGCCGTCCGAGTACGCCGGGCAGATCGTCGCGCTCAGCGGGCAGCGCGTCGTCGCCTCGCTGCGTAACTCGGCCGGGCGGCCCTTGACCCTGAACCTCGATCTGCGAATTGACGCCGCATCTGGTTCTGTCGCCGGCGACATCCGAGCGGTCGCATCATCAGCGAGCGGGAACGGGTGAGCCGCATGGCCGTGACCGAGGTCGCACCGCGCGCGCAGCTGCCGCGTCTGCTCGCCGCCGTCCGCGCCGACGGTTCACCGGTCCCGTTCGACGAGCATCTCAGCATCTATGGCACGCCGCCGATGCACCTAGGCAGTCGGCTGATCGACCTCGTCGAGGCGAGTGGGCTCACCGGCCGGGGCGGCGCCGGATTCCCGACGGCGACGAAGCTGCGTGCGGTCGCCTCTCGGCGCGGCCGAAAGTTCGTCGTCGCCAACGGCACCGAGGGCGAGCCGCTCAGTCGCAAGGACAAGGCGTTGCTGGGTTGCGTGCCCCATCTCGTGCTCGACGGAGCTGCACTCGCAGCGACCGCCGTCGGCGTAGACGAGGTTGTCGTCGCGGTTGGCAAGGGAGCGGTACGCGAGCGCACCGCGTTGACGCAAGCAGTGGCGGAGCGCACCCGCCGCGGTCTCGACCGCATCCGTTTCCAGATCGCCGCCGCGCCGGACGGTTTCGTGGTGGGTGAGGAAACGGCGCTCATCTCGTGGCTCTCCGGCCACGCGGCCAAGCCGACGTTGGTTCCGCCACGTCCATTCGAGCGCGGCATGCGTGGTCGTCCGACACTTGTGCAGAACGTCGAGACACTCGCGCAACTGGCGCTTATCGCCCGCTACGGGGCGGAGTGGTTTCGCGAGCTCGGCACCGAGGATGAGCCGGGTTCGGCTCTGGTCACGCTCTCGGGCGCGGTCTCCCGGCCCGGCGTCTACGAGGTCGGGCTCGGCATGCCGGTCGGTGAGCTCATCGAATGGGCGGGCGGTACGGCCGAGCCGGTCAGCGCATATTTGATCGGCGGGTACTTCGGCAGCTGGGTCGCTGCGGCCGATGCGGAACGCGCCGCGATGCTCGACTCCCAGCTGATGCCGCTCGGTGCGTCACTCGGTGCGCGCACGCTGTTCGTCCTGCCGGTGCGTGTCTGCGGCATCGCCGAGACCGCGCGCCTGGCGCGCTACCTCTCAGGCGAGAGCGCCGGACAATGCGGGCCGTGCGTGCACGGGCTCGATGCGATTGCCGGCGGCCTCGAACAGCTCGCCCGTCCGGAGCGCGCCGACCATTCGCGGCTCGAGCGTTGGCTCGGGCAAGTCCGCGGCCGCGGTGCGTGCCGTCATCCCGACGGAGCAGTCCGCCTCGTCGCAAGCGCGCTCGACGTGTTCGCTCGCGAGGTCGAGCTCCACGCGGCGGGACGATGCAGCGGCGACGGGCAAGTCGTCCTGCCGACTGGAACGGCGCGATGAGCGAGGTGCTCCGAGTCAACCCGATTGCGTGTGACGGGCACGGCCTCTGCGCGGAGCTGCTCCCGGAGCTGATCCGGCTGGACGACTGGGGCTACCCGATCGTGGACGGGCGACCCGTGCCGACGGAGCTGCTCGCGCATGCTCGGCGCGCGGTGGACGCGTGCCCGACGCTCGCGCTCGCACTCGCCCGCGCCGAACGCGCGGCCAGGACGTAAATCGGGCGCCCCGGACGGACGGCCCGCGGGCTCGAGTCCGCCCGAGCCTAGACTCCGACCGTGACCGAGGTCGAGGAGCTTTCCGCGGAGGAAGCCCGGCTCGAATGGGATACGCCGCTCTTTCGCACTGCGCTGGCGCAGTTCGAGCAGGCGATTCCCTACGCGGAGGTCAACGAGTCGATTGCAGAACGGCTGCGCTATCCGGAGCGTGCCGTGATGGTGACGGTTCCCATTCGCCGCGACGAGGGTCATGTCGACGTCTTTCCGGCGTATCGCGTTCAGCACTCGAGCGTGCTCGGCCCGACGAAGGGCGGCATCAGGTACGACCCGCACGTCACCCTCGGCGAATGTACGGCGCTCGCCGTCTGGATGACGTGGAAGTGCGCTCTGCTCCGGCTGCCCTACGGCGGCGCGAAGGGAGGGGTGCGCTGCAATCCGCGCGATCTCTCGGCGCGAGAGCTCGAGCGGCTCACGCGTCGTTACACCAGCGAGCTGCGTGGGGTGATCGGGCCGCAGGAGGACATCCCGGCTCCGGACATGGCCACGAACGAGCAGACGATGGCATGGATCATGGACACCTACTCGATGCAGGTGGGCTACGCCGTGCCGGAGATCGTCACCGGCAAGCCCATCTCGCTCGGCGGCTCGCTCTTCCGACACGAGGCGACAGGCGCAGGCGTCGTGATGGTGATCGAACGTGCCTGTCAGCGGCTCGGCTGGAATCTCGCGGAGCAGCGTTGCGTCGTGCAGGGGTTCGGGAACGTCGGCGGAATCGCTGCGCAGGAGCTCGTCTCGAAGGGCGCAACCATCCTCGCCGTCTCCGACATCTCTGGTGGGATCTACTCGCCGTTGGGCCTCGATCTCGATGCCGTCCGTGCCTGGATCGCGGCGCACGGGGCGCTCGACGGTTATCCAGACGTCCAGCACGTTTCGAACTCCGAGCTCCTGGAGTTGCCGTGCGACATCCTCGTGCTCGCAGCTATCGAGGGTCAGCTCACCGCCCGGAACGCGCCGCGCATCGACACGAAGGTCGTCGTCGAAGGCGCGAACGGGCCGACGACGATCGAGGGGGACGCGATCCTGGCGGAGCGCGGCATCCTCGTCCTGCCCGACGTGCTCACGAACGCGGGCGGCGTCACCGTCTCGTACTTCGAGTGGGTGCAGGATCTCGGGCGGCTCTTCTGGACGCGTGACGAAATTCGTGCGCGCCTCGCGGACAAGCTCGCCGACGCGTTCGACCGAGTCTGGGCGCTCTCCGAGGAAAAGGGCATCTCATTGCGACAAGCCGCGCTCGTCGCGGGCATCAACGAGGTCGCCGCGGCACTCAAGGCCCGCGGGATCTATCCGTGAGCGGGATGAATCAGCACGTGCGCGACGCGATGGTGCCGGAGCCGGGTGCGCTCGACGTGACCGCCAGCGCGCAGGAGGCCGGCGAGCGGCTGTCCGATCCAGCGATACGCGCGGTGCTCGTGTGCGACGACGGGAAGCTCGTCGGCGTGGTCACGCGCAAGACGCTCGTCTCGCAAGTTGTTGCGCCCGGCCTGGATCCACGCAGCACGAAGCTGCAGGAGATCGCCGAGCCGCCGCTGTTCACGCTCGAGGCGTCGATGGGACTCGACGAGGCGTTTCGCGCGTTGGAGGAACAGGATTTCGAACGCGTTCCCGTCGTGGAGAACGGCCGACTCGTCGGGATCCTGTCGCGAACCGTCTTGCAGCGACGCCTCGCCGAAGACGAGCCACCGGCGACGGGAGAGCCGGTCTAGCCCCTAGGAGCTCGGCGCAGTCTCCCGGCGCCGTCGCTCTTCAAGGTCGGCCCAGCCGCGATCGACGAGCTCGCGCAGTCGGCGCAGGTTCGCGTCCGACTGGGCTCGCCACTCGCGTTCCTGAGCGATCTCGTCAGGCGTCCTCTTCTTCCTCTTCCTCGCCATTGTCTCCTCCGAGCGCGCTGTAGATCCGCTCGAGCTCCAGACGAATGTCGCCCAATACACCCATGATAGTCAGGACTTCCTCGCGGTAGACGACCGGTTCCACGGGTGAAGAGTGGCGCATTGAGGATGGGCGCAACAAGATGTCGATTACAGACGCGACTAGCAGCAGGTGTGCGCGCTGGGCGGCGCGGCGCCCGCTTCCTCTCGCGGCAATACCGCCGCTGCGAGAGCGGCGCCGTCGAGGATGTCACGCTCGCTGATCTCCAGCTCTTCGAGACCGAAGTACGTCAGGACCTCTCGAGCTATCACTGCTCCTCCCAGGATCACCGGCGCACGTTGCGGGTCGAGTGGGCGCATGCCGCGACGCTGCTCGAGCGGCACCGATGCAAGACGCTGAAGCTGCTCTTCGAGCGCCGCTGCGCTCAGCTCGGATCCGTGGACTCGATCGCGGTCGTACTCGTCCAAGCCGAGCGCGAGCGCCCCGAGGCTCGTGAGCGTCCCCGCGACACCGATTGCGGCGCGGGTATCGCCCTGGATCTCGTCGGGCACACGTTCCGCCAGCAGCGCGCGCACCGCGGTAGCGGCGCGGCCGAGCTCGTCCTCCGTCGGCGGATCGGAGTGCAAGAACCTCTCGGTGAGGCGAGCGGAGCCGATGTCGAGACTGTCATGCCAGCGAACGCCGTCCTCTCCACCGGCGACGAACTCGGTCGAGCCGCCGCCGATGTCCACGATCACGGTCCCGTTTTCGAGCGTCCGCTCCGACGTCACGCCGCGGAACGTCATCAACGCTTCGTCGTGTCCGGAGAGCAAGCGAGTCGCGAAGCCGTAGCTCCACTCGACTTCGCCGAGGAAAGCCTCGCCGTTCTCGGCGTCTCGAACGGCACTCGTTGCAATGGCGAGCGTCCGCTCAACTCCAAGTGACTCTGCGGTGCGGCGAAAATCTGTGAGGACGTTACGCACTCGCGCAATCGGGCCGGGGAGGAGGCGCCTACGCTCGTCCACGCCCTCGCCGAGCCGCGTGATGCGCGTCTCGCGCGCGAGGTCGGAGATGTGGCGGTCGTCGACGTCCGCGACAAGGAGACGCGTGGAGTTCGTACCCAGATCGACTGCGGCGACACGAGTCATTGCTCCGACTGTAACGACCGGCCGTCTCGCTGGACGGTAGCTGCGACATCGGGAAACGAAGGGAGATTCCAATGAAGGAGCAAGCAGGCGGGTTCGTCTATGTGCAGACGAACGGCGCAGACCACAACGAGGTCGTCGTGTTCGCACGCCGGACCGGCGGCGAGCTGGAGCGCCTCCACTCGTACCTCACCGGTGGCAAGGGCTCAGGCGAGCCGCATCTGCCATCGCAGAGCTCCGTGGTGCTCGACGGCGATCGGTTGTTCGTCACGAACGCTGGCAGTGACGACTTGACCGCCTTCACCGCTCGGGGCGACAAGCTCGAGCTCCTCGACCGAGTGGGGTCCGGCGGATCGGCTCCGCGGAGTGTTGCCGTGCACGGCGAGCGTGTGTACGTGCTCAACACCGGCGGAAAGCCGAACGTCACTGGCTT
>WNFC01033265.1_pt1 | contig 11163 bp, 10 predicted proteins | sample 5400541 | NCBI WGS metagenome assembly WNFC01 (sample SAMN13153342, study PRJNA577476) | soil metagenome | isolation source: 120 cm saprolite under Douglas fir tree site 2 hole 2 replicate 1 | place: USA:California | collected 2015-04-18
GGTCAAGCGGCCGTTGCAGGTCCGCATCATGATGTCGATGAGCCGGTCGCCGGCCTCGTCGAGCGTCATCTCGCGGCGCAGGATGCCGGAGACGTCGAGATCGATATGCTCGCTCATCTCGCGCGCCGTCTTCGGATTGGCAGTGAGCTTGATGACGGGCTCGATCGGGTTGCCGATGACGTTGCCCTGGCCGGTGGGAAAGAGGTGAACGACGAAACCCGCTGCCGCCTGCAGGGTGACGCATTCCGCCGCCGCCGATGAGGTATCCATGAAATAGAGGCCAGGGCCCTTCTTAGGCGCCTCGGCGGGCTTCAGCACCTCGATAAATTTCGTCTTCTTGCCGATCTTCGCCAGATTGCCGAACGCCTTCTCCTCGATCGTCGTCAGGCCGCCGGCGATGTTGCCTTTGGTCGGCTGCGATTCGGAGAGGTCGTTGGTCTTGTAGCGATCGATCATCGCCTGGTAGTCGGAGAAGACGCGCATGAACTTGTCGGCGACCTGTTTCGTCGACGCGCGGCTGGCGCAGACGAGCTCGGCACCGGTGATCTCCGAGGTCTCGCCGAAACAGGTCGTCGCGCCGAGCGGATCGAGCTTGTCGATGAGATTGCCGACCGTCGGGCAGGAAGCGAGGCCCGATGTGGTGTCGCTCTCGCCGCATTTTGCCGAGATGAAGAGCTCCTTCATGACGCAGTCGCTGCGCTGGATCTCCGAGGCCCAATGGAGGAAGTCCTTGGCTTGCCGCGAGGCCTTGGCGATCGTCATGATGTCGCCATTGCCCTCGATGGCGAAGCCGGCGACCGGCTTGCCGGTCTTCTTGATGCCGTCGACGACGCGTCCGGTCCAGCCGGGCTCGATGCCGATGACGACGCAGGCGGCGACGTTCGGGTTGGCGCCGGTGCCGATCAGGGTGCGGAAATGCAGCTCGAGATCCTCGCCGAATTGCAGGCGGCCATAGGCGTGCGGCAACGCCATCGTGCCCTTGATGTTGTTGGCGACGGCTTCGGCGGCGGCGTTGGAGAGGTCGTCGAGCGGCAGGATAATGACGTGATTGCGGATGCCGACGCGGCCGTTCTCGCGGCGATAACCGAGGAAATTCAGGTTCTTCGCAGATCTGCGCGCCATGCCTACCACCTCTTGGTCTTGACGTTGTGGACGTGGGCGTGACGGCCCTTGCCGATGGCGGCGACGGATTTGCCGATGTCGTGACCGTATTTCAGCAGGGTTTCGCCGGGGGCGATTTCCTTGAGCGCGACCTTGTGGCCGAGCGGGATCGCGTCCTTGGCCTTGAGGCGGATCGTCTCGTCCGTCTCCATGATCCAGCAGGTCAGGTTCATCTCAGGCTTGACGTCCTCGACAACGATGACACCGACCGTGTCCTTCTTGTCGTGGACGATGAAATGCGTCGTCATCGCGTCTCCCATCGTGGCGTTTTTCCAGGCGCGAAAGGCTGGAACCGCAGCAAGTCTTTGTCAACGGAATTCCTATGTCTTATATAAGAGTCATCGATGGCCGCGAGGAACGAGCGAATGGCCGACGACAGCGCCGCGGCGACTCTGGAGGGGCCGGACTTCCGGCCGCTTTACGCGCAGGTCCGGGAGCTGATGATCCGCCGCATGCTGCGCGGCGACTGGCGCCCCGGCGAGCTGCTGCCCAGCGAGGGGCGTCTCGCTGCCGAATTCGGCGTCAGCCAGGGGACGATGCGCAAGGCGCTCGACGAGATGGCGACCCAGAACCTCGTCGTCCGTCAGCAGGGTCGCGGCACCTTCATCGCCGAGCACAGCCAGCAGCACGCACTCTTTCATTTCTTTCATATTCGCGACGAATCCGGTCTCAAGGAATTGCCGACCGGCCGGGTGCTGGCGCTGAAGCATGTGCGCGCCGATCGCGCTCAGGCGCGCCGACTGGCGCTGCCGTCGCGGGCGTCGGTCATCACCATCCTTCGCCTGCGGGCGCTGCGCGGCAAACCGGTCATCCTCGAACGGATTACGCTTCCCGCCGGGCCCTTCCGCGGCCTCGATCTGCCGATCGATCGCGAGGTGCCGGACGAGCTCTATCTCCTCTATCAGCAGCGTTTCGGCGTCACCGTTGCGCGCGCCCAGGAGAAACTGCGGGCCGTCGCCGCCGACGCCCTCGATGCGCGCACGCTCGGCGTCGCCAAGCGGTCGCCGTTGCTGGAGATCGACCGACTGGCGCTCGCGCTCGACGGCAATCCGGTCGAGTGGCGGCTCAGCCGCTGCAACAGCGCGCACCATCACTATTACAGCGAGATCGATTGATGTCGGACCAAACGCCGAAAGTCGCCGACACCGTCGCTCGCGTTCTGAAGGAATATGGCGTCCGCTTCGCCTTCGGCATTCCGGGCAACGACGTGCTGGAGATGATCCGCGCCTGCGAGGAGGCGGGCATCACGTTCATCCTCGCCAAGAGCGAGCCGGCGGCCGCCTTCATGGCCGATGCCGTCTATCAGCTGACCGGCGTTCCCGCCGTGCTCGTGCCAGCGCTCGGTCCCGGCCTCGCCAATGCCATCTCGGGCCTTGCCGGCGCGCTGATGGAGCGCTCGGCGATGATCGTGCTGTGCGGCGAGATGGCGAGCGCGCAGCGAGCTGTCTACACGCATCAAGTCTTCGATCACGTCGCCGCCGCCGTGCCGGTCACGAAATGGGCGACGCAGCTCAATCCGGCGCGCGCCGCGCAGCAGACCGCCAAGGCGCTCGACATTGCGCTGGCACATCCCGCCGGGCCGGTGCTGCTCAACATGCCGGCCGACCAGACGCGGGCGGAGGAGAAGGGGCGGGCCGTCGAGGCGCCACCGGCCGTGCTCGCAAGCAGCCTTTCCACGGCGGCTATCGGCGAAGCGACGGCGCTCCTCGCCGCTGCACGGCGGCCGCTCGCCCTCATCGGGTTGGGCGCGCTGATCGGCTCGCCATCCGCAGCGGTGCAGGCGTTCATTCACGCCTGGAAGATGCCGTTTCTTGCCAGCTACAAGGCGAAGGGCGTGGTCGACGAGCATGATCCGCTCTGCCTCGGCGCGCTCGGGCTTAGCCCGGTGATCGACGCCGCCAACCTCGCCCTCATCGGTGAGGCCGATCTGCTGGTGCTCATCGGCTTCGATCCGATCGAGCTGCGCGATGCCTGGCTCGATGCCTGGCCGGCGTCGCGCGCCTGTCTCTCGATCGACTGGAGCGCGGCGACCCATCGCGTCTTCCCGGTCGGCAGGCAGGCGGTCGGCGATGTTCCGGAGATGCTGCGTCAGCTTTCTCGTGGTGGGCAAGGCACCGGCTCAGGCTGGCCGGCAGCACGGCTTGCCGCCCTGCGCGATACGGTCGCCACCATCGTGCGGCCGCGCTCGCCGGCGCGCGGCATCAGCCCGGCGGCGCTCTTCGCCGAGGTGTCGTCGCAGGCAACGGCGGACTGGATCATAACCGTCGATGTCGGCGCCCACCGCATCCTCGCCAACCACGTGATCAAATGCCGCGTGCCGGGCCAGCTCATGCAGTCGAATGGGCTCGGCTGCATGGGCTATGCGGTGCCGGCGGCGCTAGGCGCGCAGCTTGTCCATCCTGAACGGCCGGTCGTGGTGCTGGTCGGCGACGGCTGCATGCTGATGACGCAGGGCGAGCTCGCCCTTGCCGCCGAGCGAAACCTGCCGATCGTTGTTGTCGTCCTCAATGACGGTGCCCTCAGCCTGATCAAGCTGAAGCAGGCGAAGATGCAAATGTCGCCGCGCGCAGTTGACTTCGCCTCGCCGCGTTTCGACATCATCGCTCAGGGCTTTGGCGCCACCGCCTACCGCGTCGAGACGCTCGCCGAATTCGCGTCGACCCTGCGCGGCGCCGTGGCAAGCCGCCACTTCACGGTGATCGATGCGCTGGTCGATCCGGCTGAATATATGGAGCAGATGTAACGGGAAGGAGGCGCAACATGGCGGGCGAATTCACCGGCGGCTGTTTGTGCGGTGCGGTACGCTATCGCGCGACGGCAATGCTCCGTACCGATCTCTGCCACTGTCGGATGTGCCAGAAAGCGAGCGGCGCACCGGTCGTCGCCTGGCTCACCGTGCCGGGTGATGCGTTCTCCTTCACCCAAGGGCAGCCGGTCGCCTATCAGTCGTCGGCGCGGGCATTTCGCCATTTCTGCGGCACCTGCGGCTCGCAATTGACCTTTCGCGAGCCCGAGAATCCGAGCGAGCTCGACGTCAATCTCGCTACGCTCGACCATCCCCAAACGGTGCCGCCGCAATATCACATCCACACGGCGAGCCGGATGCCCTGGCTCGACATCCACGACAATCTGCCCCGCTACACGGGCAGCCGGACGGGCTGACGGCCAGGATAGACGCGATCACGTCCCGAGGATGGTGCCGACGGCGATTCCAGCTTCGTTGCCGGCCACCTTCTTGCCGTCCCCGCGCTTGCAGCGCAGCACTTCGATGAAGCCGCCGGCGCCGTGCACGGTCATGCTGTTGGCGCCCAATTCGACGACCTGACCGATCTTCTTGCCGCGCACCGCGCCGAAGGTCGCCGCGGTTATCTTCCTGGCGTCGAAGATCTGCAGCTTTTCGCCGTTGACCGTCGTCCAGGCGCCGGGTGCCGGATTGCAGCCGCGGATGATATTGTAGGTCGTCTCGATGTGTTGCGCCCAAGTGAGACGCGACTCCGCCTCGCGCACCCAGCCCTCGTAAGTCGCCTTCGCTTCGTCCTGAATGACCTCTTTGGCCGTGCCTGCGAGCACCAGATCGGCGGCTTCGAGCAAGGCGGCGACGCCGGCGGGAAAGATCTGGTCGAAATAGACCGAGCCCAGCGTGTCGTCGGGCCCGATGGCGACCTCCTTCTGGAGAACGACCGGTCCTTCGTCGAGCCCATCGGTAGGCCGGAAGATGGTGAGGCCGGTCGTCTTGCGCCCCATCATGATCGGCCAATTGATCGAGGACGGACCGCGATGGAGCGGCAGCAGGGAAGGATGGAACTGGATCGTGCCGTGCTTCGGGATGTTGACGAAATCCTGCGGCGCGAAGAGCAGCACATAGGCCATGATGCCGATATCGACCTTGAGAGCGCGCAGCGTGTCCTGCGCCTCGGCGGTGGTGTAGGAGGGAATTTGATGGACGGTGACGCCCTTCTCCTCGGCGCCGACACGCAGCGCGTCGGGCCGCGCGCTGGGTTTCTCCGGCGCGCAGAACACCGCGGCGACATCGTCGCCCCGCTCGAGAAACGCGTTAAGGACGGCTTTGCCGAAATCCTGCTGACCGATGATCGCAATCCGCATGTCGCTATCCCTAGTGAAGTCGTACCCGATGCGGTCAGGATAGCACGACTATGCTGTCGTGCTCTCCCGGTTTCAGCTCATTGCGCCGCCCGCGACGCCGCGCTGGCGACGGCGCGCAGCGAGGCCGCCACGATATTGCGATCGAGGCCGACGCCGAAAATCGTGCGGCCGTCCGGCATGCGTGCCTCGATATAGGCGGCGGCCTGCGCATCGGCGCCGGCGCCCAGCGCGTGCTCGCTGTAGTTGAGGATTTGCAGCTCGGCGATGCCGGCGCGCTTCAGCGCGTCGACGAAGGCGTCGACGGGTCCGTTGCCGGTCCCTTCGATGATCCGTTCGCCAGCGGGGCCTCGGATCGTCGCGTTGAGAGCGCGGCCGCGTCCGTCGGGAACGGTAAGGTAGTCGACCAGGGCGAGGCGATCCTCGGCGAGATAGGCGTCTTGAAAACGCGACCAGATCTCGGCCGAGCCAACCTCCTTGCCGCTCCAGCGCCTCGAAGCCTTTCTTGATGGCGTCCTGGTGCGAGCCGGAAAAGGCCGTGTAAACAAGCTCGCCGGCATAGGGATGGCGCGGATGGACCGGCAGCTGGTTGCAATATTCGACCGTCCGCACGATGTCGTCGATGTCGTCCACCGCGATGCCGGGGTCGACGCCTTGGCTGAAGAGATTCAGCGCCAGGGTTAGTACATCGACATTGCCGGTACGCTCGCCATTGCCGAACAGCGTGCCTTCGACGCGGTCGGCGCCCGCCAGGACGGCCAGCTCGGCGGCAGCCACCGCAGTGCCGCGGTCGTTATGGGGGTGAACCGACAGCACGTAGCGATCGCGGCCGGGCATCATCTGGGCGAACCATTCGATCTGATCGGCGAAGACGTTCGGCGATGACATCTCGACGGTCGACGGCAGATTGACGATTGCTTTCCGTTCCGCGGTGGGCCGCCAGACATCGAGCACCGCGTCGCAGATCTCGACGGCGAAATCGAGCTCGGTGCCGGTGAAGCTCTCTGGCGTGTACTGGTAGACGATCTCGGTCCCCCGCATCTCGTCGGCCAACGTCTTGATGAGACGGGCGCCGCTGACAGCGATGTCGACGATCCCCTCGCGCCCCAGGCCGAAGACGACGCGGCGCTGTAGCTCCGAGGTCGAGTTGTAGAGATGGACGATGGCGCGCCTTGCGCCGGCGATCGCCTCGAAGGTGCGGGCGATGAGCTCGGGGCGCGACTGGGTGAGCACCTGGATGGTGACGTCGGCGGGAATCAGCTTCTCGTCGATGAGCATCCGGATGAAATCGAAATCGGTCTGCGAGGCGGCGGGAAAGCCGACCTCGATCTCCTTGAAGCCGAGGCGGATGAGGAGATCGAACATGCGACGCTTGCGTTCCAGCCCCATCGGCTCGATCAGCGCCTGGTTACCGTCCCGGAGATCGACGCTGCACCAGATCGGCGCGGTATCGAGGCTGCGCGACGGCCAGCGGCGGTCGGGCAGGGCGATGGTGGGAACGGGACGGTATCGGTGGATCGGCATGCGGCTCATGGCGCGCGGACTCCTGGCGGGTTCGTGACGGTGACGTGACGTAAGCGCGACCGCCGGTCTAGCGGCGGCCGGTCCTAAGTCGCATCGTCAGTCCGGGCACAAAGACACCGGGGCAGGAACGGATACGGCAGGCGATGAGGAACATGACAACCACTCTCGGCGAACGGAACGAACGACGAAGTTCGGCGCTGTTAGAGCGCCGGGGTGCTAAGTCGAAGTCGGTTCATCCACGTGGTCATGAGGTCGACCCTAATCGAGCCGGCGCCCGCCGTCAATCCGCCTGTCCGGGCAGCATCCGCTGCATGACGCGGTCGCGATAGACCAGCAGATGGAGCAGCGCGGCGGCGACATGCTGGCCGATGGCGGCCAGCAGGACCCAGATCAGGATCTGGTGCAACTCGCCGATGGTGCGGCCGATTGCCGACCCCTCGGCAACCAGCGCGGGGAGCGGGACGAGGCCGAAGAGGGAGAGGCTCCAGCCGCGCATCGAGGCGTAGACCCATCCGCTCAGCGTCGTGACGATGACAAGCGCGTAGAGCGCCAGATGCAGCGCCGTCGAACCCTGATTCTGCCAGCGGGTCAGGCCGGGCTCCGGCGGCACGGGATGGAAAAGGCGCCAGAGAAAACGCGCCAGCACCAGAGCAAGAATCACCACCCCGATCGAGATATGGAGGTTCATCAGGCTGTCCGGCGTCATGCCTCGCTTGACGCCGGGCATGATCCAACCGATGGCGTACTGCACCGTCAGCAGCGCCATGGTCAGCCAGTGGAGGGCCTTGGCGGTCGGCCCGTAGGCATGTTGCTGCACGTCGCGACTATCCTGCTCCGTCGAACGGTGGAGTTTTATAGGCGGAGCCCACCAGATCGACAACGCCGAAATGAGACGTGCCAGTTCCCGGGTGACGATCGACGTGCTCGGACGAGGTGTATCGCCGGCCGCGTCGAAATGCGGCGGCGATACACCTTCGTGATTGGTTAGCGAAACGGTATGGCGTAGAGCAGCCCGCCGCGAGTCCACAGATCGTTCAGCCCGCGCTCGAGCTTCATCGGCGAGTTCTTGCCGACATTGCGATCGAAGCTCTCACCGTAATTGCCGACCTGCTTGACGACGTTATAGGCGAATTTGTCGTCGAGACCGAGGCCTTGGCCATAGCCCTGCCCGACGCCGAGAAAGCGCTTGACGTCGGGACCGGCGGTCTTCGCCATCTCGTCGATATTTGCCTGGGTAATGCCTTTCTCCTCGGCCTCGATCATTGCCATGAAGGTGTATTTCACGATGTCGAGCCACTGGTCGTCGCCATGGCGCACGAAGGGACCGAGCGGCTCCTTGGAGACGCGCTCCGGGAGGATGACGAAATCCTCCGGCGTCTTCGTCTGCGTCGCCAGCACACCGGCGAGGGCGGAGAAATCCTGCGTCATCACATCGCAGCGGCCCGAGAAGAAGGATTCGTACATGCGATCCTGATTCTCCAGCACCACCGGCTTGTACTTGATCTTGTTGGCGGTGAAGACGTCGACCATGGTCATTTCATGCGTCGTGCCCTGGGCGACACAGATCGTCGCGCCATCGAGCTGCTTGATGCTCGAGACCTTGAGATCCTTGCGGACGACGAAGGCTTGGCCGTCGTAGAAATTGATCCCGGCATAGTTCAGGCCGAGCACACTGTCGCGGCTGATGGTGATGGTCGAGTTGCGCAGGAGGACATCGATCTCGCCCGATTGCAGCGCGGTGAAGCGCTGCTGGGCGGTGAGCGGCGTATATTTCACCTTGCTATTGTCGCCGAAGACCGCCGCCGCGATGCCGCGGCAGAGGTCGACATCGAGCCCCTTGTAGTTGCCCTGGCTGTCCGGCATCGAGAACCCGGCGACGCCGGTATTGACGCCGCATTGCAGATAGCCGCGCGACTTGACGGCATCGAGCGTCGCCGCCGACGCCGCACCGCCGCTCGCCAGCCCCGCCAAGATCGATGCGATTGCCATCGCCCGCAGAATGCTCGCTCCCATTGGTCGCTTCCTTTCCCCGTTTGGTGCTGTTACATCGACGCGATTGCCGCGTCGATGGCGTCGCCGAGCTTGTCGACAAGCTCGGCGATCTCGGCGGACCGGATGATGTAAGGCGGCGCCAGCAGGACATGATCGCCGCGTCGCCCATCGATCGTGCCGCCCGCCGGGTAGCACATCAGGCCTCGTGCCATCGCCTCGCGCTTGACGCGGGCATGTAGCTTGAGGTCGGGATCGAAGGGCTCCTTGCTCGCCCGGTCGGCGACCAACTCGAGGCCGATGAAGAGACCGCGGCCGCGCACATCGCCGATATGATGATGGTTGCCGAAGCGGTCCTGAAGTATCGCCGCGAGCTCGGCGCCGCGTTGCTGGACGGCGTCGAGCAACCCGTCCTCCTTGATGGTCCGCTGCACAGCGAGGGCGGCGCCGAGTTCAAGGACCTTCGCCTCGAGCTCGTCGGCGACGCGCTTGCCATACGCCGCGTCGCTCTCGTCATGCCGACGGTCACGATAGGCGTAGCAGGGCGCGATATGGTGGGTCTCGATGAGATGGGGCGAGAAGAGGGCGCGGCGCCAGGCATTGCCGCCGACCGCCAGCGCGCCGAGCGTATTGCCGTGATAGCTCTGGCGGCGGGCAATGAAGTGGCGCCGCTGCGGCTCGCCGATCTCGACGAAATACTGGCGTGCCAGCTTCAGGGCGGCCTCGACGGCCTCGGAGCCGCCGGCGACGAAATACGCCGTCGCCATGCCGGGCGGCGCATCGGCGATCAGGACATCGGCGAGTTCTTCCATCGCCGCGTTGGTGAAGAACGAGGTATGGGCGAAGGCCAGCCGGCCGACCTGCTCCTGGATCGCGGCGATGATGCGCGGATGGCTGTGGCCGAGACAGGACACCGCGGCGCCGCCGGACGCGTCGAGATAGCGGCGTCCCGTGCTGTCGATGAGGTAGCAGCCGTTGCCGGCGACCGCAACGGGGAGGTCGCCCGCGCCGCCGCGATGCATGACATGGCTCATCGCGGCTTCTGCCGCCGCGGCTGATCGGGCCAATAGGCCTTGAAGCGTTCGAGCCGCTTCTCGCTGAGCTCGATCGCCGCAAGCGCTCCCTTGCCGCCGCGCGACACCAGGACGGCGAGGAGGGCCTGCACCAGCGCCATCATCGAGACGATGGAATGGAAGAAGGACGGCGTGCCGGCGGCGATCAGCAGCGTCGCGTCGGCGGCGCGCGCGATCGGCGACAGCGTGTCATCAGTGATCGCCACGATGCGGGTGCCGACATCGCTCGCATAGGACACCGCCTGGACGACCTCGGCGGTATAAGGCGCGAGGCTGATCGCAATCAGCAGATCGTTGCGCCCGATCGCGCTCAACTCGTCGATCACCATGCCGCCCTGGCTCTGCACGAGCAGAGAGTTGGCGCGAAACAGCCGATAGACGTAGTTGAAGAAGAAGGCGATGGGAAAGCAGCTGCGCTGGCCGAGGACGAAGATACGCTCGGCGCCTTCGATCAACGTAACCGCCTTGAGCAGGGTTTCGGGGTGGTTCTTCTCGAAGGTGAACTCGATATTGTCCATCTCGGCGCTGAAGAGATCCTTCAGCAGTTCGAGCGTCCCGGTCTCATCGCCGCGCAGCTGAAGATCGCGTGCCTTGCGGCTGTAGCGCTTGCTCTGCTGACCCTCGCGCAGCCGATTCTGGAAGATGGCGCGCAGCTCGGAATAATCGGCGAAGCCGAGCGCCCGCGACAGGCGCACGAAGGTGACCGAGGGCAATTCCGCTGCTTGAGCAAGATCGCGCATCGAGCACAGGGCGACGTCATCAGGATGGTCGAGCAAGTAGCGTGCGGCCCTCCGCAACTGTGGGCTCAACGACCCGAAACGGTCGGAGACCTGTTCGGCAAGCTGGGTGAGGTCGGGCAGTTTCTGCATGCCGAATGCTAATCCAGCATGCGGCTCGTTGCAACATATGAATCATATTATAGATTTAGTGGATCAAATCTTTCATAGTTCTTTCGACCGCAGATAGACCGTCTCGTTGCGATCGACTAGGCTCGCATTCGATTCGAAAATTGTGCCGCATCGCGGCAAAAGAGGGGATCGGCATGGCGGGAAAATTTATCAAGCTCACGGCGGCGAACGGCGATCGATTCCGTGCCTATCTGGCGCTGCCCGAGGCGAAAAAAGGTCCCAGCCTCGTCCTCATCCAGGAGATCTTCGGCGTCAACCAGCACATGCGCGACGTCGCCGATCTCTACGCCGCCGAGGGTTATGTCGTGCTCTGCCCTGATCTCTTCTGGCGTATCGAGAAGGATGTCGAGCTCGGGCAAAGCGAGGCCGACTGGAAGCGAGCCTTCGAGCTCTATCAGAAATTCGAC
>WNFC01008796.1_pt1 | contig 11162 bp, 8 predicted proteins | sample 5400541 | NCBI WGS metagenome assembly WNFC01 (sample SAMN13153342, study PRJNA577476) | soil metagenome | isolation source: 120 cm saprolite under Douglas fir tree site 2 hole 2 replicate 1 | place: USA:California | collected 2015-04-18
GGTGGCGGCGGCCGACGTGACGGCGGGCATCGCGGAGCGCCGGGCCAAGGTGGAGGTGCTCAGGGCGACGCCCGCTCCGCCCCCGCAGTTCGACCGCGCGGCCTTCTTCAAGCGGTTCGAGGGCGTGCGGAAGATCAGCATGCTCCTGGAGAAGTCGTACCCCCAGCAGACCCGCTCGGTGCTCCGCAAGTTGGGCGTCGATCGGATCGTCGTGACGAGGGGCGCGGACGGTAAGTCCTGGGATTTCGAGGGCGTGGCAGACATGGGCTGTCTACTAAACAACGGGGTCCCCGCGGACCACGCTGACTCGCAACCCGCATAGGCCACTCGTGACGGGCCACGAGAATCTGGTTCTTCGCTTCGGCAACGCGCAGAAGATACGGGTCCACGGGGGATGCCCCCTGCCCCACCCGCCGCCGCTCGGTGATGTACCGCCGAAGGAAGACGCGAGCTGCCAAGTCGCGAGATCGTGGACGCAGCGTGAGGGCGGGGCTGGGGGGTGCCGGGCGGCGGGTGCCGTCGGGAGCGAATCCGACGAGCCGTAGCGCGCCCCGAAGAGCAGGGCGCCTCCGCCGCGCGAGTCGTCCCTGCGGAGCAGGGCGGCGAGCGACCCCCGTTTCGGGGGATGGGGGGCAGGCGGAGGCGCCCGATCGAGGTGGCGCGCGAGGCGAGGAGGTTTGAGCGGACGACGGCACCCGCCGCCCGGCACCCCCCAGCTCCGCCCGCCCAATGACCGCGGGAGTCTAGGAGCGTGTGGGTACGGTGGGGATTGCGTCCAACGTTTCGCGGACGACGCGGGCGAGGTCGCCGGGATGGAAGGGCTTCTGGAGGAAGGCTCCGGGAGGATCGACCATGCCGTGGGCCGCCACCATCTGGTCGGCATAGCCCGAGATGTAGAGCAGGCTCAATCGCGGGCAGGCCTTCATCACTTCGACCGCGAGGGCCGTTCCACCCATGGCCGGCATCACCATGTCCGTGATGAGCAGGTGGATGTCCCTGGCGTGACGCTCGGCGATGAGGAGCGCCTCCAGAGGATCGCCCGTCTCGAGCACGGTATAGCCGCACCTCCTGAGGACGTCGGCGGCAAGACGGCGCACCTCCTCTTCGTCCTCGACGAGCAGCAGCGTCTCGCTGCCCCTCGCGAGCGGCGCGATGGCAGCCCGGACCTCGTCGCCGGCCGCCGCCGCCTCGATGCAGGGCAGATAGATCGTGAAGGTCGTGCCCCGGCCCACGGTGCTGTCGACTCCGATGTGCCCGCCCGTCTGGTGGACGATGCCGTGCACGGTGGACAGGCCGAGCCCGGTGCCCTTGCCCACCTCCTTGGTCGTGAAGAACGGCTCGAAGATCCGGCGCAGGGTCGCCTCGTCCAGCCCGCATCCCGAATCCTGCACGGTCAGGGTCGAGTATTCCCCCGCGGGGACGTGTCCCTGAGCGTGCCGGACCACGTCCGGCACCCGCAGCCGCTCGACCGCGATGTGTACCATCCCGCCTTCCGGCATGGCGTCGCGAGAATTGACGACGAGATTCACGATCACCTGGTCGAGCTGGCCGGGATCGGCCATGACGCGGCCCGGCTCGACACTCGGGGTGATGATCAGCTCGATGTGCTCGCCGATCAGGCGTCGCAGGATGGGCACCACGTTCTGCACGAGGGCGTTGAGATCGACGGGTCGCGGCTGCAGCACCTGCTTGCGGCTGAAGGCGAGGAGCTGGCGGGTGAGGGCGGCCGCCCGCTCCGCCGTGCGTGTGATGAGCTCGAGGTCGTGGCGCGTCTCCCGGTCCAGGCTCGTCAGCTCGAGGGCCAGGCTGCTGCGCCCCGTGATCACGGTGAGGAGGTTGTTGAAGTCGTGGGCGATGCCCCCCGCGAGCTGGCCGATCGCCTCCATCTTCTGTGATTGCAGGAGCTGTTGCTCCAGAGCCTTTCGCTGGGTGATGTCGGCGAGCACGCCCATGCTGCCCACGTGTCGTCCGTGCGTGTCGAGCAAGGGAGCGACGGAGAGGACCACGTCGACGAGGGAGCCGTCCTTGCGCCGTCGCTGGGTCTCGAGGCCCGTCACCGATCGTCCCAGACGATACTGGTCGATGAGGCCCTTGAGCTCATCCGGACGGTCCTCGGGGATGGTGGGCAGCGGCTTGTCGATGACCTCCTCTTCCGTCCATCCAAAGAGGGTGGTGGCCGCGAGATTCCAGTTCTTGACGAGCCCGTCGGAATCGAGCGCGATGATGGCGAGCGGCGAGGCGTCGATGAGCACCCGGAGGCGCTCGCTCGTCCCCCGCAGCGCCTCCTGCGTGCGCCGCTGCTCGTCGAACAATCGGGCGTTTTCCAGGGCGATCGCCGCCTGATCGCCAAAGGTCTGGAGCAGCGCCACCTCGTCCTCGAAGAAGGCCCGATCGATTCTGTCTCCGATGCAGAGCACGCCGATGATCGCCCCCTTCGCCCACAGGGGGACGGCGAGAACGGATCGCGCCTGGGCAACCTCCAGCCGATCCTGGAAATCTCCCGACCGCGCGATGGTCGGATCCGTCTGGATATCCCTGGTCGAGAGGGGTCGGCCCTCCCTGGCCACGCGCCCCATCAGCCCCATACCGGGTGGCAGCACATGCCCGGGCTTGAATGCGCCACGCGCGCCGCCGCTGGCCGCGATGGCGCGCAAGGAGCCGTCCGGCTCCAGCACGCGGAGCACCGCGATCTGCGCATCGAAGAGCGGTAGCACGCTTTCCACGGTCTGATCGCCGACGGCGCTCATCTCGAGCGTCTCGGTCAGGCTGCGAGCCACGCGGGCCAGCTCGCCGGCCACCCGGCGCGCCCGCTCCGTCTGCGCGTGCACCCGCGCATTGTGAAAGGCCAGCCCGGCATGGTCCGCGAAGGCTTGAACGAGCTGGATGTCGTCGGCGCTGAAGGTCCGGCCCGGCGAGTCGGATACGCCAATGGCGCCGATGATCTGGCCGTGCACCTGCAGCGGCACGGCAAGGACGGCACGGTACCGCGCCTGTTCGACGCGCCGTCTCTGATCGGCGTTGACGCTGATCCGCGGGTCCTTGAGGAGGTCGGAGGTGACGACGACCTCTCGCCTCGCCACGGCAAGACCGACCGCCCCGGTGCCCCGAGACCAAACGAGACCGTCCGCAAAGCCAGGTCCCACGTCGCCGGCTACGGCCACGCCGATGAGGTCCTGGGTCTGTTCGTCGAGTCGATACAGCGCTGTCGCATACGCACGAAGCAGCCCCTTCAAGGACTCGACGATTCTCTGCTCCACCTCGCCGGGATCGAGAGACTGCGACAAGAGCTGAGCCGTCTCGGCCAGGCTTTCGGCAAACTGGCGCCGCCGCTCGGTCTCGTCCAGGAGATGGCGATTGCGCTCCTCCACGAGCTGGCGCTCAGCCGCGGCAGCCTCGAGCGCGCGGCCGACCTCGTCGACCTCGTAAAGCGGCGACTGACGGATAGCGGGGACCTGCCCGTGGAGCATCTCACCGGCAGACCGTGCGAGTGAGCGAATGGGCCCGACGATGCGCTGGGCGCCCCACATGGCGGCGAGGATGGCCAGGAGCATGGAGCCCGCGCCCACGGCCAAGAGCAGCCAGAGCGAGGAGCGAAGCGGGGCATCAGCCGCAGCCCGAGGCACGCCGAGCACAATGGTCCAGCCCGTGCGGGGAGAGCGGCTGATGGCGGCATAGAGCGCCTGACCCTCGGAGGAGGCCTGGAAGGCTCCTTCGTTCGTCTCCTGCACCTTGGTCATGAAATCCGGCGTGGCGAGCTGGCCGATGAATGGCTCGGCGTCGCGGGTCCGGGCAATGATCACCTTGTTGCGGTCCAGCAACGTCCCCACGGCGTCGGGCCGCACTTTCTGCTGGAGCAGCACCTCCGTCAACGCGGTCGGGGTCAAGACCGCGGACAACATGTAGACGGGAATGCCGTTGCGTACCACCGGTACGGCCGCGTGGATGACCGGCCGCCGCAGCACGCGGCCGATGAAGAGATCGGACACCAAGGGTGAGGCGGTGGCGAAAACGACGCGGGCGAGCTCAGGGTTTCCCGCGAGCGGAAGAGGCGCTCCCGCCGGCAGCCCGGTGTTGATGACCTGGCGCATATCGGGGCCGACGAGGACGATGCTCTGCCACGAGGGCTGTGTCGCCAAGGACCTGCGGGCGACCCGTTCGAACTCCTGCACGTTGCCTCTCTGCAAGTGCTCGGAGACTGCCAGGACACGCAGCACGGAGAGCGAGGCCAGGACCTGCTGATCGACCGCGACCGACAGCGCGCGCGCGGTCTCGACGAGGCCTCGCTCGGTCGCCGCTCGCGTATGCCTGTTGAACAGGACGAGCATCACGCCGGAGAAGGCGAGGATCGGGATCAGGATCCCGAGGAAGAGCAGGACAAGGTGCGATCGTATCCTCACGGGTTGGTTATCGGCATCAAAAGGCCACTATCGTAGGCATCTGAAGCCGCGGGAAGATCCCCCTCCCTGCCGGCGTGCTACCCTGACGGCGCATGATCGTCCACGCCACTCCAGAGCAAGCCCTCGGCATTCTGGGGGCGATGCGCCAGGTCGCGGAGGCGGGAGGCGCCGAGCTCCTGCGCCCTGCCGATCGCGCGGCGCTCGAGGCGGCCTATCGGTACGTGTTCAAGGGCTCAGCACCGCTGGACGTGGAGAGCCTGCCGCCCAGCCCGCCCGCCGAGCTGCCCGCCCTCCTCCCCGACCCGAGCCTCGCCGATCATGCCGTCCGCTTCCTCGCCGTCATGGCCCTGGTGGACGGGCACCTCGACGAGGCCGAGATCTCTCTGGTCCTGCGATATGCCGAGGCCCTCGCCGTCCGCGGCGACTATCTCCGGCAGCTCGCCGAGGCCGCGCGAGGCCGACTCGACTGGGTCAAGATGGACATGATGCGCCAGAACATCCGCAGCATCGCCGGTCTCACCTGGAATCCCGACGACGTGATCTCCACGTTCCTGCCCTACTCGGGCACGGGGGCCGATCTCGAGCTCAGTCGGCGCTACGACGGGCTGGGGACCTTGCCCGCGGGGAGCTTCGGCCGGCCTTCTGGGCGCATTTCAGGAAGAACGGCTATCCGTTCCCCGGCGAGAAGAACGGGCTCAACGAGAAGTTCACCACGCCCCACGACTCGACCCACGTGCTGAGCGGCTATGACACTTCTCCTCACGGCGAGCTCCTCGTCTCCACCTTCACGGCCGCCATGCACAGGAAGGAGCCCATGTCCGGGCACATCCTGCCCGTGATCTTCAGCTGGCACCTGGGCATACAGCTCAACGACGTGGCCAAGAGCGCGACGGGCGCCTTCGACCCGCAGGGCTTCTGGCTGGCCTGGGAGCGCGGCTCCGAGATCACCGTGGACACCTTCGGGCCGCAATGGAATTTCTGGGCAGTGGTGCACGAGCCGGTGGGCACATTACGCCGGCGCTACGGGATCCCGCCTCTCGACCCCGCCGTGGACGCCACCCTGGCCCTCCTGGAGCCCTGACGAGGGGGATCCGGCGTCACGGAGATGTCAGGTGTCAGCATCACGACGCCGATATCTCGACACCTCTCCAGCTCTCGGCCCACCGCCTCCAGCCCCTTCCGGCGTGGCGAGGCTGGATTGTTCGTCCGGGACCACCTTCCATTGCTTCTCGAGCAGCTCTCACGCCATGGCATCGCACGTGCAAGCCATACTGGCCCTCAGGTCTCATTTTCTTGACTCGCTACAGAGTGTGCTCAACCGCTAAGGAGGATTGCTCGACATGATCTACCGCAGCCGCACGAGCCTCACGAAGCTGGACAATCAGAAGGGCTTCACGCTCATCGAGCTGATGATCGTGGTCGCCATCATCGGCATACTCGCGGCCATCGCGATCCCGCTCTACGCCAACGTCCAGACGCGCGCCCGCGTCGCCAAGGCCCAGGCCGATGGGCGGACCATGGCCTCGGCCGTCAGCATGTTCACCGCCCACGTGGGCGCGCTGCCCGCCGCCCTGACGGACCTGACCCAGGCCACCACCAACGGCCTCGGCCAGAGCGCAGGACCCTTCATCGCGCGGGTCCCCACGCCTCCTCCAGGCGGCGCCCCGGCCTGGTCGGCTACCTACACGTACACGTCGAGCAGCACCGGCACCTTCTCCATCACGGCCAACGGGGACAGCACCACCATCACCTACCCGTAAGTTGCCTGGAGGCTTCAGGACCAAGGGACGCCGGCCTCTCGAGAGGCCGGCGTCCCTCGTTTCTCGCGCTAACTGGGCAGCCGCTCGTACATGCGGTGCACGTCGGGCCCGTGGAAGCGCGCGACGTGGTTGGTGGGAGGGATGGGCTCCGTGTAGAAGAACTCGGGCAGCTCGTCGTCCTTCTCGGTGAAGCCGGCCTGACGGTTGAACTCCTTCTCGAAGCGCAGCGCGTCGCGCCCGAGGGCCTCGAAGAAGTCCTTGGTCAGGCTGGTGCCGTGCGCGGCATTGGCGGCGGCCGCGATGAACTCGGTGTTGGGGTTGGTCACGCTCATGCCGAAGATGCAGAGGCCGAGCGAATCGTTGGCGGCCACCCGCGTCTGGTGGAGCAGGCTCTGGCTCACGAGCGACTCCAGGTCCATCTCCCGCGTCTTGAGCCGCGGCAGGTTGCCCGCCGTGTGGTCGGCGCCCTGGGCCGTCGCCATCATCGAGATGCCCGTGGCCTCGACCACGCGCGGATCATAGGCGCTGATGGCCTGCTTCTTGATGACGGGTACGCGGCGCACCTTGTAGTGCTCGCCCACCCGCGCCGTGCCCTGGGCCCAGAGCTTCCCCTTCGCCGTTCCCTTGCGGATCTCCACCAGGCAGTCCGTCATGAACTTGACGTCGCCGAAGACCCCGAGCCCCGCCTCCATGAGCACGGCGAGCATGGCCCCGAGCTCGATGGTGTCCACGCCGAGGTCGTTGGCGATGTAGTTGAGCTGGGCGAGATCGTCGGGCTCGCTGATGCCGCAGTTGGTGCCCAGCAGCCCCAGCGTCTCGTATTCCACCGGGGAGACGACTTCCTTGCCCGCGGCATCGTGGTAGACGTTGCTGCACTGGATGACGCAGCCGGGCATGCAGGCATGCGTCTGCTCGCCGCCCCGCGAGGTGTTGAGCTCGCCGATGAAGTCGCCGCCCATCTTGAACTTCTCGCCCGCCGCCACGTCGGCCAGCCTGCCTGCGCTGAAATTCCGCACGGGCAGGCCCCCCATCTGGTTCTGGACATCGGCCATGCCCATGGTGCCGATCTTGGCGTAGAAGTTCTGCACCATGCCGTCGGCCTGCAGCATCTTGGCGTAGTCCTTGATGCTGGACGTCACCTTCTTGCCGTCGTGCATGGGCGGGATCCTGTCGAGATCGACCACGATGGCCTTGACCTTCTTGGCGCCCATCACCGCCCCTACGCCGCCCCGCGCGGCCAGCCGCGCCGGTCGGCCCTCCTTGTCGCTGAAGGCGATGCCCGCCAGGAGCCCCTCGTACTCGCCCACGGGGCCGCAGAGCGCGATGGTGACCTTCTTGCCGTAGCGCGCGTGGAGCAGATCATTCGCCTCGAAGTTGCCCTTGCCGAGATAGGGCGCGGCGTCCTCGAAGGCGATGCCGCCGTCCTTCTTGAAGTGGAGAACCACCCACTCCGGGGAGGCGCCGAAGAGCGTGAAGCCGGCGATCTTGAGCTGGCCCAGGCCGTAGCTGAACGTTCCCCCGCCGTTGGCCTCCTTGACCCCGCCCGTGAGCGGGCTCTTGCAGCCGACGCTGGTGCGGTTGGCGTTGGAGAAGCTCGTGCCGGCGAAGGGCCCCGCCGAGAAGATGAGGGGGTTCTGGGGGGAAAGCGGCTCGACGGTGGCGGCGCCCATCTCGACGAGGGTCTTGGCGATCAGGTACCGGCCCGCCTTGACCACGTCCTCGCCGTGAAGCTCCCGCTTCGTGATGGTGCGGCCGCCGAGGTCGATGTCGTAGTAGATGCGCATGAATGGCTCCTGACGTGAGTGGCGGGCCGACATGGCCCTGCCGGGAATCGATCCTGCCACAGGGGAGGACGCACGTCAAAAGGCGGGGTTAGGAGACGGCCGCGGCCTCCGATACGGCCAGAGACCTGCCGAATACCCCAGCGGAATGGGTGCCAGCGGCGGACTTCCTGGCAGGCGGCCACCTGGGTCATGGCGACGGTTGGGCTCGCGCGGCTTCACCGTGATCGAGCTCGTCTCGGTCATGGCCCTGCTCGGCCTCCTCTCGACCATGGGCCTGATCATTGGGAGCAATGTGGCGCAGGCGGCCAAGGCCTCCTCCACGGTCACCCAGATCGCCTATATCCAGAAGGCCCTCGCCAATATGGCAACGCATTGCGAGGGGCTACCCGTTTATTCCAGCACAGGAGATCCAGGCCTGGTGAAAAAGTCGACGCGCAACACGACGTGCTGGCAGGGCCCCTATATCCCGCGCTGGCCGACCACGACGTCCTTCGGGGTGGGCAGCTTCAAGTATCTGGGCGCGGCGGGATCGCCCGCGACGGTCAGCGTGCAGGGGCTGACCTCGGCGCAAGCCTCGTCCGTGGCCGCGGAGGTCGCGGCAGTATACGGAGGCAAGGCCACCGTCACGTCAGGATCGGGTGGCGTCCTCTCCGTCGCCGTGACCATGGGCACCTACTACCAGCGCTGATTACATGAGCACCCTCACCGCCGATTGCGTCAGACATCCATCCGAGCCGGCGAAGTTCCGCTGTCGCCAGTGCAATGACAATGTCTGCAGCGCCTGCCGCGCACCCAACGAGCGAGATCTCTGCGACATCTGCGGCCAGTACCGGCGGGACGCCGCGGAGACCGAGAAGCGCGCGGCGGCCGGGCTACCCACGGAGCCGGTCCGCGCAAAGAGCCGCGCCAGCCTGTACCTCATCGGCCTCCTCATGGTGCTCAATCTCGCCCTCAGCGGCTATCTCCTCTTCTGGGGTAAGCAGGAGGCGAACGAGTTTGCTCGCGACGTCATCCGGGACGTGCAGATCGTGAGCCGGGCCGTCGAGGTGAGCAAGGACGCGACGGGGCGATACCCCGCGAGCCTCAACGCCATCCTCGACCGGCTCCCCGAGGCCTCGCGGGACATGGTCCGGTCGGGCATGGTCAAGTACCACATCAACGAGGACCGCACCACGTTCGAAGTGACGATTCCGCTGGGCCCAGGCGGTCAGGACCCCTCCAAGCCCTAAGGGTCGGCCCGCCGGAAGGCTTCACCCCGGCCCGGCCACCCCTGATCAGCCCGAAGAAGAGCCGGCAGATTTCTGGGCAGTCCTCCCGACGAGCGCGGGTGGCTACGATCTGGGCGGTATGTGCCGATAACACCCTATGGGAGCGCTCTCGAAAGTTGAGCGCTCGACCCGGGTCGACCATCACCGGATCGAACAGGCGAGGGAACCAACTGATGAAGATGCTGAAGCGGGGGCTTGTGGCGGCACTGATGATCCTGACGGTGCCCGTCGGCCCCGCGGGGGCGGATCCCGGGGTGACCGACAAGGAGATCGTGATCGGCTCCTGCGCCGCGCTGGAGGGACCGGCGAGCTTTCTCGGTACCCAGACCGTGCTCGGGGCTCGCGCCTATCTCAACACGATCAACGATCAGGGCGGCGTGCACGGCCGCAAGATCCAGCTCGTCTCGCGCAACGACGGCTACGAGCCGGACAAGGCCATCGCGTGCGTGAACCAGCTCATCCAGCAGGACAAGGTGTTCGCCATGGGCTTCTTCGTCGGCACCCCAACAGGCGCCAAGGTAGTCCCCATGGCGGAAGCGAACAAGGTGCCCGCCATCGGCTTCTTCACGGGGGCAGAGATCTTGAGAGCGCCCGTGAGGCGCAACATCATCCACGTCCGCGCCTCGTACTACGACGAGGCGCGCGCCCAGGTGGACAATCTGGTGGGCACGCTCGGCATGAAGAAGATCGCCGTCTTCTATCAGGAAGACGCCTTTGGGGTGGCCGTGCTCGAGGGCGTCAAGATCGCCCTCAAGAAGCACAACCTGGAGCCGGTGGCCCTCGGCACCTTCCCGCGGAACACGATGGACGTGGGCAAGGGTCTCGAGCAGATCAAGCCGGCCAATCCAGAAGCCGTGGTCATGGTCGGGACGTACGCACCCCTCGCGGAGTTCGTGAAGCGCGCGCGGGCGGACAAGTGGAACACCATCTTCCTCACGGTGTCCTTCGTGGGCACGGAGGCGTTCGCCAAGGCGGCCGGGAAAGACGGAGACGGAGTCATCATCACGCAGGTGGTGCCGCCGCCCAGCCGGAAGGACCTGCCCGCGGTGACGCAGTACCAGTCCGCCCTCAAGAAGTACTTCCCGGACGCGAGCCCCAACTTCGTGAGCTTCGAGGGCTTCGTCAATGCCATGGTGCTCGTGGAAGGGCTGCAGCGCGCCGGCCGTGATCTCACGCGCGAGAAGCTGCTGACGGCGATCGAGGGATTCAAGGACCTCGACCTCGGCATCGGGATGAAGGCGACCTACGGCGCGAGCCGGCACCACGCCTTCGACACCGTGTACTACACCATCCTGCGAGACGGCCAGCCGACCCTCATGACCGACTGGAAGCTGGCCAGGAAGTAGCCCGGCCACCGGGGAGGGTACGGCATGAATCTCCAGCGCATCGGCGCCATACGGCGCCACCTGACCGCCAAGCTGACCATCCCGTTCGTGGTGGTGCTCGTGGGCACCATCGCGCTCCTCGGCGTCGTCTCGATCCGCAGCAGCCGGGCGGCCATGGAACAGAGCCTGGCCAAGCGCGCGGAGATCCTCGCGACCACGCTGGCCGCCGCCATCACCGATCCGCTGGCCATGGGCGAGGTCGACCGCCTCCAGCATCTCCTCGACCGCACGAAGCAGGCGGATCCGGACGTGAGCTACATCATCGTGCTCAACACCGAGAGCAAGGCGGTGGCGACCACAGACTCGGCGCTCAAGCTCCAGGTCCTGGCCCGCAATGAATTCGAGCGAGCCATGGCGCACGTGTCCGTGTTCGTCCACCGGCCCGTGCCCGGCTCGGCCGAGCTCTTCGAGGTCGCGGCGCCCGTCACCATCGAGCGGACGTCCGTCGGCGTCCTCCGCATCGGCGTCTCCACGGCCCAGGTCGACAGCCTGACGAGGCAGGCGACATGGAAGATCATCGGCCTTGGCGTGCTCGCGCTGGTCGCCGGCGTGGGCATCTACCTGAGCA
>WNFC01018697.1_pt1 | contig 11160 bp, 18 predicted proteins | sample 5400541 | NCBI WGS metagenome assembly WNFC01 (sample SAMN13153342, study PRJNA577476) | soil metagenome | isolation source: 120 cm saprolite under Douglas fir tree site 2 hole 2 replicate 1 | place: USA:California | collected 2015-04-18
GGGCTGCGGACGCGCCCATCACCGCAGCGAGGCTAACTGCTTCCACTTCGCCGCCGCATGGCGCGCCCGGCTGCTGACCGGGCTGGAGTGCCAGCAGCTCACCCTCGGGAGCGTGACCCGGTGACCGAGCCCGAGGGCCTGACGGCCGCGCTCATGACCCTGAGCCAGCACACGGGGCGGATAGCGGAACTGGACACGCGTGAGGGAGCGCACTGGACGGACGTTACCGACGCGCTGGCGAAGCTCCGGAGCCGGCTGACCGCCGTTGAGGGGACCATCACTGACCAGGCGGACATCCTGGCCGCCCTGGACGGGGTAGATGACCGGGTTGCCGCGCTTGTCGAGCAGGTCGCGTTTCTGCTGCCCCCCGAGCCGCTGCCAGGCCGCTACTACCCGATCCACACCATCACATGGTGGGCACTCAAGGACGACGAGCGGGCCAGCGCAATCAAGCGGCTGCGGTCATGGGTGGAGAAGATATACCGCCCCGGATACGGGCACCTGGCCGCGAAGCTCGGGGAGTGCTGGGCAGAGCACGAGTTCTGCCTGTACACCCTGGATTGGCTTTCGGAGTTCTGGTCGGTCCTCTACCGGCAACCCGACCGGCGGGCCGGGGATCTGGCCTCACAGGCTGAATTCCAGACACGCATCCTCCCGGCTGCCGCTGACCAGCTCCATGCCGAGACACACAAGTGCAGGCACAGCCAGGCGAGTGACCCCCGGAACGGGCATCTAGTCCCGCCCCAGGCAGGCCCGCCCCCGCCTTTCCCGCCGCCATTGCGGAGGGGGCGGTCAGCGTGAGCATCGCACTGCGCCAGGCCCGCGAGGACATCGCGCTGATGAGGCGAGCCGTGGGCCAGGAAGACGAGGCCGCCCTGTCGGCGCGGCTGGTCTCCATCGCTGACCGCCTGTCCGGGGCTGCATCGGATCGGCTCAGCGACCTTGAGAGCCGCCGGGCACCCGAAGCCTCACCACAGGCCCGGGGAACGGAGGCGGCCCGGTGACCCGGGAAATGGGGGCGAACGAGAGGGCCGCACACACCTACGCGGATTCCGGCTGGCCGGTGTTCCGCACAGGCCCCGATAGCAAGATCCCCATCAAGGGAACCAGCGGCTTCCTTGACGCCACCGACGACCACCGGCAGATCCAGTCATGGTGGCGCTCTACCCCCCGGGCGAATGTGGCTATCGCCACTGGTCACCCTGGCCCCGATGTCCTGGACATCGACAATCACGGTGAGGACGCCAACGGCTTCGACGCGTTCAATCTGATGAAGCGTGAAGGGCTGGTAGGTGAGCCGGGCGCAATCATCGAGACCCCGCACCGTGGCCTGCATGCCTATTACCAGGGAACCGGGCAGCCTAACGGGGCGATAGCTCAGGCCCACGTCGATTTCAGGGGCAAGGGCGGATATGTCGTTGCGCCCCCGAGCGTCGTTGATGGCAGGCCCTATGTCGTTGTCTCGCACCAGCCCAGCGCCGGCACGTTCGACTGGCGCGCGGCGAAGAAACTCCTTGACCCCGAACCGGAAAGACCAGCACCCAAACGTGAGGGGCCTGCCAGGGACACAGGACGGCAGACAGAGGCATGGGCGCAGGTTGTCGAGAACGCCCAGGAAGGAAACAGGAACCGGGCCACGTTCTGGGCAGCCTGCCGCGTAGTTGAGGCCGGGAGACCGGAAGACCTGGAACGCATTGCCGGGGCAGCACGGCGGGTTGGTCTCTCAGATAGAGAGATCAGCGCGACGATAGCCAGCGCTCGAAGAACGGCCGCACCTGGAATCGCGGAGCGGGAGGCCGGGTGATGACCGTCTACGTGGACAACGCATTCATCCCGGCCACAGTGCCTAATGGGCAGGCTTCGCACACGTCGAAGTGGTGCCATCTGTTCGCCGATACCCCCGAGGAGCTACACGAATTCGCGGCCCAGCTAGGACTGCGGCGCTCCTACTTCCAGGAAGGCAAGCCGCGCGGCGACGGTAGCAGGTCCCCGCACTGGCATTACGACGTGACCGAGGGGAAACGCTGGCAGGCGCTTAAGCTCGGCGCCCGCGAAGTCGAATGGAGGGACACGCCGGGAATCATGCGGGAACGGGACGCACCGGCAGCCGAGGGTAAGCGCCCGGAAGTTCACGGCATCCCGGGCGTGACCCGGCCAGCGGAGAACGAGCGCGACGAATCCGGACCTGTCAAGGGTCTCGATTACCGGGCCGGGGTCGCGTACAAGGAAGGCCGCTACCTGGACGCGGCGCGAATCCTGGCCGACGCAAAACGAGCACACCCCCGCGAGGCTGAATTGTGGGCCAGGCGGGCAGACGCGGTAATGACCGCGATACGGGCACGCAATGAGCCGGTGCAGGAGAACGACCGGCCGTTAGACGAAATCGTCGAGGAACGGCTAACGCGGGCGGGAGTGAAACCCGGCGAACCCGAAATCACGCAGCTACGCGAATGGAACCTGGCGCGACTGGCACAAGACCGCGAGATCAGCAATACCCCCGAGCCCGCCACTGACAGGGAGGCAATTTCATGACCAGCGCATTTGCTGACGGTAACGCCACGATGCATCCCGCGCTGGCCCGCAGGCTGAGGGTCGAAGCGTGGACCGTAGCCACCCGGGTGCGCGCGCACTTGACGCCATTCCGGCAGGCCGGGGCGACCTGGGAGGCGATCTCCCAGGCATCGGGGGTCTCACTCGATGACATCTGGTGCGTCACCGGCAACGACTTCTGCGGGATCACCCGGGAGACGGCCGGCGCCCTGCTGGCGGTCACGCTGGATGCGCTCACGCCCTACCGGTGGGATGCCGGAGGGTCACGGCTGCGCATCCGGTCACTGATGGCAATGGGGCACAGCCCCGCGAGGATAGCCCGCGCGCTGGGCTCCGACCGCGGAACGGTCACCAGGGCGATCACGACCGGCCAGACGGTGACCTATGACTTCCGGGCCCGGGTGATCCGGCTCTGGGACGCCTGGTGGGATCTAGTGCCCCCGGAGCGGACGACACGCGAGAAAGCCACCGCGAAGGCTGCCAGGGATCAGGCCGCCCGGGCTAACTGGTGCACGCCGCTGGCCATGGACGAGGACGAACTGGACAGCCCCGGGTACCGGCCGCTGTCGAATTGGCTGCCCGCTACTGGCTGTGGCGTTGCTGGTGATGACCCGCTCGGCACCGCTGTCTGGTCGGCGTGACATGGGCACCGGGCCGGGCGGCGAGGGCGCGGCGTACCTGCTGCATTTCGACGAGCCGATCGGGGACTTAGGCAACCCGCGCGGGCAGGCACAGCATTACCTCGGCAGCAGCGACGACGTCCCAGCCCGCCTCGCTGATCACGCCGCAGGGCACGGCGCCCGCCTGACGCAAGTGGTGAAAGAGCGGGGGATCGGGTGGCGGCTGGTCCGGACCTGGCCCGGCGGACGGGCCGTGGAACGGGCGCTCAAGAAGATCACCGCGGGCGCGGAACCACAGGAAACCCGGCAGGCGCCGCCGCCCCGGCCGCGGCCATCCGCCGCCGAGCGGGGCACCCGGACGGCCGACTTCGATATCGGCCGGCGCATCTTCGCCGGCCACTCCGCCGACCAGATACAAGCCGCCGTCGATTACATGTCGGCGCCCTTCTACGACACCGAACACAAACACACCGCCGACCAGATCGCGGAACACAGCGCTTTCCTCGCACAGGCCGCCGAGCTTATCGCGATGGTCCGCGCAGAGGAAGCACCAGCACACGAGCCAGCCGGTGAAGACCCGCACACCTGGGCGGAGCAAACGGAGCGAGAGGAAGCACCAGTGTCCCTGACAACTACGCACCCGGCTGCCGAATGGCAGGAGGGAGCAATGACGGCACATCAGATTACGGTCGCCCAGGTCGAGGCAGGCATGTCACCCGACGCGATCCAGGCCGGGCAGGACGCCGCCGTTGCCGGATACGACCCGGACGCCGCGACACCCGAGCAGCAGGAATGGGCGCGCGGTTACACGGAAACCGCCGCCGACATTCTCCAGACCTACCGGGACGCGGAGCAAGCGGAAGCAGAACTCGAAGCCGGGTGAATACCTCACCCCGAGATACACGGAGAGATGGAAAAGGACATGGACATGGAAGAGATGGCCCGGGAGCTTGGGATAGACCCCGAAGTGCTTGCGGCCGAGATGGAAGAGGCCGCACGGGAAGAGGGCGCATGGCGAGAGGAGATTGCCGCCGAGGCCCGGGAAAGGGGCCTGACCGTCACAGTCGAAAGGGAGGCCGGCGAGTAATGGCTGACCGGATAACGGACGAGGAGATGCGGGCTGACATGACCGAAGCCGGGATACAAGCCGCGTTCGACGAGCACTTCGCAGAGCAGTACAAGGGCGCGCAGCTCACGCCCGGCGGATTCCGCGCTGACTGGCTCCCCGAGCCCCAGCCGGGGATTCATGATTTCGGCCCCAGCGAAGGGCTGGAACCCGAGCGGGCGGCAGGTGAGCGGCATGTCCTCACGCTCGAATCTGAGACCGGCGAGGCCGGCCCGAGGGGCTACGACGCCGAGCGGCGACTCGGCTATGAGGGGATCGCTGAGCATTCCCTGACGCGTGACCCGTACCGGGCGACCTGGGCCGGGAAGGGCTTCACCCGGCCAGAAGCTGAGCATGAGCCGGAAGCAGAGGCCGGCTGACATGGCCGCGCGCCCAGGAGAGCGCTGGTTCGACGGGTACAAAGCGCGGCGGCTTGAACCGCACCAAGCCGGGCGCAACCCCGGCGGCCACCAGCCAGCGCCGGTAACCGCTGCCCGAGATCCCCTCCGCGAGCACTACCAAGCTACGCACTGGCCACAACGGGAAACCGTCCGGGCTGAGCCAGTACAGGCCGAAGACGAGCAGGAAGCGGAGGCCGGCTGATGCGGTGCCTTGATCTGGGCTGCGGGGCTGGCGGCGCGAGCCGCGGCTACGCCGACGCTGGTTTCACCGTGACCGGCGTGGACATCGCTCCGCAGCCCCGGTATCCGTATCCGCGCGAGTTCATCCAGGCCAGCTACCTGGATCTGCCGGTTGAGTTCCTGGCCAGTTTCGATGTGGTGCATCTCTCGGCGCCGTGCCAGCGGTGGACACGCCAGCTATCGTGCCGGCCGGGCCATAACGAGCGGTGGCCTGACCACATCACCCCGATGCGGCCGCGGCTCCAGGCGGCCGGCGTGCCGTACGTCATCGAGAACGTCCCAGGCTCGCCGCTGCGGGACCCGGCGTGGCTGTGCGGGCTGATGTTCGGCCGGGAGCTGTACCGGCACCGCGGGTTTGAGACGAGTTTCCGGTGCCAGCCGCCGCCGCATCCGCGGCACCTGGTCCGGGCGTCCAAAGCTGGCCACTGGGAGCCGGGAACCATCATGTCCGTGGCCGGACACATCGCCCCGATCGCGCACGCCAGGCAAATCATGGCGATCGGCTGGTGCACGCGGGCAGAACTGGCTGAGGCCATTCCGCCGTACTACACCGAATGGACGGCCCGGCAATTCCTGGCCCACGCTGTGCGGCGAGCGGCATAGCGGTGGCTGAGCGGATTGCATGGCCGCCCGGGTTAGCGGCGCGGGCGGCCGTGTTGTCCAGTTCACGCACAAAGGAGGCCATAGCGAGATGGGAATGTTCGACGGGATCGCAGGGGCGTTGCAAGGCGCTGCCGGCAAGCTGACCTGGAATCGCTCCCCGGAGGAACGGGAAGCACGGGCAGCAATGAAAGCGGCTGACTGGGACGCGCGGCACGCGCTGACCAATGAGCAGATGGACGAGGCCAGCGCCCGTTATCACATGGCCCGCGATCAGCTACGGGAAGCGCAAGGAAAGGCCCCGGTTAACGGTCGGCCCGCTGACGGTATCGAGAGCTACGAGGAGGCAGAATCACGGGACCAAGCAGCACGGTTGGCCCAGGCGCACGAGGCCGCGACGGAGCGGGCCGAGCGCCGGCCACCGGACTACGGAGTCGCCGATGCCCGGGAGCTGGAGGACGTGCTTGCGGACTACCAGACGGGCAGGAAGCCCCAGACGCAGCACGAGGAGCTTTGGCACGCGGAGTTCAGCGAGCGCGGCTTTCCGCAGGGCAGTGCCGGACGAGGGGTGACGGCCAGCAGCGGCGAGACGGTGAACATCAGCGGCCAGGCCATCGGCCGGGACGCGACGGTGAGCCAGGACGCGGCCGGCTGGCAGGAGGGCCGGGGCGGGCAGCCCAGCGACGCGGGGGCCAGGCAGGACCCGCCGAGGCAGACCGGCCGCCAGGGAGACGGTGAGGACGTTGCCCATCACGCCGGCCCCCACCTGCGAACTGGCCCCAGCTATACGGAGCCCCCGGCCGGCTGGGATGGCGATCGCGGCGGCCCCTATGTCCAGAACATCGGCGGCGGACAGGTCAACATGCGGGATTCGGCTGTCGGCCCGGGCGCCACGGTCCATGTCACGGCTCAGGAAATCGGCCCGGGTGTCTACCTCTACGACGGCCGGCAGGACGAGCCGAAGCCCGACGACTACCACGGTGAGCGCGAGGCCAGCGAATGACCGCCCGGGCTACGACCACGACGCGGTACACGCACAAGGAATGCGGTTCCGTTACCCGCTGGGGTGCCGATGGCCTGGAATGCCTCGGCGTTGAATGCGGGGCAACGGGCCTGAAGGTGCCGGATTGCGAGCCGGTGGTCATTTCATTGCCCCGGGAGCTGCCGGACGGTAGTGACCCCGATCAGATGCCGCTGTTCGACCTGGCGGAAATCCCCGGAAAGGAGGCCGGACAGTGAAGCGCGGTGAGGGAATCATCACGGACGACTACACCCCGGCCGAGGCGGCGCAGCTGCTGACCGCGCTAGAGGAGGGACAGCGGGCAGCGTGGGCGTCTGCGCACGCGGTGCGCGGAACCGCCGAAGGTGAGTCCCGGTTCGCGGCGGCGAATGAAGTCAACGGGGCCTACCTCGATGCGATGTGGGAGACCTACGACAACGGCATGCGCCACCCCGCCGAAAGCATCGAGCAATTCACGGCGCGGGTAGCTCCTGAACCGGAGCCGGAAATGGAGGCCGGGGGATGAGCGGGCCGCGCCGGATTGTGTGGGGGCCGAACGCTGGTCAATGTCCCGGCGGCGCCGAGTACGGGCACGGCATGACGCTGACCAGTGTGCACGGGGGCGACTGCTGCGAGCGCTGGGACAACGACACCGCGACCTGGCGCCCGAGGGAAGCCGGGGACAGTACCGCGGGCCCGTCCATCAGCCGTTCGCAGGCAGATCCGCGGGAGGCCGACGCCATGTCACAGCCCCTGACTCTCCAGGAAGCGGAGGCGGGCGGATGAGGGTGTTACCTGGCCGCTGGGCGTGGCTGGATGGAGAGGACATCGGAGAAGAGGCTGACCCGTACCTTGACCGTCTCCGTATCGTCGCGACGCCGCTGTTCGGCCTCTATGTGCATCACATCCACCGGGCCGACAGGGAGCCAGACCCCCATGACCACCCCTGGTGGTTCGCCTCGCTCGTGCTCAGCGGCGCATACACCGAGTATGTGTGGCCCGACAAACACAATCCGGGCCGCTGGATCACGCGCGAGCGCGGCAGATGGTCACTTCGGCAGATCACCAGGAACGGTGCCCACATCATCCAGAGGACCAACGGATCACTGTGGACACTCGTCCTGACCGGCCCCAGACGGTCCAGATGGGGATTCTGGAAAGACGGCACATTCGTCCCGTGGCGTGACTACATGGCGGGGCGAAACCGATGACGCGCCAAAGCTGTTAAAGGCCCGAGTATGAGCCCGCCGATATTTCCAGGGTGCTAGCCGGGGCAAGAGAGGAAGTCAATGACGGATGACGAATGGGACCGGCAGCTAGCGGAGGAACGTCACGCAAGCCATCTGCCGCCCCGCGATGAAGTCGAGCGGCACTTGATGAACGAAATGCTTATTCGCGATCATGACCCCGCCGACCCTTTCGGCCCACCGCAATGGGCACAGCAGAGCGAGCTGACCGCCGCGCAACTCGCAGAACGGGAAGCCGACCACGAGTTCGCGGACGGCCGGGCAGGTGAGCCACCCCGCAATGACGCCGAACGTGAGCAGTACCGCGAATGGCGCGAGCTTGACCCCGATGTCCTGGCCGACCAGATCGAGGCTCAGCGTCAGGATGCCGAGGCTGGCGTGCGAGTGACGACGGGCTATGGACAGATACCACATGGAGGCCGGAACATGAACGACACCGAACCCCAACCCGTGCGCCCCGGCGAGGTCGCTGACCTGCTTGGCTGGTGCAGCAGCCTCATGCGCACCAGCGCCGCCGATCCCGCCGAGGTGGCGGCCTACCAGGCCGCCAAGGCTGACCTGCTGGAACGCATCGCCGAAACCCGCGCCAGCGACCCGGACCTGGCAGACCGCGCACGCCAGGCCGCCACCGCCGCGCGAGCCACCCTCAAGGAGACCGCACCCGACCGGGAGGCGGGGGAGTGAAGATCCGGCTCATGGGCACGTCCGCCGAATGTGCCGAGGCAGCCAAACGGCTGGCCACCGTGTTCAGGGTGGTGGACGTGTCGGAGGACCGGGCAAGCCGTGGGCGTTCGGAGCTTGTCCGGGTGTATGTCGAGATCCGGCTTGAGACGCCCCAGGCTGGCCCCGAGGCTGCGGGCAGCGGCTAGCACAACTGGCACAGCAAAGGAGCCGGGCCGTCGTGCCCGGCTCCTTTGCCATCTCCTGCCGCATCGTGGTCTCGGCGCGGTCGGCACTTTGAGCATTCACGTCATGGCCGGGAGGCAGGGGGAGCCGCCCGGGCAAGGGAAATGCTCGCCTGCGTCGGCTCAGCCCAGGGACTGCGCCAGGCTGATCCGCAGCACGGCATGCACTTCCTGGTGCTCGTCCGGCTGCCAGGTGATCACCGCCGGCGTCACCTGCGGGCCACCCTCCACCAGGAGTTCCGCACCTGGCGTGTCCCGCGGCACGTTCTCGAACGTCAGCGACCGTCCAGGCTCTGCGGACGACGCAAGCATGATCTCGTACGGGCCTTTTGGCTCATACGACTTGACGTACCTGATGTCGCCTGGCGTGATCTGCGGCGGAGGCAAGCCAGCCATGATTCCCCTCATTCCGTCTCAGCAGTGGGCCCTGAGTCAACGGTGCCAGAACACCCCGTCACGCGGGCCTGGATACGAGCTCGGACCGGCTCTGGCTCACCGGCGCCGCTGATTCGCAACCCGCCGGAACTCGGTCAGAGCACCATGGAGGCGTCGAGCCCGCTCATACTTCGCGTGGCGCTAGAAGCCGGTCGAGGTCATCTCGATACTGGCACGCATGAGGGGAGCCAAGTCGGGAGCCATTCGCCCCGGATGGAGGTGTACATCGGCGGACCCTGGCGAATCCCGGCCTGGGACATTCCGGCCGGTAACGGACTTCGATGGACTCCTGCGACCCTGCCCCCCGCCCCTATCGTGGATGTTTCGGAGCCCTATCCCGACCGCCGCCCTGGGAATGGACCCTCGGAACTGTACTGGGTCCACATCGAGGTTCGTCTCGTCCACCCTGACGGCCGATGCGCCGGACACCGACAGCGGTTAGCGCAAACCACAACCAGCAGAGCCGGGGCTCCGGGCGCGCGATCGGTTACCCGCGAGGCTCCGTTCACCTCTACGCTCGGTGGCGTGCCCGAAAGCGAGTCGGCCCTGTTTGTCCCTCTCCGGTCGAACGCCAACACCCTACTGACCGGCAGGCCGATCGCAGCCATGCGCAGGCGGCTGAAGTACGCGAGCGTCTTCTACGATCGGCTTTACCTGGAGGCGGGCATACTGCACATGCAGGCTGGACCGAACGGCGCGGTCAGCTTCGTGGAGCCCGCAACCGACCAGCGGCCGGCCCGGTGGCAGACGCCCCGCGAGAGGCACATGGCCGAGCAGCAGCAGTTTCTATGGCTCATGGGTAGGGAGCACACCCCGGGCGTTCCTGCCGAGACGGCACAGGTCGCCGTTCAGTCGGATACGACGGTCTGCTGGGACGCCACGCTTCAGCCATTCGCTGTCGAACTGCCACCGGACGCACGCTGGGTGGACTTCGTAAGGCCGCCAGCTCCGAGCGGTGAGGCTGGCCGACTCGCTGATCAGTGGAGGTGGGCCGACCAGCGCAATAGCTCGCTGGAAGAGGCCATTCCGGTCCGCCATGTCCGGAACGCGATAATCGACAACGCTAACCGCGATCTCGTGATCGCTGCGGCATCGGGAGCAGCCGTGGCCATCGATCCGGTTCACCTCCAGGTCGTCGCACAGCGATTCAGGGATGATGGCCAGTGGCGCGCTCGCGGCTACGTCGTTCCCGTACTATTTCCGCAGGTCGGAGAGTTGCCGTGGGAGGCCATTGCCGACCTGCGCGGTGAGCCGAACATCGCGCGGTTCAGGGCCGTCCTGCGGGAGGTCGAGGAGGAAGCGACCGCCGAGGCATCAGGCGGAGACGTGGAGGCCGCAGCCCATCACGCGTACGAGAACCACCTCGCTAGCGCAGCCGACCGGCTCGAAGGGGTTGCCGGTCCAGCCCGCCGGGCCGTCACCGGATTCATGGTCGGTAGCGGGCTGGGATTCGCTACCTCAGGCCTTACAGGCCCCTTGGGCGTCCTCGCGGGCTCAGGTCTGGGCGCTACGGGGTCCGCTGCCGTCGATGTCGTGAAGATGGTTAGGCGGCGCCGGAGCCGCGGCTGGATATCGGTACATCAGCGGATCGGAGCGCTAACGAGCTAGTGTTTTGCGTCGTGGTTCTATCAGGGCGGTGTCGTGCTGACCCCCGGCGAGCAGGCCATGCGCCGCGTTCTCAGTGCCTGGACGCGCGGGAGCCTGGCACGAGCACGGTCAGCCGGGCGGGTTGGCGAGAGGCGGCCGAAACTTACCGCTGAGGCCGACGCGGCGATCCGCGCCAGGCGCGACACGGGAACCGCGGTGTCCGAGCTGGCCGGAGCCTGTGGAGGACTGAGAAACCGGAGGGTTGAGAGCGCCCCGGGCTTGCCGGGGACCGGGGGGATGCATGCACCGGGGGGAGCCATCCCGGGAGCCATCCATGCTGACCGGCGCTGAACCACGATGGACCCCGATGGACGCTGACCAGCGCGAACGCAGATCCTGGCGGACCCCGATGGACCTCGGAACCCCCGTCTGATGCCCCATAACGGGACACCAGGCGGGCTTGTCGCCTT
>WNFC01020851.1_pt1 | contig 11160 bp, 8 predicted proteins | sample 5400541 | NCBI WGS metagenome assembly WNFC01 (sample SAMN13153342, study PRJNA577476) | soil metagenome | isolation source: 120 cm saprolite under Douglas fir tree site 2 hole 2 replicate 1 | place: USA:California | collected 2015-04-18
GGATCACGTTTTTCCCCCGGTCCCCAGCTACGAGTCGCCCGTCACTAACCCAAGCTATACTGTTCCCGGAGGCGAAAAGAGTCCGGTGACTTTCCCGGCCTTCAAAGCCGGTGATTCGGTCCTTCGCGGGTCGAATGGTGGGTTCGACTCCCACACGCTTCCGCCATAGCTTTATTTTTTTACAAGGACGTGGCGGATTCGCAGGGCAGCAAAAGGCAGCAATAAGAGATTTTGGCCTGGTTCTTGTGCTAATTCAGCCAGCGACACGGACAGTAACCGGGTTTCTCAATCTCGACGTGCGAACGGCGGCAAGCGACATCACCAGAGGGCCAATCCTACTCGTGTTTTATTTTTCTGCCGTTCTATCATGTCCGCCGCCAGCTTCATCTCAATTGGTACGCCGGAATGCAAGACTGCTTGGCACGGCCGCTGCGCTTGCGGATCGAAAATTTCCTGCACGGTGAGCCTTCCATGTTCATATCGATGAGGCCATTGCAACCCATCTGTGATGAAAAATGGGCTTGACCTTCTTCACGACATTCGGGAAACTCACTCTAGCCCTCCTAATTTTCACGCCGGCTTGCCACTCACAGGCCTGAAGGGAACAAAGACATGCCGGTATCCGAGCGTCGAACCGCGCGCCGGTTCATTATGAAGGTTCCATTGCAGCTTCAACCCACTAAGACACCCTCTCTGGCCGCGCGGGCGATTAAAGCCATGAACATCTCGACCCGCGGTGTTTACTTCGCAACGGATCTACTACTCTACCAGGGACAGCTCGTTCAAGTCCTCCTTCAGATGCCACAAGAGGTTAGCGGAAAAGTAGTGAACGAGAGGCGTTTCACTGGTCGCGTCGCGCACGTGCACCCGAATGAGTTTGCAAACGGGATGTCAGGAGTGGGGGTGCAATTCCTGTATTACGAGGAGATCGCACTCCAACTCCAAGAGCAGGAGCAGGAAATTTCCGAGGCGCGTTCGATCCAACAGGGATTTCTCCCCAAAGAAATCCCCCAACTCCCCGGGTACGAGATCGCCAGCGCGTGGCAGTCCGCACGCGTTGTCAGTGGCGACTATTTCGATGTCCTTCCTTTTGACGCCGATGCGCTGGGACTTTGCATTGCCGACGTTTCGGGCAAAGGACTCTCCGCCGCGCTCTTGATGTCCAACCTTCAAGCCCTCGTCCGCGGATTAGCCGCGCCGTCTTTGCCGCCAGACGAGCTCTGCCGCCGCCTGAATGCCTTGCTTCACCGGAATATGGAGGGGGATCGGTTCGTTACGTTTTTCTACGCCCATCTGGACGGGCCCGCCCGGCGGTTAAGTTACGTGAACGCCGGCCACAATCCGCCGATTGTCCTTCATCGCGATGGACGGCATCACCGCTTAAAGGAAGGTGGCGGCGTCCTCGGTGTCTTCAGCGATCAAACGTTTGCCTCAGGCATCATTCACTTGCAACCTGGCGATCGCCTCATTCTTTTCACCGACGGCGTAACGGAAGCACGCAACACTGGCGAAGAGGAATTCGGCGAGCGGCGCCTCCTCGAACTCTTGGAAGCCAATCGCACCTCAACTCCCGCCGAAATCAAGAATAAAATCCTCAACGCTTTGGCGGATTTCACTCGCTCCAACTGGGACGATGACGCCACCCTGCTCATCCTCGCGGTTTCCTAACAGATGCTTGATCGTTTCCGTTGATGCCTCGCTTTGCCATCCGTGCCGCTCAATTTGTACTCTTGAGCCGACGTTTCCGGTAGAAGGTTGGACGAATTTTCCATCGTCGGGTGTCCCAGATGGCCTGTGAGAAACGACGGGAACAATCAGGGAACCTTAGCCGTTCCTGACCGTTCTTTCGCCTTCCTTCATGCTCCTGAGAATTCCTGGTACGTCCTTGAAATCCCATGAGTGGCTACTTTCGACTGCCACACGATTCCGCCACGCCAGCTTTCATAAGTAGCTTCTCTGCCGCGGATGAGTGAGGATCATCTCCGCAGGAAAAAAGCATGTCGGTGAAACGATATTCACTCCAGAGTACGTCTAATGGGCTATCTGTATCTTTAGGTCGGTTGGCTTGGGAATCGGCCTAAGAATCGTTCATTACGACAAGAGAGTGCAAGAAGGGGAGTGAGGCATCGAAATGGTGTTTTGGAGCAGGCCTGTGCGTAAACCGGCTTTCTTGATCATTGCGATTTGCCTGAGCTTCAGCGCGGGACGCGCCGCTGGTTTTCAAGCTGCGCAAGCGCCAGCCGGGCAGCAACCGCCAACGCAAACTTCTACTGCCGCCCGGACTGTCGGAACCATTAAGTCGATTTCCGGGAATACCATTATTTTGACAACGGATGCGGGAAGCGACGTGACCGTTCAAATCCAGGACGCCACGAAGCTCGTTCGCATCGCGCCCGGGCAAAAGGACTTGAAGGACGCCACGCCCATCCAGTTATCGGACGTCCAACCCGGAGACCGCATTCTTGTACGCGGCAAAATTGCTGAGAATGGAAAATCCGTTGTGGCCGCGTCGGTTATCGCCATGAAGAAAGCGGACATCGCTGAAAAACAGTCCCGCGAACGCGAAGAATGGCAGAAACACGGCTTCGGAGGGCTGGTAGACAGTGTCGATGCTGCCAGCAACACGATCAGCATTGCGCTGCCTTCTCCGGGCGAAAAAAGGACCGCCGCCATTCATCTTTCCAAGGAGACCATCCTGCGCCGGTACGCTTTGGATTCTGTGAAGTTTGATGACGCGAAACCCGCTCCACTCGATCAGATCAAGCCGGGTGACCAGCTTCGCGCTCGCGGCACTCGCAGCGGCGATGGCGCCGAATTCACCGCCGATGAAATCGTCTCTGGCACGTTTCGAAATATCGCCGGCACCATTTCCGCCATCGACGCATCCATGGGCACCATCACCGTTCAGGATTTGGTTTCGAAGAAACCCATCACCGTGAGAATCGCGGCGGAATCGCAGTTGCGCAAACTGCCTCCGCCGATGGCACAGCGAATTGCCGCGCGACTGAAAGGCAGTTCAACCGAAGCACCGTCGTCCGCGCCCACTCCGAGTGGCGCTGGCTCCGCCGCGAATGCCGGGCAAACAACGAATCCTAATGGTCCGCCCACTGGAAGCTCGGGGGTCGGCGGATCCGGCGGGACGGGAAAGCCTGGCGGCGGTGGCACTGCCGATCTGCAACAGACGATTAGCCGCATGCCTGCCGCCACGCTGGCGGACTTGCAGAAGGGCGACGCCGTCATGGTTGTGGCGACCGAGGGCGGGGCGAACGGTGTGTCCACGGTGATTACCCTGCTTGGGGGAGTTGAGCCCATTTTGGAGGCTTCCCCCAAGAGCAACCCATCCACAATTCTTTCGCCATGGAGCCTCAGCAGCGGGGGCGGCGGGGAAGCGGCCGCACCGTAATGCTGCCCATTCTCAAAACAAATGATATTCGCTCTGGAGAGATGATGAGTTTTCGGGCCGTTCGAATTGTTTTATTGAGTGTGGTTTTTCTTCTATCGATTTGTCCCATTGGCCGGAATTTGCTTGCGCAGACGCCCACTGGCGGCCTGAATGGCGTCGTCACCGATCCTTCCGGCGGAGTGATGGCAAAAGCGGCGGTCCGTTTGACCGACGCAAGCGGTGCGTCGCTGGACGCCACCACCAACCGCGAAGGCTTCTACGAATTCAAGGGATTGGTCCCGGGGACGTACACCCTGAAGGCCGTTGCAAAGGGCTTCGCGATTTTCACCCAGGAAGATGTTCAGATCATCGCCGGGCAGACGCAACAGTTGAATATTGGGCTCCTCATTCAGATGGAAGAGGAAAAAGTGGAGGTTTCGGACTCCTCCACCAAGGTCGATATTGCTCCTTCGAACAACGCAGGCATGGTAGTCATGCAAGGCAAGGACCTCGATGCGCTTTCGGATGATCCCGACGAACTGCAATCCGAACTTCAAACGCTTGCGGGCCCGTCTGCCGGTCCTAACGGCGGCCAGATTTATATAGACGGATTTACGGCTGGCACACTCCCTCCCAAAGCTTCCATTCGCGAAATCCGCATCAATCAGAATCCGTTTTCCGCGGAGTACGACAAACTCGGATACGGACGAATCGAGATTCTCACCAAGCCGGGGACGGACCAATTCCATGGCCAGGCCTTCCTTTCGGGAACCACGGCGGCGTTTAACGCGCGGAATCCTTTTGGAAATCTGCCACCCGGAACAGCGTCGCCGGGCAATCATTCGACACAATACAGTGGAAATATCGGCGGACCGCTGAGCAACAAAGCCTCGTTCTTCTTCAACGTCGAGGGGCGCAACGTCATCGACTTGCACGTGGTCAACACACCGTTCGTGGATCCGAATACATTTCAGATCATCCCGCAGTTCAGCCAGGTCGTACCGAACCCCGGCACGCGGTACAACATCAGCCCGCGCCTCGATTACCAGTTGACCCCGACTAACACGCTCACCGCGCGTTACCAGTATTTTCACAACACCGATGAGAACGAAGGCTCCGGGCAGTTCAACCTTGCGGAACAAGGCTTCAATCAGGTCAACGCCGAACATACCCTGCAAATCAGCGATACCCAGGTCGTGAACGCGAAGACCATCAACGAAACCCGGTTCCAATTCGTGCGCTCGATCAATTCGCAAATTCCCCTGAGCACCACGCCCACGATTCAAGTGCAGGGCGCATTCACCGCCGGTGGCAACGTTCAAGGAACGAGCAGCGACACCCTCGATCGCTACGAGCTTCAAAACTACACTTCCATGGCCTTGGGAAAACACTTCGTGAAATTCGGAGCCAGGCTGCGCGAGAACCGCGACGACAACTTTCAAACCGCGAATTTTAACGGGGCATTTTCCTTTGGAACCAGGCAGACTCCGGTTCCAACTGCCTCCTGCCCCGGCCCAAGCGTGCAGCTCACGGGAATCCAGGCATACCAGCAGTTGGTGACGGGTCTGGCAAATGGGCAGAGCGTGCAGAGCCTGATCAATTGCGGCTTCGGGCCAACCGATTACTCCGTGAGCGCCAGCCCCGTAGGGAATCCCACCGTTCGCGTGAACTGGTTTGACGCCGGACTGTACGCGCAAGATGACTGGCGAGTCCGCTCCAATGTCACCCTGAGTTACGGGCTTCGTTTCGAAACGCAGAACAATATCCCGGATCACGCCGACTTTGCACCGCGGCTGGGAGTGGCCTGGGGCATTGGCGGCACCTCGAAGAATCCGCCTAAAACAGTGCTTCGCGCCGGCTTTGGAATGTTTTATGACCGATTCGGCTATGACCTGGTAGCGCAGCAGCAGCGCCTCAACGGAGTCATACAGCAAAAGTTCATCGTCACCAACCCCAACTTCTACTTGAGCGATACTCCGCCGGTCAGCCAGTTCCGACAGTCCGGCGCTCCCACAACTATTTATGAATCCAATTCACACCTGCGAACGCCATACACCATGCAGACAGGTGTGAGCGTGGAGCGCCAACTCAGTAAGTCCGCAAATCTCGCAATAACATATTTGAACGCGCGCGGTGTCCACGCGTTTTTCACGAACAATATCAATGCGCCCAATCCCGCAAACAACGGGCAGCGCCCCTTGCCGAATCAAGGCAACATCTTTCAGTTCGAATCGGACGGCATCTTCCGCCAGAACCAGCTCGTGGTGAATAGCAGCATTCGAATGGGCACGAAGCTTTCCGCTTTCGGATACTATTCGCTGAACTACGCGAAAAGCGATACTGGCGGCTCAGGCTATTTCCCCTCCAATCCGTACGACCCCAGCGAAGACTATGGCCGCGCCGCGTTTGATGTTCGCCACCGCGTGTTCATCGGTGGGACCGCTGGTTTGCCCTACGCATTCCGGCTGAGCCCGTTCATGATTGCCAGCTCCGGGAGCCCGTTCAACGTCACCACCGCCCAGGACCCATTCGCTGACTCCTTGTTCAATCAGCGCGCCGCGTTTGCCGCTTGCCCTTCAACTTCGCAAACCGTGAAACAAACACCGTACGGATGTTTTGATTCGAATCCGCAAACGGGCGAGAGAATCGTGCCCATTAATTTTCTGACCGGACCGGGGAAATTTACTTTGAATCTCAGGCTGAGTAAGTCGTTTGGTTTTGGAAAAAAATCGGAAGCGACAAACGCGGGCGCCAGTGGCGGCCCAGGCGCCGGCGGCACGTTCGGGCGTGGGCCAGGAGGACCGCCGGGACAGCGCGGCGGTTTTGGAGGACGCGGCCCGGGTGGACCGGACGGCAACCTTTCGAATCATCGCTACAGCTTGACGTTCTCGGTTGCAGCGCGGAATATCTTCAATCATGTGAACCTGGCGACGCCGGTCGGTAATTTGAGTTCGTCACTTTTCGGTCTTTCGAATGCGCTCGCCGGCCAGCCCTTTTCTCAGTCGACTTCGAATCGACGCATCGATCTGCAGGCGACGTTCAGCTTTTAGAATCAGGTGTTTGAAAACTAGCCGCAGAATGATTTTCAAATGAAGCGCAACCGAAAGAAGATTTTGGACAAGGGAACCGAAGCGCGGCGAGCGGCGCGGAATTCTGGAATTGCGCCGGCCGTCACGCGCGTCATTCCCGATAAACGGAAACGGCCGCCGAAGCACAAGAAAGGATTGCTCGAAGCAGATCTCGACTGAGCTTGATGCGCGAGTTTGCCGCGGCCCTTCATTCTAAAGAGCGGCAGCAAGTTCGCTACGCTCAGTGCGAGCCGGGCTCCCGCACTCCAGACTTCTTCAGGCCCGACCGGACCTAATTTTTCGAGCTTCACCCCGGTTTGTTGGCGGGAACCACTTCGTCGGGACGGAAAAGCGGCGCCAGAGATATTTTCCTGCGCTCGGCAAGATCCGCGGCAATTCTTTCCAAATCCTTCTTGTCAAAACCCATGCAACTCAGCTTGACGGCGCCGTCGGTATCGATCAGAAAAATCGTTGGGACGCTGGTGAGGCCGTAGGCGTTGGAGACCAGGTAGCCGTTTTCGTCGTCGAGAACGATCGGGAATGTTATGCCGTACTCGCGCGCGAATTTGTTCGTGGAGCGAGTGTCGTCCTGCGAAATGCCGAGAAAAGTGGTGCCGTCGCCGCCGTAGCGTTTGTGGAGGCGCTCGAGGTAAGGGAATGTGAACTGGCAGACGGGGCAGGAGGTCTTGAAGAATGCGGCGACGACCGGGCCGCGTTCCATGAGGGTGTTGAGCGAGTATTCCTTGTTGTCGAGCGATTTGAGCGAAAATCCCGGAGCCGTGTTTCCTGCAACGATGTGCGTCATGTGGTCCTGTTTTCCCCTCCAGCGTGAAAGCCACCGCAGAATTCCCATCGCTTGAGTGTAGCGCAGAGAAGTAGAACGCCGCAAAGCGATGGGAAAGTTAAAGTGACCGGATTCAAGGCGGTATCCAGCCCGAAACGCTCCGGAAGGTCGGGATTTGCGATGAACAAGCGGCCGTACGCGATGAAGTCCGCTGTACCGCTGCGCAGCATGTCTTCTCCGCTTTGTTTGGTATGTCCGCCTGCTGCAAACAAAAAGGATCCGGTTTTGCAAGGTCACACCGCATTCGGAGTCCGTGGACTTCGTTATGGCCTGGAGGCGGCAAAAGGACACCGTCGTCCGCGACACGTTCGTCGAATTGGTGCGACACCGAAAATCACACATTTGCGAAGTCATGCAGTCCGATTAACGATTAATCCGCTGCAGAGGAGCAAGCGCCATGAGCAATGTCGTTTATGTTTCGAAGTCGAGAATTGAACGGAAGCGCGGGCCTTTGCGCATCGCTTATCTTCCGGGAGAGTCGCAGCCCGTGACCTTCAGCGTTCACGGCGCCATCGCCGAGCACTATAAGGTTGACCCTGCCAGCTTGCAGGAAACGCATTCCTCGACGATCGACTACGTGATTGCCGCGACCGCGGGTTGAATGATGGGCACCTTCGGAGGCGCGCTGGAAGCGCGCCAAATCGACGCAAGCAATGGAAGGCTCACAGCCGAAGTCACCGGTGAAGTGGAGTCCGAAGAGGGGGTGCTCGTGATCCGGCGGATTCACGTCGCAATGAAGCTTCAGGCGCCCGAAACGTCACGAGCGACCGTGGAGCGTACGCACGGGATTTATGCGATGAATTGCCCTCTCTACCGGACTCTGCGAAAGGCCATCCAGCTGACTTCTTCGGTGGAACTGATGGCTGTATAAGCCTGCCGCAGACTTGTGCGGAGCGGAGAAGCAAGAGAGCTATACCAGCGAGCGCGATGTACTCGAAGTGAGCTAATCGAACGACTCAGGCCAATCGCCGCAGCGCCGACTTGAGGCGGGGCTAACGGTTGTGGTGGGGGCGCTCTGCTCCTCGACAGGCCCGAGGGGCGGGGGAACCCGGACCAGCAGGGGGCGAGGTAAGGGGAATGCGCGGGACTGGGCTCGGGCAAGTAAGAAAAAAGAGGCTAGCGAAAGCAGCCCACGCTTGCAGGACCCGCAAGGACGCGCGAGCCAAAGGCATCTCGGGGGATCGCGTGTCGGCCACCGGCCTACAATCAACATTGCACGGCGCCTTTCTTCCGGGCCCTGGTCGTTCAACAGCAACCAGCCTACTCGGCAGAAGGAGCCGACGCCGCCATCCAATCAGTCCACGGCAAGAGTTGCTCCAGAAACGCAAAAGCCGCAGGCTTTGACCGAGTCAAAGCCTGCGGCTTTCTGACGTGATCCGTTGGATCTACGGGTAGGGCAGATATCTCCAAAAATCGTTGACGTAGCCGGGTTTGGAAGCGGAGTCGAAGCCTTCTCCGCCAAAGACCCAGACGTAGTCCAATGAGTCCTGCTGCCAGAAAGCCACTCCGCGGCGTGCCCCAGGAGTGTTGCTCACAAATGGGACACCATACGAAGGACTGAATTGCGTCGGATAAGAGCCGGGCTGATTGACGTCGCTTGATCCTTTCCACGAGATCCACTGGCCGCTGCTGCGCTGATATTCCCAAACGTCGTTCAGATATCCCGTGCTAAGCGCAAGCGAGGAACCATATCCCCAACCGCCAAAGAACCAGAGATTTCCGGAGGCATCCGCCCAGCCTGTGGCGCTCCAGCGAGAGCCGGGAACGTTCGTAGCCGCGGCAGTCTGTTGCGTTCCGTAGACACCGTTTTGGTTGGCCACGTTGTTGCCGGAGATCCAAGTCCACTGGCCGGTGCTGATGTTGTATTGCCATAGGTCGTTCAGCAGGGCGCCGTCGGCAGTCGTACTGCCGGCGGGCAGACCATTGAGCGATCCTGGATTGCGCGTTCCTGCGGAATCGAGGCCGAGTCCCCCAAAGAGCCACAGACTCCCGGAATTGTCCGCCCACAGCACAGCCGTCTGGCGGCCACCAGGGCCAGGAGCATTTGCCGCCAATGCAGTCCCTAGGGTGCCGTAAACACCGTTATTCTGGCTGACGTTCGAGTTTGTTGGGCCCATCCAGGTCCATTGGGCGGTGGCTATGTTGTATTTCCAGAGGTCATTGAGCAGTCCAAGAGAGGTGCCCGTGGAGTCAAATCCTTGCCCTCCGAAAACCCACACGTTGCCCGAGGAATCGGTACAATGCGCGGCTCCCCAGCGGCCACCGGGAGTTCCGCCCGGAGTACCAAGTGTGCCGTAAGCGCCCTTTTGGTCGACATTGGCAGTTCCGCTCACAGCGGTCCAATTCCCCTTAAGAGTGTAGGACCCTACATAGTTTGGTGGGACCGAGACATCATAACTGCCAGGAGTGAATTCCCAGATGTCGTTCAACAATCCAGCGGCCCCAGTAGTGGATAAGCCCTGGCCACCGAAGAGCCACAGATTCCCCAGGCTATCGCTCCACGTGACGCTGCCCCATCTTGAGCCCGGAGTGCTCCCACCGGGATTATCTGTGGTCTGAATGGAAATGAGATCGGCTTTGGCGGTCGTGACGGTGCCAGATGTCGTGGTCGTGATAGGCAAACCGGCGGGAATCCACGCACCGGTAGCGTCCGAATAAAGCCACAAATCGTTCAGAAGGCCAGGAAGGTTCGGCGGAGTCGCGCCTGTCAAGTCTAGACCAAAACCTCCAAAGAGCCACTTCCTACCCGAGCTATCTGTCCATGTGGAAGCGTACTCTCTTCCTCCCGGTGTGTTCGAATTTTGGGCCGGCGGCGCGGGAGGAGGAAGTGTGACAGTGCCGTAATTGCCTGCCGTATCGGGACCAGCCATCCACGTCCAGTCGTTGTGCTGGCAGTCCACGATGACGCTGGAGACATTGGCCGTGGCCACGCCTTTATAAAAGAAGAGCCCGCATGGCTGTGGCTGGCTGGTGGGCCCAGCAAAAAGGGAAACATCGTAGAAACCATTGTTGGTGATCTGAGTTGGGAAGGTAAAAGTAGTGTTGTTGCCGGTGACGAATATGTTGTCGCCGCCATTATTCAGCAGCTCGACGGTATCGCCAGGACCGTTTACCAACCCTATGAGGGTGCCGCCAATGCTGAAGGTTGGCTGAGGACAAACGACCTGAACCGTATTGATGTTGCCCGTGGCCGTTCCGGTGCCGTTGGTGACAGAGCAGGTTTGCCCCGGTTTGGAAGGTTGAGTAAGAATGGTCACGGCATAGGAGGCTCCGCTCGAGAGGGGGGTTGGGAAAGTAAAATTAACGTTCCCCGTGCCGGAAATCGTGAGATTGTCCCCGCCGTTGTTCTGCAACACCAAACCGGATCCCACCAATCCGGAAACCGTGCCGCCAATCGTGGCGATATTACCGCAGGAGACTTGTATGTTCGTGACGTTGGCCGTGGCAGTGCCACTGCCGCTGCTGACGCTGCAGTTCTGCGTGGGAGCGGAGGGCTGCGTCTTCACCGTAACCTTATAGGCCGCGCCGCTGGCGATTGACGTCTTAAAGGTAAAAGTACCGCTCTTCGTAATGGGGAGGTCGTCGCCGCCGTTATCCTGGAGTACGAGCCCAGTTCCGGTCAGCCCAACCACAGTTCCCCCAATGGTGAAAGGACCTGAGCCTGAACCCGAACCTCCGCCCGAACCTGAGCCGCCGCCGGAGCCAGATCCTCCTGAACCGAAACCCGCGCTGCCGGGGCCGCTGCAGGCGGACAGGACAAAAGAAGTCAGGAATAGGGACAGAGAGACGACAGATTTGAAGTGGGGCTTCATAGCGATCGATTGCTCCTTTGGTACTTTGCGCCTGTGAGGCTGCGGACAATCGCT
>WNFC01038734.1_pt1 | contig 11159 bp, 11 predicted proteins | sample 5400541 | NCBI WGS metagenome assembly WNFC01 (sample SAMN13153342, study PRJNA577476) | soil metagenome | isolation source: 120 cm saprolite under Douglas fir tree site 2 hole 2 replicate 1 | place: USA:California | collected 2015-04-18
TTTTCATGCGCGTTCTCACGAATGGCAAAGTCAAGGGGGACAACGTAGGGCCCCACGGCGATTTGTTACTCGAGTTTCCTTATGTAGGACCACCTCATCAAGACCGCGTGACGAAAGCTGCCCCATAAGACGACCCCAACGCAAAATCAAACGTGAAACCAAATGATATGGAGACAACAAACATGAAGGATCAAAATTACACAGCAACAAATACTCCTGAGATACGTCTGGCCCGGTGCTCGCCCGAATATTGGAGAGTCACGTTTAACCATCCGCCGCTCAACATCTTCGGCCCCGAAATGCTTCCGCAAGTGAACGAGATCATCACGGCAATTGAAACTGACGAGCGGGTCAAGGTGGTGGTCTTTGACAGTGCTGTTGAAGGTTTCTTTCTGATTCATTTGGATTTTCTTGCAAAACTTGACGATTTGGCGCATCTCCCTCCTGGACCCACAGGCTTGCATCCATGGCCCGAAATGCTGGTGCGCCTAAGTCGTGCATCTGTCGTGTCGATAGCGTTGATTCGTGGGCGGGCGACTGGTATGGGAAGTGAGCTTGCACTTGCTTGCGACATGCGTTTTGCGAGTCGCGAAAAAGCCATCTTGTCGCAGTTTGAAGTTGGCGCCGGCTTGGTGCCTGGCGGTGGCCCAATGGCGCGACTGTCGCGCCTCATGGGGAGAGGGCGTGCACTCGAAGTAATTCTAAGCGCGGACGACGTGTCAGGCGACCTGGCCGAGCGCTACGGCTACGTGAATCGGTCGTTGCCCGATGCCGATCTTGACAGGTTTGTCGATGCGCTTGCCACCCGAATCGCCTCCTTCGACAAACAGACAATCATGGATACCAAGCGCCTAGTCGACGTCGCCAGCTTGCCGCCTGATATCGAAATCGAATCCGGGTGGAATGCTTGCGTTGCTTCGATGGGACGACCGGCCACGCAGCATAGAATCAAAACGCTGCTAGAACGAGGCTTTTGCAAACCGGGCGATGCAGAAAATCGCTTGGGAGATTTCGTAGGACGCTGACCATCTGTAACGGCGCAGCCTCCAATGGCACACCGTGAAAAATAAGAACGCGGACGATCAACCGAAACTGCAGGAGCGAGATCAATGAATACGGGTCCGAAAGAGAAAATCTTAAACGACGATAACTCTCGTCCTGTCACTGCCGAGCAGCGACTGACACAACTTGGCATCAAGCTTCCAGCACCGCCTGAGCCGTTCGGCATCTACGCAGAAGCGGTGCAGACAGGCAACCTCCTCTTTCTCACCGGAATGCTTCCCACTGGAGGCCGCGAACCGAAATTTGTCGGGCGCATCGGCGCGGAACTCGACGTGAAAACGGGACGTATGGCCGCTTACCTGGCAGCGGTCAACGCCCTCGCTGTCGCGCGGGAGCACTTGGGATCGCTCGACAAAGTTACGCGGATCGTCCGGCTTGGCGTGTTGGTGGCCACTTCGGGAGATGTCCGGGAGCAGCCGAAAATCGCTGACGGCGCTTCCGAGTTGCTGCAGGACGTTTTCGGAAAAGACAAAAACCCTAGCCGACTGGTGTACGGCGTAGCCAGCCTTCCGCTCGGCGTGCCGGTCGAGCTGGAGTTGATTTTTGAGGTATCCGCGTAATGCTGCCCCGCTGGAATGAGAACCGGCTCACAGCAAAACTCGGGATCGACTACCCCGTCATTCAAGGTCCCCTCGGCGGATTGTCATCACAAACATTGACGGTAGCGGTTTCGAACTTTGGCGGACTCGGATCGTTCGGTGCGCACGGCTTGGCACCGGAAGCCATTAAGGAAGTGATCGCGGAGATTCGCTCCCTTACATCGAAGCCGTTCGCAATGAACTTGTCGGTATCGATGGAAGACGAAGGCGCCCAGACCTCTGATGAAAACGCATTCAACCGAAGCCTTGCGCCTCTTGCCGCCCATATCGCAGCCTTGGGAGCATCTCGCCCAACCTTCAAACCGTATTCGCCGGCTCGATTTGAAGATCAGGCTCGCGTGTTGATAGACGCGAAGGTGCCGGTATTCAGCTTCATCTTTGGAATTCCGCCAAGAGAAGTCTTAGAGGAGTGCCGGGCCAAAAACATCGTCACGATTGGTACGGCCACCACGCCCGAAGAGAGTGCAGCGCTTCAAGAAGCCGCCGTGGATGCCATCGTCGCTTCTGGCTTTGAAGCTGGCGGGCATCGCGGTTCATTCCTGCGAAGCCCAGAAGATTCACTCACTGGCACACTGTCGCTCGTTCCGCAGATTACCGACAAGGTCAAAGTGCCGGTAATCGCTGCTGGTGGCATCGCAGATGCGCGCGGCGTAATTGCTGCCCTAGCTCTAGGTGCAGAGGGCGTGCAAATGGGAACGGTATTCCTGGCGTGCGAAGAGTCCGGCGCCAACCTCCTTCATCGCCAGACTTTGCGAGAAAAAAAGGCAGGGCACACGGCTCTGACGAAGGGCTTCACCGGAAGACTTGCGCGGGGAATCCACAACCGTTTGCTACAGGAGTTGAACCAGGACGCAACGGCGATCCTACCTTATCCGTTGCAACGAAGCCTCGTCCGAAACCTCGCGATCCCGGCAGAGGCGGCGGGCCGATCGGATCTCCTGCCCCTATGGGCTGGGCAAAGTGCCAACCTTTCTACATGCACCGACGTATTGGCTTTTTTGACCTCATTAGTCGAAGAGACGTCTGAAATCGCAGGGCCCATCATTCAGTGGAGTGCAGCTCGCCGTGAAAAGCAAATTCTGAAATAAGGAAAAGAGAATGGAAAAGTCAAACATCACCGACAAAGTCGTAGTAATCACCGGAGCAAGCAGCGGCATTGGGGAAAGCACTGCAAAACTTCTCGCAGAACATGGCGCAAAAGTTGTACTCGGAGCGCGCCGTTCGAACCGGATCGACGCAGTGGTTCAAGAGATCTCTGCCACCGGCGGCAAGGCCATCGGATTTGCTACCGATGTGACAAAGCGCGCAGAAGTCGAAGCGCTCATTCAAGGGGCCGTCGACGGTTTCGGCCGCGTCGATGTGCTCCTCAATAACGCCGGCATTATGCCCATCGCACCGATCGACGCCCTTAAGGTAGATGAATGGGATCGGCAGATTGACGTCAATATCAAAGGACTTCTGTATGGCGTTGCCGCTGCCCTGCCTCACATGCAGAAGCAGAAGAGCGGTCACATCATTAACATCGCTTCTGTTTTCGGGATCAAAATGTTCGCCCCCGGCGGGACAGTCTACTGCGCCACCAAGGCGGCTGTGCGCGCGTTGACTGAAGGGCTGCGGATGGAACTGCACTCCCAAAATATCCGCTGCACGATGATCTCACCTGGCGCGATTGCCACAGAACTGTCGGAGAGCAGTTCGGACGAAGCGACCAGAAAGAATTTGCGCGAGTTCATGAAAATGGCCATCCCGGCCAGCGCGATCGCCAGAGCGATTGCTTACGCAATTGAGCAACCGGTCGAGGTGGAAGTCGATGAAATGGTCATCCGCCCAACGGTACAGGACTTCTAACGCGGAGACGTCTATGCGCGCTTTCTACTTTTCCCGTTGGCCCCGATTCTTGACGGTTTCTCGTATGGTGCTGGTGGTTTCTCTGATGCTCGCAATATTTCAGCTCCCGGTCCATGCGCAGGGAAAGGAACGCCCCCTGAAACACTCGACTGTTTATCGCACGATACAGGTAGATGGACTCTCCATCTTTTACAGAGAGGCGGGGCCGAAGGACGCGCCAACGCTTTTGCTGTTGCACGGGCTTCCTTCCTCATCCCGGATGTTCGATCCTCTCATCGCCCAGCTTTCCGATCGCTATCACCTGGTAGCGCCCGACTATCCGGGCTTTGGCCACAGCGACTGGCCGGACCCGAAAAAGTTCGCGTACACGTTCGATCACATCGCCGAAATCATGAATCACTTCACGGAAGCTCTTGGGCTCTCGCGCTACACGCTTTACATGCAGGATTACGGCGGTCCCGTGGGTTTTCGCATGGTCCTAGCTCATCCGGAGCGAATCGAGGCGCTCATTGTCCAGAACGCTGTGGCGCACAACGAAGGTCTCGGAGCGATTTGGAAAACACGCCGGGCCTTTTGGGCCGATCGCGCCGCCAACGAGGGTGCGCTTCGCGCAAACCTCCTGTCAGTCGCGACCACTCGGACGCGCCACGTAGGGAGCGACCCTAACATCGAGGGCTACGCGCCGGATCTTTGGACCGATGAATTTGCTTTTCTTAGTCAGCCGGGCCAGGTGGATATTCAAAGTGACCTCTTCTATGACTACCGCACGAACGTCGACTCCTACCCCAAGTGGCAGGCATGGATGCGCGAAAGGCAACCGCGGCTGCTGGTGATTTGGGTAAGTATGACCCCTCATTCGACCTTTCGGAGCCGGAAGCCTATCGCCGGGATGTACCGAACGCTGAGGTTCACATTATCGACGCAGGGCACTTCGCTCTTGATACCAGAGCAGATGAAATTGCGGCGCTCGTAGATCAGTTCATGAAGAGGCAGAAATGAGTACGACCATTCGCGAAGCAATGGCCGGTTCAGAGTGGTCAAGGAGGCAAGATTTTATGGGCAGGAAACTCGCACTACTTGCAATTCGTTTGTTGGTGTCGGTGAACCTTCTCTATGCTGCGGTCTTTCTCAAGTTTGCAGGGGTGCCAAGCTCGGTGACCCTGTTCACGCAGATGTCGCAAACGGTCCACGGGTTGATATCTCAGCCAGTATTCCGGCTAGGGTCAGGAGTGTTCGAGACGGTGATGGCGGTTCTGCTCCTGATCCCGAAGACAGCAAGATTGGGAGCGCGATTGACGGTTATGTGGATGATAGCCGTAATTCTCAGCCACATTTTCGTGTTGGGATATGGCTGGTTCTTTATCGATGCTCTCGTGGTGATGGTGCTGGCTGTCATTTATCTCTTGCTGACGCACAGGCAATCCCATTCGGGCGAACCCGAAAGTGTGGGGACGACGGCTGCCTTACAAACGCACAAAAAATAGTCGGGCGAACAGTTGGAAGCGGAGCCACAAGATCCTGAATAACAGTGCCCTCAGCGTGGGTTCACATCGATGGCGGCCATTTCTCCCGCGACACGGCCGCCGACGAGATCGCCGCACGAGTACATGAGTTTATGGATATGCCGAACGAATTAATCCCAAGAGAAGAAATCATGGCAACAGCAACGACGCCCGCCCGCCCCCCTTTCCCGCCGTTCACACGCGACAGTGCGATGCAAAAGGTGCGCCTCGCTGAAGATGCTTGGAATACTCGCGATCCTGCAAAAGTAGCTCTGGCATAGCGATCGATTCACGCTGGAGGAACCGATCGGAGTTCCTGAATGGACGAAACGAAATCATTGCTTTCCTCTCTCGCAAGTGGGCAAGAGAGTTGGACTACAGGCTCATCAAGGAGTTGTGGGCGTTCACCGGGAACCGCATCGCTGTTTGCTTCGCTTACGAGTGGCACGACGACTCGGGGCACTGGTATCGCTCCTATGGCAATGAGAACTGGGAGTTCAATGACGACGGGCTTATGGCCTTACGGTTTGCGTCAATCAACGACCTTCCCATTTTGGAATCTGATCGCAAATATCACTGGCCGCTCGGGCGACGTCCCGAAGACCACCCAGGATTGAGTGATCTGGGTCTTTAGTGCTCCCACCGCCACCACGGTTCAGACTATGTTGATAGGTGAGCTACGACGCGCCGATCCTTATTTAGGGGAGCGCTCTGAATGGCTGGATGTGGAATGTTAGCGTTTCGGAGAATGTGTGGGGTGAAGTCTCTCGGCCATTTTCACCAAGTCGGCGAGAGAATTGGCCTTCATTTTTTGCATCACCTGGCCTCGGTGTGCCTTCACCGTGATCTCGCTAATGCCGAGCTCTGCACCGGCTTGTTTATTTAGCAGGCCGGAGGCCACCAATGCCAAAACTTGTCGTTCGCGACGTGTGAGTGACGCGTAACAATCCCGGAGCACCTGCATCTCCGCCTCTTGGTCCAGTGCAGTGTGGCTGCGCTCAAGGGCATGCCGAATAGCGCTCCGCAACACCTCGTCGCCGAATGGTTTGGTCAAGAACTCCACTGCGCCCGCCTTCATGGCCTGCACCGTCATCGGCACATCACCGTAACCCGTGATGAAGATGATTGGCATGTCGGTCCGTTCGACGGCGACGCGCTTCTGCAGTTCGAGACCGTTGAGGCCCGGAAGAGAAACGTCCAATACGAGGCAGCTCGGAACCAGCACTCGTGCGCGGGCAAGGAATTCCTGCGCCGACGCGAAGGTCTCCGCCTGCCAGCCTGCGCAGCGGATCAGCAACTCCAGCGATTCGCGCACCGAGATGTCATCGTCAACAACGAACACGATGGGTGTGGCATGCGACTTGGGTGATGCCCTCGATTGGCCAGGTGCGCTCGCTGAACTCATGTGCATCCCTCAGCTCACTCGAAGCGCTGCATTGAGCGCCTTAAGGAGAGCCGTGTCGCTGAAAGGCTTGAATAAGCACTCCACGGCGCCTTGTTCAAGCACTCGTGGGCGGACGGCTTCATCTCTGTGAGCAGTGATGAAGACGATCGGAATCTCTCTCCGGCGAACCCTCAATTCCTGTTGAAGATCGGGGCCGGTCATGCCCGGCATGGCGATGTCGAGGATCAAACATCTGGTCTCGTCGACAAAGCCGGACGCGAGAAACTCTTCCGCCGACGAGAACGCATGGGCCGCAAAGCCCAACTCCCGGAGCAAGTCGGGTAGCGACTCGCGTACGGACTCGTCGTCATCAACCACTGATATAAGAGAAGGCCTGATAGTCATGGATTCCTCATGCCGCATCCCTCACAGCCGGGGTCCGCAAGGAACAGAAAATGAAAACGTGGCTCCCGGACCATCATTCGGTTCCGCCCATAGACGGCCGTGATGACTCTCGATAATGGAGCGACTGACGGAGAGTCCCATTCCCATACCATCGTTCTTAGTTGTGTAGAATGCTTCGAAAAATCTGTCTACATCTTGACGGTCGAAACCGATTCCCGTATCTTGCACGGTCAATCGCACACGATCTTCTTCGTCTCGGTCGGTTCTGATCAGCAACTGCCTGGGACGATCCTCGACGACACTCATCGCGTCTGAGGCGTTCCGGAGCAGGTTGAGAATGACCTGCTGGAGCTGGACTCGGTCACCTGTGACAAGCGGGAGGTCTTCGGCAAGCTCACATCGCAAAATAACCCGGTCTCTTTGAAGCTCACTCAATGACAGAGCAATCACCTCTCTCGTAGCGTCATTCAGATCCACCCGCTCAGCGATGGTGTCTTTCTTGCTGAAGAGTGCGCGCAGTCGCGTGATCACATCAGACGCACGGTTGCCATCGCGAATCGTTCGCCGGGCCGTTTCACGCGCACCGTCGACGTTCGGTGGATCCAATGTCAGCATCCGCAGACAGGTGCTGGCGTTAGTGACGATACCTGAGAGCGGCTGGTTCACTTCGTGCGCGATTGACGCCGTTAACACAGCGAGGCTCGTGACTCTGGCAACGTGTGCAAGCTCCGACCTGGCCTTGGCAAGTGCCTCTTCCGAAAATTTCCGCTGCGTGACATCCTGAACCGCGCCGACGTATTCCAGTCGCCCGTCATGGGCTCTAATCCCGTGCGCAATCAAGTGCAGGTATTTGAGCGAATAATCAGGCATTAGTAACCGGTGTTCGTACTCAAAATCTCTGACCGCGCCTCGCGCCCTTTCGACCATGTCGTTCAACAGCGCGATGTCTTCTGGATGGACTCGAGTACTGATCAAGTCAAGCGTCACAGGCACATCCCGTTCAAGCCCAAAAATGCGATAGAGTTCCTCTGAGCACGTGATTTCGTCTGTTTCCACACGCCAGGAAAAACTGCCGATTCGACAGAGACGTTGGCCTTCGGCTAGAAACGCTTCACTGCGCTCCAGGGATAGCTTCTCTTCGGCCAACCGCGCCCTGGCCTCCGTTAATTCCTTGTTCCGCTGCTCCAGTTCTTCAGTCCTAGCTCGAACTTGTGCTTCCAGGCCATTCGTTAGCTCACGCAATTCTGTTTCCGCCTTTTCGCGCGCGGACATCTGCAATTTGAGGTCATCAATGGACGCCAGAGTCTGATACGCCAGGGAGGCGAATTCTCCTAGAACGTTCATGATCCGCCCGTCTTCTGCGTCGAACTTGCGTCGATCGCTATGCATGATCGCCCATATCGTCCCGACCGCTTTGCCCTGCACGTAAAACGGAAGCAGCAGGCACTCTTCTGCAGCAGGCATCACAGGTTGCAAATAGGGGTAACGCCGCTCGAAGTGTTTGAACAACAGGGTACGATTGCAATCAAGCACATCTCCGCAGGGACCGAAATTGCGCGGCGTCCCGCCCCCTGTGTGCGGTTTCCACATCCCGGCAATGGCCGGCCAATAGAATCGTTTTCCCCCGTCATCCGTCGTTAGCAGACTAAGACCAGATGAGTCGGACTCGGTAACTTGCAGGATGGTCTCGGCGAATACCTGAAGAATGGTGTGCGAATCGGCGGCAAGCGTCCTGGCAAGTGCCACAACGGCGCGGTTCTCCTTTTCGTGATCAGGCGGACGCCATGGGCGACGATGCAACTCCTCGGTGCAGAGGATCGATTCCAAAGAAGCGCCGCCGGCTGGAATTGAAGTCTCCAGTGGAACATCTTTTTGTAATTTGGCAGACTGGGTCACGTTCTCGCCTCCCTCTGCGCGGTCGCGCCTTAAATAGCTCGGGCGTTGGTAGTAAGCACATTCTGTCTCGTCAAGGCATTCCACCCGCATGAAGCGGCTCGTTCTCCATTGCGGTCCTTTTCTGGGCGGCACTCCATGACACGAGGATGCGCCACTCCACGGTAGAGTGTCCATTAGACTTTGGTATCGGTTTGCCGCCCGCTGTCAGCACCATCGTGTGCCGCGCCGGCAGCGGATCGTGTGGTCATCTCTCCACCTTGGATTAGGAAGAGCGCGTCCGCCATGCCAGTCAACGGTACGTTCGTCCAAATGCTTCCGCGGTATTCGGGCGCGCAAGCAGGTGGGCGAGGCAACCTCGTTCCTCCCGATTGGGCCTCCCGCTGTCGCGAGATCAGGGCGCGTCCTGCGGGTTGATCATGCGCGTGTGTAAGCTGCTCGCTACGCCGACCAGGACGAAGGTATCGCCGATACCTTCGTCCAATTGTTTCACTTCCACACTTCTGGTGTGATTGCTTCATCGCGACCGATTTTGATCGGCCGAGCGTGACGAAAAGGCTTTTCAGAAAGGAGTCAACAATGACTCAAGTCGGACAAGCAAGAGAATCCTCCATAGCCCATCTGGAAAAAGTTCATTTGACTCCGCGCGCTTTGGCCTTTGGCTGGCACGGGGCCAGGGACTCAGGGACGAACCGCACATTTGAAAGATTGTGAGAAGGGAGGGCGAGAAGGGATGAACGTTCAAGACGCGACACCACTTACCGAGCGACGGGAAGTCACGCACCGCAGCGCTTTCAAACCCGGATCGACCGATGAGCGATTGCTCGTAGCACAGGCAAAATCTGGACGCTCGACCGCTTTCGGAGAACTGTACGACCGTCATCGACTTAGGATCTATCACACTGCCTTCCGGATACTTCGCAATCGACAAGATGCGGAAGATGCAGTTCAACGTTCGTTTCAACGCGCTTTCACAAACCTCTGCAGATTTCGCGAAGACTCGACCTTTTCCACCTGGGTAACCCGCATAGCTATCAATGATGCCTTGATGCTGCTCCGCCAGAGGCGAGCAAACACACGATTGCAAGAAAACAACGATGACACCGAAGCACCTTCCGTGCTCGATCCTGCGGATAGAGGGCCTACACCGGAACAAGCCCTCGCAGAAACGGAACGCCGCGCCGCTGTCCTTCAAGCGATTTCACATCTCCGGGAAAGCTTGCGAACCACGGTTCTTCTTCGCGAATTGCAAGGGCTTACGAGTGCTGAAACCGCGCGACGACTCGGTCTGACCGTGTCCGCCGTTAAAGCACGTACATTCCGTGCGAGACGCTGTCTGCGACAGCACTTGGAACGGAGATACAAGGCTGCGTGCGGTGGCTTCCTGATCGGAACGTGAACGATCCGCTGTCTCGAAAATGTCACGGTAGTCGCGGAAAAACGAACGCCTGAGCTAGCTGAGCAACCAGCGAGATCTTGTAACGATCAGTACCGGGTGGTCTTAGTGTTGAATCGGAAGCGCGAGGAGGCAAGGCGTGCACAGAGCGTAGCGTGTTTGCGCGCTTTCGATTCAACGACTTGAAGGAAGCCGCCCGCGTTTGCGGCGGATGCGGGCCCTATGGAAATTGAATGGAGTGCGGAAGCCGGCTATTGCGGAAAAATGTTGCGAAGCGAGTGTGTGAGGAAGCCAGAAGAAGAGATTTGTTCGGCGATAAGGCCATAGGGGGCGGAGCGTGCCGAGACACGCGAAAAATTTGAGTTGGAAAAAGTTGTTTCATGGGGCAACGGTGACCACAGGTGGAGAACGAAGTTGCATCTCGGCAGCCGTTAGCCTCTCAACGACCACCATCGGTCCAGCACACTTGGGGCAAAGCCAAAGATCGCTCGCGTTGCCGGCGCCTGACCTGTCTTGTTCGGTCGGCCGAGTTGCAGCCGAGCCGAGCGACTGAAAGCAAAGAGGCAAGAAAGTTGCACGCCGCCGGTTGGTGACTTTCTGATCGACGAAGGAGATCAGTCGGTGATTGGAGATGGCTACACGATGGGTGTAACGGCCCAGATAACGGAGCACATGCTCCGGGCCTCCGAACGGTGGTTTCGCATAGACCACCCAATCCTTTCGAAATAGTGGTCTCAGCCACGCAGCAAAGGTTTTCGGCTGAGTGAGGGGCTGCAAGTCTCCGTGAAAACTGATCTTGCCGTCCTGAAACGCGCGCTGGAGTGCCGCAACGAACTTGCCGCGAAAGACTCGGCTGAGCACCTTGACAGGAAGAAAGAACGCGTAGCGTGGCTTGATCCAACGCGAGCGATCGGCAGAAAGTCCACCGGCCGGCACCACGCAATGCACATGTGGGTGAAGTTCGAGTTTCTGACTCCAGGAGTGCAGCACGCTGAAGAAGCCAATTTCTGCGCCAAGATGTTTGGGATCGCGGGCAACTTCGAGCAGTGTTTCTGCACTGGTTCGGAACA
>WNFC01008801.1_pt1 | contig 11158 bp, 10 predicted proteins | sample 5400541 | NCBI WGS metagenome assembly WNFC01 (sample SAMN13153342, study PRJNA577476) | soil metagenome | isolation source: 120 cm saprolite under Douglas fir tree site 2 hole 2 replicate 1 | place: USA:California | collected 2015-04-18
GTCCGGGCACCTTTCGCCGATTCCTCACGGCTGCGGGGCGATCGCGTCGAAATTTCGGACGCGCTCACCACATCCTCGTTTCTAGGACGCTCACCGCATCCCCCGTCGCAGTAGATAAATAAATACAGGCGCGCCGGCCAGCGCCGTCATCGCGCCGACCGGCAATTCCGTCGGCGCGGCAACGGTGCGCGCCAGCGTATCGGCCAGGACGATCGCGATCGCGCCACACAGAGCGGAAGCGGGAATCAGCAGCCGGTAATCCGATCCGAACAGCAATCTCACCGCGTGCGGCACCAGCAGGCCGACGTAGCCGATGGCTCCGCTAGCGGAGACGGCCAGCGCCGTCAGCAGCGAGGCGGAAACATACACGACCAGTTTCACGCGCGTCACTTCAACGCCGAGGTGAATGGCCTCGCGCTCGCCGGTGAGCAGCAGGTTCAAGTCGGCGGCGGTCGTGTAAATCGCGCCAAATCCAGCAAGCAATCCAACTGTGAAGATCCAGCGGAGGCCGGTGGGCACCGGCGTCGAAAGATCGCCCATGAGCCAGAAGACGATGCCTCGCAGATCGCGTCCGGAGAGCGTCGTCACTAGGAACATAATCATCGCCGAAAGAAACGACGCGGAAATGATGCCACCGAGCAGCAACGTCGTGCTGTCCAGTTGTCCTTCGCGGCGGCCCAGGAAGTAAACTGCGGTAATGGTCGCGAGGGCCCCAAGAAATGCGCCCAGCGGGGTGACCAGCGGGAGTTCCGGCGCGATGGCAAGCGCAAGGAGAGATCCCAACGCCGCGCCACTCGAGACCCCTAGAACAAACGGATCAGCCAGCGGGTTGCGAAGCAGAGCCTGGAAGCTGGCGCCCGAGACGGAAAGCGCCGCACCCACGAGAACTCCCAGCAAGATGCGTGGCAGGCGAAGTTCGAAAATAATGAGGCGGTAATCCGTGGGAAGCCGGTCGCTCTGTCCGATGGCGATCCGGCCGAGATTCAATACCAGGTCTGTCACGGAAATCGGCACGGCGCCCAACTTGAGCGCGAGGACCACGCAGGCGAGCAACACAACTGCCAGCGCGCCGCATGTCCAGAGCAATCTCTTGAGCGTCAGAGGGCGCATGTGCAGGCCTCCTCGGCGATTTGCGCGGGCTTTGGCGATGGGCGGTCATGCGACGCGAACGATTCCGAATGGAACGCGCGCGCCAATTCTTCGACGGCGTCCACCATGCGCGGCGCCGGGCGATTGATGGCGTCGCTGATGATAACGACGTTTCCGCGGCGCAGCGCGTCCAGGTCCCGCCAGCCCGGCCGGGTGCGCAGCGAATCGATGTCATGCTGGGTGTCTGCGGCGCGCGCGCCTGCAAAAATAAGGAATTCTGGCTGCAGGCGGACGATCTCTTCGAAACTGATGCGAGGCCATTCGGCGGCTGCGTCCACCACCGAGCGTGCTCCGGCGCGGCGCAGCGCGTCAGCGATAAACGTGCCGCGGCCAATCGAGATCAGCGGATCAGTCCAAACCACAAAGAGCACGCGGCGCGGCACGGTGCCGGCGATGCGCCGGTCGAGATTGGAAAGCCGTTCGCGAAGGTCTTCCGCCAGCGGCGCGGCAGTTTTTTCGGCATGAAGAACATTACCGATGTGTTCGATGGAGGCGATCATGCCGTCCACCGAGTGGGGATCGGTGACGTAAACGGGCACCCCGATTCTCGCTAGCCCATCCACGGTTTCACGCCGATTGATGGCCTTCGTCGCGAGGACCAGGTCCGGCATCAGCGCTACAACTTGCTCAAGATTTGGATTCACGGGTCCGCCCACGCGGGGTTTCCGGGTTGCTTCTGCTGGATAGTCACAAAAATCCGTGTCGCCAGCCAGATGGTCGCCTTCGCCTAAGGCAAAAACGATTTCTGTAAGATTCGGAGCGAGCGAAACAATACGCTTCACGGCGGCTGGAACTTCCACACGCCGGCCGATCTCATCAATGAACGAAGGAGAAAGAGGAGCGGCATCCTGCGACCCGGACGCGGCTCTTACGATTTGTGTTTGCGCACGCGCCGGCATGACGAACAGGAGGAGAGAGAACATCGTCAACCAGGGGCGTAGCGCGGCCGGACGCGTCTTCACGAAGTTCAATGCGCGCCGCGTTGCTTTGAATTCCATGGGTTCGCTTTCCGCCAATAAAAAAGCCCCACGAGAAAATGGGGCGTGACGCGACACCCTTTCTCGCGAGGAGTGTCAGCACAAACGGCCTGGGAGGGTGTCCTGACTTACGGCGTTTCGCCGATCACAGTGGCGGGACCGTGGCCGATTCGCACGGCCTTCCCCCGTTTCCCATGCCTGCTCATTGTCGGGAGGCAGTCTATGTCGCGCGGTACGCGGTGTCAACTCGGCCTCACCCCAGCGCGTTACGTTCGAACGGTGTTCTGCTCGTCGGCTTCTTCCGACCAGTGGACGTCATCGATCCACCAGCGGCCTGCGAGGCGAATCAGCGTAAATCGCGCGCGGTATTCTCTTTCATCGGAGCCGCGGAGGTGGATCTCAAGCGTTACGCCGGGACCCGTTTGCGACGGCTCTCCCGTCCGCAACACCTCCGCATGAAACATCCGCCAATGGGTGACGATCAATTCGTGCCATACGTCGAAAGAAACCTGCTGGCGGTACCGCACGGAGAACATGTCGTAAGCCGGACGGAGTTGGCCGCGATCGAGCGCCCGGAGCTGCGCTCGCACGATTTCCTGCGGGCCGTTCATGAAGCTGCCGAGGGGCGAATCGACGCGAACAAGGATCCACGTCGTCACTACAAAGGCGGCCAGAGTCAGAGAAAGCAGCAGCAGTAGGTTGTGCCGCAAGCTCCGTTTGCGCGACGCCTCTTCCACGCCAGGCGCGCCCGGTTGCGGCGGCATCCATTGCGGCGCAACGGCGGAAATAAATCCCGGAGATGACTGGAGAGAGGGCTCTGCGTCGTCGCCAGGCGCGGATTCCTGCTCCTTTTCCTGAGGTTCTTTCTGTGGGTCCTCGAATGGTCCGGGACGAATATGCAGTGGGTCGTCCATGGAAATCGTCCGCGCGGCGGGGGTAGCGCGAGTAGCCTCTTAGCGATTCTTCCACTCTGGCTTGCGTTTTTCAATAAGAGCGCGCAAGCCCTCTTGTGAATCCTCCAGACGGTACAGCTCGTTCAAGAAAATGCTCATGGAATTGCGCAGGGCATCGCGTAGCGAAAGTCCCATCCCCGCAATGACGGCTTTCTTCGCCATGCCCAGGACGGCGCCGGACTGAGCCGTGATCTTGGCGACCAGATCGTTGACCGCGGTTTGCAACTGCGCCTCGGGGACGAGGCGGTTCACCAGGCCCAGGTCGCGCGCCCGCTCGGCCGTGATGGCTTCGCCGGTCAGCACAAGCTCGAGCGCGCGTTTCGGGCCGATGATGTGAGGAAACATCGTGGATGCCAGCGGAGGAAACATCCCGATGGTGATTTCCGGCAGCGCGAAGCGTGCGCGCGGCGAGGCCACAACCAAGTCGCCGTAGGCGATCAACTCCGCACCTCCACCGATTGCCGGGCCGTCCACGACCACCAGGACGGGCTGCGTCGCTTCAACCATCGCGATACACGCGGCGTGAAATGCGTCAAGCATCGAGAACGCGCGCTCCGCCGTGTACTCCCCGATATCTACGCCCCCCGAAAACACCTTTCCATTCGCATCGAGCACGATCAGCTTCACGGAAGACTTCTCCGTCAGCGCCCCGATGCTGTCCGCGAGTTCCCGCAGCATCGGCTCATTCAATAGGTTGTGTTCGGGACGGTTAAGCGTGAGCCGCGCGACCGGGCCATCGATGCGATAGCGGACGAATTCGAACTGTTCCGGGCTCCGCCGCGGGGGCCTGTCGTAAAGTTCCTGGGGTTGGACCGTGTCTGGCATGGTCAGCTCTCTTAGATGCTAGCACACCCCGCGCCGTGCGAACGCCTGGGCCGGCGGAAGACGTCTCCAACCAGTAGCTCCCCGGAGCGGAAGTTAAGAGTCGACAGTCAAGAGTTGAAAGTTAAAATCCGTACCAGACTGTCTCGGGGGTCCGGTTTGCCACCTGCCACCCGTCACCTAACACCTGCCACCTTTCAACTGTCGACTATCAACTGTTAACGGTCAACTCTCAACCCAGCACACGAATCACAACTCACGAGTCACGAATCACTTCTCTTAAGGTATTCTCTCCGCATGCATGACCTGGGATATTTTCGCGAACACTTGAAAGAATTCGAGCAGATGGCGGCCAATCGCGGCGTCACTATTGATTTCGATGGCTTCAGGACGCTCGACCATGAGCGCCGCGAGCGCATCACCGCAGCCGAGCGGCTGAAAGCCGAGCGAAACAAAGCCAGCGAGGAAATCGCGCGGCGCAAGAAGGCGGGCGAGGATGCGTCGGCGTTGCTGGCGGAGATGAAACGCGTCTCGGACGAAATCAAGATGGCCAGTGAGCGCGCCGCTGTGTTGGACGCGCGCCTCGCGGATTTCATGCTGACCGTACCCAACCGGCCGCACAGCTCCGTACCCGTGGGCCATGACGTCAGCGCAAATATCGAAGTGCGGCGATGGGGCGCGCCGCCCAAATTCGATTTTACGCCGCGGCCGCATTGGGAAATCGCGGAAGGCTCGGGCATTCTGGACTTTCAGCGCGCCACGAAGATGGCGAGCACTCGGTTCGCGCTTTACCGGGGTCTAGGCGCGCGGATGGAGCGCGGGCTGGCATCTTTTTTCCTTGATACGCACGCCGCCCACGGATACACGGAAATTCTGCCGCCCTTTGTCGTGAATACAGCGGCGCTCACGGGCGTGGGTCAATTGCCGAAATTCGCGGCGGACATGTTTCATCTGGAGGGCACCGACTTGTGGCTGACGCCGACGGCGGAGGTTGAGCTCACCAGTCTCTATCGTGAGGAAACACTCGACGCCGACGCGCTGCCCATCAAGCTCTGCGCCTGGACAGCGTGCTTTCGCTCCGAGGCCGGGGCAGCCGGAAAGGACACGCGCGGCCTGAAGCGCCAGCATCAATTCCAGAAGGTCGAAATGTTCAAGTTCACGCGGCCAGACAAAAGTTATGAAGAACTGGAGTCTCTGGTTGCCGACGCCGAGCGCGTCCTGCAAACTCTGGGCCTTCATTACCGCGTCGTGCGGTTGTGTACGGGCGACATGGGATTCGCGTCGTCGAAGACATACGATATTGAAGTGTGGCTGCCCTCCGCCAACGAGTTCATGGAAATCTCTTCATGCTCGAATACCGAGGCGTTTCAGGCGCGGCGTTCCGGCATACGCTTCAAGCCGAAAGGCGGCAAGAGCGAATTCGTGCACACGCTCAATGGTTCCGGGCTGGCCGTGGGGCGCACGTGGCTTGCCATCGTGGAGAACTATCAGCAAATGGATGGTTCGGTGACGATCCCGGAGGCTCTGCGGCCTTATGTGGGCGCGGATCGAATTCCCGCGAAGCTCTAAGCCAAGCGAATCTTGGCTGTCAAAAAAAAGGGCCGCGGCATGACAGTGCGCGGCCCTTCCTTATGTTTGGCGTGCGAACCGAAATTACATTTTCCCCATCACGACCTTGTCTAGATGCAGCTTGCCATCCTCCATCACGTGCCCCGTCACCTCAACCGTCATTCCGAGGTCCTTATCGGTGTTCACGATATCCTGATTGTCGATTTTCAGAACCTTCTTCGACTTGGCATCCACGAAGACCCATGATGCGCCCTTTTCCTTGACGCATTGCAGGGCGCATTGTTTCCCGCCGGCGGTATTGGCGTTCTTGACGCCGCAGGCGCTGTCGCTGATGTAACCCGTCCACGTCATCGTCTTCTCATCTTTTGCGGCTGTCGGGATGCTCACCATCGTGAACGCCATCGCCAGCAAACCGATAAGGCTGATTGCTTTTCGCATTTATGTCTCCCTCCAATTGAACTATCCCAAGACCGACCCCGCGGAAATTGTACACCCCCGAGCGGTCCTTTCGGGCCCCTGAAACATTCATCGTCTCGCAAAAGGAAACAGATGAGGTTTACAGACCCTCACGGTCTATTACGAATCTAAGTGGCAATCGGACGAGGTTAAGCGGCGAAATTATCTTCGGAACGGCCTTGGCCAGGTCATACAGTCAAAAAGACGCCATAAACCACTAACGCTATTAGAATGAGCACTTTACATACAAAAAGACCCCGTGTGAGCTCAGTTTTCAGTGATTTCCGGGCCAACCTTCGAACATTCGGGACGTTCTTTGGTTGACACCGCTTTTCCCGGTTGACTACACTCGGTCCATTGCGCGAGCGGCAGCCGCGCATCAATCAGTCGATCATTCAGGTGGCGACGGCCGGCCTGGTTCCCGGACGCGGAAAAATTCAGGCGTCCTGCGAACATGCGCGGCAGGCCGGGCCACGACGAGCCGCTGGAAAGCGTCGGGCGGGTGAGTTTAGAAGAACAAATAGACCGATGGACGGGCCAAGGGATAGCGTGGCTGGTACGTAAGCTGGTGGCCACTTTTTTGCGGAACGCTACGCCGGTGTCCACATTTAGGCCGCCTTCAACGGGCGCGAGCTCGACGTGGAGCCCGCACAATAATGGAGCCCGCACCCGGCCGCGCCCGGACATGACCCGGTCCGCGATTCCTTTGCATCGCGATCCGTGGTGCGGCACTCATGTCTCACCTGAGATTTCATTTCCCCTGGAGCAAGCGGGCCAAGTCATGCACTTTTGTTCGGCCGAATGCCGGACGCGGTACCAGCAATCATCGCAGCGCGCCGCAAGCGCCTAGTCGCGCCACTCAAGGAGAGAAACAGCAATGGCCACGGTGGTAAAACCGATTCCTCAACCTGTCGTTCCGCGGATGGCGCCGCGTGAAGATTTGAATCCGTTCCGCATCGCGCAAATCCAGTTCGATATGGCGGCGGAATACCTGAAGCTGGACGCGGGCCTGCGGCAGATTCTGCGCACGCCGAAGCGTGTGATGGAAGTTTCGATCCCGGTGAAATTGGACAACGGGCAGGTGAAAGTGTTTACCGGTTTCCGCGTGCAGCACAACGTGGCGCGCGGCCCGGCCAAGGGCGGCCTCCGCTATCATCCCAACGTTACGCTCGACGAAGTGAAGGCGCTCGCTGCGTGGATGACGTGGAAAACGGCGACGGTGAATCTACCCTATGGCGGCGCCAAAGGCGGTGTGGTGTGCGACCCCAAGCGCATGTCGAAGGGCGAGCTCGAACGCATGACGCGCCGCTACGCAACTGAAATTCAGCCGATCATCGGCCCCGAAGTCGATATCCCGGCGCCCGACGTGTACACCGACGCGCAAACCATGGCGTGGATCATGGACACTTACGCAATGAGCGTGGGCCACGCGTCACCGGGCGTCGTGACGGGGAAACCCGTATCGATCGGCGGCTCCGAAGGGCGGTCCGACGCCACCGGGCGCGGGTGCCTTTACGTGGTTGAGGAAGCGTGCAAGGTTAAGAAAATTTCGCTGCGCGGCGCAACGGTCGCCATTCAGGGCTTCGGGAACGTCGGCTCGGCCGTGGCGCGCCTTTTCGCCGAGAAGAAAGCGAAGATCGTTGCGATCAGCGATTCGCGCGGCGGCGTGCACAACCCGCGCGGAATCGATCCGCTGCGCGCCATCCGCTACAAAGAGCGCTCCGGCACGGTGGTCGGGATGCCCGGCGCGTCACGCATCTCCAATGACGAACTGCTCGCCCTCAAGTGCGACATTCTGATTCCGGCGGCCCTGGAAAACATCATCACGCTGCACAACGCCGACCAAATCAAGGCGAAGATCCTGGCGGAAGCTGCCAACGGCCCCACCACTCCGCACGCCGACGAAGTGCTCTCCCGCAAGGGCGTGTTTGTCGTGCCGGATATTCTCGCCAATGCCGGCGGCGTCACCGTCAGCTATTTCGAGTGGGCGCAGGACCTGCAGGGTTTCTTCTGGCAGGTTCAGGAAGTCAACTCGAAGCTCGAGTACGTGATGAAGCGCGCGTTTAGTGATGTCTACGAGACGATGCGCAAGTTCCACGTCTATCCCCGCGCCGCGGCGTACATCCTTGCCGTCGGGCGCGTCGCCGAAGCCATGACGGTTCGAGGACTCTTCCCGTAGGCCGAGTCGCGGGGTTCTGCCGCTTCCATTCTCTTTCGTTCACAGCGTGACCGGACGAGATTCCACAGGCCGGCAACATTGACAATAAAAATTTCTTGCGTGCAGCGTGTCACGCGCGTACATTTCGACTTGCCGGCTCGCGCGCGCATTCGGCGCAGCCGGCCCAGTTTTCTTCGGAGCCTTTGGCGCGGAGGGCACCATCGCTTTGTTGAACCATCACAACCCGGCGCCGCCGATCGTATTGACGATCGCCGGATTTGATCCTTCCGCCGGAGCAGGAATCGCCGCGGACCTCAAAACTTTTTCCGCACATAATTGTTACGGGGTCGCGGCAGTCACCGCGCTGACGGTGCAGTCGACGCAGGGCGTGAAATCCGTCCATGTGACTCCGGCCGCGGAGTTGCGCGCGCAACTGGATGCGTTACTCGAAGACGTGAAAATTGCCGCGATCAAGATCGGCATGCTGGGTCATCGCGGCAACGCCGTGGTGGTGGCCGAGTTTTTGGACCGGGCAGGTGTCGCGAACGTGGTTCTCGATCCGGTCATGAAATCGACGTCCGGCATGGCGGACTTGCTCGATGCAGGCGGCGTAAAATATTTGGCGGAAGAGTTGCTGAAGCGCGCGACAGTCGTGACGCCGAATATTGAGGAAGCCGAAGTTCTTTCCGGGATCACTATCAAGGACCACGCCACGATGGAAGCGGCCGCATTAAAGATTGTCGAGCGCGGCGCGCGCGCTGTTGTCGTCAAGGGCGGACACATGGAGAAAGCGATCGACGTCCTCTTTGACGGCGTGGAAATACTCACTCTCGGCGGCGAACATGTAAAAACTGAAAACACGCACGGCTCGGGCTGCACCTTTGCGTCTGCTATCGCGGCGCAGCTCGCGTTTGGGCGCCCGCTTCGAGATTCCGTTCTGCTCGCAAAGGCCTACGTGACGAAAGCCATCGAGAAGGGATTCTCGATCGGCAAGGGTCCTGGCCCGCTCGACCATTTCTACCGCATCCATCAGGAGCCGCCGCCGCGCGGCATCCACGAAGTTCCTCAACACGGCATGCACCCCGCCGCCGAACCCGCTTCGCGCTAGGAAAAGATCGCCACAGAGGCACGGAGACGCAGAGCAGGAAAACCGGATTTCATTTCCTCCAGTCAGTGCGGTGCATTCAGACTGAATTCGGATTTCTTTCCGCGTTCTTCTCAGTGCCTCTACTTCTCTGTGGCTAATCTATCTTCGGTAGGCGATACGTCCCGCTACGATGGTTGCCATCGGAGCGCCCCGAAAGGTTCGCCCGTCGAAGGGTGAATTCCGCGATTTGCTGGCGGATTCTTGCGCAAGGAATGTCCAGTTGTGATCGGTGGAAAAGATTGTGAGGTCGCCCGGTTCGTTTTCCGCGATGCACCGTTTCATCCCGAGCACGCGCGCGGGCCCCGAGGTGAACAGTTCGGCGAGGCGCATCAGCGAAAACCTTCCTGCGTGCACGAGCTCGAGTCCGAGAGCAAGCGCGGTTTCAAATCCAGTAACGCCAAAGGGCGCGCGGTCGAATTCGACGTCCTTTAACGCGGGCTCGTGCGGCGCATGGTCGGTGGCGATGGCGTCCACGGTTCCGTCGGCGAGTCCCGCGATGAGGGCGTCGCGGTCTTCGCGCGAGGCCAGCGGCGGATTCATTTTGTAGCGCGTGTCATATTGGACGTCTTCATCGGTCAGCGTGAAGTGATGCGGAGTGATTTCGCAGGTGACCGGGAGCCCCTTCGCCTTGGCGGCGCGAACCAATTCCAGCGAAGCGCGCGCAGACAGATGCGCGATGTGCAGGCGGCAGTTCGTCAGCTCGCCGACCTGGACGTCCCGCGCGACGGCGAGCGATTCCGTGGCCGCAGGCATGCCGCGCAGGCCGAGCCGCACGGATTGTTTTCCTTCGCGCATCACCGCGCCGGCGAATAATGAGCTGTCTTCGCAGTGGTCGATCACCGGCAAGTCGAGCGCGCGGCAATAGTCCATCACCTGCCGCAATAATTTCGCGCTCGCGATGGGCCGGCCGTCATCGGAAACCGCAACGATTCCCGCCTGCTTCATCGCCGCAATCTCGGAAAGCGCTTCCCCTTGGCTGCCGATTGATGCCGCGCCAATCGGCCACACGCGCACGCTGGAAACGGCGGCGGCGCGTTCGAGGATTGAGCGCGTTACAGATGCGTTGTCGTTTACCGGGCGCGTGTTGGGCATCGGGCACACGGCCGTGAATCCCCCGCGGGCGGCCGCGCGCGTCCCGGTCTCGATCGTTTCCGAGGACTCGCCGCCCGGTTCGCGGAGGTGGCAGTGTAAATCGATGAAACCCGGCGCCACGATGAAATTCGCAGCATCGAAAATCTCCGCATCCTTCGCTCGCGCGGCCAGCTGGCCCTGCGGCGCAACCGCGGCAATGCGGTCTCCATCGAGCAGGACGTCGCGGAGAGAATCGGTCCCGCTCGCGGGATCCAGCACGCGTCCATTGCTAATCAGCAGCATGGGAAAAATCCTTTTCCGGGGGCGCGTCCGCGCCGCTGCCGGTCATCAGGAAGAGCAACGCCATGCGGACGGCCACACCGTTGGTGACTTGTTCCAGCACGCAAGACTGCGGCCCGTCAGCGACGGCAGGATCGATTTCAAGGCCGCGGACCATGGGTCCGGGATGCAGCACGAGTGCTGCGGGCCGCGCCAGGCGCAGGCGCTCCGGCGTGAGCTGGTATTGCAGGATGTACTCATCGATCGGAAGCGCTGGCTCGTGCAGACGTTCCTGCTGCACGCGCAGCGTCAATATGACGTCGGCGTCTTCCAGCGCTTCCGCAACACGCGTGACGCGGCGAATCGAAGTGCCCGCCGGCCCGACGCATTCGAGTTCGCGGGGCAGCCACATCGCGGGACCGCAGAGCGTGAAGCGGCAGCCGAATTTCGAGAGCAGGTGAATGTTCGAGCGCGCCACGCGGCTGTGCAGGATGTCGCCGAGGATCGTGACGTTCAAACCCTCCAGAGTTCCCCGCCGGTCGCGGATCGTCAGCGCATCGAGGAGCGCCTGCGTGGG
>WNFC01031533.1_pt1 | contig 11158 bp, 10 predicted proteins | sample 5400541 | NCBI WGS metagenome assembly WNFC01 (sample SAMN13153342, study PRJNA577476) | soil metagenome | isolation source: 120 cm saprolite under Douglas fir tree site 2 hole 2 replicate 1 | place: USA:California | collected 2015-04-18
TCATTCCTTCCGAAATCTTCCGCCAGGCGCGAGTTGCATTTGATGAGGCTGCTGCGATCGTCATGGTGGTGGATGCGCGAACTGAGATCGCCGCCCCGGACCGTGAGTTGGCTCGGCTTCTGCTGCGGACAGGAAAACCTCTTTTTCTTGCGGCTAATAAGGTCGACAGCGGCAAGCAGGATGGGATGACGGGGGATTTTCATCGGCTTGGGATTCGGGATGTGTTTCCGGTGTCGGCGGAGAATGCTCGGGGACTGGATGATTTGCTTGACTCGATCCTGGCGGTGCTGCCCCAGGTCAAGGGCATTACCACAGAGGTCACGGAGGACACGGGGGAAAGCACGGGGGACGGCTTGGAGGAAGAGGTTGCTGCTGAGCCGGAGCCACATGAGATTAAGGTAGCGATCATCGGGCATCCTAATGTTGGCAAGTCTACATTGCTGAATCGGCTGACGGGCAGTTCGCGCGCTATTGTTTCGCCGATTCCGGGAACTACTCGCGATTCGGTGGACGAGGTTATCGAACACAATGGCCGCAAGATTCGGTTTATTGATACAGCTGGAATCCGGCGTAAGGGTAAGACTCATCTGATGGCGGAGAAGCTGTCGGTTGTGATGGCGCGCAAGAATATCGAAGACGCCGACATCGTGCTCTTCCTGGTGGATGCGACCGAGGGCGTTAGCGGGCTCGACGCTTCGATCGCCGGCTATGCGGACGAAAGCGGGCGGTCGGTGATTATCGTCGTCAACAAGTGGGATCTGGTTACCAGCGGCGAGAAGCGGGCCGTGAGCCAGTCGAAGGCGGCGCGTATTCAGGAGGCGAGGCGTCCTCAGGACCGGAAACTCTACGAAGAGCGCTTGCGCTACGGGTTGAAATTTTTGAGTTATGCGCCAGTGTTGTTCATCTCCGCCGAGAACGGCAAGGGCACTGAGAGGATTCTTCCGCTGATCGAGGAGGTTGCCGCCGAGCGCCGCAAGCGCATTTCCACCGGCGAGATGAATCGGTTCCTGAAGACGGTTGATTTTGACCGCGCTTCGGTCCCAGTGAGTAAACGGGTGCGGATCTACTACATGACGCAGGCTGCGGTGGCTCCGCCGACGTTCATTCTTTTTACGGATCGTCCGGTGAAGCTGCATTTTTCCTACCAGCGGTTTCTCGAGAATCAGATTCGCGCGGCGTTTGGGTTTATGGGGACGCCGATCTGGATCAAGAATCGGTCACGGTAGTAACGACGTGTTTCCAAGAGTTGTCATGCTGAGCGAAGCAAAAGATCTGCTTTCGTCAGCATTCAAAAGAAGGCAGGTCCTTCCCGTTCGGCTCCGCTCAGGGTCAGGATGACAAATCTCTAGAAGGGATAGCGTTCGTCGTGATGATGGTGGCCAACATGGTGGCAACGAGCTTCTCTTCGGTGCCGTTGATCGCGAACGCATCGGCTGCGCAAACGGTGATCGTTCGGCCGGCCCGTTTCACCTGCACTCGGGCCACGAATCGCTCTCCCACTGCGGGCGACAGCAGGTTTACTTTGAACTCGACACTGAGGACGTTGACGCTTTCCGGGGCCACGCTCAAAGCGGCATAACCGCAGGCTGAGTCGAGGATGCTGGTGATGACTCCAGCGTGAACGAAGCCGTTCTGCTGCGTGAGGTCGGCGCGGAAGGGCACTACGATTTCGACGGCGCCTGATTTGACTGCGGATAGGGACGCGCCCAGCGTCGCCATGAATTGTTGTTGCGTGAAGCTGTCGCGCACTCGCTCGAAAATGGTGACTGGCATTGTCCGACCCACCGGGTGGTTCAGCTTTTTTACAGTCGGACATGGGAAAAAGCAACCAGTTGCCTGCCGCCCCTAAAGGGGGCATCAAAATGTTCGCAGTCGGCATCGCTGAAGCGATGCCCTGATACGAATCTACTGCTGGCTAGTGGTCTCGGTGATGGACTGCTGCCGCTTCATCATGCAGCAGTCCAAGGCGATCTACGCCGGCGTTGTGAGCGGTGTCGATGACATCTGCGACGCGCTCGAAATCGATGTCATCATCGGCTTTCACGAATGCGATTCGCTCGACACGGATCGCGAAGATGTCGACCAGCCGCTGGCGAAGATCACTCCATGCCACGGTCTCATCGTTGATTTTGATATCAGGATGGTCGGCACTCTTCCCGTCCCGCACCTGGATGATGATCGTGCGGTCGGGAGGCGGGATGTAATGGTCCTTGGGGTTTGGCTCCTGCGGAATCTGAGCGTCGAAGCCCTTGGGTTTTTCCTGGATTACTACCAGCATGAAAATGATGAGCAACACCAGCAGAACGTCAATCAGGGGCGTGACGTTCATTTGTGGCGCAGACGGACCACCGCCTGCCGTTGAGAATGACATGGAATTTTCTCCTCTCAGGCACGCGCGTGTCTGGTGAATTTGACACCTCGCGGGGGCAGACGGTTCCCGGGGACGCTCTGCTGAGTAGAGCCCTATTGTGTTCGGGAAGATTTAGAATCGGGATCAATCAGTCGGCGCTTGTTGTCGAACAACTATTTGAACTTTGACCGACTTGCATCATGCGGAAACATTTGGCCCCGATCGTGTTCCTGGTGTTGTGTTTCGGCTCGCGAGCCCGTGCTCAGGACAACTACGAGATCCAGGTTTACAGTGCAGACACGGTTCCGCAGGGCGTGACGATGTTCGAGATTCATTCCAACTTCACGGTGGAGGGGCGCAAGCAGACTGAAAATGGGGTCGCTCCTACTCATCACGCGGTGCACGAAACTCTTGAAATCACGCACGGCTTCACACCCTGGTTCGAAGTCGGCTTTTATTTGTTTTCGAGCATTCAGCCGGACGGGGGTTGGCAGTGGGTGGGCGACCACATCCGCCCGCGGGTCGCGGCGCCGGAGTCGTGGCACTTGCCGGTCGGACTAAGCCTTTCGCAGGAGATCGGATACCAGCGGCGCAAGTTTTCCGAAGACAGCTGGAATTACGAACTGCGTCCGATCATCGACAAGAAAATTGGGCGGTGGTATTTCGCGTTTAATCCAGCGTTCGAGAAATCTATCCACGGATTGAACCAGGATCGGGGCTTCGATTTCTCGCCCAATGCCAAGGTGAGCTTTGATTTCACAAAGAAAATTACCGGTGGCCTGGAATACTACGGAGGGCTGGGGCCGGCTACCGACTTTGACAAACTCTCGGACCAGTCGCAACAGTTTTTTCCGTCGATTGACCTGAATCTCTCGCCGAATTGGGAATTCAATTTCGGGGCGGGCGTCGGCGTGACGCGCGCCACCGATCGCCTGATTCTGAAGTTCATCATCGGGCGACGCTTCAGTTGGGGCGGCACGCACAGGCCCCGAGTAGAGGCAAGCCAGCGTCCGACGTCAGGCGAATAATCGGGAGACTCCGGTTACTATCCGATCGGCTCGGGGGAAGGCGGCAATGGTGGCGACGGTAGAGGAGGTGACTCCAGCACGGGCGTCGCCTCCGGCGCGGGCGGAGCGGGGGCCGGGTTGAGCAGCTCCCCGAGGTTCGGATAGCGCGCCGCGAAGAAATACATCGCGTATGCGGGAAAGAAAACCGTCGCGGGCACAGACACCAGCGCCACCAGGTAGATCAGCAGCACAAAGACCATCGTCCCGCAAATGATGGCGAGACTGACTGTCGATGCGCTCCAACCCATACCGGCGGTCTTGGCAGCGAGCACGATCAAGACGCTGGGAAGGATTACGACTAGCGCTGGAATAATCGCAACGATGGAAAACAGAATCGCGGCCGCAATGGAGAGCACAACTTTCATCAGGAGATAGACCGCATACTTTCCGGGTTCCCCGCGCATCAGGCCTAACAGGCGGCTCCAGCCGTCGGCAAAGTCGAGGTTCTCCAGCGCCATAATTGGCACCAGGAAATCCTTGGCCAGCACCTGCACTATGGCAGCGGCCAGTGCGACGATCAGAACGACACCGACCAGCAGGATCAGGCTTCCCACCATGCCCGCGACGTGCTGCTTGGGATCTTTGAACCATCCCGCCGTCACCGCGAAGAGTACGGGAATACCGATGAGCAGGCCGAGAATCAGCCAGGTGGAGATTACATAAACAAGTTGCCACAGAAAAAAGCGTCTGCCGGTCCGATGCCAACGCTGCCAGCCTTCGCCGATCGAGCATTCCCGGCGCAATACTGATTCGAACAAAATGAAACGGAAGACACTGCTGATATAGAGGAAAACAAAGAACACTACGATCGCAAGAAGGAACACGGCCGCAATCAGCCCGGCGAACTGCGCGATGCGCGCCGGGTCGATGTTCGGAAAGGGCATCGCCATAAATTCGTTACTGCGCTTCGGTGGCTGAGACAGTAGTTGTCCGAAATTCCCAAAGTTGCATCCACTGGCATGCATTTCCGCCGCAAGAATTCCCACCAGGGCCAGACGGGACCATTGCCCTATGCGGAAGTGGCTAAACAGCTGCTCCCTGGTGTGCTGGATCGCAGGCTGAACACAATCGACGGCGGACACGGGCACGGAACACTCTCCTGATAGGCGCAGAGTAATTCGGCGCGAGCAGGGCGTCAACAAGGAATGTGCCGGTGCTATCGGCAGTTACTCGTAGCGTAGCGCTTCGACGGGATCGAGGTTGGCCGCGCGCGCTGCGGGAATCAGCGCGCTCAGGATGCCGACAATCAGCAGGACGGTGGTTGACATCGTCAGTGTGAAGAGAGAAATCTTCAAGTGGATGTCGGCCTTGCCGGAGTCATTTTCGACTAGGTTCCATAGGGCTTTAAAGTCGCGGTCGCGCTATCGCGGGCTCAACGTGGCAGAGCGCGAAACCTGGGTCCACCATCCCTGGAATGCGTTGAGCGCAGCCTGGCACTGCTGGCGATGGCGCTCTTTGCGATCGCGAACTCCGGTTGCGAGAGCGGGCAAGAGGTCGAAGGTGATGTTCGCTGGCTGGAAGTTCCTGGGGTCGGCTTGCGTGATGTAGTGAATGAGCGAGCCGAACGCGGTCGCTCGCGGCGGAGGAATAGGTTCGCTGTCCGCCGCTAGCGCCGCGGCATTCACACCCGCCATCAGTCCGGTGGCGATTGATTCGACGTAGCCTTCGACTCCGCAAATCTGGCCTGCGAACAGAATGTTAGGAAGGCTTTTAATCTGCAGAGTCGGGGTGAGCAGCGTGGGCGCGTTGATGTAGGTGTTGCGGTGGATCTGTCCGTAGCGCAGGAAGCGGGCATTTTCCAGGCCGGGGACGAGGCGCAGCACGCTCGCCTGCTCGCTGAATTTCAGGTGGTTCTGAAAGCCAACGAGATTGTAGGAGTCGGCCCGCAAGTTTTCCTGACGTAATTGGACTGCCGCATATGGAATCCTGCCGATCGGCAGACAGCTCTCGAAGTAGTTGAGCTTCTCCCAATCCTTTTCTTCGACCGACTGCGCGGCCAGCAGGGCGTCGTAGAACGTGTCGTATTCGTCCTTTGACATGGGACAGTTGATGTAGTCGGCCGATCCCTTGTCGTAGCGGGCCGCGAGGTACACCTTGCTCATGTCGATGGAGTCGGCTTCGACGATGGGGCTGATGGAATCGTAAAAGTAAAGATGTGTGCTGCCGGCAACCTCTGTGCTCAGGCGCGCAATCTCCTTTGAGAGAGCGTCCGAGGTAAGCGGGCCGGTCGCGATGATCGAGATCTGCCCTGCATCGATCTTCGCGGCTTCTTCGCGTCGAATGTGAATCAGGGGTTCGCGGGAGATTATCTCGGTGACCTTGCGCGAGAACTCAGCTCTATCTACGGCGAGGGCGTGGCCGGCAGGCACGGCGGTTTCGCGAGCGATTTCCAGCAGCAGCGATCCGGCGCGCTGCATTTCTTCTTTGAGTAACCAGGGGGCGGTGTTCTCGCTGTCGGACTTCAGCGAATTCGAACAGACGAGTTCGGCGAAGTCGGCAGTCTGGTGGGCGGGGGTCGTCCGCACCGGACGCATCTCGAAGAGTTCGACCGGAATGCCGCGCCGCGCACACTGCCACGCCGCTTCCGATCCGGCCAACCCGGCTCCCATGATATGTACCCGGCTCAAGTTGTCTCCCATGTTTATTATAGGTGTGCGACGAAGGAGATTCCTGATGGCTCGCATTGCCCTGATTGAACCGGAACATGCTACGGCAGAAGTCAAAGAGATTTACGACAGCAAGTTGAAAGGCAAGCCCGGCAGCATCCAGAAGGCGCTGGCGCACCGGCCAGCAATGCTCGGCAACTTTCTCAGCTACTACGCCAGCGTGGGACGCTCACTCGACCGCAAGCTTTACGAGACCGTCTATCTTCGCGTGTCGCTGATCAACGGCTGCCACTACTGCACCCAACATCACATCGTCGGCGCTAAGCGCGCGGGGCTCACACAGGAACAGATGAAAGCGTTGAAGGAGGGGAACTACTCTGGATTCAGCGAACAGGAACAGGCAGGGCTGCGCTACGCGGAGAAGCTGACCCGCACTCCGAACGCCGCCACTGATGCCGACTTTGTCCAACTCAAGAAACACTTCTCCGATGAGCAGATCCTCGACCTCCATATGCTGATCGGGCTGGCGAATCTTACCAACCGCGTTACCGGGCCACTGGCGCTGGACCTCGAGTTCCCGGAAGAAAAGCTTTAACCACAAAGGTCACAGAGGAACCAAGGGACTTGTGTTGCGTACATGGTTAGAGAATTACTCTTTCGTCGCCTACCCGCCGCGTCACTCGTTCGCGATCGAGATACTCCAGCAGCGGGATGGCGTACTTGCGGCTGACTCCGGTCAGGTCTTTGAAGCGGGCGACGTCGATCTTCGGGGAGGTGTTCTTGAGGGCGGCAACTCTCTGGCGGAGATCTGTAAGAGCGCCTTGATGAAAGACTAGATCGTCGGAGATTTTCACCAGCGCTTTTTCCCGCAACAGCAGCGTCACGATTTTCTGGGCACGGACTTTGTCCACTTTGAGACCTGCGAGCACTTTACGCAGCGATGGGACTTTCAATCCTGCCGAAAGAAATGCCTGTTCGATGATCTTCTTGGACTCGGCCTCATCGTCTTTCATGACAACACCGCGTCCGGGAAGGTGCACGAGTTCGCCGGCAACTTCCAGCTTTTTTTCGCGGACTAACGTATCGATTGCAGATGAAAAGATTTCGGCGCTGACCTGCAATTTGTCGCGCAGTTCCTCTTTGCTGATTCCGGCCACCAGCGGATTTTTCTTGTGGAACTCAGAAACCTGATTCGACAGCGACGACATAAGATGCGCGAATGAAGAGGCGCTCACCAAGGTGTCGGCAATCCGCCGGACCGTTCCTTTCTCCAAGGCTCCGGCCAACTTGGCCGCAATAAATTCCGAGCGCCACCCTGTTTCCGCGACTACCTGAGACAGCGAAATCGCATGCGGACCTCTGCGCGCAATGCGGTCTTCGAGGATCGTCTCCTCGGTGCCGCGCTCCAGCAGTGCCAAAAAATCCTGAACGCTCTTCGTCTTCGGGAGGGGCGCGGCGTCCAGCACGACTCCTCCACCGATCGTGACCACCGGCGAAAACTGGCGGAGGATGAAACGATCTCCGGGCAGGAGCAGCGTGGACTCGGCCAAACGGAGTTGTGCATAACCCTGTCTGCCAGGCGCGACTTGCTTGACTTCGTGCAGGCGAACTTCCGCGATCGTCTCCATCGTGAAGGCATGGAAGTGCACGCGAGCGCGGTCTTTGAGTGGCTTGGCGGAAGGCAGCACTGAGAGTGAGACGTCTAGTCGCGAGGTGGATTGGAAAGTATCCGGCAGTGCGAGCGCCATGCCGCGCGCAAGATCGTCGGTGGAGACTCCTGCGAGGTTCAGCGCAGTGCGTTGCCCCGCAATTGCTTGTTCCGCGGCTGCGCCGTGCACTTGGACTCCGCGAACGCGCAGGCGTTTGCCGGTGGGAAAAACTTCCAGTTCTTCTTCTTTGCGAATCGTTCCCGAGACAAGAGTGCCGGTCACAACGGTTCCAAAGCCTCTCATGGTGAACACGCGGTCAATCGGAAGGCGCGCCAGCGCGGTCGAGTCTCTTGCCGGGACTTCTGTGGCGACTTTTGCCAGCGCGGTGCGCAGCTCCTCGAGACCAGCGCCGTTCAGCGCACTCACGGCAACGATCGGAGAGTGTGCTGGATCAAGAAACGATCCACGGAGAAAATCGTCCACTTCCAGGCGCACGACTTCGAGCGTGTCGGGGTCGACGGTGTCAGACTTAGTCAGCACCGTGATGCCGCGCTTCACTGACAGCAGTCGGCAGATGTCGAAGTGCTCGCGAGTTTGCGGCTTGATGCCTTCGTCGGCGGCGATGACCAGCAAGACCAGATCGATTCCACCAACTCCGGCGAGCATATTGCGGACGAAGCGTTCGTGGCCGGGGACGTCCACGAATCCGAGACGAAGTTTGTCGCCGTTCGGAGCAGGAAGTTCGAGGTGTGCAAATCCGATGTCAATCGTGATGCCGCGCCGCTTCTCTTCTTCCAGGCGGTCGGCATCAATTCCGGTCAGGGCCTTTACCAACGAAGTTTTCCCGTGATCGATATGCCCGGCGGTGCCGACGATGACGGACTTCATGCGAAAACAGTATAGTGTGCGGTTTCGTCGCAGCGCTTTGCAGAGCCCGCCCTGCCCGCTTAGACTCTGCTGATGACGCAGCGGGCCGCACTTGGCTTCAAGCTCCACACCGGCTGGGCCGCTTTAGTGGCGGTGGCTGGCCGTCCGGGTGAAATTCGAGTGCTCCTTCGTCGGCGCATCGAGCTGTTGCCGTCGAATAGCTCGATTCCACGTTTCGTGTATCACGTGGCGTCTGAGATGCCGCTGGCGCAGGCAACCGAACTCGTGCAACGCGGGACGAAGGCGGCGCAGGAAGCGGCATGCCTTGCCGTCAAAAACGCGGTGGAGGAATTGCGTTCTCGTGGCGTCAGGGTTGATATCTGCGGGGTTCTTTCCGGCTCTACGGTTGTCCCAAACTATCTGGCGGCAATTCTTCGGTCGCACCCTATGATTCACTCCGCCGAGGGCACGCTGTTTCAGAACGCGATCGTCTCTGCTTGCGAGAGACGCGGGCTGACAGTCGTTCTTTTGCGCGAACGCGAGGTTTGGGTACGCGCAGCTGCCGCCTGGGACGTCACAGATCCGGCGTTGCGAAAGAATGTGGATGGCTTGCGCAAGTCTCTGGGCCCGCCCTGGAGCGCGGACCACAAGAGCGCGACTGCAATTGCTCTTCTTGCCCTGAAATCCCACACCCGCATGTAAAAACTCTCCCAAAGTGCGACAATAGAGTTTCCCCGTGATGACCACCTCTGCGATTCCAGCCGTTACGCCGGAGATGATCCGGGAGCACGGCCTTACTCCGGACGAATACGAGAAAATCAAACAGCTGCTGGGCGGACGCGAACCGACGCGGACCGAGCTCGGCATTTTCAGCGTGATGTGGAGCGAGCATTGCTCCTACAAGTCTTCGCGCGTCCACCTGAAGCGGCTGCCGACTCGCAGCAAGCTGGTGGTGCAGGGACCGGGCGAGAATGCCGGCATTATTGACATCGGCGACGGCTGGGCGTGCGCGTTCAAGATCGAGTCGCACAATCATCCGTCGTTTATTGAGCCGTTTCAGGGTGCGGCTACGGGCGTCGGCGGCATTCTGCGTGACATTTTCACCATGGGCGCGCGGCCCGTAGCGGTGATGGATTCGTTGCGGTTTGGGCCGATCAGTGTGGGAGAGACCAGTGTGGAACCGGGTCTTCGACCCGGTCGGGCGGGTCAGAGACCCGCCCCCACACGGGCCGAACTCCACAAGAATCATTCCGTCATGGAGGGTGTGGTCGCGGGCGTGGCCTCATACGGGAATTGTTTTGGAGTGCCCAACCTGGGGGGCGAGGTGAAGTTTGAGCCTTGCTATTCGGGCAATCCGCTGGTGAATGCTTTTGCGCTTGGACTGGTCCGGCGCGACCAGATTTTTTATGCGCGTGCGGCGGGAGAAGGCAATCCCGTGATCTATGTGGGCGCCAAGACCGGACGCGATGGCATCCATGGCGCCACCATGGCCAGCGAGGAATTCAGCGAAGGGTCCGAGGCCAAGCGGCCGAACGTGCAGGTTGGCGATCCATTTCTGGAAAAGCTGCTGCTCGAAGCCTGCCTCGAAGCCATGCAAACGGGCGCGATCATCGGCATTCAGGACATGGGCGCCGCGGGGCTGACCTGCTCGACTTGCGAAATGGGTGCGCGCGGCGGCACTGGGATCGAGATTGATCTGGATTGCGTTCCGCAGCGCGAAACCGGCATGACTCCCTACGAGATCATGCTCAGCGAATCGCAGGAACGCATGCTGCTGGTCGCGCAGAAGGGCCGCGAGCAGGAAGTTTTTCGTGTCTTCGAGAAGTGGGGGCTGGACGCCGTGGAAGTCGGCCGCGTGACGAGCGATTCGAAGATGCGGGTGCTGGAGCATGGACAGGTGGTTGCGGAAATCCCCAATGCGGCTCTCACGGACGATGCGCCGGTGTACAAACGTCCACTCGCGCGATGGGAGCCACCCGTTCCGCGAGAGATGCCGGGGCACATCAGGTTGGCATCTTTCAAGCAGTGGCTGAAGCCCATCTCGCTAGCGCCGTCGGGCGGCACGGCTGAAGCCGTGCCCTCCCGAGAACCGGTTCTTGAAAGCACGAGCGTGGACTTCACAGCAAATTTCAAGCGACTGCTGGCGAGTCTGAATATCTGTTCGAAGCGCTGGGTCTGGCAACAGTACGACCACATGGTCCAGACCAATACGGTTGAAGCGCCGGGCGCTGGCGATGCCGGGGTCATCCGCATTAAAGGCTCCAAGCGTGGACTGGCGATGGCGCTCGACGGCAACGGGCGCTGGTGCTATCTCGATCCCCGACTCGGCGCGATGCACGCGGTTGCGGAAGCGGCTCGCAAAGTTGCCTGTGCGGGAGCTACGCCGGTGGGTGCTACGAATTGCCTGAACTTCGGCAATCCCGAAAAGGCGCACATCATGTGGCAGTTTTCGCAGGTGATCGATGGAATCACCAGGGCTTGCGAGGAACTCGAAATCCCGATCACGGGCGGCAATGTCAGCTTCTACAACGAAACTCTGGGCGAGGGGATTTATCCGACGCCAGTGCTTGGGGTGGTCGGCATTCTTGAGGATGTCCACAAAGTGGCGAAGATGCACTT
>WNFC01032922.1_pt1 | contig 11158 bp, 7 predicted proteins | sample 5400541 | NCBI WGS metagenome assembly WNFC01 (sample SAMN13153342, study PRJNA577476) | soil metagenome | isolation source: 120 cm saprolite under Douglas fir tree site 2 hole 2 replicate 1 | place: USA:California | collected 2015-04-18
TCAAGGGTAAGGGAAAGCGAGCGGTTTCGGCTACTACGTTGGAGTTTCTGCGGGGGGCCGTTCTCGAGCGGGAGAGACCGGAGCTGGTGGTGATGGACCCTCCGCGAGCTGGGGTAGGGGCGGAGGTATGTGCTTTGCTTGCAAGGGTTTCGGCTCGGGAGATGGTTTATGTGTCGTGCGATCCGGTGACGCTGGGGCGGGATTTGAAGGCGATGGTAGACTCCGGCTACACAGTGGTGGAGCTGCATTTGGTGGATTTATTTCCGCAGACGTTTCACCTGGAGACTGTGGCGGTTTTGCGTAAATAAACGTGGTCAGGACGTGGTGAGATGGCTGGCAAGTGTGGTTTTCCGGTGGTGATTTGAAGGTACAGGAAAGCATACCCCAGGGGCTAAAGCCCCTCTCTTCTGGGCGGCTAGAGAGACCCAAGGCTGAAGCCTTGGGGTACCTAGAAGCAAAGACACCTGATCCGGGGCTCTGGCCGAAATCGGAGGCTCGGGTGGGGGCGCTGGAGCTTCGGCGGGCTCCCCTGCTGGCGGCTGCGTGCTGGTTTGCGCTGGGGGAGGTGATGGCGCGGGGCTGGCGGCCGGGGGTGATGCTGCTGGGGGCGCTGGTCTTGCTGGCTGGACTGACTTTGGTGGGGCTAAAGTGGTCTGGGAATGGGACGGGGCGGGTGGCGGTGGTGCCTCTGGCGGCGGTTTGGGTGGTGGTGGGGTTCTGGTGTGCGGAGGTTCGGCCTGCTCCGTCGACGCAGCAGGCTCTGCTGCAGTATGCGGATGGGTTGAGCCGGCAGGTTCGGGGGCGGGTGGTGAGGGTGCGGGCTCTGCCGCCGAGGGTGCAGGCGGATCAGGATAGCGACCCGGCGTGGTGGATGGAGCGGGAGCCGGAGGCGGCTGAGGCGGTGTCGGTCGACGTGCAGGTGGAGGCGGTTGAGGAGGTGACGCCGGATGTTTCGCGGATGGTTCCGGTGGGGGGTGGGGTGAGGGTGACGTTGATGGCGGATAAAGTGGCGGGGGGTAGATCTTCGGCCGGAGTAGAACCCACGTCCGCAAAAGACGGACGTGGAGCACCCGGTTTTGTATCCAGTTTGGTTACGTTGCCGGTGTTGGGGTGTGGGGATCTGGTGGAGGCTCCGATGCGGTTGAAGGTGCCGGAGCGGTATCGGGACCCGGGGGCCTGGCAGTATGCGGACTATCTGCTGGCGCAGGGGATCGGGTTTCACGCGAATGTGCGGGCGGCGAAGGTGACGCGGTTGGGTGAGGGGGCTGCGAGTTTCCAGTGCAGGCTGTATGCGGCGCAGAGTTGGGCTGCGGGGCGGATGTCGGGGTATGTGCGGTCGGGAGCGAATCGTCTTTTGCCCAGGGTGCTTCGGCTCAGTACGGACGATGCGGGGATGTTGAATGCGATGCTGTTCGGGGATCGCGCGGGGTTGAACCATTCGCTGCGATTGGGGTTTGAGCGGACGGGATCGTTTCATCTGTTCGTGGTCTCGGGGATGCATGTGGGGTTGCTGGCGGGGCTGGTGTTCTGGGGGGCTCGGCGGTTGAGACTGCGGGAGTGGCTGGCTACGGGGCTCACGATTGGGTTGACGGCTGGGTATGCGCTGCTGACGGGGTTCGGGGCTCCGGTGCAGCGGGCTCAGTTCATGACGGTGGTGTTCCTGCTGGCTCGACTATTGTCGCGAGATCGGAATGTGTTGAATGCCCTGGGGGCGGCGGCGTTGGGGGTGCTGGTGTGGTCGCCGGAGGCGCTGTTTGAGGCCAGCTTTCAGATGACGTTTCTGGCGATTGTGGCGATTGGGGGGATCGCGGTTCCGCTGGGGGAGAGGAGCTTTCTGGCTTATGCGCGGGGGGCGGAGCGGCTGGGGGATGAATGGGAGGACGCGAGGGTGACGCCGCGGGTAGCGCAGATGCGGGTGATGTTGCGGGTCTGGGGGGAGAGCCTTGAAGGAGTGTTTGGGCGGCGGGCTTATGGGCTTCCGGCGAGGGTGGTGCGGTGGGGTTTGCTGGCGGTGGAGCTGGCGCTGATCGGTGTGGTGGCGGAGCTGGTGATGGTGCTGCCGATGGCGATGTACTTTCACCGGGCGACGATGTTTGCGCTGCCGGCGAATATGTTGAGCGTGCCGATGGTGGCGGTGCTGGCTCCCATGGCGGTGGTGACGTTCTGCGCGGCGCTGGTGAGTCCCTGGCTGGCGATGCTGCCGGGGGCGTGCACTGCCCTGCTGCTGCATGGGATTACCTGGGTGATTGGGCGGGTGAGCGCGGTGCAGATGGCGGACCTGCGGGTTCCGGGGCCGGTGTGGTGGGTGGCTTTGCTGGCGGTGGCGGGGTGGGCGTTTTGTATGTGGGCGGTGAGGCGGTCGCGTGGGTGGGCCTGGGTCGCTGTGGTCACGCTGCCGCTGATTGCGGTGATGGTGCTTTGGCCGGAGAGGGCGGTGGTGTCGCCGGGGGTGATGGAGGTGACGGCGATCGATGTGGGGCAGGGCGATTCCCTGCTGGTGGTGAGTCCTGAGGGGCGGACGATGCTGGTGGATGCGGGTGGGCCGGTGGGTGGGGTGACAGAGGCGGCGGAGGCTACGAGCCGGTTCGATGTGGGCGAGGAGGTGGTGTCGCCGTACCTGTGGTCGCGACGGATTCGGCGGCTGGATGTGATAGCGCTGAGCCATGCGCATAGCGACCATATGGGCGGGATGGCGGCGGTGATGCGGAGCTTCCGGCCGCGGGAGTTGTGGGTGGGGATCGATCCTGACTCGGAGGCTTAGGTGCGGCATCTTCGTGCAGGGGACGACGTGGCCTGGGGCGGCGCGGAGGTGAAGGTGCTGGCTCCGGAGATTGGGTATGTGAATGGCGGAGTACCGCGCAACAATGATTCGCTGGTGATGCGGGTGGAGTATGGGAGAGCTTCGGCTCTGTTGGAGGGGGATGCTGAGGCTCCTAGCGAACAGGCGATGGTGGCGAGCGGGAGGATGGCTCCGGTGACTCTGCTGAAGGTGGGGCACCATGGGAGCCGTACCTCGACTACGCCGGAGTTCTTTCGGGCGGCGGCTCCGAAGGATGCGGTGGTTTCGGTGGGTAAGGGGAATACGTTCGGGCATCCGCGGTATGAGGTGATTGAGCGGATTGGGGAGGCGCGGACGCGGCTGTACCGGACGGATGAGTTTGGGTTGACTACGTTTTTGCTGGGGAGGGATGGGGGGATTCGGGAGATTGTGGGGGCGGCGGATTGATACGATTTTCCCGACCACGGATCTTCGCGGAGAGGCGTGAATTTAAGGGCAAGAACAGGCAACGGCGAATTACAGGGATGTCTCCACTGCGCGACGGACGGGGAGAGTCCGGTGTGAGGGCAGAGGGAAAGACAAGAGCACAGGCACTCGGGTCGCTATGCTCCCCTCGTAAATGCGGGGATTCTTCGCTGCGCTCAGAATGACGACGTAAAACAAACAACAGCAAAGACGAAATACAGGGATCTCTCCACTGCGGCGGCAAAATGCGCCGCCTTCGGTCGAGATGACGTGGTATTTGGGTGGCAAAGTACGCTGTCGTTCGACTGCGCTCAAGGTCGGAATGACGGAAGTTGGTGGTGGGCGGAAGCTGGCCAGGTTCCTTGAAAGATGTTGCGCATCCAATGTTAAGTAGTACTGTGTGAAGCAGCGGAGGCTCGGATATGGAGTTGAATGAGTCTGTTGAGGGTGCGGTTGAGTTCAGTGCAGAAGATCTGGCGGAGGAGCAGAAGCTGATTCGCCGGTTGCAGGTGATGATGAACATGGTGATGCAGGTGATCGCGCAGGATGCGTCGCTGACGGTAGATGATGCGGCGCAGATGATCGCCGATAGCAGGAAGGCGGCGCTGGCTATGTTTCCGGGGAAAGAGCTGGCGTATGACCTGATCTGGAAGCCGAGGTTTCAGCGGTTGATGCGGGAGCGGTTTCGGATTATGTAACTGTATTTGTTGCTTTATAGGTTGACGGTTACTTGTTATTCTCTTGGCAGGCTAAGAGAAGTATGCGGATACGACTGGCTACACGAGGGGATGTTGAGGCGCTAATGGCGCTGGTGCGGCGAGTGGTTCCGTTGATGCGGGCTGCGGGTAATCTGCAGTGGGATGAGCACTATCCGGATGCGAGTGTGTTCGAGCGGGATATCGAGTTGGGGCAGTTGTGGGTGGCGCAGATCGATGGCGCAGTAGCGGGCGTGGCTGCGGTGACGATGGATCAGGAACCGGAGTATGCGCAGGTGGGCTGGGATGTTGAGGAGCCTGCGGTGGTGGTTCATCGGTTGGCGGTCGATCCGGGGTTTCGTGAGGCTGGTGTGGCTGGGGCTTTGATGCAAACAGCGGAGAAGGTTGCGAAGGAGCGCGGGATCTCTGTACTGCGGGTCGATACGAATACGAAGAATGAGGCTACGCAGCGGCTGTTTCCCAAGCTGGGCTATACGTTGGCTGGGGAGATTGGGTTGGGGTTTCGGCCGGGGCTGCGCTTTCTTTGCTATGAGAAGCGGTTGGGGTGATACGTCGATGTACGGGTCAGCCCGTGGACATCGAAGCAGTTTTGGATGGGAAGAAGAGCGGTTCGCGCCTTCGCGCGAATACCCCACCCTTCACGGTGAGACTGTGAAGGATGGGGCACCCGGATCTTCGCGGGTCAGGATTTTGCTGGTTCGGCTAGTTGAGTGCGGAGGCGTTTGTTTTCGGCTTCGAGGTCGGCTATGCGCTGGCGGATGGGTGTGGTGAGTTGGACGACCTGCTCCTCGGTGTAGCGCGGGGTGATGTGCTGAGGGCAGTTCCAGTCGAAGGCATCGACGTGGATGACGATGGCGCGCTCGATGGGGTCTTTTTCCTGGGGCGAGCGGAGTTGCTGGATGAGGGTGGCGGCTTCGGGGCCCTCGTGGATGGTGGCGTGGCCGAGGATCTTCAAGCGGCTTTGGGAGGGGTAGTCCATGAGGAAGATGGCGACGCGGTCGTCGTGCTGGAGGTTGCCGATGCTGATGTATTGCTTGTTGCCGCGGAGGTCGGCGAAGGCGATGGTGCGGTCGTCGAGGATGTGAAGGAAGCCTGGGGAGCCGCCGCGATGCTGGATGTAGGGCCAGCCGGTTTCGCTGGTGGAGGCCATGTAGAAGGAGTCGCGGGTGGCGATGAAGTCGCGCTCCTGCGGGGTGAGGCGGTCGCCGGGAGGGCCGGTCTGCTCGACGCGGTCGTATGCGGTGCGGCTGCCGTGGAGGGTCTGCTGGTGTTTGACGAGAGGCGTGAAGGCGATCTTCGCGAAGCTCTTACCCATGTGGATGCCTTTGGGCTGCGGGGTGGTGAACCGTAGTTTGCCTGAGGTGCTGCTGTTATTCAGATTCGCGAGGGCGCTGTTGGTTGCGGAATTCGCGGGAGCGGGCAGGGTATGATGCGGTGGTGTTGGAATCGGGTGTCTTGCGGTGGCTCAGATTCGCGAGGGCGCTGTTGGTTGCGGAATTCGCGGGAGCGGGCAGGGTATGATGCGGTGGTGTTGGAATCGGGTGTCTTGCGGTGGCTCTAATTGCCGCTGGATATGCAGGCCCATAACTTCGAAAGGTTGATCTTCTTCTATGAATAGGATGACTGCTGTGTCTCTTCGCCTGAGTGTTGCGGCGATCGCGCTTTCTGCTCTTCTGCTTGCGCCGGGCTCGGGATATGCGCTGGATAACGGGTTGGCGAAGACTCCGCCGATGGGATGGAACAGTTGGAATAAGTATGCGTGCAAGGACATCAACGAGAAGGTGGTTCGCGAGACGGCGGATGCCATGGCTGCGAATGGGATGAAGGATGCCGGGTACGAGTATGTCGTGATCGATGACTGCTGGCAGACGGGGCGGGATGCGCAGGGCAATATCGTGGCGGATGCGGAGAAGTTTCCCTCGGGGATCAAGGCTCTGGCGGACTACATCCATGGGAAGGGGCTGAAGTTCGGGATCTATACGGATGCGGGGACGATGACGTGCGCGAAGCGGCCGGGGAGCATAGGGCATGAGTATCAGGATGCGAAGCAGTATGCGAACTGGGGCGTGGACTATCTGAAGGAGGACTGGTGCAATACGCTGCCGAATCAGAATAGCGAGGCGTCTTACACGCTGATGCGCGAGGCGCTGAAGGCTTCGGGGCGGCCGATTCTGTTCAGCATCTGCGAGTGGGGATCGACGAAGCCGTGGCTGTGGGCGGGGCCGGTGGGGAATATGTGGCGGTCGACCGGTGACATAGTGGATTGCTGGGATTGCAAGAAGAGCTGGGGCGGGAATGGAGTTTCACAGATTCTGGACCAGATGAATGGGCTGGAGGGCTATGCGGGGCCGGGGCACTGGAACGATCCGGACATGCTGGAGGTAGGCAACGGCGGAATGAACAAGGAGGAGTACCGGACGCACTTCAGTATGTGGGCGATGTGGTCGGCGCCGCTGCTGGCGGGCAATGACATTGCGAATATGTCCGCCGATACGAAGGAGATCCTGATGAACAAAGAGGTGATTGCGATCGATCAGGATGCGCTGGGACAGCAGGGGCGGAGGGTGAAGAAGATGGGGGACCTGGAGGTTTGGTCGAAGCAGTTGGCGGATGGAGGAAGGGCGGTGGCTCTGGTGAATCGGGGGGCTGGGGCGGCGAAGGTTTCGGTGGCCTGGAGGGATATCGGGTATCCGGATGGGGTGCCGGCTTCGGTAAGGGATCTCTGGGCGAAGAAGGATGTGAAGAAGGTGAGTGGGGAGTACTCGGCTGAGGTGCCTAGCCATGGAGTGGTGATGGTGACGGTGAAGCCTTAGTTCTGCTTGCGGCAGAAGAAAGGCTGCTGCCTGTGCAGGCAGCAACCTGGAGGAAAAGTTCGCTGCCGGTCATCCTGATGATGGCCGGCAGCTTTTGTCTTAGAACTCGATGCGGGCGGCGAGCTGCACGGCACGGTTGGTGGGAGCGCTGGAGTCTACGGAGAGGAGACCGTAGCTGGTTGAGGTGGGCGACCAACTCGTCAGCGGCGCGTTGAGCGCGCTATAGACGAAGTGGGTGTGGTTGGTGACGTTGAACATGTCGGCCTGGATGCTGAGCTTTGTTCCCTCATGCAAGCCGCCGGTGGGAATACCGAAGCTTCGGCGGAGGCTGAGATCCAGCTTGTAGTTTGGCGGCTGGAAGAGGCCGGGCAGAGCCGCGGTTCTGGCGATGGTGCTGAACATGTAGTTCGGGGTTGTGGCGAAGGCAGCAGGATCGAGGTACTGATTCTTGCTGAGGTTCGCCGCAGTGAAGGGCAACGAGGGAGTTCTCTTGCCGTTGCCGGTGTAGCCGGGGGCGATGATTGGCTCGCAGCCGCTCTGCGACTGAGTGGTGCTCTGCGACGGATTGGTATTGCAGGAGTTCATCGCGACAGCTACCGGAGCTCCCGAATAGGCCTGGAAGATGGTGGAGAGTTTATACCCGCCGAAGAGCGCGCGAGTGATGAAGTGGTTTCCGCCGAGCTCTCCCTTGCCGAAGGGAAGATCGTAGGCTCCGGTAATGACGAACTTGTGACGCTGATCGCCAAGCGAGAGGCTCTTGTCGAGGGAACGCGCCTTGTGGAACTGGCCGTCGGTGGCAAAGGCAGCCGGGATGTCATAACCGGAACGGAAGGTACCGTTGTTGTCGATGGATCGCGACCAGGTGTAGTTGGTCATGAAGGTGAGGCCACGGGAGAGGCGCTGCGTGAGGTAGACCTGCAGGGCGTGATAGCGGGTATTGCCAACAAAACCGAAGGAATCGTTGACGCCGCTGTACTGGGGAAATGGCTTGAGCATCTGGGTAATGCTGGGGTTGCCGACTCCGCCGAAGGTGGCGTAAGGGAGGCTGAAGCCCTGCGCAGCGATGGTGGCCTTTCCTGCGGTTGACGAGACAGCGTTGTTGAGCTGATTGCCGAGATAGAGGTACTTCGGATCGAGCTGGTTGGCCCACTTGCCGCGACCGGTGGAGCTGTCAGGCTGCAGGAAGTGTCCCTGTGAACCGACGTAGGTCATGGTCATGGTCATGTCCTTGGTGATCTCACGCTGGAAGCCGAAGCTCCAGTTGATGAACTGAGGAGCGCGGCCACCGTAGTAGGGATCGGCATAGGTGACGCTTTGTGCCGCTGCGGTGCTGTTGGTGGTGTAGTAGGTTCCCAGCCCCGCGTCGAGAGTTGGAGGAGCGGTGTAGGCGGGGTAAGGCGTGTCGATCTGCCAGTACTGGTTACCTACCTGACCTGCAACGGGAGAGTTGAAGGAGGTAGTAGGCGTGGTGCTGAAGCCCTGCAGACCAGATCCCTGACGGGACTGGGCGCTACCGCCGTTGTTGTTGCCATGGGTGTAGATGATGCCGTAGCTGCCACGGAAGACGGTCTTCGGATCTGACTGGAAGGCGAAGCCGATACGGGGACCGAAGTTCTTCATGTAGTCGTTGACGGGCTGATGGCAGTTGCAGCTTCCCGCACCGGTGCCACCGAAGGCAAGTGCTCCCAGGCTGCCGGTGAGCGGATTGGTCTTGTTGGGATCGAAGAAGGAGAAGCGGTCCTTCACTTCCTTATAGCTTGGGTAGTAGTCCCAGCGAAGACCAATATCGAGAGTGAGCCTGGAGGTTACCTTCCAGTTGTCCTGAACGTAGGGCGAGATGGGACGGAAGCGGCCACCGGTCTCCGGCACCGCAGAGAGGGTGAAGCTGCCGCTGGCAGGTGCGCCGAGGAGGAAGCTGGCATAGCCCTGACCGGTCGCGTTGTTGAGGGTGGTGGTTCCGGCGTTATAGCCACCGGTCGCGGCGTTGGTGAAGCTGAGCTGGAGGGGATTCACGCCTGTGGCGTTGACGAGGTAGTTGTACTGCATCCAGGAGATCTGGCCGCCGAAGGTGAAGGAGTGCTTTCCTTTGTTCCATTGCACGTTGTCGATGAGCACGTAGCCTGAGGCGACAGGGCGATTTGACGAGTACCCGGCCCAGCGGTTGATGTTGGTGTTGCCGGAGAAGGTCGTGGTGGGGAAGGAGGTGGACGCCTGACCGGCGGGCAGTCCCTGGAAGCCGAGCGCCGTCGCTGCGAAGGCGCCGCCGATGTCCTGGTTGAAGCCAGGGCCGTCGTAGCGGCCGTAACCATATTTGAACTGGTTCACGACATGAGGCGTGATGGCGTAGGTGTGCTCAAAGAGGAAGACCTTGGTCTTGGGGGCAAACTGCTGCGTAGAGATGTATGGCGGAGGCATGCCGTTGGTTGTCGATCCCGAGCTGACAGTAACGGCAGCCGGTGCAGTGGTCGACTGACGACCGAAGGCGATGACACCCGAGATGGTCTGCTTCTGATTGATGGTGTAGTCGATACGGTTGGTGGTGGTCCAGTTACTGAGACCGGTTCCGTAGTTGGTGACGTAGTTGTTCGCGAGGTCGGAGTTGATGGGAGCAGGGAGGAAGCTCTGCATCTTGAGAGCGACCGGCGAGAGGCGGGATGCCGGGATGACGTTATTCGTGGGGATGCCGTTCTTCAAGCCCTTAAAAGCAGTGCGGTTATAGGCGTTGCAAGCGACCGTCGCGCAGACTGTGGTGTTGGGGTCGAAGAGCGAAGCAGGGTTCGAGGTAACACCGTTGGTCGTGGTCGTGAACACCTGGGTGAAGTCGCCAGAGCGCATTGCCAGCGTGGGAATGGTCTGCTGCTGCTGCGGAACGAGACGTGAGAAACGATAGCCCTCATAGCCACCAAAGACGAAGAGCTTGTCCTTGATGATGGGGAAGCCCGCGAAGAGACCGTATTCGTTCTGGTGCTCGACCGGCTTGGTTGCAGTACCGGTTAGAGGATTGATTACAGATGGAGCGACGAAGCCCCAGGTATCGAGAGCCGTATTGCGGAAGTAGTCGTATACGACGCCGTGGATCTGGTTGGTGCCGTTCTTGACGATGTAGTTCTGGACGCCCTGGCCCTCGTAGATGGCGGAGTAGCCGACGGTCTGCACCTGGAACTGGTTGATGGCGTCAACAGCCATGGAGGTCCAGACGAAGCGAGGATCGCCTTCGCCGGCGACCGAGGTGATGGGAACACCGTCGATATAAATGGCCGATACCGCACCGCGGCTGCCACCGCCGTTGACGATGCCGGCGTTGGTGGTGAGATTGCCGTTGCTGACCTGGGCGGAGACGCCGGGGAGAAGCGAGGCGAAGTCGGTGGCGCGGCGCTGTCCGCCGCCATCCTGAATGACGGGCAGGGCGGAGTACATCTCCTGCTCCATGGTGACGCCGATGGTCGCATTGGAGGTCTCGAGCATGGGGGGCGCGTCGGTGACGGTCACCGACTCATTCACGTCACCGGCGGGGAGCGAGATATTGACCGAAAAGGTTTGCAGCGCGTCGACGTTTACATTCTGCTGAGTGAAGGTCTTGAAGCCCTGCATGGTCGCCGTGATGGTGTACTTGCCGGGGTCGAGAGAGAAGGAGTAGTCGCCTGAGCCGGTGGAGAGAGTCGACTGCTTGACGTTGGTGCCGTTGTTGGTGATGACGACGGCGGCGCCGGGAACGGCTGCACCGGTGGAGTCGGTGACCTGACCGTTGATGGAACCTTTACCGGCGAGTTGGGCGCTGGCGGATGCGGAGCAGAACAGAACGAAGGCAGCGAGAAGGACGAACAGACCGGAGAGCAGGCGGGGACTCGTGGTTCCACGGGGCCGGGTGGAGTTGGAAGGAATATTGTTATGCATCATCTGTAACCTCTTTAAGTTCTTACGGGTGAAGCGGTTTTTCTATCGGCGGCGCTTGGGTGCGCTTTGATCGTGGAATGAACCTAAGGTCCGACCACCTTGACTGCGATTGCAAGCTTCAGCCTTCGCGATAACGGCTGTCAAGTCCCAAGCACGGATTTTTTTACGTGTCGTGCCAAATACGTAAAAATCCTAAGTAACGGCGCTGGGAGCGTCTTCCGGGGGATTGAATGGGTTAACTGAGGGATGAATTCATCAATCAGGATGAGCCTGATGTGGTTCTACCTCATTCTCCATAAAAAGCTGATTGGACGAATGTGGATTGAGTGACAGGGGACAGGCGAGGAGGAGTGTCAGGGTGCCTGGGGAGGGCCGATGAGCGGGGTCTTTACGGGGACGGCGAGGCCGACGAACTCAGTGAGGGTGTCGCTGCCGAAGTTCGAGATCCAGAGGTTGCCGCTGGCGTCGATGGCGACGGCGAAGGCCTCGAT
>WNFC01050474.1_pt1 | contig 11156 bp, 11 predicted proteins | sample 5400541 | NCBI WGS metagenome assembly WNFC01 (sample SAMN13153342, study PRJNA577476) | soil metagenome | isolation source: 120 cm saprolite under Douglas fir tree site 2 hole 2 replicate 1 | place: USA:California | collected 2015-04-18
GTCGCAGCAACTGAACAGCCGCGAGCCACTTTGCCGTCGCAGTCGTATGCAGGCTCCACTTCGAAACTCTCGCTCGAAGCTAGCAACGTTAGTTGCACTCTGAAAATTCACTGCGAAACTTCTGTGCTGGTGTATGGCTTGAGACTAACGGCTTGGGCGGATTCGCGTCCTCTACCATTGTTGGCCTGAACACACGCAGGTACCACGGTTTGCTTGTGGCAGCGACCATGTCTCCCGTCCGCCGCCATGTCCTTCTGCTTTGACCACAACATGCCGGCGAATCCCTGACGCATGATGTTTTGTGCGTCAGACGAGAGGTCTTGTGCGGCCCGGCCCCATCAACCAGGGCCACACCGTCCCTTGGTAAGCGCCATCCCGGCTAGCGGGATCCCCGTTTCTCACCGCATATATAAAGGTACGCGGTGGCAGCGAGCCTTCGCGGCGACAAGCAGAATCTTGGCTCTCCGCATTCAAGGATCACCTGACAGGCTTCGGACTTGGCCACATCTCGGAAATCTTCGAGGGCGATGCGCCACACCGCCTAGTCGGCTGCCATCGCGCAGGCATGGAGCGTGGCAGAATTACTGCGCGCCACGGTCGAAGAAGCCGGTGTATGTGTCCAAGGTTCGGATTGAACGGCGGTCTGGGCCGCTCCGATTAGCGCAGCTGCCCGGAGAGTCGCAGCCCATAGCGTTCAGTGTCCATGGTGCCATTGCCGAACACTACGGCCTGGATCCAGCGAAACTGCCTGAATCGCATGCGTCAACGCTTGATTATGTCGTAGCCGCCCTGGGTGGTTGAATGCTCGGAACCTTCGGGGGCGCGCTGGAGGCGCGCAAAATAGATGCAAGCAACGGCCGGCTGCAGGCCGAAGTGAGAGGGGAAATCGAATCCGATCATGGGGTTCTGCTAATTACAAAGGTGCACGTTCATTACGTACTTGATGGAACCAAACAGGTCAGAGAAACCGTAGAACGCATCCACCAAGTATATGCGGACAAGTGTCCCGTTTACAAGACGCTGCGGCCCGCTTTCGAAATTACTTCAGATTATGAACTTAGTTAGAGAAGCAACCGCGTCCTAAGGCGCTCGATGAGTTCTTCAGCGAGAGCTGGATGACACTTCGACGCTGCTTGGAAGTGTTGCGAGGCGAGCCCGAATTCGAGCTGCGGCTTGTCAACATTAGGTTGGGTTTTCTACGTTTGTAGGCGCAACGTACATGAGATTTCCACTGCAGGCTCGCCGTATCAGGTGAGGGACCGGATCTCAATCCTCATCATCTCGATCTTTCCTTATCAGTGATTCGAAATTGTGCACTTGTAACTTCCCCTGTGCGCTTGAATCTGAGTGTGTTGCGTGAAACAGGTTGAGTGAAATGAATCTCCAGTTTGATGTTATCTCTCTATCCAGTGAGCCTCACTTAGCGGGTCCGAACGCGACCCTGTCGATCACTATGCTAAGCGAAATGCACGCGATCTCAGGCGCCGTGGATTGGCTCATGACCATGATCCAGGAATGTAACTCTGTACCCGGGCAGGAGCTCGATGTTGAACTTGCTCTTCGCGAAGCCTTAGCCAATGCGGCCCTTCACGGCAATCGCCAGGACTCCAAGAAGAGAGTTCACATTAGTTGTGAGATTGAATTCGGTGGCGAAGTTTCAATTGTTGTTAGGGACGAAGGAAAAGGCTTTGATCTGACCAAGGTTTCGGATCCAACGACGATCGATAACATCGAGGCTGCTCATGGCCGAGGCATCTACTTGATGAGGGCGCTCATGGATGAAGTCCATTTTGGGCGAGGCGGCACTGAGGTTCACATGCGAAAGGGCCCAGCATCATGCGCTCGAGATCGTCAGTGACATTGCGGTCGGGTGCGCGCGTGAAAAACAACATGCGGGAAGCCGTTGATGGACACGATAGTGCCCGCCGACGATCAGACCTGTCTTCCCCGCGAATTCCTGGCGCATGTCCTGCGGTTCACTCAACGACTTGGGTTTTGTGGAGATCTCGCTACTTCACTGGCCGAGAGACTTCTTGAAAATATCCTCAATCACCCGGGAATCCACTTCGCCAGATTGGTTGTAAAGGGGTTCTCCCCGTGCATCCAGTATGAGGACATGAGGGATGTAGCCCTGGTAGTACTGCTTGACCAGTTGTTGCTGCTCCGGCGAGCGCTGAACATCAAGATCGACCACCACAAAGTGCACCTGGGCGCGGTATTTGTTGTACAGTTCAACCGTCCGCCGTGCCTGCCTCTTTGAATTAAAACATCCTTCGCCATACATGATGACGTAGTTGGGCTTGCCCGAAACAAATCCTGACTGAGCGTCCGATCCACTGATGAGCGGACCGTCGAGGCTGTCACTTCCGTAGTCGAGGTGTGGATTGAGCTTCAAGTTGTCGATTGCAAACACCGTGGGTGCTGCCAGTATCAATAAGCACAATAGTCGAACAACGTTTTTCATCGTCACCTCGCAACCTCCAACTGAAAGGATTCTTCGTCGACCTTGCGTTTATCGGTATAACGTTTCAAAGCCTCTTCTGCCGCCTCTCGAAATGACGGTTTGTCACCCTTGTGCTCGGCCGGCAGGTATCCCGCGCCAAAGTAGAGCTGTCCGTCTGGTGTGATGAAAGACGTGAGCGGCAACCCGGCGGGCAGGTTTAGCACGGCTTGGTAGTCTGCGGTCGCAACCTTGGTGTACGTCTCACGGTCCATGAGGGTGCACCACGGACACCACACGGCCCCGACATCCAAAAGAATCGGGCGGTTTAGCTCTTTTGCTCGTTGAAAAGCTTCCGCTCCCCAGGGATACCAATCAACGGGTTGAGATACCGCCCGTTTCAAGTATGGTGAGGTTTGTTCGCTGAGATGGTTGGGGTTTCCCTGCGCTCGACCGGCGGTGGCTATGGAAATCAAACTCAATACAAGCAGAAAGATAGTCCTGCGCATGCCACTCAGATTCAGGTCTGCAGAATAAGTTACAGCCGAACTCCAAGCGACCGCGGCGCACACGTTCCCTTCGCAAGCTGCGCTTGCGCAAGACTTATTTTGGTTTCGTGTCGAATGTGAATACGTCGGGCCGGGAGTAATGCCCGGAAACATCCAGAGTCAGAAATTCCTGATCAATTTCATTTAGATTGAGATCTGCGATGATCAATTCTTCGCGATCATATACAGGTTCGACGATGTAGCGCGTGTCGGGCGCGATAATCGCACTGCCTCCGCGCTCCAGCCACTCACCTGATTGCTTCTGCGCCTCGGTGTCAGCGCGAAGCTCTGAAGGGAGATCGCGAGTGGGCATCATCAAGCCCACAGTCAAAACGAAGCACCGGCCTTCGAACGCATAGTGCCGGCTGCACAATTGATGAAGCCCGTGTACCGTGGGCCAGACAGCAATGTGGATAGCCTCGCCGGAGTTGTGCATGGCCATACGGGCCAGAGGCATCCAGTGCTCCCAGCAGATCAGTCCGCCGATGCGGCGGTTCTTGGTTTCTACCGAGCTCAAGCCACGACCGTCGCCATTGCCCCATACCAGTCGTTCCGTATAGGTCGGCACCAGCTTGCGGTGATGATTCGCCAATTTTGCCTCGGGAGTAATCGTAAGCAAACTGTTGTAGAGAGTGCCGTTTCCAGGACCAGACTCGACACGTTCATTGATTCCCATAACGATGCTGATTTTCAGATCGTTGGCGGCCGCACTCAGAGCAGCAACTTCGGGACCAGGAATAGTAATGCTGTTCTGCCTTAAGCGCGCAAATACTTGCTTCGTGGGAAGATGTTCCCATAACGCAACGTTGGGACAGACGTCGAGCCAAGCGGGATAACCTGGCAACCATGTCTCTCCGAATGCCACCAGCTCCGCGCCTCGCTTCTTCGCATCTTGAACAATTTGCAATGCCCGAGCCAAGCTGGCGGCCTTGTCCAAGTAAACCGGAGCGAACTGTGCGATTGCGACCCTAAAAGTTCGTGGCTCGGACCGGCCGCGTTTGGGGTCGTTTTGTCGCTTGATGTTGCGGGCTCTCGTCATCCTCAGATTCTCCAAATAATTCGATTTACCAGCGTGTTTCTTCATGCTGTGCCCGGGTTACGCCACTACTTCTAAGACATCACGCAACGGCTTCTTCGTGATTCGAGGCGCAGTGGCTCCCTCGGCGGGGTAGCCGACCGGAATCAATAGATACGGTTTCTCATTCTTCGGCCGGTTCAGAATCTTGCTCAGAAATCCCATTGGGCTCGGTGTGTGGGTTAACGTCGCCAGGCCAGCGAGGTGCAGCGCAGCAAGCAATACGCCCGCGGCAATTCCCACCGACTCCATAACGTAGTAGTGTTTGATCTTGATCTCCTGCCCTTCCGCATCTCGGCTCAAACCGTAGTCGAGCCTAAACATGACAATCAAGTAGGGCGCTATCTCGAGAAACGGTTTGCACCAGTCAGTCCCTAATGGCTCCAATGCGGCGAGCCACTCGCGCGGAGCACGCCGGTGATAGAACTCCTTTTCTTCGACCTCCGCTGCTTCTCGGATTTGTCGCTTCACCTCGGGATTTGAGACCACAACAAATCGCCACGGCTGCTGATTGGCGCCGGAGGGTGCGGTAACCGCTGTCTTGATTGCCATTTCAACTAACGCGAACGGCACGGGCTCCGGCGAAAATGCCCGTATAGTGCGTCTTGCCCTCATGGTTTGGAAGAACGAGGAGGCCCGCTGCAATTGCTCTTCTGCAGGAAGGCGTTGAAAGTCTAATGGTTGCACTTCGGGGGAGTGATTCCTGTCTTCGTGACCTGTAGTCATAGTGTACGAGCCTTCTAGCAGACTCAAAAATGGGTTTCGGCGTCCTGCTTCGATATGTAGTTATGATGCCGCAACCCTGGACATGTTTTGAACGAAAGAAGTTTCAAATCGCCTCATGTACAGCTGTGCATTTTATCGAACAAGACTGGTTCGAGCGGGCGACGTAGCCATGTAACTTTAACCTTTCTTGGCGCATCCACCCAGTGAAAGTGTGTGCGCTGAACTCCACCGCACCAACGAAATCGTAAGAAGAAATTGATTGATGGGGTGATGGTTATTACCGTGGCGGGCTTGCAATGAAACACTCATGTATTCGCATTCTGCTGATCGCCAACTTGATCGGCTTCGTTCTAACTACTGCTGCGATGTCCCAGAAAGCCGCGACTAAACCTGCTGCCGCTGTTGCAGGGGGACAAATCGCCGAGAGCCATATTCCCGACTTGCTCCACCAATTCGACAAGTCACTACAAGCGCTGGCGACGAAAGTGTCTCCTGCGGTGGTCCAGATTACCGTTACTGCATTTGGGCCGGAAGACGAGAAGGGAAAAGATGGCGTCTCCCTGATCGTGAGACAGCACGCATTCGGTTCCGGAGTGATTCTCGATCCCGACGGCTACATTATGACGAATGCCCACGTCGTCGAAGGAGCGCGACAGATCCGCGTCGTTCTGCCATCGCCGGTTGCTCACTCACCGCTCGACGTTGCGCCTGTAGGCAAAAGACAGTTACTCGACGCCAAACTGGTAGGTGAAGACAAAGACATTGACCTGGCCCTGCTAAAAGTCGCGGGCCATAACTTCCCGACGTTGCCGTTGGGCGCGGACCGGCCCGCACGTCCTGGGCAGTTGGTGGTGGCGATCGGTAGTCCGTCGGGTCTGGAGAACTCGGTGACGATGGGTGTTGTCAGTTCGGTGTGGCGTCAGGCTGATCCGGAAAAGCCCATGGTTTACCTGCAAACCGATGCTCCGATCAATCCGGGGAGCAGCGGTGGGCCTCTCGTAGATCTCGATGGCTACGTGCTGGGGCTGAACACGTTCATTCTGACTGAAAGTGGGGGCAGCGAAGGACTGGGGTTCGCTATACCAGCAGACGCCGTTCGATTCGTCTATCAGGAGCTGAGAAAATATGGGCGGGTTCGCAGAACCGTAATTCGAGCTGGTGCGCAAGAGATAACGCCGACGCTCGCAGCGGGTCTCGGTCTGGCGCAGAACTGGGGAGTGGTTGTTTCCAACGTCGAACCGGGCGGAGGAGCCGAGGAGGCGGGTCTTGAAGTCCAGGACGTGATAATTGCAGTGGATGGCCATCCAATTCTGGGATTGCCGGGTCTGACCGCCGCCCTCTATCTACATCCTCCAGACGAAAAACTGGCCGTTGACGTGCTGCGCGGATCGCGTAGCATTTCGCTGAACATTTCCGCGATGCAAGACCCTGATCCTATGGACCGACTCGCCGACTTGGTCGACACAAAAAACCGCATCGGTAGGCTCGGAATTTTTGCTCTGGATTTTACCCCACAATCGCGATCACTGATGTCTGATGTCCGTCTCCCTTCTGGGGCCGTTGTGGCCGCACTAAGTCCGGGCCCGGACTCCGAAACCCGCGGCCTACATGTAGGAGACATAATCCATGCCCTCAACCACACTCCAATCGAGTCGGTCGAACAACTGCGGTCCGCGCTGCATCAGCTTAAGTCTGGCGATGCGGTGGTGATCCAGGTCGAACGGCAAGGAAAACTGCAATATGTCGCTTTCGACATGGAGTAAATCTGTCTCTGAGGTTAGGCGCTGCTGGACTGTCCCCTACTCGTTTTAATCGTCATGCTCATCCTCCACGCAGCAGCAGTCGCGGCGACTCCAATAAAAGCATCGCTGCTCCTTTGTTTTCCCTGCAATGCAAAAGTCAGGTAACGATGGGGGGTGTCCTCGCCCGTAACTTCTGTCGCAGTGGAGACATCTGACTGGCACGAATCATTGAGATTCTAACTAAGGAGAAATCATGAAGAAGCAGTATTTGACCGTTCTATTCACACTCGCTTGCGTTCTTGGGTTGGGGGTGGGTGCTCGTGCTCAGGAGGAGGATACAGTCGTTGCAAATGTGCCCTTCGACTTCGAGATCGCAGGCAAGATACTTCCTGCGGGAGCGTACAGAGTGAGTCGTGTGAATACCGCTAGCAACAGAGAGCTGGAAATCAGCAGCTACGATGCGCGCACTGGCGTGTTATTGATCCCCACAGTTTTCGATGACTTTCAAACCGGACATGCACAGCTGAACTTCGAGCATGTCGGGAATAAGTATTTTCTCAGCGCCATCGAGACTCCGATCGGGACATATGCCATAACTATCCCGCCCTCGGCTATCGAACTTGCGCGGATGGAACAGCAGGGCCTGGGCAAACGTCGGTTCGGCAACAGCGAGCCGCGGAAGCAGAAAATGGAGTTCATCATGAAGGTATGGCTTATGGCATTGTCGGCTGTACTGCTCGCCCTCAGCAACGCGGCGCCACAGAGTTTTTCCCAGGATCAGCATAGCGCTAGCCCGACCGATCAGAATAGTTCCAGCAGCACAGCGCAGACCAGCCCGGCAGCGTTGGCACCCGCAGTTGAGCCGGCCGACCCGGACAAGGTCAAACACGATGGCGGCAAGACGGACGTGGATGCCATTGGCAACCGCAACGTGGGTTGCACGACTGGGGTCGGCAATTGGTATGGCGTCGAAAAGCAGATCGCCCTGGGCAAGCAGTACGCCCAGCAAGTGGAAGCGACGGTGAAGCTGATTCAAGACCCGGTGATCACGGAGTATGTGAACCGGTTGGGCCAGAACATCGTGCGCAACTCGGATGCAAAGGTCCCGTTCACCATTAAGGTGATCGACTCAGATGAGATCAATGCCTTCGCATTGCCCGGCGGATTCTTCTACGTAAACTCTGGTTTGATTCTGGCGGCGGATGAAGAAGCCGAACTCGCCGGCGTGATGGCGCATGAGATCGGCCATGTGGCGGCGTGCCACGCGGCGCGTGAGAACACCCGCAGCAACCTCTTGAATCTGGCTTCTATCCCCCTGGTCTTGGTTGGGGGACCCATCGGCTATGCCGGCTACGAGGCAGCCGGTTTGGCACTGCCAGTGACATTCCTGCACTTCTCTCGCGGGTTCGAGGCGGAAGCCGACTATCTCGGACTGCAATACATGTACAAGGCGGGATACGATCCCAACGCGTTCATCAGCTTCTTCGAGAAGCTGCAGGCACAGGAGAAGAAGAAGCCGGGTGCGCTGGCGCACAGATTTTACCCGCTCGGGCGGAGTACATAGTGACTACTTCGGAATTCGAAGATGTGAAGGAACGGCTAGCAGCTCTGGAAAACCGGCACAAGCGGATCGACCCGGAGGAGCGCAAGAAGCCTACCCTGCGTCGTGCCTCCTCGGGAGCAGACAAGAGCAGCCAAGACAGCAAGAATGATGACGGTCGCCCCACGTTGAAGCGTCGAGACGATGAGAATTAGGAGAACCTGCCATTGAAAAATCACAACCGAGTGTGATTGTTTGCATTACTCGTACAAGGTCTTGCTTTCAATCGCCTCTCGCGAGAGATCGGCGATGAAAGCCGGGCTTCCTTGTACCACGAAGCGGCGGTGATAATGGTTCAAGGCGCGCAATCCTGCCAGTTCTTCGCCTCCGCCCGCGCGTCCGGGACCACCGTGTAGACAATTCGGCACAACATTGCCGTGCCCGGTGTGGTTAGCGCTTACCGTGCCGTCCACTACCATGATTCTTCCGTGCGCGTTTGCAATGCCGAGAACCACGGAGTGCTTAAACTCCGGATCGTCGGAAAAAAACGAAGCCACCAGCGATCCTGAGCCGCGTTTTGCGATCTCAATTGCGTCTCCAATCAGGTCATAGGGCAGAATCGTCGCGACCGGGCCAAAAACCTCAATTCTGTTGACTGCTTCCGCCGCAAGCGACTTCTCGCAGAAAAGCAGAGTAGGTTCGAGGAAGCAACTCACACGGCTATCGGCGTCCACCGGTTGGAAATTATGGGTGCCGCCGAACACAACTTCGGCTTCCTGCTGCAATTGTCTCACTCCCTCCAACACAGAGGCCTGTTGCGCCTTGTTCACCAGCGGCCCACACTGCACTTCCTGATTTCGAGGATCGCCCACCTTGACGCTTGCTAAACGATCAGACACTGCTTTCGCTAGCGGCCGCGCATGTTCACGAGAAACCAAAATCCGGCGAATGGCCGTACATTTCTGCCCTGCCTTCAGCGTCATCTCTCGCACGACTTCGTTTACGAGCAGATCAAAGAGCGGCCCTCCCGGCGCCGCGTCGGGTCCTAAGATTGTCGAGTTCAGGCTGTCCGCCTCAATATTTACACGAACAGAGCGAGCGGCGACATTCGGCTGAGTTCTGATACTAACCGCCGTTTGCGCCGATCCAGTGAATGAAATCGCATCATCCTCGCGAACGTGTTCGAGCAAGTTGCGTGCCGAACCGGATAATATTGACAGCGCGCCGTTCGGCAGAATGCCAGCCTTGACAACATCCTCCACCATGCGCTGGGCAAGCCAGGCGGTCGGGCTTGCAGGCTTCGCCAGCACCGCTACTCCCGAAAGGATTGCCGGAGCTGCCTTCTCCCACAAGCCCCAGGCCGGGAAGTTGAACGCGTTTATGAATATCGCAGCTCCGCTCAGTGGCTTGAGAAAGTGCTGGCCTTGGAAGACCCCTGACTTCGAGAGGGGCACCGCAGAACCATCCTTAAGGAGCTTGCCCGAGAGTGACTGTCCCAGCTTCGCGTACTGCTTCACCGTATAGATGGCGCCATCCACATCAAAAGCAGCATCGGCCTCGGTCGCGCCCAGGTTCCTCCTGCTGATTTCAAAATAGTCAGCTCGGTTAGCTGAGAGTACGTCACCAATTTTTTTGAGCAGCTCACTACGCTGCTGATAAGTGAGCGCCTGCAGCGTTGGCGAGCCGTCTTGTCGCGCGTATTCAAGCGCAGCCTTGATATCGACGCCTGCCGACGAAACGGTTGCCAGTTCCTCGCCGCCGACGGGGTCGATCAAACGATGATCAATCGCTGCACCTTGTTTCCACTCACCGCAAGCGTAATTTGGAAGTCGCAACGAAGTTCTCCTCAGGGTGTGTTCGATTCGAGAGATGACTGCTAAGGATCTTTTCTCCCATACTTCCGTCGCGCGTTTGGATCTCGGCCGCCGTTCAGACGTGCTCTTACTCAAACGGTTCTTCTTATAGAGTAAACCGTTTCTTTGCTGTCGGAATTTACTTATGCTGAATGCTTCCGGAGATCTTTGTCTATCCGGTGGTAAATACCCCTTACGTTGCAAGGGACATCAGATTTTCTTAGGTAGGCGGCACGATGAGCACTAGAGCAATTCTCCGGGCAACTTTCCGAACCGGCCGCCGCAGCCGCCGGTTTTAGCTTTCCGTCGTTAGCCGCGGCCAAGAGAGGCACTGACGCCCTGCAAAATGAGACTTTAGATGGTGTAATGCGCTGCGCATATTCTTAACTTCGGAGTTGAGCCCGTCGTCCGGAACGAGTCACTCCTTTCACGCAGACTTCCGCCGCTCGGGCCTAGACTCTAAACGAGAAAAGGCGGATCCCCAATGGACCGATTCAGATTTGTCCGAGCCCGCCGTCGACGTTGATTTCCACACCTGTGATGTAGGAAGCATCTTGCGAGGCCAAGAATGCTACGGCCCCTGCCACTTCTTCAGGCTGTCCAAATCGCCTCATCGGAACCTTCGCAACTGTTTCCTTTGCGAATTCATCGATGGCTTCCTGCGGCAACCCGGTCTTCCCAAAGATCGGCGTAACAATCGGTCCCGGCGCAACCGTGTTCACGCGGATGTTGCGCCCCACCAGTTCCGCGGCTGCCGTTCGCGCCAAAGAGCGCAGCGCGGCTTTGGTTGCCGAGTACGCGCTGGTCCCCGCGGTACCCTTGCTGTCTACCATGCTGGTATTAAAGATGATCGACGCACCGTCATTCAGCAACGGCAGCGCTTTCTGGATCGTGAAGTAGGCCCCTTTAATGTTGATATCAAACTGCTCGTCGTACATGCTCTCGGATGTCTCGGCAAGCGGCGCGAACTTCGCAACTCCCGCGTTCACGAACAACACATCAATTTTGCCCAGCTTCTGCGAAACCTGCGCATACAGCTTGTCTAGGTCCTCGAGCTTCGCGACGTCCGCTTGCACTGCCACCACGCCATTTCCGATCGTTTTCACCGCTTCGTCCAGGGTTTTCTTGCTTCGACCCGAGATGACTACTCTCGCGCCTTCTTCCTGCAGGCGCTTGGCCGTCGCTAGCCCGATGCCGCTGTTTCCGCCGGTCACGACCGCCACCTTTCCTTC
>WNFC01008805.1_pt1 | contig 11155 bp, 5 predicted proteins | sample 5400541 | NCBI WGS metagenome assembly WNFC01 (sample SAMN13153342, study PRJNA577476) | soil metagenome | isolation source: 120 cm saprolite under Douglas fir tree site 2 hole 2 replicate 1 | place: USA:California | collected 2015-04-18
TCGTAACCGGCCGGCCCGGCCTCCGTATACTCCTTAGCCACATGGCTGACGATGACAAGCCACAATCCGGCTTCGTCAAGGACATTCGCAAGCAGTCTCAGGACTTCCCAGGCTGGTACAACGATGTCGTCCGCAAGGCGCAGTTAGCGGACAACTCGCCAGTCGCCGGAACAATGATCATTCGCCCCTATGGCTACGCACTGTGGGAGAACATTCGCGATCCGCTCGACGGTCTCATCAAGGAAACCGGGCACGAGAACTGGTACTTTCCGGCGCTGATTCCTCTGAGCTTCCTACAAAAAGAGAAGGACCATGTCGCGGGCTTCGAACCAGAATTTCAGCTCGTCACCAAAGGTGGTGGCAAGGACCTCGAGGAACCGCTCGTGTTGCGCCCGACCTCGGAGACGATGATCGCGACCGTGCTTCGCGATTACATCCAGTCGTATCGCGACCTGCCGGTGCTCACCAACCAGTGGAACAACGTCTTTCGTTGGGAGCTGCGCACGCGCTTCTTTCTGCGAACCCGCGAGTTCCTCTGGCAAGAGGGCCACACCTTCCACGAAACCGCGGCGGAGGCCGAGGAGGAAGTCGCGAAGATGCTCGAGTGCTATCGTCGCATCGCCGAGGAGTGGTGCGCGATCCCGGTCCTCACCGGTCGCAAGTCCGACAGCGAAAAGTTTGCTGGTGCCCAGTACTCGACCGCGATCGAGGGCATGATGGTGGACGGCAAGGCGTTGCAGATGGGCACCTCGCATTACTTCGGCGAGAACTTCACCCGCGCTTACGACCTCACCTTCACGGGGCGCACCAACGAGCGCCAGTACCCGCACTCGACGAGCTGGGGCATGTCCACCCGCATGGTGGGGGCCGTCGTGATGGCGCACGGCGACGACTCCGGCCTGCAGCTGCCGCCTCGCATCGCGCCGGTCCAGGTCATCATCATCCCGATCTTCCGCGGCGACGCCGAGCGGAGCCAGATCGAAAGCGCGCTCCCGCAGGTGCTTACCGACCTGCAAGACATTCGCGTCAAGGTTGACTGGCGCGACGAGCGGCCCGGCTTCAAGTTCAACGAGTGGGAGCTGAAGGGCGTTCCGGTGCGGATCGAGATCGGCCCGCGCGACCTGGCCAAAGGCGAGGCGACCGTCGTCCGCCGGTTGAACCGAGCCAAGCAAACCGTCCCACTCGGCGAGCTGGGCGTCGCCGTCCCGGCGATGCTCGAGGAAATCCAGACCGCGCTCTTCAGGCGAGCTCGCGAATTCCGCGAAGCGCACACGGTCAGGCTCGATTCGCTCGAGGCTATCGTGCGCTTCTTCGAGACCTCGATCGGGTTTGCCGTCACCCCCTGGTGCGGCCGCGACGAGGACGAGCGCACGGTGAAGGAGCGGACGACGGCCACCACCCGGGTGATCCTCTCCCCTGGACGGCCGGAGCTGCCTTGCGCGATCTGCGGCCGTCCCGCCGTAATGGAAGTGGCCTGGGGAAAAGCCTACTGATTCATTCCCCGAAGTTCGGGGATAATTTCGCCATCAACGAGATAGGGACTTGGTTATGCAATTCGCCGACCTTCTGACCAAGGTGAGCTACCTGCCGCCGAAGGATATCGAGGTGCTTTCGCGGGCCTACGATGCCGCGGCCAGCGCCCACCATGACCAGAACCGCCTCTCCGGCGAGAAGTTCATCGAGCATCCGCTGAGCGTCGCCGCCATCCTGGCGGACCTCCAGCTGGATCGCGACACCTTGGCTGCCGCCATCCTGCACGACACGGTGGAAGACACGCATCTGACCATCGCCGACCTCGAGCAGAGCTTCGGGCCGACGGTCGGCAAGCTGGTCGCGGGCGTGACCAAGCTGGAGAAGATCTCCTTCCACAGTCCCGAACAGGCGCAGGCGGAAAACGTCCGCAAGATGCTCGTGGCGATGGCCGAGGACGTCCGGGTGGTGCTCATGAAGCTGGCCGACCGGCTCCACAACATGCGCACGGTGGAGTCCCTCCCCGAGATCCGGCGACGCGCAATGGCGCAGGAAACGCTCGACATCTACGCCCCCCTGGCCCACCGCCTGGGCATGTGGAACATCAAGTGGGAGCTTGAAGACCTGTCGTTCGCGCAGCTGCATCCGGATGAGTACCGGGAGATCGTCAAGAAGATCGCGCGCAAGCGGAAGGAGCGGGAGACCTCCGTCAACGACATCAAGGAAATCCTCGAACGCGAGCTGACCGTGGTTGGCATCAAGGCCGATACCAGCGGGCGGCCGAAGCACGTGTACAGCATTGCGAACAAGCTCGCCATGGGGAAGGAGTTCGACGACATCTACGACCTGTCCGCCATCCGGGTGCTGACCGATTCGATCAAGGATTGCTACGGCGCCCTGGGTGTCATCCACTCGCTCTGGAAGCCGATTCCCGGCCGCTTCAAGGACTACATCGCGATGCCGAAGTCGAACGGCTACCAGTCGCTGCACACCACGGTCGTCAGCCATAGCGGCGAGCCGATGGAGCTCCAGATTCGCACCCAGGAGATGCACCGCACCGCGGAGTGGGGGGTCGCGGCCCACTGGACCTACAAAGAGGGCGGCGGCAAGGATGACCGCAAGCAGGACCAGCGCTTCGCCTGGCTGCGCCAGCTGATGGACTGGCAGAAGGAGGTGCTCGACGCCGAGATGTTCGTCGACGCCGTGAAGGTCGACGTTTTCCGGGACGAGGTGTTCGTCTTCACGCCGAAAGGGGATGTGCAGGCGCTGCCGACGGGCGCGACCGCCGTAGATTTTGCCTACCGGATTCACACCGAGGTCGGCCATCGCTGCATCGGCGCCAAGGCAAACGGCCGGATGGTGCCGCTCGACTACCAGCTCCAGAACGGCGACATCGTCGAGGTCCTCACGTCAAAGGGTCCGCATGGACCCAGCCGCGATTGGTTGGGCTTCGTCAAGACGGCGGGCGCCTCGCAGAAGATCCGGGTCTGGTTCAAGAAGGAGCGGCGCGAAGAAAACGTCAGCAAAGGCAAGGAGTTGCTCGACAAGGAATTCCGGCGCATGCAGCAGCGCGCGCTGGCCTCGATCGGGGACGAGCGAATCCTGGAACTCGCGCGCGAGTTTCGATTCACGGAGCTGAATGATTTCTACGCCGCCATCGGATACGGCGACGTCAGCCCGCACTCGGTGTTGCTCAAGTACATGGCAGCCAGCGAGCCGCCGGAGGGAAATGGCGAGTTCCCGCTCATTCCGCTGGTCCCACAGTTCAAGCCCACCGGTGAGGTCACGGTCAAGGGCGAACGGGGCGTGCTCACCCAGATCGCCCAGTGCTGCAAACCGGTGCCGGGCGACCCGATCAGTGGCTATATCACCCGGGGCAAGGGGATCACGGTACACCGAACCACGTGCAAGAACATCATGAACCCCTCCAACGGGGAGCGCGTCGTCCAGGTCGATTGGGACACCGGCGGCCGGCAGCTGTACCCGGTCGGCATCAAGATCGAAGCCTGGGACCGAACCGGCCTGCTTCGGGATATCGCCACGGTGATCGCCGAGAGCAAGATCAACCTCACCGGCGCCGAGGTCCAGGTCTATGACGACAAGACGGCGGTGATCTCGACCACGGTTGAGATCAGCAGCCTGACCCAACTGAGCCGGCTGATGGAGCGGCTGGAGACGGTCAAGGACGTCCACACCGTGGCTAGAGAAGGCAACCTGGCGAGAAACTAGCCCCCGACCGTTACCGCATCGTAACACTGAGATGCGCCGCGGGCGGGGAAACGGTTGCCGTAACCCGGCCTGCTTAGCATCGGATTCCGATGGGTGCCCCTTCGCGTGGCTGGCGCGCGCTCGCAGCCTTCTTCGGCGTCGCCCTGGGCGTGGCCCTCCTGTTCGCCCTGGTAGCGCTGGTCGCCCTTCAGCCCAGGGACGGCCTCGCCTGGGTCCACGTTCCCGATCTCGGTGCCGACCTGCGCGTCGACGCCGGCCTTCAGACCAAACCGCTGAAAGACACGGTGGTGGCGGCCGTGCTCTCCGACCGGGCGCTCGACGGCCTGACGGCGACTGGCCTCTCCGTCGCCCCGGCCCTGGCCGCCGCCCCGCAGCAGCCAACCGTGGCGATGAGCCAGCCGCCGGCTGCGCGGCCGGTCACCACGCCAGACCCGTCGCAACCTGCGCCGGCGGCGACGCCTGCTCCAACCCTGGCGCCCACGCCCGCGCCGGCCCCCGCGCCAACACCCGACCCCGGCCTGGCGCCCACGCCGACCCCAACCCCAGCGCCCGCGCCTACGCCAACTCCGGCGCCCACGCCGACCCCAACCCCGGCGCCCACGCCGACCCCAACCCCGGCGCCAACACCGACGCCTGCCCCGCAGTTGGCGATCACCTCGGCGCAGGAGACCGTCGCCAAGACCAAGAACGGGAGTGGCAACAACGTCGGCCACTGTCCCCAGGTCACGATCGTGGCAACCGGTAGCTTCACCACCAACGGCGCCGGCGGCTCAGTCTCCTATGAGTGGGTGCGAATCGACGGCCAGGCCCAGACCGTGATCCCCGAGGCCCCGATCCAGGTCGCCGCCGGCGACACGAGCTCGCACGCCGTCGCCAGCGATACGTTTACACCCGCGCACAGCGGTACCGATCAGCTCGTCTTCCTCAGCCCCGCCTACTCTGTCCCCGCCCAGAGTTGGAACTGTGTTGGCTAGGACGCGCGGACGCCACCCCTTCACGATCCCCACGCTGAAGATCCGTACCCAGATCATCTTGCCGTTCCTACTGCTGATGCTGATCCTGGGCGTGATCGGCACCTACCTGACAACCAGTCTGGTCGCGACCTCCCTCGAGAACCGCATCAAGGACCAGCTCGTCCACTCAGGGGACGCCGCCCTCGACGCGGCCGTCAAGCTCCAGGGGCGTCAGGTAGCAGCCATACGCCTGATCGCCAATACCGAGGGGATCGACCAGGCGGTTCGCGCCGGGGACGCGGCCGCCCTTCGCCGATTGATCGTGCCCCTCGAGGTGAACAACCGGCTGGGCACCGTGATGATCTTCGACCCCCGCGGCAAGACGATCCTGGAGATCAGCCAGCCGGATGCCCAGAACCCCGGCGGCCTGGTGTTCGGGAGTGGAACCGACCTCTCGAGCGATTCGGTGGTCCAGCCGGTTCTCAAGGGTGACTACGACTCGCTGGGGGACAAGTACATCGGCTACCTGGGCTCGCCGCCTACCGCGTTGGCGGCGGCAGGTCCGGTTCTGCTGGGGGACCACGTCGTCGGTGGCGTCCTCGTGCAGACACCGCTGGCCGGCGTGCTCAGTGAGATGCAAGCCAAGGCGCAGTCGGAGGTCGTCCTCCTCGATGCCGCCGGCCGGCTGCTCGGAAGCACCGTCCCTGGGATCAAGGGGGACCTGATCGACGAGCATCTCCGCTCCTACCTTGCGCTCGCCTCTCCCGGCCGGGCGGCATCGCGAAGCCTGGCCGTCGGCAGCCAGGAATACGAGTTTCAGTTCACCAACTTCTACCTGCGGCAGAAGGTCGCCGGCTACCTCGCCGTCGCCGTCTCTCGCAAGAGCGTGATCGAGGCCGGGGTGCAGTCCGCCATCCAGATGACGACGCTCTTCGCCGGCGTGGTGCTGGTCCTGCTGTTGATCGGCTACATCCTGGCCCTGCGCCTGACCCGCCCGATCGAAGCCCTCGTCAGCGGCACCCAGGCGATCGCGCGTGGTGACCTGACCACGAGACTCGAGGTCAAGCGCCGAGACGAGCTGGGCGAGCTGGCAATCGCCTTCAACACTATGACCCAGGACCTTCAGGAGCGGACCCGATCCCTCAACGAGCAAATGCGGCGCCTCGCCGCGCTGTCGCAGACGAGCCAGCGCCTGGGCAAGCAATCAGAGCCGGGTGCCATGGCGGAGGCGATCCTCGGTGTCAGTTTGAAGGCGCTGGGGCTCGAAACCGCCCTCTTGCTCGCCCGCAATGAGGCGAACGGGCTCGAAGTCCGCGCCATGGTGGGCGCGGTCGGCAACGCCGCCGGACAGCTGAGCCGGTTGAGTCCGATAAAACTGGCTGAAGGTTTCGCCAGCGAGGCGACGGTCGGCGTTGAAATCGCCGAGACGCTTCCCGGCGATCGCCGGCGTGGGCTCCGGCTCTTCGCCGAGCTCGCTGGGGTCCAGCGAGCCCTGGTCGTGCCCCTGATTCGCGGCGAGCACAACGCGGGATACCTCGTGACGGGCCTGGCCGCCGGTTACACGCTGCCCCAGCAGGATGTCGAGCTGTTGCAGACGATCGCCACCGAGATGGCGTTGATGATCGAGAACGCCGACCTGCGCAAGAAGGCCGAGCTCCAGTCGCACCGGCTCGACCAGGCCATCATCGCGCTGGAGAAGATCTCGCAAGCGCTGACGGCCGTCACGGTCGGAACCGACAACCTGTTGCGAGCGGTGGCGCATGCCACCTCCGAGATCCTCGAGGTCCCCTATGTCTCCCTGCACCTTCGCAAAGCCTCCTGGCGGCAGCAGTTCTCCGACGTCATCGTGGGCGCCACGACCCGGCGCGAGCTGGCGGCAGTGCGCCAGGGTGGGGACGTGGCTGCCCAAGGGGTCGTGCGGCCCGAGCAGGTGCTGGAGCTCGATCTCGTCGACGAACGCGGCGACCCGTTGCCGGTCGCGCGACGGATCGGGCTGCAGCGGACGGTCGCCGTCCCGATGTGCCTGGCGGGAGAGATTGTCGGTGTGCTCGCCGTTCACATGAAGGAACCGCGGCCGCTGGAGCGCACCGAAATCCGGGTGCTGCAAACACTGGCCAACCAGGCCGTGATCGCCATCGAGAACGCGGCGGCCTACGAGCGGACCAAGGAGCTGGCCACGACCGATGCCATGACCGGCGTCGCGAACCATCGTGAGCTCGAGACGTATCTCGACCGGGAACTGCAGCGGGCACGGAAGACGAGGGAATCGCTTGCCATCATCATGTGCGACGTCGACCACTTCAAGGCGATCAACGACAGTGTCGGTCACCCGGCCGGGGACAAGGTGCTCCGCCACCTCACGCAACGGATCCTGGTGCCGGCCGTCCGTCCCAAGGATCTCGTGGCACGCTACGGCGGCGATGAGTTCGTGCTCGTCCTGCGCGGCGCCGACAGTCGGGCGGCGGTGGCGGTCGCCGAGCGGATCCGCCGAACCGTGGCGAGTCAGGCCGTGTTGCTGGACGGCAAGGCGGTCTCGAATCTCTCGCTGAGCTTGGGAATTGCCGTCTTTCCGCGGGATGGCGATAGCCGCGAAGCCCTGGTGCAGGCTGCTGACCAGGCCCTCTATGTCGCCAAGCGGACTGGTCGCAACCGGGTGGTTCGCAGCGATGCCCCAGTCGTAGAGACAGAACTGGCGAGCTAGCGCCGGCGCCCGCGAACCACGCAAAGCCATTCGCTAAGCTTCGTGACCATGGCTTCGATCGCGCAGCGTCCTCGCGGCACGCAGGATCTCTTGCCCGCGGACCAGCCGTACTGGGACGCGCTGGAGGCGGCCGCGAAAGACCAGACCGGGCGGTTCGGCTACCAGCGCATCGAGACCCCCATCTTCGAATCGACCGACCTGTTTGTCCGCGGTGTGGGTGAAGGCACCGACATCGTGAGCAAGGAGATGTTCACCTTCAGCGACCGCGGCGGGCGTTCGCTGACGCTGCGGCCGGAGGGGACGGCCCCCATCGTCCGTGCTTACTTCGACGCCGGTATGCAGTTGGAGCCGCAGCCGGTGCGCCTCTACTACATGGGCCCCTATTTCCGATCCGAGCGCCCACAAGCGGGGCGTTTTCACGAATTCCATCAGTTTGGGATCGAAACCATCGGGGACGCGAGCCCCTTGCTCGACGTGGAAGCCATCGTGTTGGGGTGGAACTGGTTTGCCGGGCTCGACATTGGCGGCGTGAGCCTGCACCTCAACAGCATCGGCGATGAGGTTTGCCGGCCCGCGTACCGGGAACTCCTGCGCGAGTATTACCGGCCGCATCTCGCCAATCTGAGCGAAGAGAGCCGGGCGCGGTTCGATAAGAATCCCCTACGTCTTTTCGACTCGAAGGATCCGCAGGACGAGGCGTTGAAGCGCGACGCGCCGCGTATCGTCGACCATCTCTGTGCGCCCTGCGCCGAGGCGTTCCGCGTCGTCCGGGAGGGCCTTCGTGCCGAGGAGATTCCCTTCGAGCTCAACCCCAACCTGGTTCGGGGTCTCGACTACTACACTCGGACGGTCTTCGAGTACCAGCACGAAAGTCTTGGCGGGGCGCAGAACTCGCTCGGGGGCGGCGGCCGCTATGACGGGCTCGCCGCCGCGTTGGGCTACAAGTCAACGCCCGGAGTGGGCTTCGCCATGGGGATGGACCGGACGGCCATCGTGTTGAAGCAGAGCAAGCCGCTCACGCCATCGTTGCCAGACGTCTACGCGGTGGCACTGGAGGCACGCGATGAGCTGTACGTCTTTCACCTGGCATCGACCCTGCGGGCTCGCAGGATCAACGTCATCTTCGATCCCGGTTCGGCGCGCCTGGATGCGAAGCTGCGCAAGGCGGCACGGCGCGGGGCCCGGTTGGCGCTCCTGGTCGGCCCTGAGGAGCGCGAGAAAAATCAGGTGGTGATCCGCAATATGCAGGAAAAGACACAGACAAGTGTTGCCGAGCGCGAGCTGCTGTCGACCATCAGCCAGATGTTGGGCGGCGGGTGAGCCTGACCGCGCGCACGCCCGCCGGCGCGCTCCGATCCGACCAGGTCGGACGGGAGGTGGACGTCTACGGCTGGGTGCATCGGCGGCGCGACCTTGGTGGCCTCATCTTCATCGACCTGCGCGATCGCAGCGGAATCGTCCAGGTGAAGTTCGACCCCGCCAACGCGCAGGCCCACGCCATCGGTGGTGAGCTTCGACCGGAATCCGTCATCCATGTGCGGGGCCCCGTCCAGCAGCGCCCGGCGGGGACCGAAAACAAGGAGCTCGCGACCGGCCAGGTCGAGGTGGAAGCGCGGGCCGTGACCATCCTCAACCGCGCGCAGCCGCCTCCGTTCGCCGTCAACGAAGACAGCCCGGTCGATGAGCAGGTGCGGCTTCGCTATCGCTACCTGGACCTGCGCCGGGCGCGGATGGCCAGGAACCTGCAGCTCCGGCATCGGATGACGAAGGCGATCCGCGACTTCCTCGACGGCGAGAGCTTCCTCGAGATCGAGACCCCGGTACTGATCCGGAGCACACCCGAGGGCGCTCGCGATTTCCTGGTCCCAAGCCGGCTGAAGCCCGGCTATGTCTACGCGCTGGCGCAGTCGCCGCAGCTCTACAAGCAATTGCTGATGGTGGCCGGCATGGATCGCTATTTCCAGATCGTTCGCTGCTACCGTGACGAAGACCAGCGGGCGGATCGCCAGCCGGAGTTCACCCAGCTCGACCTGGAAATGTCGTTCGTCGGCGAGGACGACGTGCTCGACGTCGTCGAACGCTCCTTCGCCCACGTGTGGCAGAAGGTGCTGGGCGTCGCCGTGGCAACACCGATCCGGCGCATCACGCACGCGGAGGCCATGCTGCGCTACGGCGTGGACAAGCCCGACCTCCGCTACGGTCTCGAGATTCAAGAGTTGTCGTCCACGTTCGCAGGGACGGAGTTCAAGATCTTCCGCCAGGTGCTCGACGCCGGCGGCGTCGTCCGCGGACTGCGGATCCCGCGCGCCGTGGGTGGGAAGGAGATCGACGCGCTCACCGAGGTTGCCCGCGCCGAAGGGGCCAAGGGCCTGGCGTTCTGGCATCGGGAGGCCGACGGCTGGCGATCGCCGATCACGAAATTCTTCGATGAGCGCGCGCTGACCAAGCTGCAGGAGGCAATACACGCGGAACCCGGCGACGTGGTCGTCGCGGTTGCCGATCAGGTCGAGGTTGCGTCGGCCTCGCTGGGGGCCGTGCGCAAAGCCGCCGCCCGCATGCTGGACCTCGTGAAGGAAGGGATCTTCGAGTTTGTCTGGGTCACCGACTTCCCGCTGTTCGAGCGCAGCAAGGAGACCGGCGAGATCACGGCCGCCCACCATCCGTTCACCGCGCCACGGCCCCAGGACCTCGAATTGCTGACCAGCGACCCGCTCAAGGTGCAGGCGCGCAGCTACGACCTGGTGCTGAACGGCACCGAGCTCGGCTCGGGCAGCATCCGGATCCACGACCCGGAGTTGCAGCAGCGAGTGTTCCAGGGCCTGGGCATCTCTCGCGAGGAGGCGGAGCAGCGCTTTGGATTTCTCCTGACGGCCTTCCGGTACGGCGCGCCGCCACACGGCGGATTCGCCTACGGCCTCGATCGCGTCGTAATGCTGGCGGCCGGTGAGGATACGATTCGGGAAGTGATCGCCTTTCCCAAGAACCAGCAGGCGGAAGAGCTGATGACCGATGCGCCGGCGCCCGCGGACCCGAAACAACTCCGTGAACTCGGGCTCGAATTGGTCCGGCAACCATTGAAACCTATTCGGTAACGTTTGGAGAGAAACGGTGACTGGCCCTTTGCGGGCCTGTGACGTAGTTCCAGATCGGCGCCACCATCGGCGTAAGGTACGGACCTTACATTAGGGCCCATGAACGCCGCCATCTTCACCAAATCAACGACAGGACTCATTCTCGCTTCCGGTTTGATCGCTGCTTCGAGTGTTCTCGGCCACGCGCAGGACGCGCCAATCGCCTTGGGCACGCTGGCCACGAGCTCGCTGAGCTCGGCCTATGCCACGGTTCCGACCGGCCAGGCAACGCTGGGCGGCCACACCTTTGACATGACCAGCGGAACGATGATCCAGCTGGCCAACGGTGGCTCCGCCAGCTTCGCGGGTTCGTATCAGAATCCCAAGGCCGTGCACCTCCTGCTCAATACCGCCAATACGTACAGCTGGATGTACGCGGGCAATCCGGTTGGCAGCGTGGTGCTGACCTTCAGTGACGGCACGACCCAAAGCGCGACCCTGACCAGCGGCGGCAACGTGCGCGAGTGGCTCATCAGTGCCTACGGTGTCGTCAACGACGTCACCGACATCACGCCCAACACCAGCACCCCGTACGTGACGAAGGCGGCCTGGACGACGACCGCCGTGGGCGGCACCGGCACTGCCGTTCTCGACATGCTGACCGTCCCGGTGTGGAACGCGAACTCGAGCAAGACCCTCACGGGTGTGCAGCTGAACGACACCAACACCTG
>WNFC01008807.1_pt1 | contig 11155 bp, 7 predicted proteins | sample 5400541 | NCBI WGS metagenome assembly WNFC01 (sample SAMN13153342, study PRJNA577476) | soil metagenome | isolation source: 120 cm saprolite under Douglas fir tree site 2 hole 2 replicate 1 | place: USA:California | collected 2015-04-18
GGCGACTTTGAATCATAAGCGACTCAGCCCGTCAAGACAAAATCATCAAATTACATGGCTACATCAAACATGCCAGAAACAAGGTTGTGCAAATATTATCAGCCGCTTAGGCTCGGAAAGCCACGCAACTTCCGACTAGATTTTCCGATGGAAATGCCCACGGTTCTGCCGTCGATCGTTAAGGCTCATCTTTCCGATCTCGGCTATTCGATGGAGGAATTAACAAAGCTCGCCCGAATTTATGAAAGCGAGTTTGTCGAAATGTATGGAGTGCGAGGCGCGCCGCCACCACCGAAAGCTAAACTTCAAATTGTGAGATGAACTTTGCTGGCGAGCCGCGGATTAGGGCGTGGACACGGCGCACACCCGAAACGGACGTTTGGCCGTCAGGGAGCTTTCTGCTGGGCGCCAACGGCGCGCCCGGACTTAACAGCCTTACACGCATCTGCCCCGTTCCATGCGGCCGATCGATTGCTTCTGCGGAACTGGTCCGCCATGGATGGACGATCGAGGATGGTCATCTGCTCATACAAAGCGGCGGGGGCCCGCCCGCGGTGCGTGCTACTGGGCCTTTCGCAGCCAATACCTCGCCGTTAGGTCCGTGTCCTCAGTCAAACTGAACGAGTGCTCGGGTCTCTCGGAGCCGATCGTCCCGCGCCACCCGGCAAACGCGGCCTGCCCGTCTGGAGTTTCTATCGTTTCGGGGGCACTGATCGTCACCTTCGCCGCTGCGCGCGCGACGAGCGAGCCGGGCGTGCGTAACTGCGAGCGTGCCTCGTCGATTGCCACACTGACGGCCGCTCCATAAGGTGTGGGTTGCCCCTCCCGGACGATTTCCACACCGAAGGTCAGTGCATGCGTGCCCCATCGCTTCCATCGCAACGGTTGTGCCCTCTCTTGCCTCACGATCACGCGCCCCGCGGCGTCGACCATTTCGACCCTGAATCCGCTGGTTGTCACCTCCAACGGAGCCTCTTCCGCCGAGAGGAAGGTACTCAAGATCGCGGACCCCGTTCCCCTTGTGATACGAGCGGACGTGGATAAGAAGAACTGGTCGACGCGCGACTCGCCACGAGGACGCAGGCGCAGCGTCACCTGCTCGCCCTGGCGTCCATCGTATGCATAGCTGACTGCTACAGATCGCTCGCTTCGGAACTGCACCGAATCCATTCGTTCGGCGGCACTAGTATCCGTGAACGCAATCTTGCTCCCGGCGAGCGTGGCGATATCGAGGATGCGAACCCGCTCGAAGACCCCTCTGCCATACGCGGCCGCGCGCACAGCGCCTGCATGGCTGCTCGTTGCGGGATAGGTTTGGATGCTGGTCACCCACGTTTCCGGAATATCGGGATCGAATGACCATTTCCAGCTTTCGTCGGGTTGCTGCTTGCCGATCACCACGCCGCTGATCGTGCCGACGTAGAGGGTCTTCGGATCGTCGGGATCGCTCGCGATTGGGTCGGTGAATCCGAACGGGCCGAACGTGCCGGGACAGCACGAATCATTCGATATCGGAAACGCCCCGGGTGTTCCAGGCGCACCGGCTATTGGCGTGCCAATCCAGGCTGGCCGGACCCCGGAGTTAACGTCCGGGATTAACTGCCGTTTGACGCTCGCGACCCGAAATGCGTCGTAGCGAAACAGCGTTGCAAAGAACGAGCTCGTTGGCTTTGCGCTATCCGGTGCGATACCGATCACCGATGTGGAGTTGCCATTAATAAGTGGTGCCGTCCAAAGCTCAGCCACTTTTGCCGTTGATGTGTTTGAAGAACAAGGCGTACTTCCCACAGGCGTACTTCCCACAATAGTAGGCTTTGTAACCCGATAGATCGTTCCGGCTTTAGTACCAACTAGATAGAGATCGACGCCTGGAGGAAAGGCGATGGCGCCAGAGAAATTGGTGGGGTTACTCGGTGTCGGGTCGACGCATGCCCAGGTTACGTCAGCACCGGTGGCGGCGGTCGCGACGTTCGACGACAAGTAGAGCCCAGTGAGAGGCACGTACGGTATCCCGAAAGGCGCGCGCGAGGCCGCCACAGGGTTCCATGCAAGCAGAACGCCGGGCAACACTGGGTCGGCCCAGAAGGCCGGCGCAGTACCAATCGTGGGTGGTAATGGGGATCCGATGTAACGGACAAAAGCGTTGCCCGTGTTGGCAAGACTGCTGGTGTAATAGACGATGCTTGGGTTGCCTGCATCTATGGCCGCCCATTTCCCGTCACCTCCGCCGATCAACGTCCACATCCGTCCGAATTGACGCAAGCGCGTGCCCGCATCCTGTAAACCACCGACGCTTCGCTCGGGCGCCGCGGCGTTCTGCGAGATCGCGAGGCCCTCGAACATCCCATTGCTGAACCCGGCGTTCAGGTACGACCAATTTCCGAGGGGCGCACCGAGCGACGAGAACCGGATCGTTTGGACTCCAGCGTCATTCGCGGAATAGAGAAGGGTCGCGTCGGTCGGGTGGTAGACAAGCGCATGGTGATCCCAAAGAGACGACCCTGGGCCAGGATTCAACTCGCTCCAGGTCGCGCCTCCGTCCGTCGAGCGCATGACCGTCACTGTGCCGACCACGATATCATTGGGACGCTGTGGATTCACCGCGATCGACAGGTTATAGGAGCACTGGCTGGCGCAGTAGTTGTCATTGCCCCCAACTAGCGGCTCAGCGCGTTCGAGCCAAGCGCCACCGCCGCTTGACTGGAACAGTCGGAGCTGACCTGTCTTCGCACCCGTTGGACCTTGTGCCACTAGGGCGTAAACAACATTCAGCGAACTTGCCAAGGCGATCCTTGTGAGCGGCGCTGCGAACGGCGGCGTCGAGGCCGGTGCGGATGTCTGTTGCCACTGTACGGACGAGGCGGCTGCGTTGGCGTTGGACGTTACGAGGACGGAGGCACCGATCGTCGTGGCTCCCGAAGTGGCTACGTATAGCGTTGTCTGCCCCGGAGTTTGCTGCTGAAGCACCATGTCGAAGACTTGTTGGTTGGAAAGGATTACGTCCCAACACCGACCGCCATCCGTACTGCGGAATACACCCGAGCCCGGGAGGGGAGCAGACGTGGCGGCGAACACTGTACTTGGCGCGGTCGGATCGACGATGAGCCGTGATATCGGTGCGCCGGGCGGTGTGCTCGACGCGCAGAACGGATCCGCCACTACCTTATTCCAGGTGACGCCCTCGTCGTCGGACCAGTATAGCCAACCGCCGTTGGCGAAATAGGCCGTTCCGCCTTCGATGTCCGGCGCACTCGCGTAGACGCGCCCCGACGGTGCTACTGCCAGTCGGCCGATCGATAATCCAGCGGGGAGACCCTTATGGTCCGTCATCGGCCACCATTCGGCTCCCCCGTTGTCCGAGCGCCAGACCCCACCGCGGCCGGACCCTGCGTACATGATGTTAGGAGAGTTGGGATGGATCGCGAGCGCATTGATGCGCCCCGCGCCGGCGCTCAATGATCCGTTTGTGTTGTAGGTATAGCGGCCATCCGGTCCGATCGACACCCATCCATCGTGACGAACGGCCTCGATTCTGACCGTGGCAACACGATATTCAAACGGCAATCCCACCGTTTCGAGCTGAGCCACGTAAGTCCCATTTTGAGCGACGAAACGCACAGTGAGCGCGCTGTGCGGAGAAAGCTGGGCGGTAGCGTCAACCGGCAGGCCGCCGCGCGGATGGTACGTCAACGACCATCGAAAGTTGATGGGTTCGGTGGAGATCGAACAGTCGATTTTGCCGTGTACCCGATCGGCAACTCCGTAGAGCACCACTTGTCGGCCTTCGCCCACAAGGGCGTCGGGAGCAATCTGTCCGGTGTCCGGGGCCACGGTGATCAAGGCGCGCGCGACGACGAAGGCTTGGCACTTTGCGTGCGCCGGCCCACCTGTGGCAAGTGAGCCAGCGACAAGCGCGATGCCGATCAAGAGCGTTCTACCGATCATGATCCGCCTCCGCTCACCGGTGACCTGCGCAGAGCCCAGTATGCCCCCGTCGAGGTTCGACCGCCACGCGACAATTCGACCGGAAAGCGTTCGGTCGGGACGCAGTCTTGCCGGCTGGATTGCGTTGGTGCCGAAGCAGCACACGACCAGCGGCAAGGACAAGCTCGGCAGCAATACAAAGCAGGCAATCGATACTTGCGATGGTTGGCGGCCCAGCGGCTTCCGGGCCGTTTCCCTGACCTTGCACCCCCTCGCCTCAGGCTGGGGCCGTGAGTTCGACGAGCCGATCGCGTTGCCGGACGGTGGAAAGCTCGTCCTTCTTCGCGACGCGGCGAACCTCTCTCGACAACTGCTCCGATCGGCCGCTTTACGCTCAAAGCCGCGAGCGGTGAGCGCTGGTGCGGCGAAATTAGCCTCTTCGGCGGCGGGAAGACGATCGTGGAGAGAGGACGAACCATCGCGTTCGCATCGGACGAACGACACACAATCAGCCTACGGTCAAGTTCGAATGGGAATTTGCCGCTGCGAAACATCGGGCGCGCAAGATTTAGACCAGCCGACCATGGGAGTGGTTGCACGAGTTGTGCCAAGTTTGGCGCCATCCCCTATGTCGAGATCCGGAGATTTGCTGACGATGCAATTTAAGCCCGAACAGGCTTGAAAATGGCGAGGCGTGTGCACAAACGTGCGCAGGCCGAGCGCGATCCGAAGAAGGCTTGGGCGCGCAGTCTGAGATCAAGCTGGATGCCAGCCTGTTCCGAGATTATCTGTTGTTGACGGCATCAATCGCCAACGCGCGCGTTGCTGCGAAATCGAACCCGGATTGTCAAACTGCTTGCGCGAACAATGATCAATTCCAGCACCCTAAGCGGTCACGCCGCGCGGGCAGATTCCCGCTCCAACGATACAAACAATACCGGTCGCTCGATTTCGCCAACCTTAAGTATGAATTCATCGCCAGGAGTTGCCTCCGATAGCGCTCGCCCAAGCGGAGATGAAAGCAAAATATAGCCATTCTTCGGATCGCTGACCTTTTCGCTAAGAATATAAAACTCCGGGCGCGAGCGCTCATCATCAATGTAGCGGATTACAACACGGTCACCAGCAGTAAGAGCCGTCTCTGTCTCATGTTCCCGAGCATTAGACCCAGACTCTGGGGGCTTTAGCCTTGACGTTTGTGTGCTGAAAATCTCTGCATCCAGATCCCCAAGGGGTACATCGTCGCGAGGGGCAGCAATGACTCGGTGCTGGGTGAAGCCACGCGTGGATGGTTCAGAGCCGATTGGCCTAATTTCCATACGCTCCAGCGTTTGTACCAAATCGTCCAAAACGCCTTCCGGATCGATGCTAAAATTTGAACCAAAGCAGCGCCAAAATACCCAGCCAACGCGCTCAAGGATTCTCTGCCGACGCATATCATCCGCCCAACGCTCCTGCCCATGATAGCGATCGCCATCACATTCAACGGCCAACCTCCGACCGCCATCTCCTTCAACCACCATATCGATCGAAAAGCCCAATGAGCCTACTTGCGGAACAACACGATAGCCTCTTTCAACGAGCGCCGTGAATACCACTCGCTCGAACGGCGACTCGCAGAGCTCTATGAGTTCGGCACTCGGATTGATGGTATTGGGCATCGGGTCGCGGAAATGAGCAATGACCCTCGCCTTTAAATCATTGGGATTTAGGTCTTCCTCGGTAACGGAGCGAACGAGTATCATCCGGTCGCGCGCCCGCGACAATGCAACATTAAAGCGCTGCTGATACTGCATCGCCGTCTGCGATTGTTTGCGGCGGCGGTCGGCAATCATGGAGATAAGTACGATATCGCGTTCATCGCCCTGAAGAGTGGCACTGTCACCGCATACAATCCGATGGCGGATCATCGCCGCTTCACCAATACGGTCCATCAAAAGCTTTTGTATGTGAAGGGCCTGTTCTGCGCCAATCAGCGAAATTACACCTATCGATCGAGGCCGCCCATCGACAGAGGCTGCTCGTGCGTCAGGACTATCAATAATCTTCGCTATTTCATCAACGATAACGTCGGCTTCGCGAGGATTGATCTTGGACTTCCCACGCCGTTCGCCGTCCTCGACGAAAACATCGATTAAAGGAGGATCGAGCCTTTCGTTTGCTTTGGGGATACGAAGCGGAATCAGATTTTGATTGTAGAACTGCATCGAGAAACGAATGATTGGTTCGACGCAACGGAAGTGTTCCTTAAGCATTACGAACTTGGCGGGAAACATTACTCGTGCAAGATCATATACCGAAGCGCCAGGTTCGACTTCAGCGCGAAACGGGAACTCGCTGAGGAAATTCTGGCGCAGACGATCGATGTTCGCGATTGAAAGGAACGCGGCGCTTGGGCTTACCCGTCGGTCATCACCGACGACTAGAATTTTTTTCCCGCGAAGGAGCGCGGGAATCTCGCGGGCGTCCGATTGCGACGCTTCATCCATGATAACGAGGTCAAAACTTGCAAGCGTCGCGGGCAGTTGTTCTGAGACGCGCCATGTCGGCATAATCCAACACGGCACGGCATCATAGCAACCCTCCATAGCCTGCCGGGCATTCTGCCTGTGTAGTACAGCTCGCTGACCGGTACCTTTCCCCAAGCGGCGTATAATATTGGCAAATCCCTGAAGCGCCGATTTGGCCGTACCCTTCATCGAAGCCGCCAGATTGAAGAAGGTGCGCTCCTTGACCACCTTCGCAAAGCCGTCTCTCAATTCCCTTTCCACCGTGAGCCTTTGGGTGTGCAGTCTGCCGAGATCACTTGCCGCACCAATTTTCTCTAGGTAAGCAAGTTGGAAAGCCCAGTTCCACGCTTCCTTCCAGTCCGGCGGAACGGCGGGATCAGATTCAGAAGTAGCAATTTCAACTCTCAAGCGTTCCGCCCATGCCAGCGCCCCAGCCTTCGATAGCACGGCACTGGTCTCCGATATCCGTACATAGGTCAGCTCCAGGGACCGCAGACGATCTAATTTTGTAAGGAGGCTCTGCCACACGCGAGTCAGTTGCTCAGCGTCGGTGCTTGGCTTGCCAACGACCTCGTTCAATATCTGGCGTCCGAACCCTGCAAGGTCACTGTTGCTATTTCCAAAGTGTGCCGCCGCTTGCGCGATGTTCTTGGTAACTGATGTGAGCCTCACAGACGAGACATGCTTGGAAAGTGCATCAGCAAACGAAGCGACCGTTGTTGTATGACGAAGAATAGCGTGTGCTTCATCGCTATTGCCAAGGGCGGTCGTAAGTTGCTGCAGCATTTTTCGGAACTCGGCTGGAAGCATCACAAGGGCGGCATGCAAGGTGTCCGCCACGGTAGTTAGAGAAGAAAGAGAATCTACGGCAAATCGAGTGTCTTCCGGAGCCGACAATTCACTCCTTAATGGCTCCCAGCGTGCCGAAAGGGTTGTTATCTTTTCGGAAAATAACACAAATAAGCTCACATGCTGCCAGTCGTCCGGTTTGCTCGGGCGCGTTCCAGCGATGCGAATGGATCCAAACGTGTTTTGATGACCTTTGGTCCCAAAGGCGAGTAAGCCAAAAGGATTTTTGCCTGCAATAAGGGTGTTCAGAATCTGAAATAACTGCTTCGGTGGAGGCATTTCTGCTGGCAGTTCAACGGGCTTGGCGATGAATGGTGTTCGTTGTTCAACGAGAGCTTGCGCTTCGATTAGAAATTCGTTCGCAACAGCCTGAATACGTTTGATCGCGGGATCACCTGCACGGTGCCTTTCGATTATCCCCCACGCCCATTGTTGGCGCTGAAGAGCCGCGGCACGATTGGACAAACGTAATAGACCAGCAGCCAAATCCGCTGCTTTCTCAAGTCCTACTGTCGCAATAACTCGGCGTGTGAGCGGCTCTGAGACAGAATTTCCTTCGGTTAAGGAAAGCGCCGCAATCAAATCCTGATGCCACGCCCGCAATGTTTCCGGATTTGGCAAATTCGCCGGGCTGGGTAGATTTTCTCCTAAATACTTGAGATCAGACGCCGCAGTTTTTCGCGCGGAAGCCAGCGCGTCAACCTCAGCGCCACTGATACCGGTCTCGGCAAATGGACGACCAGGCCGGTCAGTAAACCAAGCAAAACGAGGGCGCTCCTCTATTATCCGTTTTGCCGCCTCGTATGGCTGTTCGGCTGACCCCGGAACGGGTGAAAGGTGTTGGGTTGCAATGGCGGCAAGCCTTTCGTCGATCTGTATTAGGCGTTTCCGGTTGGCAACAATATTGGCCTCCAGATCACGTATAAGCGTCAATTGCTGTCCCCGGTTCATGTCAATTTTATTGACGATGCCGAGCATAAGCTCGATTGCTTTCTCGACTTGCTTCAATCCCTCGCGTTCCGATGTCGTCACGCTGATTGCGAGATCGCGCACTCCTTCCGGCAATTGCTCTCGAATAACGCTTAGTGCTGTTTCTCCGTGCGAAACGACCAGCACGCGCCGCCCGGTGGCCAGCATGTGGCTGATGATATTTGCAATCGTGTGGGTCTTACCGGTTCCAGGCGGACCTTGGACAACCAATCCGTCGGATTTTTCGAGACGGCGGATAATTTCAACTTGATCGTCATTAAATGGTTTTGGAAAGAAGAGGTCACCGTGGTCGGGATCAACCGGCACGTCATCAAATTCGGATGAAATGTGTTCACCCCCCAGCCCCCCTAAAGTGTTACCAAGGGGCTTAAACGTGTCGTCAATTCCGTCGGGAGGCCCAAGGACAAGGGTTCTAGCTGATCCTTCGATCTTTGTTGGAGGCCCCTCTTCGGGCGAAATGGCTGTCTTTAGACGCTCGATGTCCCTCAGAACGGAATTGGTCGAACGTCTTCTGGCATAGAGTACAAAACGGTCACTAACGGTGAGAAATTCACCGTCAGGTTCCGGAACCGGTTCAGTCGCTGGAAGTACCCGATCGTCGGGCAGATAGCGGCCTTCAGGATCAAGTTGGCTACCGCAGATTTTCAATATGGGTTCAAACGTTTCACGGCGGAACGGTGAAACGCCTTCTCCATCGGACGTCTCTAGGGAACGCATACATCGTCTTGCAGAGTCTTCGGCAAGCACAAGCTTTTCGGCAGCCAACTTTTCAAAGGGCCGCAACGCAACGTGTGCAGCGCCTACCCTGGGGCGAACCGTAATGTCCGCATTACCCTTTTCTGCTATCTCAATCTCAACCCCGCATTCGATCATGGGGATATCAATTAATTCTCCAAGGCGTCTCCATCTTGCAACGCCGATGCCCCATACCAGCTCCGTCGATTCACTGCCTCCAGATTGAAGAAGCCGCTGAGCAATCTCGAAGAGCCGCTGATATACGGCGATAGAACTTCGACGAGGCTTTTCTGTCTCTGCCCAGGCGGCCCAAGGACCTGCGCAATATACCTGCAGTGCCTCACGAATGGTGGAGCGATCCTCCAATCGCAACATGACATCGAAGAATTTCTCATTCGGATTGTCGACTTTCTCGATCTTCAGCGACGATACACAATCTTCTACGCGCGCCTCACCGGCGGCGATTAAACGCTGTTGCTCTTTTTCAGAGACACGCACATGCAACGCGTCCCGAATAACGGGATTGCGCATTGGGTCGCTCGAAATTTCAATCCACGCAGAAATTTCATCCGCGACCGCCGGAGGTTTGATGCGCTGAAGTCGCTGAATCCGGAGCCAAATTGCTCCGTCGGTATCCGTAACATCGAGCGTCAGCGCCGGTAGCCCAGCAATTTCATGTTCGTGAAGTATAAATTGCGATCCATCGGCAAGCTTATGTTGCGATAGACGCACCGCCACCTGCTCATCAAGCTTCACCAAAGCTTCCACGTACTCGAGCAGCCCTTTCAGTCGCTGCGCAGCAAGTCGATCTTCGTTGGTTAATTCAGCGGGCACGGCCGGTGATGCCTCTCATAAATGTAGATGGAAGATACTGCTGAAGGCGGGAACGGTCGCGGATTCCCAGCACTTCTTAACCGTAAATTGCTCTACAAGGCGGCGGGACGCTTATGTCGCGAATTGAGACGTCCAGCTCGCCCACTACCAATGATGTATTGACCGCTCCGCGCGAGCGACCATTAGGCGCCTCTACCTCGCCCCGCTAATAGCGCCTCCCCACTTATTCGCAAGTCTATTCGAGGTTTTCCAACTTATTGAAATCCCCCCGGGCGGGGCCGCTTGGCGAGGGGACGGATTTCAAGCGTGCCCCAACGGCATCCGCGATGCAGTCAGCACTTGGCGTTGTGCCAGCCTTCCACTCAGGGCGTCGCTGTTTACCTGGGCAACGGCGTCCCGCCACGGTAGCCGACGGCCCCCTGCTCCTCGCGGAAGAAAGTGGGGCACAAGCCGACGGCGGCACGCGATAAACATCGATGCCAAGCGGGATCCGGTTATGACCTTGGCAACGTGAAACTCCGCAAAAAAAGGCGTAATTACGATAACTGGACTCGAAATTTTCCCTGTTTGATGCAAGCTAGGCTTTAAAATTCGGCATTATCGGGCGAACACGGGGCGAAAAAGGCGGGGTGTTTTTACGCTCGCCTCGTGCGCGAGGAGAAATTTTTGTAGACGCGTTTGTATGCTCGATCAAGAAAGCCTGCTTGCAACAATGAGCTTCGTTGAGACCAGCCACGTGGGCGCGCCAGGGCATAGCCGCGGGCCGTTGGTGGATTGGGAAGTGGTGATGCCTATTGTGAGCCCTCGGCGGCAACGACCCGCTGGACGACACTGGTGCCGATGCCGAGCTTCCGGCCGATCTTGAGGATGCCGTCGCCCTTGGCGCGCAGCTGGCGTATGCGGGCCTCAACTGCCGGCTTCACTGGACGTCGGCCCAGCTTAGTGCCATTCGCCCTGGCTCGCGCAAGCCCGGCATTCACCCGTTCACGTATGATGCCGCGTTCGAACTCAGCGAAAACCGAAAGCATCTGAAACATGGCACGGCCCGCGGTGGTCGATGTGTCGAGACCTTGCTGATGCAGGAAGAGATCGACACCCTTGTCCCGCAGGCATTGCAGGATACTTAGTAGGTCCGTGAGGGATCTACCGAGCCGATCCACAGACCATGTAGCCACTAGTACTACTGTGTCACAAGTTCATCCGCACGGGTCGCGCGGTTGAGGCGCGACAGCATGGACATCGTGGCAAGCGTCTGACGAGAGCGTCGATGATGCGTCGGCGCACGGTGGCGATCGAGTTTGGGACGTGGCGCT
>WNFC01010980.1_pt1 | contig 11155 bp, 11 predicted proteins | sample 5400541 | NCBI WGS metagenome assembly WNFC01 (sample SAMN13153342, study PRJNA577476) | soil metagenome | isolation source: 120 cm saprolite under Douglas fir tree site 2 hole 2 replicate 1 | place: USA:California | collected 2015-04-18
ATCTCCCCCGACGTGCGGGCCGAGTCGTGCCGCCGGGCTCTCGCCCTGCCGGGGCTGCCCCCCGACCTGCGGGCGCGCCTGCTCGCTCAGCTGCTCCATAACCTGGTGGTCGCGGGCCGGGCCGACCATGCGCAGCAGCTCCTCGACGAGACCAGGGAGATTGTTGCGGGCACCCGCGACAGCGCCGCTCGTTTCACCCTGGAACTGGCCGAGGCCAAGCTCAACTACATTGGCGATCACTTCGATACTGCGCTAGCCCTGGTCGACGCGTCGCTGCGCACCAGCGTCAGTGCTGGCGAGGATTCGAGGGAGCGGGTGGCCCGTCATCTTCGCTGCGGGATCTTGACCGTGATGGACCGTTACGACGAGGCGCTCGCGGCGGCCACCGAGGGCATCCGGTCGGCGCAACGTGCCCGCCAGGGCTGGGCGGTGCACCTGTTCGAGACCTGGCGGGGCCGCCAGCTGGTCCAGCTGGGGCAGCTGGCCGATGCTGCCGCGGCGCTCGAAGGGCGCTTCGCCCCCGACGACGCTCACCTCGTCGTCAGCTCGCTCGATGCTGCCAGCGTCGTCGCCCTCGGACGCGTGGCAATCCACACCGGGAACCAGCGCCAGGCCGCCATCACCGCCGCGATCGCGACCGTGATGCTGCAGTCTGGCGTGCCAGCCGTCCAGCGTCACGCCGCGTGGCTCCTGTCCCTGCAGGCGCAGGCCGGGGGTGACGCGGGCCAGGCGCTGCGATGGCTGGGCGCCCTGGGCGAGAAGGAGCGCCTGTCCATCTTCCCGTTGGTTCCGCTCGACCCGGCCGACGACCCCCAGCTGGTCCGCATCGCGATGGCCGCCGGGGACCAGGAGCTGGCAGAGTCGGCGACCGACGCTGCCGAACGGCGTCACCAGGTCAACCCCGGCGCGCCAGCCACGCTCGCCAGCGCCGCCCATGCACGGGGCCTGCTCACAGCGGATCCCGCACTGCTGGCCCAGGCGGTCAGCGCCCTGGAGGCCGGGCCGCGGCAGCTCGCGCTGGCCTCGGCCCTCGAGGATCTGAGCATCGCCGAGGTCCGATCGGGCCGCACCCGCCAGGCGGTAGCTGCCCTCGACCGCGCCCTGGCCATCCACGCCGCCTGCGGGGCGAGCTGGGATCTTGCCAGAGTCCGCCGGCGTCTCCGCCGCCTGGGCGTGCGACGCCGCCTGGCGTCCATGCGCCGCCCAGCTCACGGGTGGGAGGCGATGACGGACTCAGAGCTCGCCGTCGCCCGGCTGGTCACCAGCGGCTTGACCAATAAAGAGGTCGCCGAGCGGCTCTACATCTCCCCGCACACCGTCAGCGGACACCTCCGCCACGCCTTCGAGAAGCTCGGAATCAATTCCCGCGTCGCGCTCAGCCGGATCGCCGCGGAGCACGCCAGGTAGGGCATACTCATCGACCAGCCGCGGCCGGGCCGGGCCGCGGCGTCCCAGTCCTTGCCTGCTTTGATGTGGCTCATCGTCGCGCCATGCCATTCATGCGACCAGTACGCCGCATGCGACCGCTGGCTGACATACAGGTGCCGCAAGCGCAGCGGCGAGGCTTCCACTGGAAATAGCACGTTTGTGCCGTGTCGGCTGAGCGCCCCGGATCGACACTCGGACCAGGAGGCAGGTCAACGAATGGATAAGCCAATGACGACGCCGAAGACACCTCTGCCAGCAGCACGGAGACAACGTGGACAGGCAGCGAGACCTCGAAGGCCTGAGCGCACTGCTCCTGTCCCCGCGCACCGTGGCTTCGCACCTGTACCCGAGCTCGGCTTATCCCGTAGGCACCAGGTGCACAACCTGATCGCCCAGCCCGGCACCCCACCCGAAGCCAGCCCGGAAGAGTGCCCCAGCCGCTGGCCGCAAGTGCAGTCGGCATGCGGATACCGCCGCCGCCATCGGCGGCCCACCCTGAAGAAATGCGCTCTGCGTGACATCCGCTTTGTTGGAGGCTCTGATGAGTGCCGCACCTGTCGCCCGCGCCGCCGCCGCGGCGGTCGCCGCGATCGTGATCCAGTTCGTCATGGTGACCGCCTACACCTGGCCGGCTGCGCGGCTGGCGCCGCGTCACCTTCCCGTCGCCGTCGCCGGGCCGGCGGCCCCGGCCGCCGCCGCCGCCCGCGCGATCTCCCGCGCGGACCCGGGAGCCTTCGACATCATCAGGGCAGCCAGTCCCGCCGGGGCGCGCCGGGAGATCACCAGCCGCCGCGCCTACGGTGCGATCATCGCGGGCGGCACTGCACCCCGTGTGCTGGTCGCCTCCGCCGCGAGCCCGGTGGTGGCGCAGCTGCTCACCCAGGCCGCAGGCCAGATGACCGGGGCGCGGACCCCGGTCCTCGATATCGTGCCTATCGACCGTAACGACCCGCGTGGCGCCGCATTCAGCTCGATGCTGCTGCCACTGATAATCACGAGCATCATCGCCGGGCTGCTGCTGACGCGGGCGACCGGCTCAGTCCGAGGACGCCTGGCAGGACTCGCCGTGTTCGGCGCCGGCGCCGGCGCGGTCCTCGCCGCGACCGCCGGGAGCTGGCTGTCGATCCTCCCCGGGAACTACTACGCCCTGGCCGGCATCACCGGGCTCACCGCGCTCGCCGTCGCGGCAACCGTAGCCGGGTTCGCGGCCCTGGCCGGGCGGGCCGGCCGCGCCACCGCCGGAGTGGGCCTCGTTGCTGCGATCATGCTCGTGCTCGGCAACCCGCTCTCCGGAGCCACCTCAGCGCCGGAGATGCTGCCCGCACCATGGGGGCAGATCGGCCAGTGGCTGCCCCCCGGCGCCAGCGCCACCCTGCTGCGCGCAGTCGGCTACTTCAACGGCGCCCGCGCCGGGCTGCCCTGGGCCGTGCTCGCCGCCTGGGCAGGCACGGGCCTCGCCCTCGTCGCGTTCAGCGCGGCACGCCGCCCCGGCTCCGCCGCACGCGAAGATACGGCCAGCACCCGCGCGCTACCGAGCGCCACCGGCACCGTGCACCCGGCCGCCTAACCACCGCCAAACCAGACCAAGGGCGCCAAGCCAGCCGGCCGCACCACCGCCCCCCAGCCGAAGCAGAACCACCCCAGGAGGAACCGTGTTCACATACTTTCCCGGCAACTACATCTGGTCGTCGGCATTCACGCTGGCGCTGATGGCCGGCGGCCAGCTGAACCAGATGGACCGCTGGCTCGCGCCGCTTCGCGAGGCCGGGCCCGACCCCGACCCCGATGCCTGGACGAAGGCGTGGGACTCGATGGCGGCCGAACAGTCCAGCCACGCAGCCGAAGAACTCGCCCGGGGATACCGCCAGGCGGCCAGCGCCCGCTACTTCCGCGCGGCCACCTACTACCTGACCGGTGAGCGGCAGACCCCTCCCGGCCCGGCCAAGATGCACAGCTACACCCAGGCGCTGGCAGCGTTCGCCAGCGGGGCCGAACTGATGGCCAGGCCGATCGAACGGGTCGAGGTACCCTCGCCCGACGGCATCCTGCCCGGGTACCTCATCCCGTCCGGCACCAACGGCCCCGCGCCGGTCGTGATCTTCTACAACGGGTTCGACGTCACCAAGGAACTCCTCTACGGCTTCATCGGTGACCAGTTCAGCCATCGGGGCATCGCCTGCCTGATCATCGACACCCCCGGGACCGGCGAACCGCTGCGGCTGCGCAATGTTGCATCGCGGCCAGACTACGAGGTGCCCACCGCGGCGATCGTGGACTACCTCCAGCAGCGGCCGGACATCGACCCCGACCGGGTCGGCCTGCTCGGTATCAGCCTAGGCGGCTACTACGCACCGCGCGGCGCCGCGTTCGAGCACAGGATCAAGGCGTGCGCCGCGTGGGGAGCGATCTGGGACTACGGCCTGCGCTGGCAGCAGCGGTGGCAGACGCGGTCGACAACCACCTCGGTGCCCTTCTGGCAGCTGCCCTGGGTGATGGGCACCGACACGATGGAGGCCGCGCTCGAACGGGTCAGGCAGTGGACCCTGGCCGACGCGATGCCGCACCTGACCCAGCCGCTGCTGATCGTGCACGGCGAGCACGACCAGAACATACCCATCGCTGACGCCGAAACGGCATTCGCCGCCGCTGCGTCGAAGGACAAGACCCTGCGTATCTTCACCGTCGCGGAAGGCGGCTCCGAACACGTCAACGCCGACGACCCGGACCCGGCTCGGCAGATGATCGTCGACTGGTTCGCCCAGCGCCTGGGAACCATGCCGACGCCGCCTGCCTGACCAGGCCCTAACCGCCGCACACGGCAGCGCGAATCACCCCGCAATCATGGAAAGGACCGCCACCATGCCAGTTGTCACACTGTTCGACATGAAGTTCCAGCCACGGTTCGCGCGCGCCGGCCTAGACGCGACCTCGGCCGCGGCCAAGGATACGCGCGCCTTCGACGGCAGCACTGGCGTACGCGTCATCATCGACGAAACAGACCCCGCCCACGTGATCGTCGTCGAGCAGTGGCAGACCGAATCACACGACGCGGCCTACCAGGCCTGGCGAGCGACAGGCGGCAGGCCGACCGACATCATCGCGATGCTGGCCCGGCCGGCCACGACGACACACTTCACCGTCTCGCTAGACCTTTGACGACCATGACAACGCACACACCGGCACCGCATCGCCCCAAGGCGGGAGCCTCCGCCGATACATCCGCGCCGGCCAAGGACCTGGCCGTGGCCATGATGCGATGGGAGGGCGTACCGGAGATCTCTTTGTTCCTGGACGACACGGCAGCGTTCGTGCATGAGACCGCCAGCGACGCGATTGCCAGCGCGGCAGGCGACAGCAACTACGTCCGTGTCCAGATCCTGTCCCCGGTCGAGGTTCTCGATCGTGACAAGCGACTGGGGAGTCATGAGGGAGATGACGGACATCGCCGCGGCCGCCGACGACCCGAGGCTGGTCGTGCGCAGGTGCATCCTCATCACCGAGGCACCCGAGGTCGGCTGGGGCGACGGCCACGCCTGCACCGCCGACGAGATCACCGAAGCCGCCCGCCGAGAACTCACCGGAAGCTAGGTCTCGCTATGGAACTTGACGACGTCTCATTTGAACCGAAGTTCACCTTCTATCAAGGCCTGAGGATCCGATACGTGGCCAGTCCCAGGCCTTCGGCGGAGTCGGTCATGCTGCTCAGCCCCTGGCCAGAAAGCATCTATGCGTTCATCCGGATGTGGCCGCAGCTGTCGGAGCAGTTCTCGCTCGCCGCGGTGGACCTGCCGGGGTTCGGCCAGTCCGACGGGCGCGCCGATCTGATGTCGCCGCGCCGGATGGGCGAGTTCGTCGTTGACATCGCGGCCGAGCTGGGTCTGGGCCAGCCGCATGCCGTGGGCCCCGACATCGGCACCGGCGCGCTGCTGTTCGCGGCCGCAACCCATCCGCGAGCATTCCGCAGCCTTGTCGTGGGGGCGGGGGCGGCCACCTTCCCGCTGCACGTGGACGGCGCGCTCAAGGCCTTCATCGACGCTCCGAGCGTCGAGGATTTCCGGGCGGCCGACCCGGGCGCGATCATCCGCGGCGCGATCAGCTCGATCCGCAACTACGACGTCCCGGATGCGGTGCGCGACGACTACATCGGGTCCTACTCCGGCGAGCGGTTCCTCGACTCCATCGCCTACGTGCGCAACTACCCCACCGGCCTGGCCGACCTGTCACCCCTGCTGGCCGGCATCTCGGCACCCGTACAGATCATCGTCGGACGAGATGATCCGTACGGGCTGGCCGCCGACGCGAAGCTGCTGCACGAGCAACTGCCGCACAGCAGGCTCGATGTCTTCAACTGCGGGCACAACGCCTGGGAAGAAGAGCCCGGCCGCTATGCCGACGTTGTCACCGACTGGATCAAAGGCGCGTCCCAGGAGGCGATACCGCGATGAAGGCAATCGGGCTCACCGAGTTCGGCGGTCCGGAGGTTCTCCATGTCGTCGACCTTCCCGAGTCTCAGCCCGGGCCCGGCGAAGTGCGGATAAGAGTTCACGTCGTGGCGGTAAATCCCACCGACATCACTTTCCGGGCCGGAGGAAGAGCTGCCCAGCTGGCGGACCGGCCTGCTCCCTATATACCGGGCATGGATGTCGCAGGCGTCGTCGACAAGCTCGGAGAGGGCACCGACGGCCGTCTTGCGGTCGGCGACGCGGTCATTGCTTACGTCATTCCGGTGGGGCCGCACGGTGGCACCTATGCCGAGCGGATCGTGGTCGGCGAGGCGTCGGTTGTGCATGCTCCGCGCGGGGTCGCTTTCGCTGAGGCGTCCACGCTGTTCCTCAACGCGGCCACGGCCCGCCTGTCACTGGATGCGCTCGCCCTTCTGCACGGGGCCACCGTCGCGGTTGTGGGCGGTGCCGGGGCCGTCGGGGGATACGCAATCCAGCTGGCGAAGGCGGACGGCCTGGCGGTGCTGACGGATGCCGCCCCGGCCGATGAGGCGCTGGTCCGTGGCCTCGGCGCCGACGTCGTCGTCGACCGCGGTGACGGGATCGGCGCCGCGATCCGCGGTGACCTTCCCGCTGGCGCGCCGGGACTGATCGACGGCGCGGCGCTCGATGCCCGGGCACTTCCTGCCATCGCGGACGGCGGCGGCCTGGCGACGCTCAAGGGATGGACCGGCCCGAGTGAGCGCGGCATCGTGATCCATCCCATCTCTTCCTTCGGCTCAGCGACCGACACCGCCCTCTTCGACCGGCTCCGGAGCCAGGCCGAAGAAGGCATCCTCACGCTGCGAGTTGCCGATGTCCTGCCGGCGAAAGAGGCCGCCGAAGCACACCGGCGGCTCGCCGCGGGAGGCGTCCGCGGCCGGCTCGTCCTGGACTTCTCCCAGCCGCTGTGAAGACCCGCTCTCGATCGGCAAGGCCACGGACCAGTGAGCAGCCAGTCATCCACCTGAAAGACGTGAACGATGCCCCAGTTTGAGTACGACTCGACCTCGATCTATTTCGAGGAGCACGGCAGCGGCTTCCCGCTCCTGCTGATCGCGCCGGGGGCGATGAACTCGATCATCGAGATGTGGGCCAATGCCACGATCAACCCGCTGGCCCTCTACCAAGACACCTTTCGCCTGATCGCCATGGATCAGCGAAACGCCGGCCGGTCCTTCGGGCCGCTCGAACCTTCCGATCCCTGGGGCGCGTACGCGCGAGACCAGCTGGCGCTGCTCGACCATCTGGGCATCGGCCGGTTCCACGTCATGGGCTGCTGCATCGGCGGGTCATTCGCGCTCAAGCTGATCGAACAGGCACCCGGCCGCGTCGCGGCGGCGGTCCTCCAGCAGCCCGTCGGGATCACCGATGGCAACGGGCCGCTGTACGAGCAGATGTGGCGTTCCTGGGGTGACGGGCTCTCGGACCGGCCAGACCTCACCCAGGAAGACATCGAGACATTCGGCACCAGCATGTGGCGAGAGGACTTCGTGGTGAGCATGTCACGCGACTTCGTCCGGTCATGCGATACGCCGCTGCTCGTCCTTCCGGGCACGGACCGCTATCACCCCGGCGCCACCGGCCGCGAGATCGCCGCGCTGGCCCCCGCCGGCCGCGTCTTCGAGCCCTGGAAGGACTCCGCGCAGCACGTCAGCCAGGCAGTGGCGGCAGTTCGCACCTTCCTCCAGACCCACACGCCACGCGATCCGGCATGACTGTTATCCCGGCCTTCGCCTTGCAGGGCGAGCGCTCGCGGCAGGAGCGGGAGAAAGGAAGCGCGGATGAGCGCCATGGAAGTCAGCGCTGAGCAGCGGGGCGTTGCCCTGCTGGAGGACCCGATCGCAAACAAGGGCACCGCGTTCGGCGCCGAGGAGCGGCGCGCACTCGGCCTGGACGGGCTGCTGCCGCCGGCGGTCGAGACCCTCGGCCAGCAGGTGCTGCGGGCAGGCGAGGCGTTCACCCGCTACGACGACGATCTCGCGAAGCATATCTACCTGCGCGCGCTGCAGGACACCAACGAAGTGCTCTTCTACCGGCTCCTCACCAGCCACGTCGAGGAGATGCTGCCGATCGTCTACACGCCGACGGTGGGGCTGGCCTGCCAGCAGTTCAGTCACATCTACCGGCGCTGCCGTGGCCTGTTCCTGTCCTACCCGGACAAGGACCGGCTGGCGGAGATCCTCCGCAACCGGCCCCGGCACGAGGTCGACGCGATCGTGGTCACCGATGGCGAGCGCATCCTCGGCCTCGGCGACCAGGGCGCCGGCGGCCTGGGCATCCCGATCGGCAAGCTTTCCCTCTACACCGCGATCGGCGGGATCCACCCGGCACGCACGCTGCCGATCGTGCTCGACGCCGGCACCAGCAACCAGCAACTGCTGGCGGACCCGGAGTACATCGGCTGGCGGCACGAGCGCATCACCGGCGACGCCTACTTCGACTTCATCGACCAGTTCGTCCAGGCAGTCAAACAGGAACTACCCGGCACGCTGCTGCAGTGGGAAGACTTCGCGACCGCGCACGCCTGCCCGATCCTGGACCGCTACCGCGACCAACTGCTGACCTTCAACGACGACATCCAGGGCACCGCCGCCGTCGTCACCGGCACCCTCGCCGGCGCGGTGCGCGCCAGCGGCGGCCGACTGCGGGACCAGCGCATCGTCATGCTCGGCGCCGGCTCAGCCGCCATCGGCGTCGCCGACATGCTGCGCCGGCAGATGACCGCCGACGGCATCACAGCCACCCAGGCGCGCCGCCGCTTCTACATCATCGACATTAACGGGCTGCTGACCGACGACCGAACCGACCTCAGTACCGAACAGCGTATCTATGCCCAGCCGGCCAAAGCACTCGCAGGCTGGACGCGGACGAACGGCGGTCCGGCCGGCCTCGCCGACGTCGTCACCAACACCGCCCCGACGATCCTGATCGGGCTCTCCACCGCCGCCGGCGCGTTCACCGAGACGATCGTGCGCCAGATGGCGGCCAGCACCCAGCGACCGATCATCTTCCCGCTCTCCAACCCGACCTCACGCTCTGAGGCCAACCCCGCCGACCTCGCCCGCTGGACCGACGGGCGCGTACTCGTCGCCACCGGCTCGCCCTACCCCCCGCTCCAGCTCGACGGCCAGCAGGTGCCGGTCGCGCAGTCAAACAACGTCTTCATCTTCCCCGCCGTCGGCCTCGGCGTCCTCGCCGCCCGCGCACACCGCGTCACCGACGGCATGCTCGACGCGGCGGCACACGCGCTCGGCGAGCTCTCGCCCGCAGCGACCGACCCGCACGCGTCGCTGCTGCCGCCCGTCGGCGAGCTGCGAGCCGCCGCGGCCCACATCGCCGCCGCCGTCGCGATCGCCGCCGTCCACGACGGCGTCGCTCCGGCAGCGAGCGACGACGAGCTGCGAGACCGGATCGGCGCCTCACAGTGGACGCCGCACTACCCACCACCCACCGGTTCAGAAAGACATCTCACATCATGACCAGCAATTGTCACCACGTAGAACCCCAAAGTCTCTGGTACCGACCGGCTGGCGCACTACCGACACCGCTGGTTGGTAAATGTCGATCCGGTCAATCCTCCCGGCCGCTACCCCGCCCAAGCCGATGACAGAGGTACGACCGACGCTGGCTGGTCCGGGTCCTGCTGAGGGACTGAGGACGCACATAAATGTCGGATCTGTCCGCAGCGACCCGCAGCATCGAGCCAGCCCTCAGATGCACCTAGTCGGCAGGGAGGCGCTGCAGGCGGAGATTCAGCATTGTGTCGTAGGTGACCCTGCGTGATGGCCATTGTCTCGGTCTGAGGGCTGGCGCCGGGTATCGGGCAGCGCCTTGTTCGCGGGCTGCCTGCCGCCGCCGGGCATAGTTTCGGCCGTGTGCGATGAAGGTGCGGCGCCGGTGACGTCTTGCGTGGCGGGGGCGCCCGCGTCCATGCCGGGTATGCCTTGGCTGCGTTGCCCGCGCAGTTCCCCGGGGTCCGGCGGACCGCTGTGCCCGCGCGGGAGGTGCGGGGCGCCGTCGTGGCCGGGGTCAGGTGCTGTCGTCCATGATGCGGTCGTAGCTGCGGCGGGCGCGGGCGCCGCGGGCGCTGGCGCCGTACCGGGTGAGCATCTGCGGGGAGGTCCAGCCGTTCAGCTCCATCAGGTCCCGTTCGGCTCCGGTTCACCCCACATTGCCGGCCGCGGCGGGCGACGATCTGGTAGATGCCGGTGGGGGTGAGCGGTCCCCGGTTGCTGACGCCGAGCCATAGCTGCGGCAGGTGGGCCTGGGCGTGCCGGGCGCGGGCCCGCAGGTAGCGGTCGAGGCTGCGGGCCGCCTGGTGGCCGATCTTGACGGTCCGGGGCTTGCCGCCCTTCCCGGCGATCCGGATCTCCCGGGCCTGCAGGTCGAGGTCGTTACGGGCGGGGTCGTCGGGGTGGTAGCGGATCCCGGCCAGCTCTGAGAGCCGGATGCCGGTCGCGGTGAACACGGCGATGATCGCGGCGTCGCGGCGCGCGGCGAACGAATTACCGTGGCAGGCCTTCTCCAGTTCCGATAGTTCTACGCTGGTGAAAACCGGGACCGCGGTCACGGTGACCTTCGGTGCCCGGAGCCGGGCCATCGGGTCGGGGAGCTCTTCCTCATCGGCCCGCCACTTGAAGAACTGCCGCAGCGCCCGGAACTGGATGCTGGCGTAAGCGCCGCTGTACCGGTCCAGCAGCTGCACCATCCACTGCTGGACATCCTGGGCGTCCACCTGCTCCCAGCTGGTCTTGCCGGCCTGGCCGAGCAGGTGGGCGGCGGCGAACCAGCGCACCGCCGAGGTGTAGCCCTGCACCGTCCTGGCTGCCTTGCCCTCGGCGGCCAGGTGCAGCCGGAACGACCCGATGTCTGCGCCGAGCGGGCCTGTGTCCAGCTGCCCGGGCTGCCGGGAGCGCCGCCGCGGTCCGGCCATAGTTCTACTCTCCTCCGCCGGGTCTGCGGTCGCGTGCCGGTCCGCAGCCTGGCGCTCCTGCGGGTGCCAGAGCCCGGATGGATGCGGTTCGAGGGCCATGAAGACCACCGCCTTTCTGCGTTTCCGCAGGTAAGGCAGGCTGTCCTGCAGTAGCTGGCCGGTGGCCTCAGGGACGAGCGTCCGCCTGAAAAGTGTCGGTGCGTGCCTGGTAGTACCCGGCGCCGAGGTCGGTGTACCGGGCGGCGGGGTCGGACAGCAGGTGCCAGATGATGATCAGGATGGAGCGGGCGACGGCGACCTGGGCTTTGGC
>WNFC01011597.1_pt1 | contig 11155 bp, 14 predicted proteins | sample 5400541 | NCBI WGS metagenome assembly WNFC01 (sample SAMN13153342, study PRJNA577476) | soil metagenome | isolation source: 120 cm saprolite under Douglas fir tree site 2 hole 2 replicate 1 | place: USA:California | collected 2015-04-18
TATCGAACTCCGCGGAGGCGATGCCGTGGCCTGATCTCCGCCTGCAGGAAGGAAAGTCCACAAGTCTTGACAAGACCTCCCAGTGACACACGCGCTGGTCAAGTATTTAGGTAAAACCCGACCCTCACGGTTGTGGCGGCCGCCGCCCGCCGGCCACGAACTGGGCTGGGGCCACGTAAAGCAACGAACACGGTTCAGCGGGGCAGTCTTTGGTAGAATCTCACGCGCTGCCCAAGTAGCTCAGTGGTAGAGCACACCCTTGGTAAGGGTGAGGTCGTGAGTTCGATCCTCACCTTGGGCTCTCGGCTCTATCCTCTTTTTGACACTGCGAAGGATTTAGAATCATGGCGAAGAAAGCAGATCGGGTGCTGGTTACGTTGGCGTGTGCCGAATGTAAAGAGCGCAACTATCACACGGAAAAGAACAAGCGGAACGATCCGGATCGACTCGTGTTGCAGAAGTTCTGCCCGCGGGACAGGAAGCATACGGAGCACCGCGAAACCAAATAATGGCCTTGGCCGCCTGGCGCGGCTGCTGGTATAAGCGCGCACAATCGAAGAGCCTAGGGGCGTAGCTCAGTTGGTAGAGCGCCGATCTCCAAAATCGGATGCCGCGGGTTCAAGTCCTGCCGCCCCTGCCAACTAGAAAATAACGCCGCGTAGAACGGATGTTCTGCTAAAACTGGTCCTATGGGAAGGGCCAGGTTACCGCGGAGCGACTGTCTCAATTGCGGAACAGAGGTAGATCGTCCAGTCAAACGCTATTGCACTTTGAGGTGCCAACAGGCGTACGCCCGCCGTCAGTACATTAGCGCTTGGCTCGCGGGCCGCGTATCGGGAATCGTAGCCTGGTGCCGTGTATCAGGCCACGTCCGCCATTATCTGCTCGACAAGTTCGGCGCCTGCGTGATGTGCGGCTGGGCCGAACGAAATCCAGTCACAGGCAAGATTCCCTTGCACATTGACCACATCGATGGCGACTGGCGCAACAATCGGCCTGAAAATCTGCGCGTGCTGTGTCCGAATCACCACGCGTTGACGGCGAATTATGGCGCGTTGAACAGGGGCAACGGGCGGCCGTATCACGTGATCAAAACGCCCCCGACCAGATGACGCGAACATGAGTTTTGCGGGGTTTCCTCGGGAGTTGATCTACTTTCTGAGCGAGTTGCGAAAAAACAACGACCGGGAGTGGTTTCAGGCCCATCGGGCGGAGTATGAGAACTTTCTGGTCGAGCCAGCGCGCGAGTTTGTCGTAGCCCTCGGCGACTGCTTGAGCTCACTCGGCAGTGGCATTCATGCCGAGCCGCGGGTGCGCGGGTCGATCTTCGCCATCAATCGCGACGTCCGTTTTTCAAAGGACAAAACGCCCTACAAGACCCATCTCGACTTGTGGTTCTGGCAGGGTGACGGCCCCAGTCGCGAGCGGCCGGGATATTTCTTTCGGCTGACGCCAGAAACCCTGACACTCGGTGCAGGCATGCACGGCTTTTCGGACGCCACGCTCGAGCGCTTCAGACAAGCTGTGCTCGATCCCGTTCGGGGCGCCCGGCTCGAGGCGATCGGCCAAAAACTCACTACCCAGGGAGTAGACGTCGGCGGGCAAACCTATAAGAAGGTGCCGACGGGCCGGCCCGCCAACCACGCGCGCGCCGACTGGCTGCGCCATAGCAGCCTCTTCGCCGCGCAAGACATACCCCTGCCAGCCGAGGCATTTTCGGATCAGCTGCCTGGCCTGTGCTTCGCGCACTACCGGCGCGTCGCTCCGCTGCAGCAGTGGCTCGTCGATCTGCTCGCCGCCTAGCGTCGCCGCCCCTCAAGCTGGTCGTCGTCGCCAGACTCGTGGCGGCGACGGCCGCCTACCTGGCGGTGTTTCTAACGGGCGCGCTGTTGCTCTACGTCGCGGGTCTGGCCCTCGTGCCTGCTCCTGCGCAGGGCATCTTCGCGCTGGTCAGCGTGGGCATGGCCGAAGGTGCGGCGTTGTCAGCGGTACTCCTCTTCTGGCGCTTCGTCGACGGTCGGCCGCTGCGTCAACTCGGCCTGCAACGTCTGCACGCAGCACGCGCATGGTTGCGCGGGGCCGGGGTGGCGGTGCTGATGATGGGCTTCATCGTCCTGGTGTGGTACACGCTGCTCGACGGAGCCGTCTGGACCACCAACCCCGACTCCACGCGCGCCACCGTCGTTCTGATCGGCGGCCTGCTGGGCTTCCTCATCCAGGGCCCCGCCGAAGAGGTCCTGTTCCGTGGCTACATCTTCGAAAACGTGCGCGGCGTATGGGGTGTGCGCTGGGCGGTGATCGTTTCCGCGGTGGCTTTCGCACTCTTCCACACCCGCAACCCGGCGCTCGGACCGTTGGCACTGGCCAACCTGCTTCTGTTCGGCGTCGCGACCGCGCTCTACAAAGTGCTCGTCGACAACGGCCAACTGTGGGGCGTGTTCGCCATCCACACGGTCTGGAACTGGCTACAGCAGGTTGTCTTCGGACTGCCCAATAGCGGCATCACGTCGGTCGCCGACAACGCTCTGTTCACGGTCACGCCGAACACGTCACTGCCCGAACTGATCTGGGGCGGCGGCTTCGGGCCCGAGGGAACGCTCGGCGCGACGCTCGTGCTGGTGGCGCTGATCCTGGCGCTGCGGCGTCGCTTTGAACGTGTTCAAAAGTTGGCGGCGACTTCGACCTGAGCAGGATTAAATTCTTCGGTGCGCAACCGGGCAGCGATGCGCCGCGCGAACAGCAGTCCATCAATAGCTCGCTGATCGGACGACAACATCGCGTGTGGAGCGCACGTGGACAGCCGCACGCCCTCGGCGGTTAGGACACAGGAGCAATTGCGACTGAGTGCCTGCAGGAGCTCCAGTGCTTCGGTTTGGGTGCCGTGCCACAACACGCTGGTTGCCATGGGAAAACTACCTCGACATTTCTGCCCGTCGCCGTTGCAGGTCGGACGGGTACCTGATTGCACTCAACGCAGGCTGCGTGCCATGCACGGGCTCATTCGAGAAGTCGAGCCATTCCCAATAGGTGTGATATAGTGACGTGCTGTCGCCCAAAAAGCGATAGTCGCCGGATCTCTTTGAGCCGGCTGTCGGCAACCGCCCTCTTCTCGGGGCGGCCATAGACGCAATCGAACACCATTTTCTGGGGTTGGCTGAACACCCGAACTGCCAGGGGCCGCGTCGCGGTTTCCAGCGGGGCCGCCTTGGGGTGGTGTTTTCTGTTGCCATCTGTCGGGCCCGCGGCCCTCATATCCACACGCTCCTCGTGTTGGGAGGTCTATGCGTTGCACACACCTTCGCTCCAAATACCGAATGCCATCTGGGCCTCCGCCGGTGCGGCCGAGGGCGATACCGAACTAAACGCGTTCGACAACGCCCTTCTCGCGGCACGGGTCGGCAACCTCAACCTGATTCGCGTCAGCAGCGTGTTGCCCCAGGACGCCACAGTCCTGGACGAGGCGCCCCAGATTACGCCTGGCTCGCTGGTGCCGACGGTGTATTCGGTGCACGTGTCAGCGCGGCCCGGTGATGTCGTTGCGGCCGCGGTCGGCATCGGCGTTGCCGAAGGGTCCCACGGGATGATCTACGAGTCACACGGCGCCTCGCTTCGTGAGGTGGAAGCGACCGTACGCCAGATGATTGACGAAGGCTTCGCCCGACGCGGGCTGCATCTGAAGGAAGTCATCGTTCGCTCGATCGAGCACAAGGTCGAACGAATTGGCTGCGCCGTCGCGGCCGTTGTGCTGTGGTGGAGGTGAACCCATGAAAGCCATTGGTCGCCACATCATCCTCGAGATGTGGGGCTGTCACAATCTGGACTCCATCGAGACTGCTGAACGCGCCCTGCGTGAGATGGTCGTCGCCCTGGACGTCAACCTGCTGGATCTGCGGGTGTACCCGTTCAGTCCAGTCGGGGTGACGGGTATCGCCATCGTCTCGGAAAGCCACCTGGTCATTCACACCTGGCCGGAGCACGGCTACGCGGCGGTCGACATCTTTACCTGCGGTTCACCGCGCGATCCACAGGACGCGGTGGAGGTCCTGCGCCGCCTGTTCGAGCCAGAGCGCATCGGCCTCATGGAGATCAATCGGGGCCAGCTGGATCTGCCCGAATACAAGGTCAACAAGCCGTCCGAAGCAGGGCGCTCAAGGCCAGAGCGGACGCGCACGCCCGCGTATTCGGCCTGAACGAGCCAGAGTCGGTGGACGACTGGTTCGCCGAACCGCCATACGCGGGTGTGCAACAGCGCTATCGCGTGCGGGCCCGCTTGCACGCTCAGCAAACACCGTGGCAATCGCTCGAAGTGCTGGACCTCGAGGGGCCAGGTCGAGCCCTGATCCTGGCGGGCACGCTGCAGACCAGCCTGGGCGACGAGTATACGTATCACGAGCCGCTCGTCCACATCCCGATGTTTGCGCACCCCAACCCGCATCGCGTGCTGATCGTCGGCGGCGGCGACGGCGGAGCGCTACGCCACGCGCTGCTTCACGCGAGCGTCGATCGCGCGCTCGAAGTAGAGATCGACGAGGCGGTCGTGGAGGCGTCGCTGCGTTTTCTGCCCGAGATCAGTCGCGGCGCATACTCGGACCAGCGTGCTGAGCTCAAAATCGGTGACGGTGCCCAGTTTCTGGCCGAAACCAACGAGCGCTTCGACGTCATCCTGATCGACTCGACCGACCCCGTCGGCCCCGCGGCGGCGCTGATCTCCGACGACTTCCTGCAGCACGCGCGGCGCGCGCTGGCGCCAGGCGGGCTGTTGACCATGCAATGCGGCTCACCCGTATCGCAGCCGCGCGAGTGGTTCGCGACGGTGCGCGCATTCAAGCGTGCCTTTCCGATCGTCAAGCCGTATCTGGGCTACGTGCCAATCTACCCGGCCATGCTCTGGAGCTGGGTGGTCGGCTCTCAAGAGATCGATCCGGCCAGCATCGACGAGGTCACCACCCAAGCGCGCCTTGACGGCATGCGCTCCGAGCTGCGCGTGTACAACACGGCGATGCACCGCGCCGCCTTCGCGCTGCCGACCTATGTGCACGCGCTGCTACAACTGACCGACCGTGACGAGCCTCCAACCAGCGCCGACCTTCGCGCCGCCGGCCATCCACTTCCTGGCGTCATCGCCTGAGCCCGATCCAGGCGAGGCGGCGGCCACGGCCGCGCTTTTCGGTGCGCCGCTCGACCTGACCGAGAGTTTTCGCGGCGGCGCCCACGGCGGGCCCTCCGCGGTCAGGTACATGTCCCAGGGGCTGGAGAGCTACAGCCCAGTGCTCGATCGGGACCTCGAGGATCTACGAATTCGTGATCTCGGCGACGTCGACCTCAGCGGTCTTGAGATGCCCAAAGCGCTGGATGCGATCAGCACGGCCATGGCCCACGCGGCCAGGCAGGCGCGCCTGGCGGTGATGGTCGGCGGCGAGCACACCGCCAGCCTGGGTGGCTTCCGGGGCGTAAAGCGCGTCTACCCGGACGCGGTCCTCCTGCAGGTCGATGCGCATCTTGACATGCGGCCCGACTACGAGGGCCTGACGCTGACCCATGCGACGTGGCTGCACCACGTCGGTCAGGAATTTGGTTTTGGCATCGTTCACCAGGTCGGGCTCAGGTCGGGTGACCGCCACGAGTGGGACACCGCGCGACGTGAGACGGCCTGGAGCAGCACGGAGCTGAGCTTGCCACTCACCGTGCGCGAGCGTATTGGCAACCAGCCGCTGTACGTTTCGGTTGACATCGACGTGCTCGACCCGGCGCATGCGCCCGGCACGGGCTGCCCCGAGCCCGGGGGCGTGACGTTTCGCGAATTGGCGACGTTCCTGTACGGCCTGGAAGGGCTGCGCGTGGTGGCCCTCGACGTCATGGAGGTGTCGCCCAACCTGGACGCAGCCAACATCACCGCGGCGGCCGCGGCCAAACTCGTGCGCGAAGCGATCCTGCTGTTTGGGATCTAGCCGCCGGCGGCGGTGATCTTCTGGACGATCAGCTCGAGCGCTTTGCCGAGTTGCGGGTCGCGGTCGTTCTGCAGATCCTCGTCGCTCATGTCGACGACGACGTCGGGTGTCACTCCGACACCGTCGATTTGCGCGCCCGAAGGTGATACGAAACGCTGCTCGGTCACTTGCAGCACGGACTCGTCAGGCATCGTGATCTGAGTCGCCACGCCGACGTTGCCGGCGGTCTTGCTGCCGACGAGCGTACCCGCCCCGGCGTCCTGAAGGGCCGCGGCGAAGATTTCGGCGCCCGACGCGCTGTCGCGGTCCACCAGCACCACCAGCGCCGCACCGTTGAGCATGTTCTGGGGGGTAATTTCAAGAGGTGTCTGGTGTCGCTGACGGTCGACCTGGTAGCCCATGACCGTGTGAGTCGGATCAAAGAAGCCGGCGGCGGCGCCCAGTACAGCGTTCAGCGAGCCGCCCGGGTTGCCGCGCAAGTCGACCACCCAGCCGCGCAGTCCGCGCTTTTGGCCCTGGTCCAGAATGCCGAGCACCTGCTCCACCGTCGTCGTGTCGCCAAAACTGCGGATCTTGAGGTAACCGATCGGCGCGTTGGGGACCTGGCGCCCCAGCACCTGGTCGACCTGGACCAGAGCACGCCGCATCGTGAACTCGAGTGGCTGCGCCGAGTTGAGCCGGCGCACCTGGATGCGCACCTGGGTACCAGGCATTCCGCGAATGAGGGTGGCGATGTCGCCCACTGGCTGCCCCGTGACCTCCTGGCCATCGACCGCGGTAATCCGATCGCCGCGCTTGAGGCCGCTGGAAGCCGCTGGACTGTTGGGAAAGATTTCCGCGATCAACGGCAGTTGATTGTCCTGCGGCCGCGACATGAGCACGCCCACGCCAGCGAAACTGGTCTCGTTGCGGCGACGAGCTTCGTCGGGGGTCATGAACGAGGTGTGTCCGTCGTGCAGACTTTCGGCCATGCTGCGAAGGACGACCCAGTCGGGATGGGACTGCTGGGCCCAGTCCGGCAGCTTGTTGACGACCGAATCGTACGCATCGCCAAAAACCTGCCAATCCCTGTCGACGTTGCCGGTCGATCCCTGGACCAACTGCAGCGGCATCGTCACCATGGGCAAGCTGGCCTGGGCTTGTAGTCCCTGGCGCAAGCTGTCGGCGGCGGCTTTGATCAGGCGCGTGTCGTCAACTGGATCGACATACGTGTCGAGGATGGCGCGGTAGGCGGTGTACAGCTCGGCCGAGGTCAGTCCCTGGCCGCGCAATCGGGATGCGCTGCCACTGGATACGGTCGCCGCCACGGCGGTAGGTGCGCTCAAGGTGCCTGGCGTCGGCTGGGGTCCAGACGGTTTGCTGGCGGGCGCCGGTGTAACGATCCGATTGCCACTGCTGCTCCCCGCTCCGCCCGCGGGCGTGCAGCCGACCAGCGCAGCCAGACACAGCAAGACAAACAGTCGGACGAATCGGCGATCGACGAGCACAGCGGCGGCCAGAGTCGGCAGCGGGCGCTGCCACAAAAGAATGATAACGCTGATGGCCGTACTGGGCGCTACCATCTCGGCCGTGAAGATCAGGGCGGTCACGCTCGGACTGGATTTGCCAGTTCCCGAGGTCGTGGCCGCACCGTTCGAAGCGGCCGCGCGCTTTCTGACGGCCGCCAAGGACGCCTTTCAAGCGGTCGGCGTCGAAGTCCAGACAACGCGGGTCGCCGGGCCAGATCTGGACAAGACGCTGGCTACGCTCGGGGTAGATGGCCTGGCGAGCTGGACAGGGCGAACCGAGGCAGCCGCGCGTGCGGCCGGAATCGATTTCCTTTCCTTTGGCCGGCTCCCGGGCACGGCGCACGAAGTGGTCGCCACCCACGTGGCGCCGATCCTGGCGGCAGGCGAGGTTGGCTTTCTGTCGGCCGACCTGATCGACGGCGGGTTGCCGTCGGTGGCGATGGCGGGTGCGTGCGCCCACGCGGTCAAGCAACTGGCGCAGTCCACCCCGCGGGGCTTCGGCAACTTGCGTTTCGCGGCCACGGCACACTGTCCGCCGAACATCCCGTTTCTGCCCGCTGCATATCACGTTGGTGGAGTATCCCGGTTTTCGATCGCCGTCCAGGCGGCCGATGTGGTCGTCGAGGCGCTCAGCGGACCTGGCGGCATGTCGGAGATCGAAGACCGACTGGTACGTGCGCTCGAGGTGGCCGCTGAGCCGGTCGAGCGGGTAGCTGAAGATCTGGCGCAGCGTCACGGCTACGCGTTTGTCGGGATCGACCTTTCGCCAGCCCCGTTCCCATCTGACGACGTCTCGATCGGCGGCGCCGTCGAGCACGCCGGCGTTGACCGTTTCGGTGCGCCGGGGACTCTCTACGTGGCGGCGATGATCACGCGCGCAATCCGGCGCACGAAAGTCTCCCGATGCGGATTTTCGGGGTTGATGCTGCCGGTGCTCGAAGATTCCGTCCTGGCCCGGCGCGCTGGTGAACGTCCATCCAGCCTGCACGAGCTGTTGCTCTATTCGGCGGTGTGCGGCACCGGGCTGGATACTGTGCCTCTGCCACAGGACATCTCGGAGGCTGAGTTGGCGGGGGCGTATCTCGACGTCGCCGCCCTGTCGCTGGCGCTGAACGGCAAACCGCTGACGGCTCGCTTGCTGCCCGTGCCCGACGCCGACGCCGGTGACCTGACCACGTACTCCTTCGACTACTTCCAAAACACGCGCGTCCTGCCCGCCGCCGACGCGGGCGCGTCGGGCGTCCTGGCGCGTGGCCAATGAAGCTGCTGACCACCGTACTCATTTCCTTCGGCGTCGCCCTGGCGGTCTACGCGGCGCGCCGACGCATCGTCTTCGCGTTGAAAACGGGCGCGGTTGCCTACGTAGTGTTGATGGTCGGGCGCCTGCTGCTGTCGATGGATCGCTGGGAGGACCTGATGTGGCCGGTGCTCATCATGCTGATCGCGTGGGCCGTGCTGTGGGTCGCCAGTACCAACTATGCCGAACGGCGGGCCAAGAAGAGCCGTTAGCGCGCTTGGATCTGCGCGAGCAGGTCGGCGATGTCGGCGACGGTCTCGACCAGGAGCGCCTGTCCGTCGCAGACGGCCTCAGATTTGTGGAAGCGGTAGCCGTTGGCCAAGAGCTGACAAGCGCGCGCGCACCCGACCACGGCGTTCTGCACGTCGCGGTGCACATTGGCCAGTGAGCGTGGCGGCTCCAATTGGTCCGCGTCGCGGGCCATGCGCATCAGCTCCCAACGGTTGACCGCGGCGGCGTTGGCCAGGCGCGCGTAATCAGGCTCTACCTCGCGCAAGGCAGCCCACTCATCGAAGATCGCTTGCAGGCGGTCAGCCATGAGCTGGACCTGCGCGCGATAGCCACGGATGGCGCGTTGTTCCTGGAGAGTCTGGGGACGGAGAAGTTGCAGGAATGTGGCTAGTGCCACCGGCGAGCTCCCTGTTGTGCGGGGGATGGGGGCGCGTGCGGCGTCGACGAGGATGAATTCTCTATGAAACGGCCCCAGAGATGAATCGTACATCTCTGAGGCCGGATATGCGGAAGCCTATATTGTGGAAACCGGATCGGTACCCTCGGGCTCAATGGGCCCGTTCTCACCGCAACCGATGTACAGAAGTCACCGGGTTGCAAGGTCTCACGCGCAAGCAGCGGGGGTGCGACCCGGGGTCTGCGTTAGCGCCCTGTACCGCCACACTCGGCTACAGGACGCCTGACCGATCGATTTGCCGGACTCCGAAAAGGAGCTGGACCAAAGAGTTGTCCTCCTTCCGCTCCGTTCTCGATCAGACCGATTAAAGTCTGATCACTGACACCATAACACTCGCCCGCCAACTGTCAAGTTGCGTTCTCTCAACCGGACCAGTGGATCGTGCCCGGCGTAGGCGCGCAGCAGGCCGAAATTGCCGGTCAGCATCATGTCGCCGTGGGGCACTGCCAGATGCGGCCGCACGCCGCTGTCGACCAGCACCGCGCGCCGCGGACCAGTCACGGCCAGCAGATCTGGCGGCGGTGCGGCGCGATCGAAGACGAGCGCGCCGTGGCCCTTGTCGGCGAAGACGGCCTCGTTGGTGATCGAGCCAGCGCCAAGTTGCTCGACATAGGCGGCGAGTCGCGCCGGGGTGAGCTCGCCGGTGTGGTGCTCGAACAAGCCGACCACCTGACCCTCGACGAAGTGGAAGGCGAGGCTGTGGAAATTGCCAACGTTGGCGACCAGCGGGCCCGGCGAGGCGCTGACTCGCGGATCCTCGAACGCGCCCAGCACCGCGGCCGGGGCAGTGTCCATCAGCAGCAACGGGAGATCAGCTGGGACTGTCGTCGCGACCGCCCGCAGGCGAGTCATGCTGGGCGGCACGGCGTGACGTAGGAAGGCGAATCCGTTGAGACCGAGCCCATGGTCGAGCCGTTGACGCAAGTAATTGAATCGGAAGACGCGGTCGCTCAGGCCTGGCGGGGCGGCGCCGTGATCGAAAACCGCGACGGCCAGACCGTCCAGGCGCACGTGCACGCCAAACGCGGCCAGGGTCTGCAGAATCTGACTGAGCGCCAGGTCGCGCATGAAGATGCGCTCGGCGCCGGTGTCGGCGAGACGCATCGCTTCGTCGTCGGATACCACCTGGATGCCCATGTCGACAACGGCGTCAAGATCGTCGTCGAAGGTGCGCGCGGCGTCGGCCGTGGCGAATGCCTGCAGACCAGCACGGACGTGATCCATCGTCGCCCAGTGCGAGGGACCGCCGCCCATGGTGACGCCGTGCAGCACCAGACGTTTGCGCGCGGCGGTTGCGGCGCGGATGCGATCGGCGATCACCACCGTCGGTGAGGGCAGGACGAGCTTGAAGCAGTTCTCGAGCTCGCGCTCGGAATCGAAGAGCAGCACGTCCTGGGTGCCAGTGCCGATGTCGACGGTCAAGATCTGCATATCACTGTTGCCCCAGAGGGGACCCCCTTGGGGAAACGTCGCCGACAGTGGTCATGTGAGTTCGCAGGGCCGTCACGTCACGAAGAGGCTACAACTCTGGCTGTACCGCGGCCGATGCCGGCAAACCGTGGCTACAATCCATCGCAAATGGCCGGTCTGGTCGTCGCAGTGCTCACTCTGGCGGCGGCGACGGCGGCCTGGGGCGGCTTGGGCTGGCTCGTGGCCAACATTCCACCGACGCGACCGCTCGCCGTGCTGGCAGCCTACGTTTTCGCCTTTGCCG
>WNFC01033415.1_pt1 | contig 11155 bp, 15 predicted proteins | sample 5400541 | NCBI WGS metagenome assembly WNFC01 (sample SAMN13153342, study PRJNA577476) | soil metagenome | isolation source: 120 cm saprolite under Douglas fir tree site 2 hole 2 replicate 1 | place: USA:California | collected 2015-04-18
CAGGACGAATTCTTTCTCGTAGGCTTCAGCGAACACGCCGAGCTCCTCAGTCCTTTCACCAACAACGTTGAAGACTTGCAGGGCCACTTGCTCTCAGCCTCTGCCAAGGGGCGCACTGCTTTACTCGACGCCATCTATCTAGGACTTAGTCAGATGCGAGGCGCACAGAATGGCAAACGCGCGCTGCTCATCATATCCGATGGGGGCGACAATAATAGTCGGTATAACGAGAAAGACATCAAGCGCCTGGTGCGAGAAGCGGATACGCAGCTCTATTCCATCGGCATTTTTGACCCGTTCGAGTATCGCAGCCGAACGCCAGAGGAACTCAACGGGCCGTCGTTGCTCAATGAAATGACGGAATTGACCGGCGGGCGCGCCTTCACCGTGGAGAATTTAAACGACCTGCCGGACATCGCCGCAAAGATCGGCATGGAGTTGCGCAACCAATATATTCTGGGATACCACCCAAGCCACAAGGCGCGCGACGCGCGCTGGCGGAAGATCAAGATCAAGCTCCGCACCCCCAAGGGACTTCCTCCTCTGACTGCGTACGCGAAGACAGGCTATTACGCGCCCAGCCGTTAGGAGTGGCAAACCTGTGGTCGCTCTCCTCATCCGCACCCCGGCATTCCAGAGTTTCGAACCCAATTCATGTTGAGCGGGTCGGAAACCTTTATGAGATCCGCGAGTCTCATTCAATGGACGGAACACTTTGTAAGAGCGTTCGAGGCCGCATCGAAATCGCAACAAAAGCTAGTTTGGTTAGACCGGGCAGCGAGATTCGCGATCTCCGAGGTGGAAAGAGTGTCCTGACTGTGTTCCGCACCTCATTCTAATTCGACGGGAGAATTTGAAAATGACGAAAACGACAAAAGCCATGCTCGCAGGTGCGGCGTTCGCGGGATTGTTCGCCGGAACCGGAGCAGCGGTTAAGGCTTCGACTCTGCTTCCTTCGCTGAAGGCTTCCTTCAGCGCCCAGGAGCAGAGCCAGGACCAGGGGCAGGACAAGAAGGACGACAAGCAGGTCAAAGAAAAGCACGCTTGCAAAGGCCACAACTCCTGCAAAGGCAAGGGCGGCTGCAAGTCGGGGGACAACGGTTGCAAAGGCGAAAACTCTTGCAAGGGCAAGGGCGGTTGCGCAACCGATGGCTCCAAGAAGCCCCAGTAATAGTTCCAAATCTGTTGTCACCTTGGGTGGAGGGCTGGGTAATTATTCCTGGCCCTAACGGTCGAGTTGCAGCCTTTTCTTCGGTAGGTTTTACGACCCACCGACCTCCCCACTCCAGGACCTCGCAGCCAATCCGTGTTGAAAATTTCGGAAACCTTTATGCGACTCGTGACTCTCATTCAATGGACGGAACACCTTGTCAGGGCGTTCGAGGCCACTTCGAAGTCACAGCAAGAGCTGGTTTGTGAGACCGAGCAGCGAGATTCGCGAAAGAGTGTCTGGACGGTGTTTCGTATCTCAACTCAAATCGACGGGAGAGCTTGAATATGACGAAAACGACAAAGGCCATACTCGCAGGTGCGGCGTTCGCGGGATTGTTCGCTGGGACCGGCGCTGCGGTTAAGGCTTCGACTCTGCTTCCCTCGCTGAAGACTTCTTTCAGCGCCTCGGATCAGGACCAGAGCCAGGATCAGAACCAGGATCAGAAGTCGGAGAAAGCCAAGGACAAAAAGGACAGACACGCCTGTAAGGGCCAAAACTCTTGCAAGGGCAAGGGCGCCTGCAAGTCGGGCGACAACGGCTGCAAGGGCAAAAACTCCTGCAAGGGCAAGGGTGGCTGCCGGACCGACGGCGGGAAAAAGCCGTCCTAACCGCCAATTCGGATGGGGCTTCTCTCCTCGGACGGGGCCGGTGGTTCCGGCCCTCTCTCATCTTAGTTGCCTGGAGACTTGCATGCCTGAAAACAAGTTTAATGGATTTATGAATTATGGAATTGGGATTGGCCTGCGGTCTCCGCACTATGATCACATCCTCTCCCGCAAGCCGGTTGTCGACTGGTTTGAAATCATCTCCGAAAATTTCATGATCGACGGCGGACGGCCGCTGCACATTTTGGATCAGATCCTCGAGCAGTACAAAGTAGTGCAGCATGGCGTCTCGATGTATTTCGGCTCGGCGGAGAAGCCCAACCGCGAGCACCTGCGGCGGCTGAAGGAGCTGGTGAAGCGGACGAAAACGCCTTGGCTCACGGACCATTTGTGTTGGGGAAGCGTAGACGGACGTTACACCCACGATCTCCTTCCCATGCCCTACACTTTCGAAGCGGCGCGCCTTACGGCTCAGAAGGTTCGCGAAGTGCGCGACTTTCTTGAAGTGCCCATCGCCGTCGAGAATGTCAGCAGTTACGCGGAATTTCATGTCTCGGAAATGACGGAATGGGAGTTCCTGAACGAAGTGGTGGAGCGCGCTGACTGCGGCGTTCTGTTAGATGTCAACAATATTTATGTTTCCTCGCGAAATCATAGCTTCGATCCCTTCACCTATGTGAACAGCGTTCCCGCGGAGCGCGTAGCGCAGATCCACATCGCGGGGCACTCGAAATTCCAAAAATACATCCTCGACACTCATGACCATCCGGTGATCGATCCCGTTTGGAAACTCTATGAACGCGCCATTCAGCGCGCGGGTCATACCGCTACATTGCTGGAGTGGGACGACAGTATCCCTTCCTTTAAGGAAGTTCATGGAGAAGCCATGAAGGCCAATCGCTTCCTCGCCGATACGACCTTGGCGGTGGCGGTATGAAGCTCGCCACGCTTCAGCGGGCCGTTGCTCGCGCCGTGATGCAACCCCTGACGCGCTCGGAGCGTATGCAGCGTAGCGCGCCTGGCGGAGGGCGCATGAGCTCTTACGCAGCCCGTTTTATCAAGCCGAATGATCGCCTGACTTCGTTTGAACGCCTCGAGATCTACAATCGGCAATACTGGTTTCGCGTTCTTGGTGGCATGGCAGAAGATTTTCCTGGTTTGCGAGCTGTTCTTGGCGGGCAGCGGTTCGAATCCATGTGCAAGGCCTATCTCACGGAATGTCCCTCGCGCTCTTTCACACTTAGAAATTTGGGCGCGCACTTGGAAACCTGGTTGCGCCAAAACCCGAGCTGGATACGCGATAGGCGCGTGCTTGCCCTCGATTTGTCTCGAATGGGCGGACATCGAAGCCTTCGACGGTCAAGCAAAGCTCCCCCTTCGCCCCGAGGATCTCCGTGAGATCGAGGTACCGAATCTCCGGCTTGGCATTCAGCCTTATGTGCAGCTCCTCGAGTTGCACTATCCGGTGGACGACCTGGTCTTGGAAGTGAAACACGGGGACGACACGCCTGATTTTGCGAGCAACGCTGTTCATGAACGGAGAAAACGTAGTAAGGTCCGGGCGGTGGCGAAGCTTGAACCTGCGCAAATCTTTCTGGCAGTTCATCGTTTGGATTTCTCCGTCTATTTTCGCCGCATCCAGCCTGAAGAATTTCTTTTGCTCAACGCGCTGCGGAGCGGAAAGACGATCGAGCGTGCCATCGAGTTGGCTTTTAGGACGAGTTCAGTCCCCACGGCCGACCGGGCAGCTTTTGTTCAACACTCATTTCAGACCTGGGCGACTCTGGGCTGGTTTTGCCGGCCCGATGAAAAGGTGCGCGGTGAGAAAAGCCACGGGAAAAGAGAATAGCTAGAAATCATGAGTAAACTAATCGCGAAAATTAGACAATGGCATGAGCAGTTCTTCGGTTTGATTTCTTACCTGCAGTCGCCATTCCTCCTCTTTGTGCGGCTCTATTGGGGATGGCAACTTGCTCAGAGCGGCTGGGGCAAGCTCCATCATCTGTCCAATGTGGCGGAGTATTTCGCCAGCCTTGGCTTGCCGATGCCGGCGCCGATGGCCGCCTTCATCGCCTGCGTCGAATTTTTTGGCGGCATTTTCCTGGCTTTGGGCCTGGTCTCCAGAATCACAGGTCTCGTACTCACCGTGAACATGACCATGGCTTACGTCATCGGGGACCGCGAGGCGCTGCTCTCTTTCTTCTCCGATCCGGACAAGTTCATCGCCGCTGCCCCGTTTGCATTTCTGATCGTCTCTCTGATCGTCCTGATTTTTGGCGCGGGCAAGATCTCGGTGGACACGGCGATCGCATTGTTCTTTGGTTCCGCGCGGGTGAAGCAAGCGAATTCAGTTCCAGCCTGATCGCCCGCTTTTTCATCACGAAAGTTCTCATGGTCATTGAATGTTCCGAACCCTTACGGCACGCTTCTTTGCCCGGGCAACCTTGGCTTCACTATTTTTTCTGGTTTGTTCCTCCTTTGTGGTAGCGAAGGATGAGATGACTTCGAGTCTGCTGATCGGAAACGCTCGGATTGACATCAGGATCGAAGGGAGCACTCTGCGATTGCCTGCGAAGGACCTCTTTCGCTGGGTCAGGTTGGCCGCAGAGTCAGTGACTGCCTACTATGGCCGCTTTCCCGTGCCTCAAGTTTTGATTCGGATCACTACCTTTGAAGGAAGAGGCGTCCGCAACGGTATGGCGTTTGGCGATCGAGGAGGACGTATCACCATACGCGTCGGCAACGAGACATCTCCTTCGGAGCTTGCCTCTGACTGGATGCTAACCCACGAAATGGTTCACCTTGCTTTTCCCTCCGTAGACGAGAAGCACCATTGGATCGAAGAGGGCATTGCCACTTATGTCGAACCAATCGCTCGGATTCACGCAGGACATCTTAAAGCACAGCAGATGTGGTTTGATCTTGTTCGTGACATGCCTCAGGGTCTTTCTCAGGTTGGAGATCGCGGACTGGATCACACACACACTTGGGGGAGAACCTATTGGGGAGGAGCGCTCTTTTGCCTACTAGCGGACGTTGAAATCCGCCGCCAGACAGACAATGCGAAGGGTTTGGAGCATGCTCTTCGTGGCATTCTCGACGCCGGTGGTGATATCCAGGAGGAATGGAATCTTGAGGCTGCGCTCAGAGTCGGAGACCGCGCGGTCGGGGTGAGTGTTCTACAGCCGCTGTACACAAGAATGAAAGACATGCCGGTGGGCGCGGACCTGGATAGCTTGTGGGCGCAGCTTGGTGTCCAATCAGATGGTGACAGTGTCCGCTTCAACGACACCGCTGCCCTGGCTGAGATCCGCCGGGCCATCGAGGCGGGGGAATCGGCGGCGGCGGAGCATTCCTTGTGTTCTAAGTCTCTGGCGGTATTTGCGGGCCGTGCCGTGGGTTCTCCGTGATTGGCCTGGCGAAGTGAACCGCGACTCGGGGTAGCATATCTGCATGATGGAGAAAACAGGACAACCAGCAGCCGATTCGAAACGAGTACGCGTAGCCATCGCGCAATCCGCGCCGGTTTACCTGGACAAACGAGCCAGCCTTGCAAAGGCTCTGGATCTTATCCACCAGGCGGCAAAGACGGGAGCACGGCTCGTTGCATTTGGCGAGACTTGGCTGCCCGGCTACCCTGCGTGGCTGGATGTATGTCCCGGCGCGGCACTGTGGGAAAACACTTCCGCAAAAGATATCTTCGCGAAACTCAGAAATAACAGCATCACCGTCCCCGGTGAAGAAGTGAATGCGCTCAGTGAAGCCGCGCGAGATTTAAAGATTGCGATTGTGATCGGAGCGAGTGAGCGAGTCTCACCATAGGAAGCTCGTTCCCACATACACCGAACGGCTTGTCTGGGGAAATGGTGATGGCCGCGGATTAGAAGCAGTCCCCACCTCCCTTGGGCGCGTAGGCGGATTGATTTGCTGGGAACATTGGATGCCGCTCGTGCGCATGGCCATGCACAATTCCGGCGAGCACATCCACGTCGCGGTTTGGCCAACCGTACATGAATTACATCAATTAGCCAGCAGACACTACGCCTTCGAAGGCCGATGTTTTGTTCTGGCGGTGGGTTTGATAATGCCGGCTGAGGATTTGCCTCGGGAGCTTCATGCGGACGGCACATTGCGGCCTGGGGAAGGCCAATGGATCGAGCGAGGAGGCAGCGCGATTATAGGACCGGACTCTCGGTATGTCCTTGACCCAGTGTTCGACCGGGAGGAACTCCTCGTTTCGGACTTGGATCTGACTCAAATTGACCGAGAAATGATGACCTTCGATGTCTCAGGTCATTATGCGCGTCCCGACCTCTTTCGATTTCAAAGGATAGATATGGATGCTAAGTGATAAGGCCAAGTCCGGTTAAAGACGATCGTTCGAAAACGATCACCTGGGGCGCCGAACTAGAGGCCTTCAGAGAGAAACAAAGCGTTAAGCGGTAAAAAAGCGATAATCCTGGCGGCAACTGAGGGCCGGAGTACAAACCTTTTTTGGGGGAAGGAACCCGCCCAAGGCTGCATTTCTACGGGGGACTATGAGTTCACGGCGCTCGTTTCTGCAAGCTGCGGTCACTGCAGTTGCTGGGTTGGGAGGCCCATCGCGGGTGTTCGGAATGAACCCGCCACCCGCCGGAACTCGTTTAACGCCAGCCAGCGCTGCGGATCGCTTGGTGCCTAGAGCGCCGCTACAGGTGATTACGCCTGACGTGAAAGACCTGACGTTCACGATCGACAATGGCACGAAGGTGTTCCAGCTTATCGCCGAGCCAGTCAAACGAAAAATTGCGCCTTGGAAGACGATCGATTGCTAGGGCTTCAATGGCTCATGCCCGGGCCCCACGATCCAGGTAAACCAAGGAGATCGTGTCCGAATTCTAGTTGAGAATCGGCTGCCTGAGTCGCTCGCCACGCACTGGCACGGCCTTGAAATCCCCTATGCGATGGACGGCATGCCGTACCTGTCGCAGAGGCCGATTGCGCCCGGGTCGCGGCTTGCGTACGAGTTCACAACTCATCAGAACGGCACATTTTTCTATCATTCGCACTCGCCCATGCAGCAGATGATGGGGATGGCTGGGATGTTTATTCTGCACCCGCCGCTGGCGCACGCTCCCGCCGTAGATCGCGACTTCGGGATCGTACTGCAGGAATGGGCAGTGCTGCGCTCACGTCCCCGACTTCAGTGGAAATGCAGTTGTCAACGAGCGGTTCTGGACACAAGAAGTCAACTGGCGAGGGCTCCAGAATATTGGGTGAACTTTCTACTGTGTTCTCCAAATAGGAGCCGGCGGCCAGCGTATTTCTCAGGTGCCCGCGTTATTTTTTCTGATTATCGTGAAACTTTTTCTCTCTGCGATCATCTCACCTCCATCGATTCTTTCCGAGGCGCAATGCGACCTGAATTTAGCGAACAGAAACTGATTGTTGTCGGAGGGACGAGCGGCATAGGCTGCGCCATCGCCAAGATCGTCCTCGAGCACGGGGGCACGGCGGTTCTCATCGGGCGCCGCGCAGACAAGACAAAGAGGGCTGTTGCGGAATTGACTCCGTATGGTCCGGTTTTCAGCGAAACCGCAGACATAACGAACACCGGTGAGCGTGCTGCACTTTTGGACCGCCTCGATTCCCAACACCGCGACGCGACGTTGCTGGTGAACGCTGCCGGCGTCTTCCTTCCCAAGTCTTTCTTGGAACACACTGAGGCCGACTATGATCGCTATCTCGAAATCAATAGGGCGATCTTCTTCATCACCCAACGCGTGGCCAAGAACATGGTCGTTGGAAAGAAGGGCGGCGCCATTGTGAACATCGGCTCGATGTGGGCCAAGCAAGCTGTGCAAGCGACGCCTTCTTCCGCGTACTCGATGGCAAAAGCGGGCTTGCATTCACTGACGCAGCATCTTGCCATGGAACTCGCGAGCGCCGGTATTCGAGTGAATGCTGTCTCGCCAGCAGTGGTGCGCACTCCAATCTTTGAAGGTTTTATTCCCAAAGAACAAGTAGACACGGTCCTTCAAGGTTTCAACGGTTTCCACCCAATCGGCCGTATCGGACGCCCCGAAGAGGTTGCCGAAGCCATTGCATTTCTGCTTTCGGACAAATCGTCCTGGGTTACCGGCGCCATTTGGGACGTCGACGGCGGCGTAATGGCCGGCCGCAATCAGTACAACTCTTGACGGGGAGCAGCTAGCTTCCCAATTGATCCTTGATGGGGAAGAATTCTGATTGGGGCAAGTTGTTCCTGATCCAAATCTCTACTTCGTCAAGGTGCGAATACGGTGCCAGCCTGCAGTTCGGGTGGGTGATGCCCGTGATTAGGAGAGATATTTTGGTTTCGACATCTCGCCGGTAGAACAGGACTACTTTCTTTGTGGTTGCTCCCAGAAGGTACCCGGTCTCGAAGCCTAAGCCAAATGAGGAACCCGAAACTTCTGCCATGAACAGATCGCACTGCTCAAGCCATTTCATATCCCGCAGGTAGACTTCTTTGGCTGTGATAAGCCTGTCTGCCTCCCAGGCGTTATCCTCGACCAGATGACGCGTGAGCACTTCGTGGCCCATTTGGTCAACCAGCTCCACAATTTTTCTCGCCGCCACCATAGAAGAGCGGTCTCCGGCTACCGTGAAGCCAAAATAGATTTTCATGACAATACAGAATTCTCCGGGAGACTCATGCTGCTGTCACCAAAAATCCTACCGCCCTTGCTCGAGCACGTCTTAACTGATAACAGTTTTGTAGACCATCGCCAAGAAGTTAGTTCTGGGTCGAGATCGCCGTGGAACATCGGTTCACCACCGAAAGTTCAGGCCTTGGCACACTGAAGGCGAGGTTGCCGGAACCGGAGAGTCGAAGAGAGGGATGCCTTCAGCAAGTTCGGTTGTGGTCCGTTCCGTTTGCCGCGAACGATGAAAGAGCGCTTCGGTACGCTTCGCTGGCGCCAGAACCTGCGCACGGGAGAAAAGCGGTTCCGATCTGCACGCCTTCGGCGCCGAGCGCGAATGCTGCCGCAAGGCCTCGCCCGCCAAATGGCGCTTGGATGATGGGGTTTCAGTTACGGCGGTGACCCGCGAATGAGATTACAGTTTGATCTTTGGCTGCACCTGGCGCGGACGGACAAGATTGCCCTTGGAAAGCTACTTCTCGTGAGCGGCCTCAGCCGCGACTTTCTCTCAGCGTTCGACGAAAATACCATCAACGGAATCATCCAGAGCTTTGTGGCGATGAATGACTGGCCTCTGATCGAGCAGAATATCAGGGTTGATCTCGCCGTCGATGTGCGAGAGCAGGCCAAGAAGATCAAGGCACCGACATTATCAATCACCGGGAAATACGACCAGATTGTGCCGCCCTTCTATACTCAGGAGTTGGCTGATTTGATTCCCACTGCAAAGAGGGCCGAAATCCCTTCAGGACACTTGTCCTTTCTCGAAAAACCAGTCGATCTAGCCTCAGCGATGTTGACATTTCTACTTGAGAAGCATCCATAACAGTTAGGAAGCTCGAGAATTTCCTAAGATCCGGGGCACAGCGCGGTATGCCACACGAACCAACAGCCACAAGGTCGAAGTTTCAGGCGCCAGCCACGCGGGCCACATGTCCAGGCCGAAGGTGGTCGCAGCCCTGATCGAAGAAGCTGCATCGCACCGGCAATAGAAGAACGTTGCAGACTCTACGCACTCCGATGCATCAGAAAAAGATCGTACTGTTCACGGTCTCGTCAACTGCTGGCTTCCGATGGGCCGCAGAAAGAGGATTTATGTCAAAGGTGTGGCTGATTACCGGTGCTTCTCGCGGGCTTGGCCGTGCGCTCACAGAAGCGGTGCTTGAGGCAGGAGATCTCGTGGTCGCGACAGCCCGCAATCCAGAGCAACTCGTCGAGCTTCAGGGCAGATACTCCGAGAAAGTTCGTACTGTCGCGCTCGATGTGACCAATGAAGCGCAAGCCAAGGCGGCCGTCGAGGCAGCGATTGTATCCTTCGGAGGCCTGGACGTGCTCGTGAACAATGCCGGCTACGGTTATGTGTGCCCTGTTGAAGATACGCCACTCGCCGACTTTCGAGCGCAGATTGAGACCAACCTATTTGGTGTCATCATCATGACCAAGGCTGTGCTGCCCTACTTTCGTGAGCGCAGCGCCGGACACATCATCCAGGTAACCTCGATCGCAGGACGCATCGGACCAGCAGGGCGCGCACCGTACGCAGCCGCGAAGTTCGGGGTTGAGGGTTTCTCGGAATCGCTGTTCAAAGAGATCGGACCGCTCGGCATCAAAGTCACGATCATTGAACCTGGCGGCTTTCGCACAGATTTTGCCGGGTCCTCCACCCAACTGAGCGAAGGCCGCCCAGAGTATGACTCCACCGTCGGTGCGGCTGTTCGCTTCCAGAGAAGCTATAACGGGAGACAGCCGGGCGATCCCGCGAAGGCAGCTGCGGCGCTTCTGCACGTCGCCTCGCTCTCCGAGCCGCCGCTACGGCTGTTGCTCGGAAGCGACTCCTACGCAGCAGCTGAGAAGAGCGCTCTTGATAAGATCGAGTCAGACAAGCACTGGAAGGATGTCAGCCTCTCGACTGACGATTCGTCCGACGAGACACATGTGTAAGAATCCGATGAATTCCTGAAGGGACGATGGTGTTACAGGCGTTGCGCTATTGCTAATCAGAACTTGGGGATTACATACGGCTAGCCCGTCATTCGGGAGCTATTCGGCGATCTGATGCCATGTACGCTCTTGACGCAAAGGCGGCGATATTTCGAAGGGCGTGACGACTCTTGCCGGCTTTGGCCGCCATCCTGATTCCGGCAAGCGTGCTCTCAAAGAAGTCCGCCATACTGTCCAGATCCGCATCTGAGGGAATTTCTCTCTGTTTTTTTGCTCTCGTGAGCACGCGCATTAGGGTCTGACGCTGCCGCCGCGCCGCATTACGTGTGATACGCGTTACGCCGGCATCTCGCTGACCGAATTCGCTGATGGCGTTGAGCCCCATGCAGCCTTCTGCGCTGGACAAGTCTTTCCGTTGAGCGAAAGTCACCAGGGCGTTTTGCACGGCGGCGACGGCCGAGCCAGGCCTTTGCAACTCCACGTCGATGGAGTGAACACTCTCTGTGACGTACAACTCCAGGGCTTTCAAAAACAGCGCCCGCTTGTCGCCGAACGTGTCATACATGCTCTGCCGCCCGACTTCCATGACGCACATCAAGTCATCGGTGGATGTGGCGGCAAAGCCTTGCTGAGAAAAAAGGCGTATCGCCTTCCGAAGCGCTTTCTCCTGATCAAACTCCTTCGGTCGCGCCATGCGCCTCTTCTCTTTCGATGTTCTCGTTCCGATTATG